>Ga0308309_10000741_pt1 | contig 19961 bp, 14 predicted proteins | sample HubBroMetageWFT5_FD_192491 | JGI IMG/M metagenome (GOLD analysis project Ga0308309, IMG submission 192491) | Warmed and freeze-thawed soil microbial communities from the Hubbard Brook experimental Forest, New Hampshire - Hubbard Brook CCASE Soil... | ecosystem: Environmental > Terrestrial >...
CGCGCTTCTCCGTCCGCGCGCTGGATTTGACGGTCGATTCCAGCCTGCTGTGGGTGGGAGTGGCGCTGGCCGTAATCGCCGCGGTGATTTTGGCATATGTGCCGCGCCTGCCGTCGGCCAATGCCTCGAATGGCATGAACCTCGCCAGCGGCAGCGTGCGCGTCACCAGCAGCACCGGCCGCCGCCAGCGCATCTTCGCCGTCACCCAAATCGCAGCGTCTTTCGTGCTGCTGGCGGGCGCATGCATGTTGATCACTACGCTGCTCGCCTTGCAAAGGACCCAGAGCGGCATGGATACGCGTCACGTCCTCGCCATTGATGTTCCCTGGCCCTCCAACGGAAGAACGCCGCAGCAAGCTATCGATTTTTACAAGGAGTCGGTGCGTCAAATCGATGCGCTACCCGGCGTCACCGAGACGTCTGTCGGGATGATCGCTCCCTGGCGTGACGCTGGCGGCGGCTTCGATGTAGGTTTGCAATACTCTGGCGATGGTCACGTCCCTGGCAAGGACGATCCTCGAGCGCTGTGGCGTACCATCTCGCCTGGCTTTTTCACCTCGCTTGGCGTTCCCATCATTGCCGGGCGCGATTTCAACGCGCTCGATGACCAGTCTCACGAGCCGGTCGTGATCGTCAGCGCTACTCTCGCGAGGCAGATGTTTCCTGGTGTGGATCCGATCAACCGGCATGTCTTTTGGACCGATCCGGTGCTCGAGTTCTCTTCAGGCACTCCGGAGGAAAAGGCGCGACTCATTTCTCCGCACCGCATTATCGGTGTCGCCGCCGATATGGACGACGAACATATCGTTCCGGTGCCGGCCTCCACAATTTACGGCTCCTATGCCGACGGCGGAATGTTCGGCGGTCATCTGTTCATCCACACCACCGGAAACCCTTATGCGCTGGTAACGCCTGTAACGAAAATTATCCGGCAGATGGCCGCCGATGAACCGGTTGAGCACGCCGCCACGCTGGAAGACATCCGTGCGAAAGTGCTTGCGCCAGACCGCTTGAACTCCCTGGTTTTTGGCGTGTTCGCAGCGGTCGCGTTGCTGATCGCCGTCGTTGGCGTCGCGGGCGTGCTGGCGTTTTCTGTCAGCGCGCGGACACGCGAATTCGGCATCCGCATGGCGCTTGGGGCACAGCCGGAAAATCTCCTCAGACGTGTTGTGACGGAAGGCGTCGCGATGGCTGCCCTGGGCGTTGTGGCGGGCGCGGCGTTTGGGCTCGTCGTCGCGCGCGTGGCGGGCAGTTATTTCGGCGACTTAGAAATGCCGGGCGCGTTGCCCGTGATCGTTTCTGCGTTGGTGCTGTTGGGCGCGGCGGTAGTCGCTTCGATGCTCCCAGCGGCACGCGCCGCCCGCGTGGACGTCATACAGGCGCTTCACTCAGAATAATTTTTCCGGCGCGCGAGTTTCCCGCTAGTCGATGAATCGTCGAAATGGATCGACTCCCGGGCCCTCATCGAGATTTTCTCTGCCCGTCAGGCGTCGGCTAGACGTGTCTCCTGACAGGTCGCCTTCCCATTCCTATCAAACGCGAATCACCCGGGAGCAATCCACACGCCTGATTAACGCGCTTACCGGAAAAGTGAAGTTCTGCTGCGGGACTTGTCCTTTAATCCAACTACACGCCCACTTGTCCCCGGCGGCTCTTTCGGTGTCTATTGTTGTATGCGCCGGATTCGGATTGCGATGATAGTCTCGCTCTTCATTTCATAGAGCGCTGGTTTGGAAGTCACCGTACTCCAGAATGCCGTCCGGCTCAGCGTGACTGAAGCGGCACGGAGGTAGAGTGAACGCCCACAGTTTCTTCCCACCCAATGAGAGCCACCCTGCGACCGGACGTGGCGCTGTCCGATACGCGCATGAGCTGTTCTTCTCGTTGAATCTTGCCTTTGGCTTCATGGCTATTTTTATTTATGACATGCCCGCCGGTTTCGAAAGGCGTGCGATGAATTTGGATCTTTTTTTGAATAGACTCCTGCACATCAGGGAAACGGATTTACTCACATTCGGCTGGTCTTTTTCTCTCTCCGGTATTGTTATCGCGCTGATCGTTTGGGTGCTTCTGCAGTTGGTCTCCCGCACCGAAATCGCGGATGCCGTGCTTCGCTCGATCGGTGGCATCTTGGCAATCAGCGCGGCTCCCTCCTGGTATATTTGGGCGACTTACCACGGTGACTCTACCTCTGGATACCATTGGCCGGTCATCGGGCATTCCGAATCCTATGAATTTCTGGTCGCGGTCATTTGTATGTGTCTGTTTCTGAAAGGCAAGTTACACCTGCCCCGCCCTGTCAGTTTCATGATCTTGATGGGCCACTACGTCTTCTGGCTTTGGCTTTACCGCTTCCAATTTCGATATATTGTCCAGGCCGGCGCCAGATCCGAAGACTTCACTCTAGTCTTCGGACTTCTGGCTGGCATTGCGTGGACAATCTATGTTTCACATGGTTCTGCGCGGAATGCCTAACTCCTGATTAACGCCCTAACCGGACAATTGGAATTCGCGCCTCGCGCAGCTTTTATCGACGACGTAGGTGCGCAGGGTGGTCCCTTTTTCCCATCCCTATCCGCATGCCCCGTCCAAGGTTGACGCCTCCGCGCACTTTCCCTATACTTGAAACTGCGTTGAGGTTTTCGCTGGCCGCATCGGGCTGCCCTCCTTCTCGGATTCCGAACAGGTGCAAGGCAGATTGAAGCACGCATTCGCCAGCCTCCTCCCTCGCAATTTTCCATGACCGAAACAACCTGCAAGCGTGAAATTGAGCTGGAAATTCCAGCCGAAAATGTTCAGAAGGCCGCGGAGAAAGTTGTCCGCGACATCACCCGCGTCGCGCGCATCCCCGGATTCCGTCCCGGCAAAGCGCCTGCCACTCTGATCCGCCGCCGCTTCGCCGATGATATTCAAGGCGAAGTGGTGCAATCGCTCGTCCCCGAATATCTGGAAAAAGCGCTCGACGAGAAGAAACTCATCCCCGTCACGCGCCCCGAAGTGGACAAAGTGGAATTCAAGGAAGGCGAGCCGCTGAAATTTCGCGCCGTCTTCGAAGTCCTGCCCGAATTCGAACTCGGCGAATACAAGAATCTTGCCGTCGAAATTGAAGATGTGGAAGCCGGCGATGCGCAGGTGGACAAAACCATCGAAGAAATGCGCGAGCGCGCCGCAACGTTCGTACCCGTGGAAGGCCGCCCCGCAAAAGACGGCGATTACGTCCTGATCAAATTAAATGGGACGCCCGTCGGCGAAGGCGAGCCGGTCGAAGCGGACAACATCCTCTGCCACATCGGCGCGGAAGAAACCCTCGAAAGTTTTACCGAGAATCTCCGCGGTGTATCCGCCGGCGAAACGAAAAAATTCCGTTCCGAGTATCCGGCCGACTATCCGGACCAGAAGCTCCAGGGCAAAACGTACGACTATGTTGTCGAAGTCCAGGGCATTAAGGAAAAGAAGCTGCCTGACCTAAACGACGAATTTGCCAAGGACGCCGCAGGCGAAGCCGGCGGCATCACCACGCTGGCCGAGCTGCGCGACAAAATCCGCGAAAATCTCGTAGCCGCCAAGGACCAGCAGCAGGCCGCGCAGGCGCGCGAAAAGATCCTCGAAATCCTGGTCAAGAGCCACGACTTCCCCGTTCCCGAAGCCCTGGTGGAAGGCCAAATGGACGTGCGCCTCGAACGTGTGGTTCGCTCGCTGGCCGCGCAGGGCGTGGACCCGCGCGCGGTAAACGTAGACTGGAATTCGCTCCGGAAGCAGCAGCACGACCGTTCCGTCTCGGATGTGAAGGCCGAACTCCTTCTCGATCGCGTCGCCACTGCGGAAAACATCGAAGCGACCGACGAAGATTTGGAGAAAGAAATTACCGCGCTTGCAGAACGCAGTGGCGAATCGGCAACGGCTCTCCGTGCTCGCTTGACAAAGCAAGGTGCGCTCGATAGGATGAAATCGAAGTTGAGAAGCGACAAAACTATCGACTGGCTCTACCGCAATTCCCGAATCGAGACGACAGCCAAACGTGAAAAGTAGCATCTGGTTCGGGTTCCTCAGCGCGCAAGTGATATCCCAATGAGACAAAACGACGATTCGTTTCCTCGTGCCACAACTCTCGTACCCATGGTTGTCGAACAGACGAACCGTGGCGAGCGGGCTTACGACATTTATTCCAGGCTCCTGAAAGACCACATCATCTTCATCGGCACGCCGATTGACGATCACGTGGCCAACCTGGTGACCGCCCAATTGCTCTTCCTCGAATCTGAGGACCCGGAGAAAGACATCTCTGTTTACATCAATTCACCGGGCGGCTCCATTTCAGCCGGAATGGCGATTTACGATACGATGCAGTTCGTCCGGCCAGACGTGGTGACGTATTGCATCGGCCAGTCCGCCTCGATTGCGGCTCTCTTGCTCGCTTCCGGCACGCCCAAGAAGCGTTACGCTCTCCCGAATTCCCGCGTCCTGATTCACCAGCCGTGGATGTCTGGCCTTTCCGGCCAGGCCACGGACATTGATATTCACGCCAGGGAAATTATCCGCACGCGCGCTTCTCTCAACAATTTGCTCGCCGGTCATACTGGCCAGCCTATCGAGAAGATCGAAAAAGACGTCGAGCGCGATTTCATCATGACCGCGGAGCAGGCGAAGGCGTACGGAATCGTGGACGAGATCATCACCAAGCACCGCTAATCGCGTTCCAAAGGGTTAGTAGTGAAAGCGGTGAATGTAACGTCCGGTGTGCTGCTTCCAGTTTAGAATTAGGTTAGTGATTGTTGCAGGGTGTGGGTTTCGATTCGGACTTTAGGGGGCGCTATCGGTGAAGCGGTTCACTCCAGAAGAGCCGTTGCGCTGTTCCTTCTGCCATAAAACGCAGGAGCAGGTGGAGAAGCTCATCAGTTCTCCATCCGAATATCCCCGCTCGTACATTTGCAATGAGTGCGTGGGCGTCTGCCAGCAGATTCTCGAAGACGAGAAGCGCGAGCAGGCCACTCCCGCCAATCGCCGCCTTCCGCGGCCGCCTGAGATCAAAGCGTTTCTGGATGGCTACGTCATCGGGCAGGACAAGACCAAGAAGAAACTCGCCGTAGCGGTCTACAACCACTACAAGCGCATCTTCCTCAACCGCCAGCCCGGCGACGTCGAATTGACGAAATCCAATATCCTTTTGATTGGCCCCACCGGCACGGGCAAGACGCTTCTGGCGCAGACCCTCTCGCGCATGCTCGAAGTGCCCTTTGCCATCGTGGACGCCACCACGCTCACCGAAGCGGGCTACGTTGGCGAGGACGTGGAAAATATCATCTTGAAGCTCCTGCAGGCCGCAGATGGAGACGTCCAAAAGGCCCAGCAAGGCATCATATACATAGACGAGATTGACAAGATCTCGAAGAAGGATGAAAACCCTTCGATCACCCGCGACGTTTCGGGTGAGGGCGTGCAACAGGCGCTCCTGAAGATTCTGGAAGGCACGGTCGCCAACGTTCCTCCCCAGGGTGGACGCAAGCACCCCCACCAGGAATTTACCCCGGTGGATACGACGAACATCCTGTTCATTTGCGGCGGGGCTTTCGTCGGGCTTGAGAAAATCATCGAGCGGCGCGTCGGCCAGAAATCGCTCGGGTTTGCTGCCGATACTCAGCCCACCACGGCGACTCGGCGGAATATCGAAGTCCTGGAGCAGGCGCAGCCCACGGACTTGATTCGTTACGGCCTGATTCCGGAGTTTGTCGGCCGGCTGCCAGTGATGGGCGTTCTGAGCGACCTCGATAAGAGCGCTCTGGTCCGCATTCTGACGGAACCAAAGAACGCTCTGGTCCGCCAGTATCAAAGGCTCTTCGAATTCGAAAACGTCCGGCTGCGGTTTACGGACGATGCGCTCGAAACCGTCGCTGACCTCGCCCTGCAACGCAAAGTGGGCGCGCGCGGACTGCGCATGATCCTTGAGGATCTGATGCTGGAAATGATGTACCACCTGCCGGCGCAGCGAAAGCTTCGCGACTTTGTCGTCACCGCCGATATGGTGAAAGGACGCGAGATCAACTGGAGCCTGCTGGAAAAGGCGGGCTAACCCTTGGCTCAAAAGGATTCGATGTTCAACAAGGAAAAACTCGAAATCAAGCACGTGCCCATGATGCCGGTGCGGGAAATGGTCATCTTTCCCGAGATGATGCACCCCTTCATCGTCGGGCGCGAGGCTTCCGTGCGGGCGCTCGAAGAAGCGCTGGCGGGCGACAAGAAGATTTTCCTCGTCACGCAGCATGACGCCTCGGTGGACGACCCCAAACCCGAAGACATCTATCAGGTCGGAACGCTCGCCAACATTGTGCAGAGCGTGAAACTCCCCGACGGCAACATCAAAGTTCTCGTGGAAGGCACCGAGCGCGCGAAGATCGTCCAGGTCACCAGCGACGAAGGCTTCTTCCGCGCCTCCATTCGCCTCTTCCCCGTTAAGACGGAACCCTCGGCGGAAGTGCAGCAGGCTTCCAGCCGCGTCACGAATCTCTTCGAACAGTATGTCAAGCTTTCGCAAAGCCTGAATTACGACACGATGATCGCCGCCGTGCGCGTGGAAGATCCCGGCAAGCTATCTGACGCCATCGCCGCCAACCTGCAGATCACCGTGGAAGATAAACAGGAGCTTCTGGAACTCTTCGAGCCCCTGGAGCGGCTGAACCGCATCGCGGACATCCTCGAAGTCGAAATCGAAAAGCTCAACGTTGATCGCTCTATTAACACGCGCGTGAAGCGCCAGATGGAGCGCGCGCAGAAAGAGTATTACCTCAACGAAAAGCTCAAGGCCATCCAGAAGGAATTGGGCCGCGGCGAAGCCAACGAAATCGAGCAGCTCAAGAAGAAGATTGAAACTTCCGGCATGCCCGAAGGGCCGCAGGAAAAGGCCCTGCAGGAGCTGAAGCGCCTGGAAATGATGCCGCCGATGTCCGCGGAATCCACCGTTTCGCGGAATTACCTCGACTGGCTCCTGGCTGTGCCCTGGAAAAAGCGCTCAAAGGAAATTCGCGACATCAAGCGCGCCGAAGTCATCCTCTCCGAAGACCACTACGGCCTGGAAAAAATCAAAGAGCGCATTCTCGAATATCTCGCCGTCCGCCAGTTGGTCAAGAATCCGAAAGGTTCGATTCTCTGCTTCCTTGGGCCTCCAGGCGTCGGCAAAACTTCGCTTGCCATGTCCATCGGCCGCGCTACCGGACGTAAATTTGTCCGCGTCTCGCTCGGCGGCGTCCGCGATGAAGCTGAAATTCGCGGCCATCGCCGCACCTATATCGGCGCCCTTCCCGGCCAGATCATCCAGATGATGCGCAAGGCCGGAACCGTGAATCCCGTCTTCGTTCTCGATGAAGTGGACAAAATGTCCATGGATTTCCGCGGCGACCCATCCGCGGCTCTCATGGAAGTTCTCGATCCAGAGCTCAACCACTCTTTCACCGATCATTACCTCGACGTGGAATACGATCTCTCGAAAGTAATGTTCATCTGCACGGCCAACGTGCTTCACACGATTCCTCAGCCCCTGCAGGACAGAATGGAAGTCCTGCGCATCCCGGGCTACACAGAACAGGAAAAGCACCAGATTGCCTCGCGCTTCCTCATCCCCAAGCAGCGCGAAGCCACCGGCCTGACCAAGGAGAACCTGAATATCACGGGCGACGCCGTCACCCACGTCATCCGTCACTACACGCATGAGGCCGGCGTCCGCAATCTGGACCGCGAATTCGCCAACATCAGCCGCAAAGTTGCGCGCAAAGTGGTCACCGAAGGTAAAGCCGTCGCCGCCGAAGTCACCGTCCTCAACGTCAACGATTATCTCGGCATCATCAAATTCCGCGACTTCTTCGCCGAAAAGAAAAATGAAATTGGCCTCACCACGGGCCTCGCCTGGACGGAAGTCGGCGGCGAAGTCCTTTCCACCGAAGTCACGCTGATGGAAGGCAAGGGCCGCCTCACCCTCACCGGCAAGCTTGGCGACGTGATGCAGGAATCGGCGCAGGCGGGAATGAGCTACGTGCGGTCGCGCAGCCAGCAATTCGGCCTGCCCAAGGATTTCTACCGCCATATCGATGTCCACATGCACGTGCCCGAAGGCGCGATTCCAAAGGACGGCCCGTCGGCCGGCGTCACCATCTGCACCTCGATCGTAAGCGCCCTCACGCGTATTCCGGTTCGCTGTGACCTCGCCATGACCGGCGAGATGACTCTTCGCGGTAAAGTTCTCCCCATCGGTGGCGTGAAGGAAAAGCTGCTCGCCGCTCACCGCCTGGGCCTGCGCACCGTGATTCTCCCGAAAGACAACGAGAAGGATCTGGCGGATATCCCGCCCGAGATTCAGGCGCAGATGTCGATCCATTTCGTGGAGTCCATGGACGAAGTCCTGCAGATCGCTTTGGAACGTCCCCTGCCGATTTCCGGCCACCCGCCGGTTGCCGAAGTAGAGCCCAAATTCGACACGGACGTTGCACAGGACAACGAATTAACCAATTAACGCCTTCGGTCCTCCCATACCCTGCTCAGCAGGCTCGGCCCGCGACCGAAGTGTAAGGTTTGTCCGTAATCTAGCCCGTTTTTAGATGTAGGACAGAGTGGCAGGTTCGAAGCTGTGCCCGCCTTGTGTCCATTCAAATACAATTCGCGCCTGTAAATCAGGCTTGAGAAGGAATGAACTCGATGAGCATTAGTCTTGCAGAACTGAAGGACAAGAACATCACCGACTTGGCGAAAATCGCCAAGGAACTCAACATCCCCGGCTCCTCCGGCATGCGCAAGCAGGAACTCATCTTTCAGATCCTACGCGCCCAGACCGAAAAGAACGGTCTGATCTTCTCCGAAGGCGTCCTCGAATGCCTCCCCGACGGTTTCGGATTCCTCCGCGCCCCCGAATACAATTACTTGCCGGGCCCGGACGACATCTACGTCTCCCCATCGCAAATCCGCAAGTTCGATCTGCGCACCGGCGACACCGTCTCCGGCCAGGTCCGCCCTCCCAAAGATGGCGAGCGCTACTTCGCCCTGATCAAAGTCGAAGCCGTCAATTTCGAAGACCCGGAAGTCACGCGCAACAAAATCTTCTTCGATAACCTGACGCCACTCTACCCCCAGGAGCGCATTCGCCTGGAAACGACCAAGGAAAACCTCACCGGCCGCGTGCTGGACATGCTCTGCCCCATCGGCAAGGGCCAGCGCGGGCTGATCGTCGCTCCGCCTCGCACCGGCAAGACCATGATGTTGCAGTCGCTCGCGAATTCCATCACCGCCAACCAGCCCGAAATTGCTTTGATCGTCCTGCTGATTGACGAGCGCCCGGAGGAAGTCACAGACATGCAGCGCACCGTGAAGGGCGAAGTCATCAGCTCCACTTTCGACGAGCCGCCGCAACGCCACATTCAAGTCGCGGAAATGGTGCTTGAGAAAGCCAAGCGCCTGGTGGAACACAAGCGCGACGTCGTCATCCTGCTCGATTCCCTCACGCGCCTCGGCCGCGCCTACAACGCCGTCACGCCGCCTTCCGGCAAAGTCCTCTCGGGCGGTATTGACGCCAACGCTCTCCAGCGCCCGCGCCGTTTTTTCGCCGCCGCCCGCAACGTGGAAGAGGGCGGTTCGCTCACCATCATGGCTACCGCTTTGATTGACACCGGCAGCCGCATGGACGACGTCATTTTCGAAGAGTTCAAAGGTACCGGCAACATGGAAATCAATCTCGACCGCAAACTCGTGGACAAGCGCGTATTCCCCACCATCGATATCAACCGCTCCGGCACCCGCAAGGACGAACTCCTGCTTCCGCCCGACGAGTTGAATCGCATTTGGGTCCTGCGCAAAGTTCTCAGCCCCCTCTCAACTGTTGAAGCCATGGAGCTTCTCCTCGGCCGTCTCTCGAAAACCAAGAACAACGCGGAGTTTCTGGCTTCGATGTCGAGCCCGGCCTAGGCCGCCGGCCCTCGCGATAACCACTTTTCGGACATATCCCCTTCCCTGTTGCAAGTTGTCCTCCCGATAAGGGAAGGAGGAAGAGTCCATTGCAAAAATTCATCGCTCGCCAGCCCATCTTCAATGCAGACCGCAGCATCTATGGATACGAAATTCTCTTTCGCTCCAGCATGGCCAATTTTTTCGATGGGTCGAATCTCGATGGCGCCGCTGCGTCCACGGCGGACAACATGTTCCTGTTTGGCCTCGAGCGTCTCACCCAGGGCCACCGCGCATTCCTGAATTGCACGCGCGATTTTCTGGTTCGCGATTATCCCGTGCTGCTTCCCAAAGACCGCGTGGTGATCGAAGTTCTGGAAACGGTCAAGGTCGATGCGGAGGTTCTGGCCGCCTGCCTCCGTCTAAAGAAAGCCGGCTACCTTCTGGCGCTCGACGATTTCCAGGATTCTCCGCAGTTGCGTGAATTGGTCGCCATGGCCGATATCATTAAGGTGGATATTCTCGCCACCTCCCGCGAGGAGCAGATTCGGCTGGCGCGCGCTCACTCGAAAAGCCCCATCCGCCTCTTGGCGGAAAAAGTGGAGACCTATGAAGATTTCCAACGCACTCTCGGTTGGGGTTACACCTATTTTCAGGGCTACTTTTTCAGCCGCCCCGAAATTCTCACCCGCCACGATATTCCCGCCTACAAATTGAACTATCTCCGCGTTCTCCAGGCCGTCAACCAGTCGCCCATGAACATGCAACACGTCTCCAACCGCATCAAGGAAGAAGCCTCGCTCAGCTACCGTTTGCTGCGCTACTTGAATTCGCCCGCCTTCTTTCTCGCCGTCGAAGTCCACTCCATTCCGCACGCGCTTTCCCTGCTCGGCGAGCGCGGCGTTCGCCGATGGGTTTCGCTCGTCGTCGTCGCCTGCATGGGTGAAGATAAGCCGGAAGAACTCGTCATGCTTCCCCTCATGCGCGCGCGCTTCTGCGAGTTGCTCGCGCCCCCCGCAGGGCTTGCCGATGCTTCGAATGATCTTTTCTTGCTCGGCCTGCTTTCTGCCATGGACGCGATTCTCGATATGAAAATGGAGGATGTCCTCAGGGAAGTCGCTATCCGCGACGAAATCCGCGACGCCTTGCTGGGGAAGCAGAACCCTTTCCGGCAGCTTTACGATGTGGCGCTTCATTACGAACTGGGTGAGTGGGACAACGTCGAGCAGGCCGCCGCTCTGTTGAAAATCAACGTGGACGCGATCCCCGCGCTCTTTCTGCAGGCCATGGATTGGGCGCGCGGCGTCTTGAGCGGCCAGCAGGTGAACGAAACCGCGGCGACCTGACCGAAGCGCGTGACGATGATCCCCTACCCAACCTTCCGTATCGAAGCTTCAACGGCCTCGCAATTAGCCGCGCCCGAACGCGGTTCGGTCGAATGTATTCAACCTCTTCAGGAAGTTTGCCCAGGGGCTTCATGCCTACCCCTCTTTACGAAGTGTGCCTGGAGGACTCATGCGTACCCCGCTTTAGGATGTGTGCCTGGGGGACTCATGCGTACCCCTCTTTACGAAGTGTGCCCAGGGGCTTCATGCGTACCCCGCTTTAGGATGTGTGCCTGGGGGACTCGTGCGTACCCCGCTTTAGGATGTGTGCCTGGGGGACTCGTGCGTACCCCTCTTCAGGAAGTGTGCCCAGGGGCTTCATGCGTACCCCTCTTCAGGAAGTGTGCCCAGGGGCTTCATGCGTACCCCGCTTTAGGATGTGTGCCTGGGGGACTCATGCCTACCCCTCTTTACGAAGTGTGCCTGGGGGACTCATGCCTACCCCTCTTTACGAAGTGTGCCTGGGCGACTCGTGCGTACCGCTCTTTAGGAGGCCGGGGCTTCAGCCCCGGCGTTCGCCGCGGCCCCAGCGGGGCTTTAGCCCCTGAAGAAAGATTCCGATATTGAGCCGGGGCCGGATCCATCTCGAATCAGCCGCTTGCGGAAGAAAATGTCCGCTCCTCTTTTATCTCAGGGGTTTCAACGTTGAGGACAATTCCGAAAGATCCACGCGCAAAATCACCCGCGCCCCGCCGATGTAGCCGCGCCTTCCTTTTCCCGCGCCAGCATCACCACCAACCGCGCCACTTCCTCCGGCTCCATCGCCGTGCTGTCCACCACCACCGCGTCCTCCGCTCGCACCAGCGGCGAATTCGCACGCTCGCGGTCGCGCCGGTCGCGCACGTGAATCTCTTCGAGCGTGCGTTCCAGGCTGATTTTGTCGCCCTTCTGCTCGTGCTCGCGCCAGCGCCGCTCCGCCCGCACTTCCGGCGACGCCGTCAGGAAAATCTTCAGCCCCGCGTCCGGGAACACCACGCTGCCGATGTCGCGCCCTTCCATCACCACCCCGCCCTGCTCGCCCGCGCGCCGCTGCTCCGCCACCAGCACGTGCCGCAATCCGGGAATCACCGCCGCCTTAGAGGCCGCCTGCGCCACTTCCGGCGTGCGAATCGCCGCCGTCACGTCCTCCGCATCCAGCAGCACCTGCTGCCGCCCATCCGGCGCGCGCAAATCAATGCGAGTCTCGCGCGCCAGCGATTCGAGCGCATCGGCCGCCTCAAGCGAAATTTTCCGGCGCAGCGCCTTCAGCGCCACCGCGCGGTACATCGCGCCCGTATCAATGTAGACGTAGCCGAGCATCTCCGCCACGCGCCGCGCGAGCGTGCTTTTCCCCGAGCCCACCGGCCCGTCGATCGCAATAATCAATTTCATCATCCCTTTGCCGGCTGCGGCGTGTTCTCGCGAAAAGTGATGCGCACGATTTCTCGGTTGGGCGCCGCAAACTGACGGTTTCTCCGCGGGTTTCGCCTCATATCCGCTTGAACGCGCGCTCGATGTCCCGCGTCGAATACCGCAGCACCACCGGCCGCCCGTGCGGACAACTCATCGGATATTCCGTCTTCGCAAGCTCGCCGAGCAGCCACTCCATTTTCGTGCCGTCCAGCGGCGTGTTCACCTTGATCGCCGCATGGCACGACGTGGACGCCGCAATCTTCGATTGCAATGAATCGATCGAAATTGCCTGGTTTTCCCGCGCGATGCCGTCAAGAATTTCATAGAGCAGCTTTTCCGCATCGCTGCTCGTGATTCCCGCTGGCGCGGCCTGAATCGCCACGCTGCGTCCGCCCATCAACTCCGCTTCGAACCCGTTGGCGCTCAGCTCTTCGCCAATTTGCTCGAAAATCACGAGTTGCCGCGGGCTCAGCTCCACAATCAACGGCACCAACATGCGCTGCCCGCCCTTCGCGGCGTGCGCGCAGGTGCTGCTCGAAAAGAACGCGCTCGTGCGCCACGTGCTGGTCAATAATCCACAGCCCTTCCCCGTTCACCGCAATGATGAAGCTGCTATTCACTTGTCCCAACGGCTTCAGGTCCGCGATTTCCTCAGCTCTCGGCAGTGATCCCGGAGTGTTCTCTGCGGCTGTGATTGCGGCATCCGCCACGCCTTGCTGTGAAGGGAACGGAAAATTTGCCGCCCCGCTCGGATCAAACTGAAACCGCTGCGCCATCGGCTGGTCCGGCGCGCTGGTTAATTCGAATGCTTCGGCGATGCCGGTTCCTGCGGATCCCAGCATCGCCGGAATCACGGCCCGCGGCGGCCCTGCGATTCCGCTTTCCCCGCTCGCCCCTCCGTGGGAAGGGACGAAATCGATCTCCGTCCTTGCCGGAGGGCTGTTTCCAACACCAGCTGCCATCGCGCGCGCCGCGGTGGGAAATCCGGGAATCGGCCGCGCAACGGACAGCGCCTGCCGCAGCGCATCTCGCGTGAAATCGTGAACGAACTGCGGATGCCGGAAGCGCACTTCGATTTTCGCCGGGTGCACGTTCACGTCCACTTCCTGGTACGGCAAATCGAGGAATAGCAGCACCACGGGAAAAACTCCCGGCGGCGTAACATTCCGATAGGCCTCGCTGATCGCGTGGAGCAGCAGCCGGTCGCGCACCAGCCGCCGGTTCACAAAGATGTACGTTCCGTTGCGGTTCGTGCGCTGCACTTCGGGCCGCGATGTGAATCCGCTCACGCGCAGCGTCGCCGCCTGCTCGTCCGCTTCGATTTGCGGCTCCGTGATGGCCGATCGCACCGGCGCCTCATGCGGCGGGATTTCCATCAGCTCTTCCAGAGCCTGGCGCCCGAAAATCTGGTACACCCGGTCCGCCAGCTTTTCCACAGGCGCGCAATCCAGAATCACCTGCGAGGGAGTCTTCAGCACAAACTGCACTTCGGGATGTGCGAGCGCGTAGTGCGTGACAAGCGAAGCGATGTGGCCCAGCTCCGTGGTTTCCGACTTCAGGAATTTCCGCCGCGCCGGAACGCAATAAAAAATATCCGCCACGCTGATGGACGTCCCCGCGGGCAATCCCGCCGGCTTCACGCCGATCAGCTTTCCGCCTGCAAATTCGATGCGCGTTCCCTGCTCGTTTTCATCCGCAGGCTCGGCGGCGCGCGTCTCCAGCAGCAACCGCGAAATCGCCGCAATCGAAGGCAGCGCCTCGCCGCGGAACCCCAGCGTCGCAATCGAAAGCAGGTCGTCCGCCGTCTTCAACTTCGATGTCGCATGCCGCTCGAAGGCCAGCAGTGCGTCGTCGTGGTTCATCCCGCTGCCGTCGTCCACAACGCGGATCATCCGCTTGCCGCCCGATTCCGCTTCCACGCGAATCGAGCGCGCCCCCGCGTCCAGCGAGTTCTCGAGCAGCTCCTTCACCACCGACGCAGGCCGCTCCACAACCTCGCCCGCCGCAATCTTGTTCGCCACATTTTCCGGCAGTATGCGAATTCTGCTCATGCGCACCGCTCTTTACGAGGCCGCGCCTTTAACCCCGGCGTTTCAAGTATGCGAACCATGCTCATGTGTCTCGCTCGTTACAAGGCCGCGCTTTTAACCCCGGCGTTTGAAGTATCCGAACCATGCTCATGCGCCCGGCTCTCTACGAGGCCGCGCCTTTAACCCCAGCGTTCGAATTATGCAAACCCTGCTCATGCATCCCGCTCTTTAGGAGGCCGGGGCTTCAGCCCCGGCGTTTGCCGCAGCGTAAGCGGGGCTTCAGCCCCTGAAGAAAGATTTCGATATCGAGCAGGAGCCGGATCCATCTCGAATCTGCCGCTCGCCGAAGAAAATGTCCACTCCTCCGCCCTTGCGACCAGCCGCGCGCGAACAGGATTTAGTCGAATGTATTCGACCTTCGACCGCCAATCCGCCGCATCTCGCATGGTCCAATCGTGAAAACCTTCCTGCCAAATCTGCATCTTCTCCCCGCGCTCCTTGTGAATTGCATGGGAGGCCCCTCCCTTGATGAGCTGCACGGCCTTTTCAAGGCTCGTCGTCGAAGAAGGCGTCAGTAAAATGTGAAGATGGTTCGGCATCACGACAAATTCATGCAGCAAGTATGCATTCCGCTCGCGGTGGTTCAATATTGTCTTCACTAATATTTCTGCAACCTCGGGCACCTGAAAGATCTGATGACCCTCCCAGCACTTCGTCGTCACAAAGTAGGAGCTACCCGGAGCCGTTCGATGTTTCGGCGTGGCCATTCCGAGGCCCCTTCAGGGGCTACAGCCCCTCAACATGAACTACCCTCACGCCAACAAATTCTGGCGCCCCGGGAATTCATAAAACTCACTTCTTGTCATCTTTAATCGCAATTCCCAATTCATCCAGCTGCTCGGCATCCACAGCCGACGGCGACTCCGCCATCATATCAATTGCCGCAGTCGTCTTCGGGAACGCGATCACCTCGCGAATCGATTTTTCGCCCGCCAGCAGCATCACCACGCGGTCAATACCGAGAGCAATTCCTCCGTGCGGCGGCGTGCCATAAGTCAGCGCGTCGAGGAAAAATCCAAATCGCTGCCGCGCCTGCTCGTCCGAGAGACCCAGCGCCTTGAACATCCGCGCCTGCACATCCTGCCGGTGAATTCGGATGCTGCCCGACCCCAGCTCATTCCCATTCAGCACCAGGTCGTAACCCTTCGAGCGGCATTCCCACGGCGCCGATTCCAGTTTCTCGATATCCTCCTCCACGATTCCCGTGAATGGATGTTGCGCGCTCACCCATTGCTTCTCGCGTTCGCTCCATTCGAAGAGCGCAAAGCCCGTGATCCACGCGAACTCCCATTTCGTGCGGTCAATTAAATTCAACTTGTCGCCGAGGTGAAGGCGAATCTGTCCTGCAACCGTCAGCGACGTGTCCGTATGCGGAATCTGTTCCTTCGCGGCGGCGGCAACGATCAAGTCGCCCGGCTTCGCGCCGGCCGCTTCAACCAATTTCTTCAGCGTCTCCGCGCCCAAGGTTTTTTCGAGCGGCGAGGAAATTCCATCCGCAGCCACCTTCACCGTGTACACGCCGCGCGCGCCAGCCGATTTCGCAAATTCCGCAAGCTCGTCAAGCTGTTTCCGCGACCATGCCGCTCCGCCCGGAGCAACCACTGCCTGCACGTTGCCTTCGATCTGCAGCTTCTCGCGGCCCGCCTCGAAAAACGGCGTGACGTTCTGCAGCTCCATGCCGAAACGCAGGTCCGGCTTGTCCGACCCGTATCGCCGCAGCGCCTCTTTGTAATCCAAGTGGCGGAAGGGCGGCTTCACCTTCACGCCGACCACCGCCATCGTCCGCTCCATCACGCGTTCGATGACCTCGAAAATATCCTGCTGCCGCGGGAACGACATTTCCAAATCCAGCTGCGTGAATTCCAGCTGCCGGTCGGCGCGAAAATCTTCGTCGCGGAAACATTTGCAAATTTGAAAATAACGGTCCATCCCCGAAATCATCAGGATCTGCTTGAAGATTTGCGGCGATTGCGGCAGCGCGTAAAACTGCCCGTGATGAACGCGGCTGGGCACCAGGCAATCGCGCGCGCCCTCCGGCGTGGATCGCGTCAGAATGGGCGTCTCAATTTCGAAGAATCCGATTTCGTCGAGCGCTTTGCGGATTTCCACAACCACGCGATGCCGCAATTCAATATTCGAATGCAGCTTCGGCCGCCGCAAATCGAGATAGCGGTACTTCAGCCGCGTCTCCTCGCTCGCCGTTACTTCGTTTTCGATCTGAAACGGCGGCGTCTTCGAGTTGTTCAGAATATGCAGGCGCGAAGCCATCACTTCCACTTCCCCCGTGGCGATTTCCGGGTTCGCTTTCTGCCGGACAATCACGCGCCCTTCCACAGCCACTACAAATTCCGAGCGCAGCTCTTCCGCTTTTTTGTGCGCCTCGGGATTCAGCTCTTTGTTGAACACAATCTGCGCGATTCCCGCGCGATCGCGCAAATCAATAAAAATCAATTGTCCCAGGTCGCGCCGCCGGTGGACCCAGCCCATCAGCACAACTTCTTTTTCCGCGTCGGCGGCGCGCAGCGCCCCGCAATAAATTGTTCGCTTCAAATTTCCGAGTGTGTCGAGCAATTTGTTCTTTCCTCACTGCCTGAAAAAAAGGCAAAAAATCAAAATCCCGTCAATCCCTGTTTACTGCGTGTTAGAAAATGTTGTGTCCGCTATTTTCAGCGCCTTGCGAGGAGGGCTAATCCCTGTGCCGTGTATCAATCCTTGCGCCACATTGTTTCGATCGCATGGCGAAATCATTTCCTGCGCTCTGATTCCAGATATTCGAGCAGATCGTTTTCGATCATTTTTCTCTGCTCCGCGTCCTTCAGGCGTTTTAGCGTGAATGTGCCAGACGCAACTTCGTCGTCGCCGATGATCAGCGCGTAACGCGCGCCGAGCTTGTCCGCGAGGCCGAGCGATTTCTTGAATTTTAACTCCTCTGGCGGCAGCTCCACAGCCAGCCCCGCATCGCGCAATTTCTTCGCTATCCGGAGCGCAGGCACGTAGGACTTCTCGCCCATCCAGGCGATGAATACCGCGAGCCCCGGCAAGTCCGGCAAATCGCCGGCCTCCTGAATCGAGAGAATCGCGCGGTCGCTGCCGATGGCGAAGCCGATGCCCTTTGTCGGCGGCCCGCCGAGCAATTCCACCAGGCCGTCGTAACGTCCGCCGCCGCAGACCGCATTTTGCGAGCCCAGCCCCGAAGCCGTCACTTCAAAAGTGGTCCGCGTGTAGTAGTCGAGCCCGCGCACAAGCCGCCAGTTTTCCTCGTACTCCACTCCGCGCAGCTTCAATTCCACTCTCAGCGCGGCGAAATGCGCGCGGCAAGCCTCGCAAAGATGATCGGAAATTCGCGGCAGCCTCTCGATGATGGACTGCTCTTCGGGGATCTTGGAATCGAGAACGCGTAGAGGATTCGTCTCAATCCGTCGTTGCGAATCCGCCTTGAGCTGATCTTTTACCTTAAGCAGTTCCGCGCGCAACAGCTCGACATACTTTCCGCGGCAATCCTTACAGCCAATCGAATTGACCTGCAGCTTGATATTTTTCAGCCGCACGCGGCGAAAGAAAACCAGCAACATCTCGATCACTTCCGCGTCAATCGCCGGCGCGTCCGATTGCCCCAGCACCTCCGCACCAATCTGGTAAAACTGCCGGTAGCGCCCCTTCTGCGGCCGCTCCCGCCGGAACATCGGCCCCATGTAATAGAGCTTCTGGTTCCCCGGCAGCGCCTGCATGTTGTGCTCGATGTAAGCCCGCACGACGCTCGCTGTTCCTTCGGGCCGCAGGCTGATTTGATCGCGCGGCTCCGTGGTCGCCTTTTGCATTTCCGCTAGATTGAGTGGCGGATCAAAAAACGTGTACATCTCCTTCGAGACCACGTCGGTCTCTTCGCCGATCGAGCGCGCAAAGAGCGACGCCTCCTCAAAAATCGGCGTGCGAATATCGCGAAAACCGAATGTCTCAAACACCTCTCTCGCCGTGTGCTCAAACCAATTCCAAAGCGCCGAATCCGGCGGCAAAATGTCGCGCGTGCCCTTGATCGCTCGATATTCCTTCTTTTCCGGCACGCTATTTCCCCGCCTCCGCCTTGTAAGTTTCTTTGTATTCCACGTAGCGCGCGGCATAGGCGTCAATGGACGCCAGGTCTTCCGCCGTCAGCGCCCGCCGGAATTTCCCCGGATGCCCCATGAACAGGCTTCCCGGCGGCACTTCCGTTCCCTCGGGCACCAGCGTCCCCGCCGCGATGATGCTTCCCGCGCCAATGCGCACGCCGTTCAAAATGATGCTGCCCATGCCGATCAAGCAGCGCGATTCAATCGTGCAGCCGTGCAACACCACGCCGTGCCCCACCGTCACGTTGTCTCCCAAAACGAGCGGATATTCGTCGCGCATCACGTGCAGCACGGAGCCATCCTGCACATTCGTCCGCGCGCCGATGCGAATGTAATTCACGTCGCCGCGCACCACCACGCACGGCCACACGCTCGCGTGTTCGCCGATCGTCACGTCGCCAATCACCACGGCCTGCGGATCGACGTAAGCGGTCGGGGCAATTTGCGGTTTCCGCCCGCGGTAGCTTCGAATCAAACTGGCACTCCTCTAGCTTCAGGGGATTCCGGCAGGGAATTTTCGCGCCGTACCGGCTATCTTGGGAAAGTAACACACGCCCGAAAGGCTGACAAGGCGAGGCTCACCCACGCAATATCCCGCACTCGGAGGCTCTAGCCCTGCTCACGACACCGCAGAAGCGACCACCCTCATCTTGCGAACATACGTTTCAAAAGCTTCCCGCCCGCTCGTCGTCAACCGGCAGATGGTCAACGGGTATTTCCCCTTGAAGGTCTTCTCAATCGCCACGTAGCCGGCCTCTTCCAGCCGTGCCAGATGGCTTGAAAGATTTCCCTGCGTCAGCCCGCACTCGCGCTGCAAGTACAAGAAATCCGATTCGCCGGTCGCGTACAGCACGGTCATCATCATCAACCGCGCCGGCTCGTGGATTACGCGGTCGATCGTCGCAAGTTCTTGCAGCCCGGGCGTCATGCGCGTGGCGCCGGACTCCGGCGCAGGTACTGGGATAGACGCACTCCACCTAAGCACACCAGTGACAGCCCTCCGCCCACCACAAATAGCGCGATTCGATCAACTCTCCCCATGTGGAGGACAAGCAACCAGTAGCCCACAA
>Ga0308309_10000744_pt1 | contig 19926 bp, 18 predicted proteins | sample HubBroMetageWFT5_FD_192491 | JGI IMG/M metagenome (GOLD analysis project Ga0308309, IMG submission 192491) | Warmed and freeze-thawed soil microbial communities from the Hubbard Brook experimental Forest, New Hampshire - Hubbard Brook CCASE Soil... | ecosystem: Environmental > Terrestrial >...
TCGCGCGCGACATCGAGATGCGACGCCGGAACCGGAACGGCTGAACCTGCCGGCATTTTGCTTCCCCTCCTCGCTCTCGCCGCGCACTCTGCGGGCGAGCCGTGGTACGACGCAAGCTCTCCCTCCCGGCAATCCGGCGCGCGGTGCGCGCGTTGCCCGACGTCGAGGAAGGCACCTCCTACCGCACGCCCGCCTGGCGCCATCGCGGCCGGCTGCTGGCGCGCCTGCACCAGGACGGCTGCTCGATCGTGCTCAAGGTCGGCGACCAGACGCGCGACCACCTGCTGCAGGCCGACCCGCAAACCTTCTTCGTCACCGACCACTACCTCGGCTATCCGATGGTGCTGGCGCGCCTCGACAGGTTGAGTGCCGCGGACCTGAAGAAGCTTCTAATCCGCGCAATGGACAAAAAGCGGCAGTAACCGCCTGCTGTCATCCCGAGCGCAGCGAGCGACTACCGACCGCGGTGGTCCGCGCGTTTTACTCTGCGGGCTTCAGCGCCGCCTTGCCCATCTCGTGGTCGGCGGGGAGCATCGAGATGGCGAGGAACGAGCAGAACGCCACGGCCGCCAGCGCCATCAACAGAATTGGGAAACCGGCCGCCTTCACGGTCGGGCCGATCAGTGCCACAACGAAGGAGCTGACGCCGAAGCCGATCGCCAGCCGGGCGCCGGTGACGCGGCTGCGCATGCGGTCGTCGATGTATTTCACGATCATGGCGTCGGTGAAGGGGATGGCGCCGAACACCAGCAGCATGAAGGCGATCGCGGTGACGAACAGCGCCCAGTCCTGGACCTGGGAGGCGATCAGGAACAGCGGCACCTGCAGCAGCAAGATCGGCACGTAAATGCTCTTGAGCGGGAAACGGTCGATGAGCTTGCCGACCACGAGCTGGGCCAGCGACGCCAGCGAGAAGATCACGAACAGCATGGCTGCCAGCTCGGCCGGATCCTGCACCACGCCCTTCACCCGCTCGCGCAAAAGCTCGCCGTTGCCGTTGGTCGTGAAGCTGAAGATGATGCTGCCGCTCACGGCACTGAAGGTCATGATGGCGAAGACGCGCGCCATCACCGACGGCGGCAGGTCGTTCATCTTGGGCTTGCGCTTGGCCGGCGCTTCTTCTTCACGCGGCACCAGCAGCACGAAGGCTACCGCGCAGATGAGGCAGATGATGCCAGGCAGGATGAAGGCCATCTGCCAGCCGAAGCGCTGGGCGATGTAGACCGAGACGCCCGCGGCGATGGCGATGCCCATGTTGCCCGCCAACCCGTTGAGGCCGATCGTGAAGCCGAAATTCCTGGCCTTCTGCACCAGCATCGGGATGCCGACCGGATGGTAGATCGAGGCGAAGGCGCCCATCAGGGTGAGCGCGGCGCCGATCTGCCACTTGTCGGTGCAGAGCGCGATCACCAGCGCCGAGATGCCCATGCCGCCGAAGAAGATCACCATCATGATCCAGCGGCCCCAATGGTCGCCCAGCCGGCCGCTCACGATCGACCCCGCACCGAACATGAAGAGCCCACCGTAGTTGAACGGCGTGAGCTCGGTCCATTCGACGCCCCAGGCGCCTGCGATCACGCCCCAGCTGTAGGCGAAAACGACCAGGATCCAGTGATCCATGGCGTGGCCGATATTGAGCAGGATCGAGGTCGGGCTGGCGTGACTCATGGCTTGGCTCATAGAATAAGTGGGCGCCGTAGAGCCTACTTATTGTTCTTTGTCTGTCTTGCGCTAAACTGACAATCTATGTCGCAAAACGGCCAAAAGTCGACGAACCCAGCGGACTACCAGCATGTACCCCGCGCGGTAGCGGCGATGCCCAAGGACTTTCCACGGGATTTCGTCATCGAGCCGCACAGCCACGAGCGTGCCCAGCTCATCTACGCCCCCGCCGGCACGATGCGCGTGATCACGAGTCAAGCCATGTGGGTCGTGCCGCCGCAGCGTGCGCTATGGATGCCGGCGGGTACCGTGCACGGCATCGAGATGCTCGACCAGGTCACCATGCGGACGCTCTATTTGCGCGATGATGCGGCCGCCGCGATGCCGCTTGCTTGCCGGGTGCTGCAGGTCTCGCCGCTCTTGCGCGAACTGATCGTGCGGGCGACGGAACTGCCGCTGCAGTACGACGAAGACGGCCCGGCGGGCCACGTGATCGGCCTTCTCCTGGACGAGCTGCATGGCTCGCAGGCCCTGAAACTTCAATTGCCGATGCCGCACTCGAAGCGACTCGCGATGCTCTGCCGAGCCCTGCTCGACGAGCCGGGCGACCGGCGCACCTTGGCCGAATGGGCAAACACTGTGCATGCCAGTGAGCGCACCATGGCCCGACTTTTCCAGAGCGAGACAGGCCTCAGTTTCGCCGCATGGCGCCAGCAGGCCCGTGTGCTTGAGGCCATGGGCCGGCTGGGCAGCGGCGCTCCGGTGACCCAGGTGGCGCTCGATCTCGGCTACGACAGTGTCAGCGCCTTCAGCGCGATGTTCCGCCGCGCTGCTGGCGCCTCGCCCAGCGCCTATCGACACCGGGCGTGACAAGCCCTTGTTTCAGGTGGGGATTTTGTGTCTCAGCAACGGTTTGCCACAATGAAACCTTGACGTAACGATCTCAAATATCCCCAATGCGCGACCCATATGCGGTATCCTAAACCGTTATTTACCCGGCCGCTGCCAGCCATCGGGAAATTGGCCGCCTGGAGTTTTCGTTGAAGCCGACCGATATCAAGAATCCGGACTACTTCCACAAGGTCGTCGACTGCCAGTGGGCCTGCCCCGCCCACACCCCGGTCCCCGAATACATCCGGCTGATCGCCCACGGGCGCTACTCCGACGCCTACATGATCAACTGGAAGTCCAATGTCTTCCCGGGAATCCTCGGCCGCACCTGCGACCGCCCCTGCGAGCCGGCCTGCCGGCGCAGCCGCGTCGAGGACGAGACCCTGGTGAACGGCAAGAAGGAACCGGTGGCGATCTGCCGCCTCAAGCGCGTCGCCGCCGACTTCAAGGACGACGAGGGCATCAAGGCCAGCATGCCCAAGGCGCCGGAGAAGAACGGCAAGCGCATCGCCTGCATCGGCGGCGGCCCGGCCTCGCTCACCGTGGCGCGCGACCTCGCCGTGCTGGGCTATGAGATCGTGATCTACGACCAGGATCCCAAGCTCGGCGGCTTCATCCGCACCCAGATCCCGCACTTCCGCCTGCCCGAATCGGTGATCGACGAGGAAGTGGGCTACATCACCGACATCGGCAACATCGAGTTCCGCCACAAGAAGATCGAGTCGATGAAGGCGGTGCTGGCCGAAGGCTACGACGCGGTGTTCGTGGGCTCGGGCGCGCCGCGCGGCCGCGATCTCGACGTGCCGGGCCGCAAGGAAGCGGCCAACAACATCCATATCGGCCTCGACTGGCTGTCGTCGGTCTCGTTCGGCCATATCAGCAAGGTCGGCAAGAGGGTCATCGTGCTGGGTGGCGGCAACACCGCCATGGATTGCTGTCGCACCGCCCGCCGCCTGGGCGGCGAGGACGTCAAGGTGATCGTCCGCTCCGGCTTCGAGGAGATGAAGGCCTCGCCGTGGGAGAAGGAAGACGCGATGGGCGAGGACATCCCCATCCTGAACATGCTCGTGCCGAAAGAAGTTACGCACAACAACGGCCGGATCACCGGCGTGCTGTTCGAGAAGGTCAAGGCCGAGTACGACGCCAAGGGCCGTCGCTCGCTCATCCCGTCGGGCGAGCCCGACCAGCATTTCGAATGCGACGACGTTCTGGTGGCGATCGGCCAGGAGAATGCCTTCCCATGGATCGAGACGGATGCCGGCATCGAGTTCGACAAGTGGGGCCTGCCCAAGCTCAACGAGCAGACCTTCCAAAGCAGCGAACCCAAGGTGTTCTTCGGCGGTGACGCCGCTTTCGGCCCCAAGAACATCATCTGGGCCGCCGCGCACGGCCATGACGCCGCGATCTCCATCCACAAGATGCTGATCGGCGAGAATCCCGAGGAACGGCCAGCGCCCGGCGTCAACATCGTCAGCCAGAAGATGGGCATCCACGAGTGGAGCTACGACAACGCGCCGACCATCGACCATCGCCTGAAAGTCCCACACCGCGCCAAGCAGGAGGCGCTGAAGGACATCATGGCCGAGGTCGAGCTGGGCTTCGACGTCAAGCTCGCCTTCAAGGAGGCGCAGCGCTGCCTGAACTGCGACGTGCAGACGGTGTTCACCGGCGCGCTGTGCATCGAGTGCGACGCCTGCGTCGACATCTGCCCGATGGACTGCATCACCTTCACCGAGAACGGTGAGGAGAAGGATCTGCGCGGCCGGCTGATGGCGCCGGCGCTCAACCCGACCCAGGACCTCTATATCGGCAACGACCTCAGGACCGGCCGCATCATGGCCAAGGACGAGGATGTATGCCTGCATTGCGGGCTGTGCGCCGAGCGCTGCCCGACCGGTGCATGGGACATGCGCAAGTACTACATGGAAATGACCAACGCGGAGCAGGTATGCCGCAAGCACTAGCCGCCGTTAACGACTTCGTCGTCAAGTTCGCGAACGTCAACGGCTCCGGATCGGCCAGCGCCAACGAGCTGTTCGCGCGGGCCATCCTGCGCATGGGCGTGCCGGTCAGTCCGCGCAACATCTTCCCCTCCAACATCCAGGGCCTGCCGACCTGGTACGAGGTGCGGGTCACCGAGAAGGGCTATCTCGGCCGGCGCGGCGGCGTCGACCTGATGGTCGCCATGAACCCGCAGACCTGGGCCGAGGACGTCAAGGAGATCGAGCCTGGCGGCTATCTCTTCTACGACAGCACCAAGCCGATGCCGTCGTCGATGTTCCGCGACGACATCAACATCGTGGGCGTGCCGCTCACCGCCATCACCAATGCGACCTACACCGACGCCCGCCAGCGCCAGCTCTTCAAGAACATCATCTATGTCGGCGCGCTGTCGGTGCTGCTCGACATCGACGAGAACGAGATCAAGCGGCTGTTCGGCGAGCAGTTCAAGGGCAAGGAGAAGCTTTTAGATTCCAACGTCAAGGCGCTCAATCTTGGCCGCGATTGGATCAAGCAGCATGGCGATCCCGAGAGCGTGAAGCTCAAGATCCGCCGTGCCGACAATGTCGGCGATCGCATCTTCGTCGAAGGCAACAACGCGGCAGCACTTGGCGCGGTCTATGGCGGTGCCACGGTGTGCGCCTGGTATCCCATCACGCCCTCCTCCTCGCTCGCCGAGGCCTTCCAGGGCCATTGCATGCGGCTGCGGCATGACAAGGAAACCGGCAGGGCCAAGTACGCCATCGTCCAGGCCGAGGACGAGCTCGCCTCGATCGGCATCGTGATCGGCGCCGGCTGGAACGGCTCGCGCGCCTTCACCAGCACGTCGGGGCCCGGCATTTCGCTGATGACCGAGTTCATCGGGCTCGCGGCCTTCGCCGAGGTGCCGGCAGTGATCATCAACGTGCAGCGCGGCGGGCCGTCGACCGGCATGCCGACGCGCACGCAGCAGTCCGACCTGCTGGCCTGCGCCTACGCCTCCAACGGCGACACCAAGCACGTCCTGCTGTTTCCCGAGGACCCGAAGGAGTGCTTCGACTTCGCCGCCGACGCGCTCGACCTCGCCGACCGGCTGCAGACGCCGGTGTTCGTCATGAGCGATCTCGACATCGGCATGAACCATCGCCTCTGCAAGCCCTTCCAGTGGAACGACATGCGCGCCTACGACCGCGGCAAGGTCATGACGGCCGAAGAGCTCGACGCCGGCAAGAATTTCGGCCGCTATCTCGATGTCGACGGCGACGGCATCCCGTTCCGCACCTATCCCGGCACGCATCCGACGCGCGGCTCGTTCTTCACCCGCGGCACAACCAAGAACGAGTATGCCCGCTACTCCGAGGACGGCGCGGTCTATGTGCGCAACATGGAGCGGCTGCAGAAGAAGTTCGCCACTGCCGCTAAGATCGCACCGCAGCCGCTGCGCTACTCCGCGCCCAAGCCGACGCGCTACGGCGTGATCTATTTCGGCTCGACCAGCCCGGCCATGGACGAGGCGCTCGACCATCTCGAGGAGGGCGGCGACCACGTCAATGCGCTGCGCGTGCGTGCCTTCCCGTTCGCCCAGGCGGTCGAGGATTTCATCCACGAGCACGACAAAGTCTTTATCGTCGAGCAGAACCGCGACGGCCAGCTGCGCTCCATGATCATGAACGAATTCACGCTCGACGCGCGCAAGCTCGTTCCTGTCCTGCACTATGACGGCACGCCGATCACGGCGCGCTTCATCGCGGCCGACATTGCCAAGAAGCTCGGCCAGTTCAAGGTTGTATCGTTCGAAAAGGCGGCGTCATGACCTACATCGCCAAGCCCAAGCTGCATCATCCCTCGCTGGTCAAGAACAAGGCCGGCTACACGCGGCGCGACTATGAGGGTGCGGTTTCGACCTTGTGCGCCGGCTGCGGCCACGATTCGATCAGCTCGGCCATCATCCAGGCCTGCTACGAGCTCGACATCCTGCCGCACCAGGTCGCCAAGCTCTCCGGCATCGGCTGCTCGTCCAAGGCGCCGACCTACTTCGTGGGCGCGAGCCATGGCTTCAACACCGTGCATGGCCGCATGCCGTCGGTGATGACCGGCGCCAACCTGGCGAACCGCGACCTTTTATACATGGGCGTCTCGGGCGACGGCGATTCGGCCTCGATCGGACTGGGCCAGTTCGCCCACATCATGCGCCGCGGCGTCAACATGACCTACATCGTCATGAACAACGGCGTGTACGGGCTGACCAAGGGCCAGTTCTCGGCCACCGCCGACAAGGGCTCGATCAGCAAGAAAGGCGTGGCCAATTCGGACGAGTCGATCGACCTGGTGTCGCTTGCCATCCTGATGGGCGCCACCTTCGTCGGCCGCTCCTTCTCCGGCGACAAGCACCAGCTCGTGCCGCTGATCAAGGCGGCGATGGCGCACAAGGGCGCGGCCTTCCTCGATGTCGTCAGCCCGTGCGTGGCCTTCAACAACCACTCGGGCTCGACCAAGAGCTACGACTACGTGCGCGAGCACAACGAGGCGATGAACCGCATCGATTTCATCGAGGGCCGCGAGGAGATCACCACCCAGTACGACCCGGGCACGCTCACCACGGTGCAGCAGCACGACGGCTCGATCCTGCGCCTGCGCAAGCTCGGCGAGGAGTACGATCCCTCCGACAAGATCGCGGCGATGAAGCGCGTGCAGGAAGGTCTGGCGGCGGGTGAGGTCGTGACCGGACTCCTCTATGTCGACCCGACGCCGAAGGACCTGCACCACCATCTCAACACGGTCGAGGCGCCGCTCAACACGCTCGACACGCCCGACCTCTGCCCCGGCCCGTCGGCGCTCGACCGCATCAACGCGGGCCTGCGCTGAGCCAAAACCGGGCTGCGCTCCGTACGTTCGGCGAGAAGAGCCGCCTAGATTGGCGCGGAGTCATCGCCGTTCAGCATGACCGGCACGAGCTGCTGAAAAGTCCAGGCAGCGGCGGCGTCGGGGCGATCAAAGGAAAAGACGACATTGAAGCGGTCTCCCGGCCATTTGCCGGGCACGCCTTGGGGCTGCGGGCTAAGCGCGTTGGCGATGGCGGCAATGTCTTCATGCTGCCAACAAACGAGCGTGACGCCGTCCATCGGTGACAGCGCGGCAGCCAGGTTGGCTTCCTGTCCCTTGGCAAAACGCAAGTCGACATCGATCCCGAGCTTCGCGGCGAGCTGACTTATCGTCTCGAGTGGACGGCGGCTCTTGCTGCCGCCGTTGCCGGCCGCGATTTCAGCCTTGCTTGCCGGGGCAGAGGCAAATATGGCCGTCGGCTTCGGCAGGAAGCGCTGCTGGCCCAAGGACGGAGCGAAGAGTTCGACCCAAATCCCCGCCCTCTGCCAGCCGCGCGGCGTCAGCGACTTCTCGTCGGGCACGCCGACAGCGTCGACCCCACCGTCCCCATCGGGTTCCGGCTTATCGGCGTGTCGTATGATCAGGATAGTCTGGCGCGCCATTTTCCCTCCGAGCTGGTACTTTATACTACCACACGTTGCATTCCGGCGCTGCCTGATTCCAGGTCGGCGCGCCATTCCGACTGATAGTGCTATCGAGCGATCAGCTGCAGACCAAGCACCAAGCTCATGCGCGCGAAGCTGAAGAGATGATCTCGACAGACCGAGCGCGCGAGAGTCGACTGCGTATCGGGCGGGTCCTTTGCGCTGCCGAGCCGTCGGGCGTTGGGAACGGTGCGCGCAAGGGTGGGCACGAAACCACTGCCGGCCAGGGCAAGCGAACCCCATCCGATCCACCACGGATCCGCCGCTTCGACGATTTGGGCGACGATCGCCGCCAGCGTCAGGACCATGACCAGCGCCACCAGCCGGTTCATGGGATAGGCTTCGGTCGTGACGCGTCGATAGTACGCCGAGATCGAGGCCAGTACTTCAGGCGGCAGCGGATTGCCGGTGTGCTTGCGGGTCTGCACGTCGAACATCAGGTCGAACCACAAGACGGCGAGCAGAAACCCCGCGCCGGCCGCGACGAACGTATGCATCAAGCCGGCGCCGCCGCCGCCCCTTCGACCAGCTGCCCGACCTCGCCCGGCGCGCGTTTGAGCTCGACCTGGCGGTCGTGCCACTGGCGCAACGAGGGCCGGTGGCCGATCGACACGACGGTCGTATCGGGCAGGCGCTGCTTCAACTCGCCGTAGATCGCCGCCTCCATTGGCTCGTCGAGCGATGCGGTGGCTTCGTCGAGGAACAGCCAGTCGGGCTTGAACACCAGGGCACGCGCTACCGCGAGCCGCTGCTGTTCGCCGCCCGACAGGGTGTAGGTCCAGTGCGCCACCTCGTCGAGATGCCGGGCGAGATGGCCAAGGCGCGCGGCCTCGAGGGCGGCCACGATCTCGGCGTCGCTCGCCTGCGAGTGCTCATCGGGATAGCGCACGGCGTTGCGCAGCGTGCCGATCGGGATGTAGGGCTTCTGCGGCAGGAAGAGCACGCGCGCCCCCGCCGGCACGCGCACCTTGCCATGGCCGAACGGCCAGATGCCGGCCAGGGCGCGGAACAGGGTGCTCTTGCCCGAGCCGCTGGCGCCCGTGATCAGGGTGGAATGGCCGTGTGGCAGGACGAGCGTCGCCTCCTGCAGCAGGGCGTGGCCATCGGGCAGGGCGAGCGTGAGGCCTTCGGCGCCGACATCGGCCCGGCCGGCCTCGGGCGCCACGTCGATCGCCGTATCCTGCTGGTGGTCGATGGCGCCCCTTAGGCCCATGAGACGGTCCATCACCGCGCGCAGCTCGGCCAGGGTGGCGTAGTTGTCGATGAAGAAGGAAAGCGAGGTCTGGACCTGCCCGAAAGCCTGGGCCGTCTGTGTCATGACGCCGAGCGTGATGGCGGCGGCGAAGAAGCGCGGGCCGGTCACGAGATAGGGGAAGATGATGGCGATCTGGCCATAGCCCGTCTGATAGAACGCGAGCTGCAGGCTGGTGTAGAGCACGCGCCAGCCGTTCATGAACACCGCCTGGTAGCGCGCCACCAGGTTCTCCTGCTCGGCGGGCTCGCCGCGGTAGAGCGCGATGCCTTCGGCGTTCTCCCGCACCCGCACCAGGGAGAAGCGGAAATCGGCTTCGAGCGCCTGCTGCGCGAAGTTGAGCGGGATCAGCCGGCGGCCGACCATGTTGGCGAGCCAGGTGCCGACGAAGGCGTAGACCAGCGCCACCCACACCATGTAGCCCGGCAGGTTGGCGTCGATGCCGATGAAGCCCAGCGACAGCGAGCCCGAGAGCTGCCACAGGATGAACAGGAACGAGATCAGCGTCGCTACGGCGTCGATCACGCCCACCACGAGCTCCATGGTGTAGAGTCCGAGCTGGCGGAGATCCTCGGAGATGCGCTGGTCGGCGTTGTCGATCCTGCGCTCGAGCTCGATGCGGTAGTAGCCGCGGCTGTCGAGCCAATGCGCGAGATACTGCTTGGTCAGCCAGCGCCGCCAGCGCAGGCGCAGGTAGGGGCTGGCCAGCCCGCGGGCAATGGAAAACGCGATGGTGAGGCCGGCGATCCACGAGAAGTTGATCATTTCCAACCAGAAGCCAGGCTCGTCCTTGTTCTGTAGCGTGTCGAAGAAGCGCCGGTTCCATTCGTTGTAAGCCACGTTGACGGCAACGCTGGAAAGGGTCAGCACGATGGCTGCGATAAGCAGCGAGAGGGCGATCCAGCGCTCTTCGGACTTGAAATAAGGAACGACGAGGCGCCACCAGTCGCCGAGAAACGAACCAACTCTCTTCATGCGGGAATCCTTTCGGCCCGCACAGTAGCGCTACATCTTCTTCGATACATCTGCTGAGATGTCTCGCATCCCTTTCACCATACCTGCAAACGGGAGATCGACATGAACAGCGCGACAACTCGGCACGATCCCGCCGAACTTCAGGCGTCGGTGCCGGCCGGAACGGTTATCGTGGCGTCGACTGGCGCAGGTCCGTTCGACCAGATCATGCTGGACGGCCGCCACACCTTGCATGCCGACGAACCTGTCGCGGCGGGCGGCAGCGATAGTGGGCCCGGTCCTTACGAGCTGCTCCTCATGGCGCTCGGTAGTTGCACCTCGATGACGGTCAATCTGTACGCCGCGCGCAAGAAGTGGCCGCTCGAGCAGGTCGTCGTCCGGTTGAAGCACAGCCGCGTTCATGCCGAGGACTGCGCCGATTGCGAGAACCCGAAGTCGATGATCGAACGTGTCGACAAGAGCCTCGAGTTGATCGGATCGCTGGACGAGGCGCAGCGAACCAGGCTGCTCCAGATCGCCGACCAATGCCCGGTTCACCGAACGCTGATGTCGAAATTCGAGATCCGGACGACGCCCTACATCTGATTGGGCAGCCAGAGCGCGATGATCGGAAAGGCGATCAGGATGATCAGCCGCAGGATGTCGGTGGCGATGAACGGTAGCACGCCCTTGAAGATCGCGGTGAAGCTCACATCCTGAACGACGCTCTTGATGACGAAGACGTTCATGCCGACCGGCGGATGGATCAGGCCGAGCTCGACGGTCATGACGATGATGACGCCGAACCAGATCGGGTCGAAGCCGAGCGCGGTGACCAGCGGGAAGATGATCGGCACGGTGAGGATGATCATCGCCATGGCGTCCATCAGGCAGCCCAGCACCAGGTACATGACCATGATGATGGCCAGCACGCCGTAGGCGCCGATGCCGAGGCCGGTCAGGAACCCCGTCACCTTCTGCGGCACCTGGGTGATGGTGAGGAAGTAGCCGAACAACAACGCGCCGATCAGCACGGTGAAGACCGCGGCCGCGGTGCGCGTGGCCTGCAGCAGCGAGGCGCGGATCCCCGCCTTGTCGAGGCGGCGGCGCAGGATGCCCAGCAGGAAGGCGCCGCTCGCGCCCACCCCGCCTGCCTCGGTCGGCGTGAACACGCCGCCATAGAGGCCACCGATCACCAGCACGAACAGCAGGATCGGCGCCCACACGTCGCGTAGGCCGGCGACCCTCTCCGCCCACGTGGCCTGAGGCACGGTCGGCAGGAAGTCGGGCCGGACGCGGCAGATCACGGCGATGGTCGCCATATACATCAGCATGGCGAGCAGGCCGGGGGCGATGCCGGCGCGGAACAGCTTGCCGATGTCCTGCTGGGTGATGAGGCCGTAGACGGCGAGCACGGTCGAGGGCGGCAGCATCGCGCCCAAGGTGCCGCCGGCCGCGATCACGCCGGTGGCGAAGCTTTTCGGGTAGCCGTAGCGGCGCATCTCGGGATAGGCGACGGTCGAGAAGGTGGCGGCGGTGGCGACCGAGGAGCCCGAGATCGCGGCAAAGCCGCCGCAGGCGAACACAGTGGCGAGCCCCAGCCCGCCCCGCCAGTGGCCGACCACGGTGTTGGCGGCGCGGAACAGCTCGCGGCTCACGCCCGAGTTCGACACGAAGGCGCCCATCAGCAGGAACATCGGGATGACGCCGAACTGGTAGTCGGTGACCGTGCGCATGGAGGTCTGGCCGATCAGCTTCAGCGCCGGGCCGCCGCCCGTCAGGTAGGCATAGCCGCTGACGCCGACCAGCCCCATCGCCATGCCGACCGGCACGCGCAGCAGCATCAGCGCGAACAGCGAGACGAAGCCCAGGATGGCGACGGCGTCGGCGCTCATTCGGATTTGCTCATTCCGGGGCCGTGCTCGCGCCGTGCAGGTCCTCGGGATGGAAGATCAGGCGGTAGGTGCGGATGGCGATCAGCACCACGGCCGAGACGTCGCCCGCCCAGGCCACCGCGAAAAACGGCCAGGTCGGCAGGCCGAGATCGTAGGTCAGCACATTGTCGTTGTAGGTCGAGGTCACCTTGTCGAGCAGCGTGTAGGTCTGCACCGTGACGACGAACAGCAACACCAGCGTGGCGAAAACGTCGATCAGCCGCTTCCAGCGCGGGCTGGCCGACGCCCAGACGAGATCGACCGTGATGTGGCCGCCGCGGTAGGAGGTGGCGGCGATCCCCCAGAAGATCAGGATGCCGAGCAGCATGCGGCCGAAATCGTAGGAATCGGGGATCTGCAGGCTGAAGAAGCGGCGCAGCACGACGGAGAGGAAGATGTCGGCCGCCACCAGCCCGACGAACAAGGCGGCGATCGCCTCGATCGTGTCGATGATGCGGTCCATCACGCTACGGTTCATCTATCGTCATCCCGAGCGAAGCCGCCGGCCTGCCCCGAGCGAAGTCGAGGGGGCGGCGCAGTCGAGGGACCTCCTCTTCCGGCGCCGCAACTGAATAGGTCCCTCCACTACGCCTCGCTTCGCTCGGCTCCGGTCGGGATGACGGGCCTATGGCTCAAAACCCCGCGCCGTGCTTGGCGAGGCTTTGCTGGAACTCCTTGTAGAGCACGTCGGGATTGGCGCCGGTCTTGGCCACGGCGTCGGCCCATTGTTTGTAGAGCGGCTCGGTGGCGGTCTTCCAGGCCTTGAGCTGGTCGGGCGTCAGCTCATAGACCTCATGGCCCGCCGCCGCCTTCATCTTGGCGCGGCCCGCGAGCTCGAAATCGACGAAGGGGCCGGCGACCTTGACCGCCCATTCGGCGTTGCAGTGATCGTCGATCACCTTCTTCTGCGCCGCCGACATGGAATCGTACTTCGCCTTGTTGATCGAATAGGTGAACACGGTCGAATAGAGCGGCACGTCCATGTGGTACTTGGTGACCTTGTCGAGGCCGAACAGGAACATCGAGCCCCACGGGAAGAAGATCGCGTCGGCCACGCCGCGCTCCAGGACGTCGCGAGCCTCGGGCGCCGAGGCCTGCACGTTGGTGCCGCCCAGCATCGTGACCATCTGGCCGATCGTGCTCTGGGCCGGGCGGATCTTCATGCCCTTGATATCCTCCGGCGCCACCACCTTCTTGCGGCCGTGATAGGCACCGGGATCGTGGATGAAGGCGAAGCAGAAATGCGTGTCCTTCATCTCGGTCGCGGCATACTTGCGATACCAGTCGTCGAGCGCCGCCGTGCCCTTGCGGCCGTCGGCGAAAGTGAACGGGATCTGGCCGACGGCGATCAGCGGGAAGCGGCCGGGCTGGTAGCCGGGATTGACGTAGGTGACGTCGGCGATGCCGTCGCGCGCCATGTCGTAGTGGTCGAACGCCTTGCCGAGCTGCTCCGACGGGAAGATCGCCGTCTTGATCGTGCCGCCCGATGCTTTCTCGATGTCATCGGCCCATGCCTTGGTCGCCGGCACCAGCGGATGGGCGGGCGGCAGCCAGATCGAGATTTTGAGGTCGACCGGCTTGTCCTGGGCCAGCGCCGCCGTCCCGGCGGCCGCGAGGCCGATTGCCAGCGCCACAGCGAGCTTCTTCATGGCCGTCCCTCCAAATTGTTTGTTACCCCAACTATATCGGCCCATGACAACAGCGCCAACCGGGTTTATGAGCGCCGCGCAATGGATATCACGCTCGCTTCCCGGCATGCCGCACTCGACGTGCTGGTCGCCTGTCTCGACAAGGGCCAGCCGCTCGACGATGCGCTGGTCCGCCACAAAGGCTTTGCCGGTCTCGAGCCGCGCGATCGCGCCTTCGTCCGGCTGCTTCTTGCAACAACCCTGCGCCGACTGGGCGAGATCGACGAAATCCTCGGCGCCTTGATCGAGCGGCCGTTCAAGGACGCCGACGCCGCCGCCCGCCAGGTGCTGCGCCTGGGCGCTGCCCAGCTGGTGTTCCTGGGCACGCCCGCCCATGCCGCCGTCGACACGTCGGTGAGGCTGGTCGTCGATGCCGGCATGCCGCATCTCAGGGGCCTTACCAATGCCGTCCTGCGCCGGGTCGCGCGCGAGGGCATCGCCATGCTGGCCGGGCGCGATCCGGCCCGCCTCAACACGCCGCACTGGCTGTGGCAGAGCTGGGCGGCGGTCTATGGCGAAGCAGCGACGCGCGCCATCGCCGCCGCCCACCTGATCGAGGCGCCGCTCGACCTCACGCCGCGCGCCGACGCCCTGTTCTGGGCGGGTCGCCTTGAAGGCGAGCTGCTGCCGACCGGCACGATCCGCCGGGCGACCGGCGGGGCCATCACCGAGTTGCCCGGCTTCGCCGAAGGCGCGTGGTGGGTGCAGGACGCCGCCGCCGCCCTGCCCGCCGCTCTGCTGGGCGATGTCGCGGGCAAGCGCGTAGCCGATCTGTGCGCAGCGCCCGGCGGCAAGACGCTGCAGCTTGCGGCCGCCGGCGCCCAGGTGACGGCCGTCGACATCTCGGGCCGTCGCATGATCCGGTTGGGCGAGAACCTGGCGCGCGCCGGGCTTGCCGCCGAACTTGTCACGGCGGACGCCGGCAAATGGGCCCCGGCGGAGAAGTTCGACGCCGTCCTGCTCGACGCGCCGTGCTCGGGCACCGGCACGCTGCGGCGCCATCCCGACATCGCCTGGCTGAAGGGCGAGGACGATGTCGACCGCCTTACCCTCGCCCAGGACCGCCTGCTGCTGAGCGCCGTCGGGCTGTTGAAGCCGGGCGGCACCCTGGTCTACGCGGTGTGTTCGCTGCAGGAGGATGAGGGCGCGGCGCGGATCGGCGCGCTGCTGGCGCACGACAAACGCCTGTGCCGCCGACCCGTCACTTCGGCCGAGCTGCCGGGCCTGGAGGGCGCCATCACGCCGTCAGGCGATATCCGCACGCTGCCGTCGATGTGGGCGGACCGCGGCGGGCTCGACGGATTTTACGTTGCGCGCGTCACACTGCCTCGACCCGGTTGACTTCGGCCCGGTTGACTTCGATAGCCAGATGAAAGCCAATCCCGCCAACAAAGACACTCTGGAGGAACCGCCCATGATCATTCCCCGCCGACGCCTTCTCGCGGCCACCGCCGCGACCGCCCTTGCCGCCCCGTGGATCGGCGGCACCGCCCGCGCCCAGGCCAAGCAGCTGAAAATCTCGCACCAGTTCCCGGGCGGCACCGCGGACAGCGGCGATTTCCGCGACCAGATGTGCCGCCGCTTCGCCGCCGGGCTCGCCAAGCGCACCAACGGCGCCTTGACGGCCGAGGTCTATCCCGGCTCATCGCTGGTCAAGACAGTGGCGCAGTATTCCGCGATCCGCCGCGGTGCGCTCGACATGTCGCTCTATCCGCTGAACTACGCCGGCGGCGAGGTGAGCGAGTACAATATCGGCTTCATGCCGGGCGTCATCAGCTCGCTCGACCAGGCCTATGCCTGGAAGAAGGCCGAGATCGGCAAGCGCCTGACCGCGCTGATGGCCGAGAAGGGCGCCGTCCCCGTCATCTGGCTGTGGCAGGCCGGCGGTTCGGCAAGCCGCACCCATCCCATCCTGGTGCCCGACGACGTGAAGGGCCTGAAGGTGCGCGGCGGCAGCCGCGAGATGGACCTCATGCTGAAGGGCGCCGGCGCCGCCGTGGTCAGCATGCCGTCCAACGAGCTCTACGCCGCCATGCAGACCGGCACGATGGACGTCGCCATGACCTCCTCGACCAGCCTGATGTCGTTCCGCCTGGAAGAGATCGCCAAGAACCTGACGACCGGCCGCGGCAAGGGCTTCTTCTTCATCTTCGAGCCGCTCCTGATGTCCAAGCAGGTCTTCGACGCGCTGCCCAAGGACCAGCAGGCGGCGATCATGGAGGTCGGCCTGGAAATGGAGAAGTTCGGTCTCGAGAAGTCCAAGGAAGACGACGTCGCCGTCGCCAAGGTCTACGAAAAGGCCGGCATCAAGACCTTCGATCTCGACCAGGCGCAGGTCGACAAGTGGAAGGCGGTGGCGCGAGACACCTGCTGGAAGGACTATGCCGACAAGTCACCGGGCAACGCCGAGTTCCTGAAACTGTCGCAGCAAGTTCCGGCCGCGTGAAGCCTCTCGAGCGTCTCAACAGGGCGATCGTCTTTCTATCGGCGATCGCCCTTCTTGTTGCCTCGTGCGTGCTGACCTACTCGGTCGTGCTGCGTTATTTCTCGCCGCAGCCGACCGACTGGCAGGACGAATTCTCGGTCTTCCTGCTGATCGGCGTCACCTTCATGTCGGCCGCCTGGGTGCAGTCGCAGCGCGGCCATATCGGCATCGAGGCCGTGGCGACCCTGCTGCCGCCGTCGGCCGATCGCTGGCGGCAACGGCTGGTCGATGTGGCGAGCGCCCTGTTCTGCGCCTTCTTCGCCTGGAAATCCTGGACCCTCCTGCACGAAGCCTGGGTGGAAGGCTATGTCTCCTCCTCGTCGTGGTCTCCGCCCTTGTGGATTCCCTACCTGACGATGGCGCTCGGCATGTCGCTCCTGACCTTGCAGATCCTCGTCCAGGTCTTTCGCCGGCCATGAGCGTCCTGCAAGTCGGCGTGCTCTACGGCGGCGCCACGCTTTTGGCCATGTTCTCCGGCATGCCGATCGCCTTCGCGCTCGGCCTGGTCGCCACCGCATTCATGGTCGCCTTCATGCCGGCGGCGGCGCTCGATACGGTGACCCAGAACGTCTACGAGGAGATGTCCTCGATCACGCTGCTGTCGATCCCGCTGTTCATCCTCAAGGGCGCCGCGATCGGCCGCTCGCCGGCCGGCAAGGATCTCTATTCGGCCCTGCATGTCTGGATGAGCCGCATTCCCGGCGGCCTCGGCATCGCCAACGTCTTCGCCTGCGCGCTCTTTGCCGCGATGGCGGGCTCCAGTCCGGCGACCTGCTCGGCGATCGGCTCGGCCGGCATTCCGGAGATGCGCCAGCGCGGCTATCCCGGCGGTTTCGCCGCCGGCCTGATCGCCGCCGGCGGCACGCTCGGCATCCTGCTGCCGCCTTCGATCACCATGATCCTGTACGCGGTCGCTTCGGAACAATCGCTGGGCCGGCTGTTCCTGGCCGGCATCGGACCGGCGCTGCTGCTGGTGGCGTTCTTCGCCGGCTACGCCGCCTGGCGCTACCGCTTCGAGACGCGGCGCGCGCGCACCACCCGCGCCGGCGGCGGGATCGACTCGGCCCTGCTGTCGACCGAAAGCTACACGCTCCGCCAGCGCTTCGCCGCCCTGCCGCGCGTGCTGCCGTTCGTCATTCTGCTGACCGGCGTCATGGTGGCGCTCTATGGCGGCTTCGCTACGCCCTCGGAGACCGCGGGCCTGGGCGCGGTCCTGGCACTGGTGCTGATCGCCGTCATCTACGACACCTGGCGACCGCGGCAGCTCGACCCGATCCTGGTCAACACCATCCGCGAATCGACCATGCTGATGATGATCATCGGCATGTCGCTGCTCTACTCCTACGTGATGAGCTACCTGCACATCAGCCAGTCGGCGGCGGAGTGGATCGTGTCGATGCACTTCTCGCGTTGGGTCCTGCTGGCCGCGATCCTGGTGCTGGTGGTGGTCCTGGGCTTCTTCCTGCCGCCGGTGTCGATCATCCTGATGACCGCGCCCATCATCCTGCCGCCCTTGAAGGCCGCCGGCTTCGACCTCGTGTGGTTCGGCGTCGTCATGACCATTGTCATGGAGATGGGCCTGATCCACCCGCCGGTCGGGCTCAACCTCTTCGTCATCAAGAACATTGCACCCGACATCCCCTTGAGCGACGTGATCTGGGGCGTGCTGCCGTTCGTGGCCCTGATGATGGTGGCGGTCGTGGTCCTCTGCTTCGCGCCGGAGATCGCGGTCTGGCTGCCCGACAAGCTGATCACGACGACGCGTTAATCTTGCCGGACCGCGGGCCTCCAGGCCCGCATTCAGGAGCGGGCCTGAAGGCCCGCGGTCCGATGATCAGACCATCGAGCTCGGCCGGTAGAACGGCTGGTGCTTCGAGGTGTCGATGTAGTCCGCATAAAACTTGCGGACGTGCGGCAGCAGCGCCTTGGAGAGCTTGCGCCGCTCGGCTTCGTCGTCGCTCAGCGCCTTGCTGAGGTCGTCGTGCAGCGCCTTCAGCGCCACCGTACGGTCAACCTTGGTAAACTTGCCGTCCTGATAGATCACCTCGCCGTCGCACATCGTCATGGTGACGGCCTGGTTCTTGGCGCGCTGGACCACGGCGTCGAGCGTGGGGGTGAGCTCGTCGAGATAGGGGTAGGCGATGCTGTCCCAGTCGATCAGCACCATGTCGGCCGCCTTGCCGACCTCCAGAGCGCCGATGCTCTCGCCGAACGGCGTCGTTCGGGCGCCGCCCACGGTCGCCATGCGCAGGACCTGCGCCATGGTCGGCACATCGGCCTCGACCATGCCCGGCACCCGATGCGCGCGCAGCACCAGCTTCAGCTCCTGCAGCATGTCGCGATCGTCGTTGATGCCCGCCTCGTCGAGGCCGATCGCGGTGTTGATGCCCTTCTTCTCGAAGAAATTGAGCGCCGCCACGCCCGAGCGCAGGCGGAAATTGGACGAGCAGTTGTGGCAGACGCAGCCCTTGGCCTCGGCCAGGCGATCGATGTCCTTCTCGTTCAGCCACACACCGTGGCCCAGGGTGAGGCGGTTGTTCACCATGCCGAAGCGGTCGATGTATTCCAACGCCGTGCACTCGCCGCGCCGCCAGGCATATTCCTTCTGGTAGGCGGTCTCGACCAGATGCATGTGCATGGGCACGTCGTACTTGGCCGAAGCGTCGGACAGCACCGTCAGCGCCTTGTCTGAGCACCAGTGCAGATTGGCGGGCGCCAGCTGGATCTTCACCCGGCGCTTGTTGTGATGCTGGGAGTGGAAGGACTTGAACATGTCCATGGCATCGTCGAGGTTCATCTTGAAGCGCTCGAACCAGCGCTTCATCGGTCCCTGCAGCTCGGCCGGCAGGCCGGCCACGAACTCCTCGTCGGCCTGGTAGACCAGGCGGTTCTGGTCGCGCACGGCGTAGCAGTAGCTGACCCGCATGCCGACATCCTCGTAGGCGCGGATCAACTCGCCCGACCGCTTCTCGACCTCGGTAAGCGTGCCCGGCATCCAGCCATGGATGTGCTGCACCGTGGTGATGCCCGAGCCGATCATCTCGAAGGCCGAGTAGAGCGTGTCGAGATAGAGATCGAGGTTGCGGATCACCATGCGGGTGATGAACCACAGCTCGAGCGGCATGTCGGGCGAGCCGAGCTGCACCGGTGTCAGGCCGACGTGATGGTGGCCGTTGACGAAGCCCGGCAGCAGGATCTCCTTGCCATTGCCGATCACCGGCACCGTCGGGTGCTTGGCGCTCAGGTCGTCGTAGGTCCCGACGGCCACGATGACGCCGTCCTCCTGCAGCACCGCGCCATCCTTGATCTCGTTCCAGGCGAAGCGATCTTTTACCCCGGTGATGGTAGCGCGGCTGCGGACAAGACTGGTGGCCATGGAGTTCTCCTTGTCTTTCGCCTCCCCGTCATACGGGGGAGGTGCCCCGTCTTACGGGGCGGAGGGGGAAAGCCTCAGTGAAGGCCTTCGAATTCAGATCTGAAACTACCAGGAATTGTCTGTGAGGCTCTCCCCCTCCGGCCCTTCGGGCCACCTCCCCCGTCTGACGGGGGAGGC
>Ga0308309_10000745_pt1 | contig 19901 bp, 14 predicted proteins | sample HubBroMetageWFT5_FD_192491 | JGI IMG/M metagenome (GOLD analysis project Ga0308309, IMG submission 192491) | Warmed and freeze-thawed soil microbial communities from the Hubbard Brook experimental Forest, New Hampshire - Hubbard Brook CCASE Soil... | ecosystem: Environmental > Terrestrial >...
GATCACATCCGCTAATGCTAGTCTGCCGCTCTGAGATGACATGGGGTGTCTCCTTTCTGCCCGGCTAGGCAGAGCTGTTGGGAGACACCCTCTTTCTTTTTATCCCCACTTTCAACAGAAAATCTTATAGACGGCGCGCGCGGGTAGTGTCCTAAATTGACGCGTTGGCGGTCTTGTTGCATAAAGGAGAGCAAAGGAGAGCTCTATGGGCACAAAAGAGAAAATGACCTCGATTGGCCAGCCAGTGCCGGAACTGCCGGTCGCGGAGGTCGAACGCCCACAACAGCATTACAGGAATGCACTCGGCTTTGAGATTGGATGGCTGTACCCGGGCAAGTAGATTGGGGCCGTATCACGCCGGAATGTGGCGATATTCTTTCGCAAGCCGAAGTCGCCGTTCGAACCCGGGGTTCACTGGGTGTTCACTGAAGATATCGATGCGTCGTATCAGGAACTGCAGTCGCTAGGTGCGAACATCGTGGGGCCTCTGAAAAAAAAGCCTTGGGGGTTGGGGCAGTTCACCGTAGAGGATTTGGACGGGAACCTCTTCTATTTGCACCATGACCAAGCGTTGCAGCAGCAATTGGATTTGCAATCCCCTCTCGGGGTATTAGAGAATATGGCCCAATCGGTAGCGGCGAAGGTTCGGCATCGCCCCTCGGAGTCCGGTATGGGATCTTTGCCCAAAAAAATTTTCATCAGCTACGTGCAGGAAGATGGCGCCGTGGCTTATGAAATTGCGTCGGGGCTGGAATCGCAAGGATACAGCAGCTGGTATTACGAACGGGACTGCCCGGCCGGCGCGGATTACTTCGAGGAAACCCACAAAGCCATTTCGGACTGCGAGGCGATGGTGATCGTGATTTCGCCGCGGTCCTTGCCGTCTGATCAGATCACGCGTGAAATCGTGCGCGCGGTGGAGAGTTCTAAGGCGACGTTTCCCCTGTTGCTGGAAGTTTCGCACGACGATTACGCGCATCGGCGACCTGGCTGGCACCAGGCCATGGCCGCGGCGAACGCCACGCGCATTCCGCCGGAGCGAATCGCTACGGTGGTTCCTTCGCTCGTCGCGGGACTAGGCGCGAAAGGCATTCAGGCTCACGCGAATGGGCGCTGGGCATCGGCTGAGCCTCCGAAGCAGACCACCACGGTTCCGCAAGCGATCTTGACGTCCCAGCTATCACCCACTCGGGCGGCTGCAATTGTGGCGAAGCCCACGACGGGCGCGCATATTCCGGCTGTGACAACGCCGCAACCGTCAACACCAACGACGACGGGCGCAGCGGCAGGGCAACCGCCGTGGACGAGCATCGGCATCGCAGCCGCGGTCGCTATTGCAGCGCTGGTCGGCTGGAAAGTTTTGCATCGTCCACCACCACCGCCAGCCGCGCCCGCCGTGACCACTGCGACGGTGATGATTCGCTATGCCAGCGACAGGCACAAGTGCACGCCGGATCTGAATGTGACGATTGCGGGGAAGGCGTTTCATCCCACTTCGAATCCTTTCGCCGCCAGCGGTGTGAAACCCGGCGCGCAGGAATATACGATTGATGGATTGATTTCTTGCCCGGGGCGAAAGGCGGTGCAAGCCAGCGGCTCGGGCGCGATCGACGTCCACGAGGGAGCGGTTTTCGATTTGGCGTGGCAGACCAAGAGCGGCGGCCCCAGCAACGTAGATTTAATTCGAGTGGCGGACGATGCCGCGCCCGCCGTGGCGAGCGATGACGCGAACGGCCGCGAGCCGCAGAATCCCGTGCAGAATAAAGTTCCCCGCACCGTCGCTCCCGCGCCAGCTCCGGCTCCGGTGCCCGTGCAAACCGTTCCCGGGCAGCTACAGCTGCAAAATGCGCAAGCGGCGTACGGCCAAGGACGCTATTTCGCTCCGCTGAATAATTCGGCGCTCTTCTGGGCGATGCAGGCGCGCAACGCGGGCAATCAAAACGGCCACGCGCTGGAAGTTCAAATTGACAATATCTACAAGACGCAGGTGACGCAGCTGTACCAGCAGCGGAATTATCCAGCGGCCGCGCAGTTGGTAGACCTGATGCTGAGCTACTATCCCGGCGAGCCGGGCCTGCTACGTGATAAACAGATGATCATTGCGGCGGCTAGTGGAGCAGGCGGGCCGAATCAAGCTCCGTTTAACGTGCAAGTGCCGCAGCCGCGATTTCAGCCCAGACCCGGGCCGCAAGGGCCCGTGCCTCATCCTTAAATCTGCGTAAAAACCACTCGTCCAGTCGCAAGGCCGTCTAGCCGGTCGGCTCGTGGTCTATCGGCCACAAGCGGAATCCGGCCGTGCGCTACATCCCGATTGACGATTGATCTCAACCGCCAGCCTACCCTGAGTTCGCCGACGCGACCTCAGGGCAAGCAGGCGGCCGCTCCAGATTCACAACCAACGTCGCAACTCTTTCGCGAGCGCGACGGATTGCGAATTTCTCTAAACCTGCAAAGGCTTTCCTTCGTCTGCTTGTCGCCTCGCCCATCCACTTTCGCCTGACCCCACGTGCCATTGACAAGTAGTGGCTTAACCCTTATTTTGACCGCATTTCCGAGGGCTGATGGTGGACCTTGAATTGCGACGAGTCATCCAGGCGACGCTCGTCTACACTTCAGGTTCCAGTAGTACCGGTGCTTATCGGGGTGGTTTTGCTGAGCTTAGGGCGCGCCAGCAAGTCTGCAACTTGGGAAACAAGTGCGAAAACCTCGAGCATTTGCCTGTGCGGAGAAGCTAGATGCGTAGAGCTGTCGCTGGGGCGTGCTTATTCCTTCTCGCGATCGTCGTTGCGCCCGTTTCGACGTTCGCCCAGACCCCCATCCTGACGCAGCATTACGACAACGCGCGCGACGGCCAGAATACCGACGAAACGATTCTGACTCGGTCGAACGTGAACTCCACGACGTTCGGGAAGTTGTTCGCGCTGGGGGTGGACGGCCAGGTCTACGCGCAGCCTTTGTATGTTCCGGGCGTGGTGATACCCGGCCAGGGAACCCACAATGTTTTGTATGTCGCGACGGAGCACGATTCCGTTTATGCGTTCGACGCCGACGCCGGCGGAGCACCGCTGTGGCAGGTGACGTTCCTGGTGAATGGGGCGACCACGCTAGCCACATCTGATGTTGGCAACACGCAGGACATCAATCCTGAAATCGGCATCACCGGAACGCCCGTCATTGACTCTTCGACAAACACTTTGTACGTGGTGGCGAACACCAAGGAAAGTGGAGCGTGCGTTTACCGGCTGCACGCGCTGGACTTCACCAGCGGCGCCGAAAAGTTCGGCGGTCCGGTGCGGTTGATCGCCTCCGCGCCGGGAACTGCTACTGACGGAACCGACGGCAGCGTACCGTTCAGCTCACAGTGGGAGAATCAGCGGCCCGGACTTCTGTTGCAAGGCGGGTACGTGTATATCGGCTTCGCTTCGCATGGCGATAATGGGCCGTGGCATGGATGGATCCTGGCTTACAACACCGCCACGCTCGCGCAGACGGGAGTTTGGAACACCTCACCGAACGGAAGAGGCAATGGGATTTGGGGCTCGGGAGCGGGCCTCTCCGCGGACTCCGAAGGCAACGCGTACATCGCGACAGGCAACGGCGACGATACCGTGACAACTCCGGCGCCGGCGCCATCGAAAACCATCGATTACGGCGACAGCATCGTGCGCGTGAGTTTGGCCGGCGGGAATCCCACGCCCACCGATTACTTCACACCCTACAACCAAGCCAGCCTTGATGCTGCCGATACCGATGTCGGCTCGGGCGGCGTGCTGGTGATACCGCAGGATCAGACCGGACCGTACCCGCACATTTTGCTGGAAGCGGGAAAGGCCGGGAAAATGTACGTGCTGAACCGCGATCAAATGACCAGTGACGGCAGCCATTACTGCAACGGCTGCACGGGCGATCCGGAGATCATTCAAAGTGTGATAGGTTTCGGCGGACTGTGGTCCATGCCCGCCTATTGGAATGGGAATGTCTATATTTGGGGAAGCGGCGATCATTTGAAAGCGTATTCACTGAGTGGCGGCCTGCTTTCAACCTCGCCTACGTCGCAGTCGGCTGAGGAAACTAGTTTTCCGGGTTCGACGCCGACTGTCTCATCTAACGGTACTGCCAATGGAATCGTGTGGGCGGTACAAAGCGATGCTTACTCGACGAATGGCCCGGCCATCCTTCGCGCGTACAACGCCGGCAATGTCTCTACCTTGCTGTACGGTTCCAACCTCACCAGCGGCCGCGACCAGTTGGGGCCGACAGTAAAATTTGTCGTGCCTGTCGTGACGAACGGAAAAGTATTCGTGGGTGCGCAGAAGGAAGTGGACGTGTTTGGACTGTTGGGGAGTGAACCGCAGACGGCGGCGCCAGTGATGAGTCCGCCAGCGGGATCGTACACGCGTAATGTTTCCGTGACGATGACCAGCGCCACTCCAAACGCGAGCATTTACTACACGACGGATGGTACCGCGCCTTCCACTTCATCGACTTTGTACTCGGGCGCGATCCCGTTGAGCGTCACGACGACGATCAACGCCGTCGCGATCGCCAGCGGTTCCATTCAGAGCACCGAAGCCACCGCGGCTTACGTGATCGCCTCGCAAACGGCGCCGCCTATTTTCACGCCGGCTGCCGGCACCTATGTTTCGGCGCAGTCGGTGATCCTGACCGACGACACGTCTGGCGCGGTGATTTACTACACCACCGATAGTACGACGCCGACGCACAGTTCCGCCATCTACTCGAGCCCCATTGCGGTGAGCAGCACGACAACGATTCAGGCTGTCGCATCGTCCGCAGGCCTCAACGACAGCGCCGTCGTGACCGGGATATTCACGATTACCGCGAACGGGACGACTCCCATCAACTTCGGTCTTGGTTTCAGCAATCCGGGCTGTATGCAAATGAACGGCAGCACCGATCTGGATGATAGCCGGCTGCAACTCACGAACGGCGGAACAAGCGAGGCTGGCAGCGCATTCTGCACGACGCAGGTGGATGTGCGCGGGTTCGTCACGGATTTCACCTTCCAGCTTTCCGACGCACAAGCGGACGGTATTACGTTCACGCTGCAGAATTCTGTCGCGGGCGCCAAGGCACTCGGACCCGTGGGTGGGGGGCTGGGCTACGGACCGGATGCGCCCGGCGGCTCGGGCGGAATCACGCCCAGCGTCGCGGTGAAGTTCGACCTCTTCAACAACCAGGGTGAAGGCGACGATTCGACGGGGCTTTATACTGACGGCGCATCACCGACCATTCCTTTCGTGGATCTGACTCCATCGGGCATTGATCTGCACAGCGGCGACACCATGGCCGTGCACCTCACCTACGACGGAACAACCTTGACGATGACCATCACCGATGACGTGGTGAACAAGACGTTCACGCAGAGTTGGCCGGTGAACATTCCGGCGATCATCGGCGGAAACCTGGCTTACGCGGGATTCACGGGCGGGACCGGCGGCGAGACGGCGAGCCAAAAAATCGAAACCTGGACGTGGGTCTCGTATCCACCGCAATCGCAGCAATGGACGATTGTGACCACCAGCGAATCCGCGCCGAACGCTCCGCCGCTGACTGATGCGAGCGGGAATCCGTATCCTTGCGGCGGGCAAAACCCGGACAATCCCAACGACACCAATCCGAATTGCTACAACCCGCTCGTGGTTTCGACGGACTGGCACGCTCCAACGATCCCAGGCGGCAGCACGAATGCAACGATGTTGGCGAACACTTTTACGAATTCCAACTGCTCGGCTTCGGGAGGCGTCACCAGCATTACCACCACCGGATATCTCGCGTCCGGTACCTACGCTGCCGTGATATCCCTGGTGCTCGACAACGGTGCGACTCTCACTTTTACCGGGACAAGTACGTCGAACAGCAGCCAGTTTTCGGGGACGTTCACTTCGACGGGGACTTGCATGAACGGCGACTCCGGATCGTTTTCTGCAACGCTGTTCCCAACGGTCACTGGAATGTATGACGGATCGTTTGAATCCACGAACGGCTCGGCAAGTTCCAGCGTGCAGATGAGTCTGGCGACCGATTGGAATTTCAATGTGACAGGCCAGATTACGCCGATATCTGGCGCTTCGGTTTGCTTTTCGAATCTGACTGTCGCCACGCCACTAGCGAACACTTACGGGGCGAGCATGGCGAGCGGCGACGTGATCCAAGCGTTCGGCTCAGACAGCAGCGGCAACGTGGTTGCGTTTGTAGCGAGCAATACGGATGCAAACGAACAACCGTTGCCCGACGGCGGTTTGTTCGTGACCTATAACGGCTTGGCGGGCGCTTGCAGTGGCGTTTCCGGCACCGACGTGCCGTTCAGGAAAGTTGTGCCGCGACATTGGCAGCCGCCACGGCCGATGGGGCCGCGACCGCCCATTGCGCCAAGGCACGCACCGGTCTGGCGATTCCACAATTCGCCTGCGCACAAGTTGATGCGCCAACCCGGGCGTCCGGAAATTCGGCCGGAGATTCATCCAAAGATTCTCCCGGAGGTTCGGCCCGAGATCGGTCCGGAACTTCGTCCGTAGTTTGCTTTTGGGCGCGTTCGGCGAGTTATGGCGCTGCCACTGGGACCGAACTCGCCTCTACGAGTCTTTGCACAGCTGGCGCAACTGCGAGAACCAGAGCTGCCGCCGGCTTCGCTGCTTGCTGGATCATAGCCACTTGCTGCACCTTCCACTCGCTGGGCGCAGCCTTGTGCGCATCAATGTAATCGAGAGCCTGCAATCCCGCGGCAGCCAGCGACGCCAGATTCTGCGAAACCGGCGCGACTTCCTTCAGCAGGAATGAATTCTGCAACAGCGGTTGTAACGCGCTGTCGTTGTCGCGCCATTTGGTCAATGTTTGGCGAATGGAGGATTCCGTTGTGGCGTCGTGGAACTTGCTCGCGACGAACTGATCCACCGCGGAATTGAATTTTCTGGCGACTTCGCTTTCGGGCGCAATTGCATCCACCATTCGATGCAGCGCAACGTCGCTGGTTTGGATCCCTCCGGCTTTCTCGGCTTCCGTCTCGCGGATGGTGATGCTGGCGGGTTGTAGCGCTAGCGCCAGCACCTGCAGTGCGGCGATGTCATCCGTGCCGGCGATGCGTGCCAGCATCACTTCGCTGCTCGACCGGTGCGTTAGGCCCAATTGCTCCAGTTGCGCGCTAACCGCGGCCAGCCTGCGATACATCGAATTCACGTCCTGCACTTGCTGCGGCGACCACAGGCGTTCGGCGATCGCCGCCGCGCGCGGCCAAATTCGCGATTCGATGCTTTCGTCGGATGCGAATTCCTCCCACATGCACGCTTCGCCGCCCAGGATCAGCTTTTGTTGCTCCGCGGTGAGGGTTGCGCCTGCTCCGGATAGCGGATCGACCAAATAGTGCTGCGCCGCCGGCTGGATCGCATCGAGGTAGTACCCACTCGACAGGATTCCGCGGTAACCTTGTTTGGCCGCTTCGGCGAGCGATTCCTGCCCACGCCAGGATTGGATCACGATGTCCTTGGGCATACCCGGAGTCAAAATCTCGTCCCAGCCCACCATCATTTTGTGATGTTTGCTGACAATTTTCTCGACGCGATCGGTGAAATATTGCTGCAGCTCCGGGTTAGATTTTAAATTGTGCGTTTGCATGAACTCGTGGATTTTCGGATTTGCGTCCCACTGCTTGCCGTTTACTTCGTCGCCGCCGATATGGAAATAACGATCCGGAAAGATGTTGGTCATTTCTTCAATAAACTTATCCAGTAACTTGTAAGTGGATCCCCGCGTGGGGTCCATGGCCGGATCGAAAATGCCCCAGCGGCGCTCGATCTGATAAGGTCCGGGGCCACTTGAGAGTTCCGGATATCCCACGAACCAGGATGTGCTGTGTCCGGGCATGTCGAATTCTGGAACGATGCGTATTCCGCGATCGCTGGCATACGCAATCAGATCGCGCATTTCACTCTGCCGGTAGTACATTCCGTCCGAACCCAGCTCCTGCAGCTTTGGAAATTCCCTGCTCTCCAGGCGGAATCCCTGGTCATCGGAGAGATGCAGGTGCAGCACGTTCATTTTCACCGCGGCCATTCCGTCGACGTTGCGCTTCAGCACTTCCATCGAAATGAAATGGCGGCTGACGTCAATGGAGAGCCCGCGCCATGGAAAACGAGGTGTATCTTCGATATGAATCGCAGGAGCGGCGTAGCCGTCCGGCGTCACTTGCACCATTTGCAGAAACGTTTCGAGCCCGTGCATTACTCCCAGCGGATTCGGGGCCGTCAATTTTGCGCCCGCGCTGCTGACGTCCAGCCTGTAGCTTTCGTCTTCACCTAAGTCCTGGACCGGTTCGCTACCGTGACCGGCGTCGATCGTAAGGGTTGCGTGCGTGGCGTCGGCAAGCCGCTCGCTAAGAAAGTAACCGGTCTGGCGGCTCAGGTCGCGCAGAAATCGCTGCGCCGCGCGCTCCAGCCTCGGGTCGTTGTAGCCGGCGATCGCCACCGAGAAAGTTTGCGAGACCAAGAGGCGGCCGGCACCGGGCATCATCGTGGCGGGCAGGGGCATTACATCGATGGGCGAAGGTAATTGCTGTGATTGGGGCAGCTGCGCCATGGCTACGGAACTAATCAAAGCACAAAACAGTATCAGCAAGTAACCGGAGCGTGTTGCACGCTTTCTGATTTCGAAATGAATACCCATTTCTCTCCCCGGATCGACGCGGAATCGTACGCCTCGTCGCAACATCTATAGATCCTTTTCAGACCGTTGGGCGCGCACTCGCCTATAACAGAAAATCTTCGTTGCGATTTCCCATTGCCTCGGCCCGGCGAAGTGTGCCATAAATCCGCCCCGCCATGACATTCACTTTATTGGATTGGTCCGCGATTATTGCTTACCTGCTGATTACTCTGCTCCTGGGGCTTTATTTTCGCCGCTCCGCCGGGAGAAGTTCGGAAGATTATTTTGTATCCGGACGCACTGTCTCCTGGTGGCTCGCTGGGACTTCCATGGTGGCCACCACCTTCGCCGCGGACACTCCTTTGCTGGTGGCGGGGCTGGTTTACACCCAGGGAATTTCCGGAAACTGGATCTGGTGGGCCTTCCTGCCCTCCGGAATGATGACGGTGTTCTTGTTCGCGCGCTTGTGGCGACGCTCCGGCCTGATGACCGACGTGCAATTTGCGGAGATGCGCTATACCGGCAAGCCTGCGGCATTTCTGCGCGGGTTTCGCGCCATTTACCTGGGCGTGCTGATGAACTGCCTGATCCTCGGCTGGGTCACGAAAGCGATGATCAACATCGTCGGAACCACGCTCGGCGTTACCATCAGCCAATGGCATTTTTTGCAGAGCATGTCCCGGGGCCTGACTGGAATTTTCGGCTCGGTATTTTCCGGCACTGACGGCTACGCGCTGATTATCTGCATCTTTTTTCTGATTCCCTTCACCGGTTTCTACGTTTCGCTGGGCGGACTTTCGGGCGTGCTATGGACCGACCTATTTCAGTTCATCTTAAAGATGGGCATCGTGATCGCCATTGCCTGCTACGCCGTGAAAGCTACGGGCGGCATGAGCTCGATGATCGCCCAAATCGAAGCGCTGCGCGCCAAAAATGGTGGCGCCGATCCGCTCGGGTTTCTTCCCGATTTTTCCCAGGGTTTTGCGAGCGAAACGCTCTGGACGCTGCCGGTAATCACTTTTTGCGTATATCTCGGCGTGCAATGGTGGGCTTTCTGGTATCCGGGAGCGGAACCCGGCGGCGGCGGATACATCGCGCAGCGGATATTCAGCGCGCGCGATGAGCGTCAGGGCTTGCTTTCCGTGCTTTGGTTCAACGTGGCGCATTATGCGCTGCGTCCGTGGCCGTGGATTCTCACGGCGCTCGCGGCGATCGTTCTTTATCCGGGCCTGGCGCATCCGGAAACCAGTTACATGATGATGGTGAACGACCATGTGCCGCACGCGTTGCGCGGGATCATCGTCGCGGGATTCCTCGCGGCGTTCATGTCGACGATCGCGACACAATTGAACTGGGGCACTTCGTACGTCGTCGAAGATTTCTATCGCCGTTTTCTGGTGCGCCACGCATCGGAACGACACTACGTGCGCGCTTCGCAGGTTGTTACCGTCCTGTTGGTGATCGCGAGCGGATATGTTTCTGCGCAACTCGCATCGATTCGTTCCGGCTGGCAAGCGGTGCTGGAAGTGGGCGCGGGAACGGGAAGCGTTTACTTGCTGCGCTGGTATTGGTGGCGCATCAATGCGTGGAGCGAAATTTCTTCAATGATTACCGCGCTGGTTTTGACTTTGGCTTTGAACTCCGAGGGCTTGTGGAACGCACTGATCGGGCGGCCGACGTTTTACACCGGCTCGGCGACAGTGCTGTTTGCGAAAAACGTGCTGACCACTACGTGCGTCACGACGACGGTGTGGATTCTGGTCACGGTGCTCACAGCTCCGGAACCGAATAGCATCCTGCTCTCGTTCTATCGCAAAGTTCGCCCGGACGTCACGGGATGGAAGACGATTGCCGCGCTCGCGCCGGAAATTCCGGCGACGCACGATCTGGCGCGCAATCTGTGGTGCTGGATTCTGGGGACGGTGATGGTGTACAGCGCGCTGTTCGGCGTGGGTAAATTGCTGATGCAGAAATGGGGCCTGGGAACTTGCCTGACGACGCTGGCGGCGCTGTGCGCCTGGCAAATGTCGCGCGAACTAGGCCGGGGCCACGGCTCGCTCGAAGCAGTCACTCGCGAATTGCTATGATGACGCAAGAGGAAACCGAGGGGAGGATCGCGCGCGGGAGAGCGGGGATCCGGACGGATGGGCGCCGCGCCGCCGTGCCATACTTGTATAGCGAGGTGACCATGCTCGCGATTCGACTTCCGGATTCCATCGAAGAACGTTTGGAAAAATTGGCCCGACCCGCCGGGCGCACCAAGAGCCGCTAGGCCCGCGAAGCCATCCTGGAAGACCTGGACGATCTGCAGGACCTGTACCTGGCCGAAGACGCCCTGGAACGGATCCGCAGCGGCGACGAGCGAACCATTCCGTTGCAAGACGCCGTGATACGTTATGGCCTACGGCGTTGAACTGTCTATCGCGGCTGACCGGGAACGCAGCAGACTCGATGTGCAGCATCGCAAGCGCATCCTGAAGTTTCTTCGTGAGCACGCTGCAAAATTGGACGACCCGCGCAGCGTCGGACAGGCCCTGCGCGGCTCGCGGCTCGGGGAGTTCTGGAGATACCGTGTGGGTGGTTACCGGCTCATCTGCGAGATCGAAGACGACCGCCGGCTCGTGCTGATCTCCCGCGTTGGACATCGCACGAATAGCTATCGCTGATGGGATGCCGCCGGTTGGCGGCAAGGAACGGAATGTTTCGGCCGAGCAGGTTTCCGAAATTCCACTCAGACAGATCGCCGACCCGATCGCACGGCGTCAGCGGAATCTGCGGATCACCAGAGTGTGGCGACCGGAACGGTACAGGCCGAGGACGTACATGCAGGCCCTGCCTTTCGTAGTGAATATCAGCTGGCGAATTCGCAGCAGTGGAGAGCCGCGCGGCACGGCCAGGAGTTCCGCGGTTTTCAAATCCGCGGCGGTCGCGTCAATCTCTTCGTCGGCGTAGGCGAGTTCCACTCCGTATTCGTGTTCCAGCGTTACAAACAGCGAGCCCCGCTCGAGCGTTCCGCCCGCTAGCGCGGGAAATTCGTCCGCCGACAAGTAGCAAGTTTCCAGCGCGAAAGGCTCATCACCCGCCTGGCGCACGCGTTCGAGCATGAAGAGATGGCTCGAAGACGGCAACGAAAGACGGGCGGCGATTTCGTGTTCGTTGTCGCGCACGCTCGCGGAAATAATCTTCGACCTTCCCATCAATCCGCGGCTGGCCATTTGCTCGGTATAACTCATCAGCTTGTTGAAATGAATTTTCGGTGGCGCGACGAACGTGCCGGAGCCGTGGCGGCGTTCGACCATGCCTTCGCGCGCAAGATCGGCCAGGGCGTGGCGCGCGGTCATCAAGCTGACTTTGTGCATCTTGGCCAGTTCCCGTTCGGAAGCCACGGCATCGCCGGGTTTCAGCTGCCCGGACTCGATGCGCTTGCGGATGACGTTCTGGATGCGCTTGTAAGTGGGTTCCCCGTTACGGCTGATCGGCGTCATGAAAGCTCCGGAAATTGTTGAGAGTCTAGCAGGTTAGGCCACCGACGCGGCCACAAGGCGCCGGGGGTCCGCACCCAAAGTGCAAATACGGTGCTATAGAGCGCGTATATCCGCTATAGAGCGTATTCAAAAAATCTATCAGAAGTCTTATACATTCACATTTTTCTCTTGACAACATATATTTTCCGCTATATAGCTCTTGCCATCTTTGGGGTGCTGGGGGGTTTTATGGCGTTTCACCGCACAGAATCCAAGCTGGAGGCTTTTGTGAACAAGAATTCGCGCTGTACCGCCGTGGCCTTTTTGCTCTGCGCGTTGCTCTTAATCGGGGTCGTTGCTGTGGTCTCCCCGGCTTGGGGCCAGCAAGCTTCGGGCTCCATTACCGGAACGGTGACCGACCCGTCAGGATCAGCCATCACCAACGCCACCGTTACGGCGCGCGACGTTGATCGCGGGACCGTCCTGACGACCCAGACGAACAGTTCCGGCGTGTACAGCTTCCCGCAGGTGACGGTCGGCAACATCGAACTTGCGGTCCAAGCTGCCGGATTTTCCAAGGAGGTCCGCCCGGCCTTTACGCTGATTCTGAATCAGATCGCGCGTATTGACTTCCAGCTGAAGGTCGGCAACGTATCGCAGACTGTTGAGGTTACGGCTGCTCCGCCCTTGCTGCAAACGGACTCGACCGAACTGGGCACGCTACTGGATTCGAATGCAACCACCGCGTTGCCGTTGTCCACCCGCAATGTCAACCAGCTGGTTCTACTGACACCGGGAGTCGTCAGCCCGAACATCTTTGCGTTCCAGGCGCCGCAAGCCACGTTCGGCACCGGGCGCCCTTATGTGAACGGCGCGCGCGAGCAAGACAACAATTTTTCGCTGGACGGAATGGATACCAACCAAGCCGACAACAACGAAGTCGGCTATGTGCCCGGCGTGGATGCGGTGGAGGAGTTCAATATCATCGCGGGAAATGCCCCGGCGGACTTTGGCAATTACATTGGCGGCGTGGTGGTGGAGACACTGAAGTCCGGCACCAACCAGTATCACGGCGACATCTTCGAATTCCTGCGCAATACCGACCTGAATGCCAACACCTGGCAGAACAAGGCCATTTCGCAATTTAATCAGCTGCCGGGCGGTAGCGGGGAGATACTGCCGCGCAACCCGCTGCAGTGGAACGATTTTGGCGCAACTTTTGGCGGTCGCATTATCAAGAACAAGTTGTTTTTCTTCGTGGACTACCAGGAATCTCTCTATAACACGCCCGCCAATGCACAGCCCTTCGCCGCGGTGCCCGCGGCATTTCGCACCGGCGACTTTTCGTCGCTCTGTACCACGGGATTCGCCGCAGGCGTTTGTACCACTGCTGCGGAGCAGCTCTACAATCCCTTTTCGAGCGCGAATCCGGCGACCCGGACACCTTATCTGAACAACCAGGTTCCGCTGCTCAGCACTGCCGCGCAGAATATTATTAAGTCCTCGCTGTTCCCGGCTGCGAACCAAACCAGCTACATACAACACAGTTACGTTGACTCCTACCAAGGTGATGCGAAGGTGGACTGGCAGGCGACCCAGAACGACCACGTGATGGGGCGCTGGTCACAGCAGTACGTGATTAACAACACCACCAACAGCATCCAGCTGCTCCCGAACCTTACCAGGGAATACCCTTTGAAGAATTTTGTGTTGGACTATGCCCATACCTTCTCGCCTGCCCTGCTTAACGACTTTCGCGTGGGTTTCCAGGATTTTCCAGCGAACGATCAGATCTACACGAATCCGACCGGAATCAACCTGCCGGCAACCTTTGGAATCCCCGGCGTTCCCAGCACCATCTTGCCGTGCATCACCTTCAGCGGCACAGGTTGCAACGGTGGAACCTACACCAGCATCGGCAGCACGGATAGCGTTGAGATTTTCCACGACACCACGATCGAGGCCGAAGACGCTTTTACTTGGACGCACGGCAACCACGTGATTCACTTTGGCGCGGAATTTTTTCATTACTACATGAATGACCTCTATCCGGGTACCGAAGGCGTCGCTGGTTCGTTCTCCTTCAGTGGTCAGTACACGGGCAATAGCGCAACCGGAGTGGTCCCCGGCAACGGATTCGCTGACTTTCTGCTGGGCCTCCCGAGTGACGTCACGCAGGGCACGCCGCTGAATTTTAACCTGCGCAACAGCCTCTTTGGCGCGTTCGTGCAGGATAATTGGCGCCTCACCAGCCACCTCACGATTAACCTCGGTCTTCGTTACGAGGTCACTACGCCGCGGGGCGATGCCAACCAGATTAACAACGTCAACTTTGACAGGTTTACGGGCGCGCCGCAGATCGGCACGAATTACAACACCTATAATGGACGCGCTAACTTCCAGCCACGCATCGGTCTGGCGTGGCAACCTGGATTCATGCCCAACACGGTGATTCGCGCGGCGTATGGCATTTCCACCTACATGGAAGGCAACGGCGTCAACAACTTGGCTGTCGTCAATCCTCCCTATGTAGTGAACCGTGAGGCGAATAACACCGGATTGGCCACACCTCCCTTTACTTTGGATCAGGGCTACACGGCGTTCCCCAGCTCGCCATGCACGGTGGTAGCGCTGCTGGCGTTTTCGCCAGACTGCTTGTCCTCAACCACGATTCACCTGACTAATCCGAATCTGCAGCCGGCAGTGGATCAGCAGTGGAACGTCACGATTCAACGACAGTTCGGGAACAGCACCACCGTTTCCGCGGCTTACGTGGGCAACAAGATTGACCACATGACTGACATATACCTGCTGAATCAGCAGATGCTCTCAGGTGGTGTGCTGACGCCGAGTCCGTTTGCGCAGCCTCTCGTCGCGGCCGGAGCGAACGTGCGCTACAACGATTCCAGCGCGATCCAGCGCTACAACGCTCTGGAACTCACGCTGGTCGAGCGTCCCTGGCATGGCGTACAAGCACAGGCGAACTATACCTGGTCGAAGTGCCTTTCAAACTCGCTGGGTTACTTTGGCCAGTACGGCGACGAAGAAGGCATCGGCGTGAGCCAAACTGGCGGGGGATATTTCTTCTTCCAGAATATCTACGACCAGAAGGCGGACTATGGCCGCTGCATCAGTGACATTGCCAGCGCGTTTAACGGCTACGTGATTTACGATCTGCCGTTTGGCCGCGGACGTCAATTTGGCAACGGGGTGAACAGCGTCGTCAACCAGATTATTGGCGGCTGGCAAGTCGCCACCGCGTTCAACGTTCACTCCGGGTTCGCAATCGATCCGTCGGCGCCCGACAACTCCGGCACCGGAGGCGGCGTGGGTGCGGCTTATCGGCCCGATTGTCAAGCAGGGGTCAATCAGCACGGCAGCGGAGCGTTAGTGAACATAGGGGGAAATATCGGATATGAGTTTTTCAATCCAAAGGCGGCGCTTGAGCCGGCGACGCACACTTTTGGTACTTGCGGCGTGGGTTCGTTCCGCGGGCCTGGCCTTGCCACCGCGGACATCAATCTCACAAAAAATTTCCATATTACCGAACGCTTTAACTTGCAATTCATGACTCAATTTATCAACTTCACCAACACACCAGTGTTCTCTGCCCCGAACGGGTCCTGCGCACCGTCATGCAATGGCATCCTTACGACAGGACCGACCGGGGGCGGAGCGGGTACGTCAGGCACGTTCGGATTGGTGCAGTCGAACAACCCGGGCAGGCAGATACAATTTGGACTGAAGCTTTTGTTCTGATTCGCAACACAGGGTTTACAGCCAAGGGGCCCCCACCCCTGACGGAGCTGCTGCCTTACGGCGGCGGCTCCGTTTTCTTATTTTATTCGGAGCGGATTCCGTTCTCGTGCGAGTATTTGATCACTTCGACTTCTCGCCGATCGAGGCCTACGTTTTTACCGGCGTCCCTTGACTCGCCACACATTGCCACTTCCCTTTCGGCATTTTCACCCATGTATCGGTGAAGCGTTCGTCGGCGGTGAAAGGCTTACCCGACTCGTCAGTTCCCTTACTCTTGAACTCTCCGGTCGCGACGGCCGCATTGCCATAAACGTGGACCTTCACGTCGTAGTATTCGGCGCTCTGGTATTTTGTCGCTTTTTCCGTTGCTAACATCCCGGGTCCATCGGTGAATTTGCCTTCGCTGGAAGTATCCACGAAATTATCGGCCAAGAGCGGCACGATCAGATCGGGATTGTTGGTCTTTTGCGCCTGAAGCCATTGTTGTTCCAGCGCGGCCACCGCCTGCTCGGTTTCACTGGTCTTGGCGGATTGTGACCCCACTACGCTGACGGACAAAACCAATCCGATTAGAGACAGAATCCAGAATCTTTTCATGGTGCGCCTCCTTCATCCGTTTGAGTTTCCCGGGGAAAATCGACCGGCATGCCATGCCATCGGTTGTTCACAGCTTAGCAAATCGGAGGGATGCTTTGGATTGACGTTCAGGCGATGGAAGAGGTGAAATCTTCCAACCTAGCTTGGCACCAGTGGTTTCGTCATGGACGGACTGCACACCCGGGATGAGGCCACAAATTGCGGACATTTATTTTCCCGCAGGACCGCGAACAAGCTCCGAACTATTTTTTCTGAGCCAGTGAGCGAATGTGCGTCACCAGACCATGAATCTGATCTTCGCTAAGGGAATCCTTGAACGATGGCATGCCACCTTTGCCGTCGGAGATTAACTGCGCGAGTTCCGCATCGGTCTGCTTCTGTACCGCCGGTGAACGCAAGTCCGGAACATGCAAAGTTTTTCCGACCGCAGAGCCACCGCCATCTTCGCCGTGGCACACGGCGCACTTTGTGTGGAACGTGGAGCTGCTGGGCGGGCTGTCTTGACTGTTATCAGCGCGCACAGTCGAGACAACAAAAAACGTAAGGCCAGCAAAAAACAACAGCAGAACTGCGAAAGCGACAATTACATGACGTTCGGCGTTATCTTCTTTCATGATTTCTCCTGTATTTATGAATTTTCACTCCTGCTCGAGACGTATCTCCTCGAGACGCCGCAGAGACCGTTAACTGAAGCCCAGACTTGTGAAAGGCAGATCCCTCACCCTTTTTCCCGTGGCGGCGAAGACGGCGTTGCAGAACGCCGCGACGAATGGCGGAACGCCCGGCTCACCGACGCCCGCGGGAGGCGCATCGCTCTCGACGATGTACACATTCGTCTGAAGAGGCGCATCGCCGATCCGAGCCACCGGGTAGTCCTGAAAGTTCGATTGCCTGATTGTGCCCTTGGTAGCCGTAATTTCGCCACTGCGCACGATGCTGGTGCCGAAAACCGCGGCGCCTTCGAACTGCGCGCGCGTCGCTTCCGGATTCACCACCAGACCAGCATCCAAAACCGTATCGACGCGCGGGATGCGCACCTCGCCCTGATCATTGACCTCGACTTCGACGACCGTAGCCACATACGTCAGGAAGCTGCGATGTGCGGCAATTCCGACACCACTGCCTTTGCTGTGCTGGCGCTTTCCCCAGCCGGATTTTTCCGCGACCATTTCCGTAACGCGACGCAGACGCCCGGTTTCCCAGGGGTAGGTCTGTATGGAAGCTCCATAGTTCGGATAATCCACGCCCGTGAAATCAATCGTGCGCGGTTGACCGATCAGGTCCAGCAGGTAATCGACTTGATCACGCCCGGCTGCAATTGCCAGTTCGTCTGTGAAACATTGCACCGCGAACCCGTGATAGATGTTGGCGACCGAGCGCAACCAACCGATGCGGACGTGGGCTTTCGCCGGGCCATTCTCGATGCGCAAGTTAGGAAGATCGTAAGGAATGTCCAACCAGCCCTGCTGCAGATGGCCTGGATCGCCGTAAACCGCATTCACGTCGAAGGTCGAAGTAATCGGAGGAAAGACCGAGCGTTGCAGCCACGCCGTCGGTTTGCCATCCGCGCCCAGAGCCGCCTTCATGTACATGCTCGCGACCGCATTGTAATAGTCGAACTTGATGTCGTCTTCACGCGTCCAGACGACTTTTACCGGGCGGCCGACTTTCTTGGACAACACTGCAGCTTCGGCCACGTAATCAGGCTTTGACTTGCGCCCGAATCCACCGCCCAGCAAAGTCACGTGGCAAATTACGTCTTCCTTCGCGATTCCCAATTCTTTCGCGATGATGTCTTGCGCGGCTTGAGGATTCTGGGTGGGAGCCCACGCCGTCACTTTGCCGTCTTTAAATTCGGCGAGAGCAACCAGCGGCTCCATCGTGGCGTGCGCCAGAAGCGGAACGTAGTAATCCGCCTCATAAATTTTACCGCCTTTGGCGAAAGCTGCGTCCGCGTCACCAACATTGCGCACTACTTTGCATGGCTTGTGCGAAGTCTCGCGCAGTTCGTTCTTGTAGGCGGCCGAGTCGTAGGTTTCGTTAGGCCCGTTGTCCCAGGAGATGTTGAGCTTTTTGCGGCCTTGAAATGCCGCCCAGGTGTTATCTGCAATTACCGCGATGCCGCCGAGCGGTTGAAATGCCGGCGGGGGCTGGAACGGATCAATGGGAATCGTCTGGCGCACGCCTGCAACTTTCAGGGCGTCCTTTTCGTCGTACGATTTCACTTTGCCACCGAGAACGGGCGGACGCTCGATGGACGCGTACACCATGCCCTCGATTCCCTTGTCCATTCCGTATATGGCTTTTCCCGTTACAAGCGCCTCGATGTCGTAGCTGACTTCGCCCTTGCCCACGTACCGCCAGGCGCTTTTTGGTTTGAATTTCAGATCTTCTTTGACAGGGACCGGCAATTTCGCCGCAGCGGCAGCGAGTTCACCGTATCCTGCTCTTTGGTTCGTCGAACGATGGACGACAACGTGCAATTCTGATTCGCATTCGGCCGCCGGAACATTCCACTGCTGAGCCGCAGCTTGAATCAACATCAGTCGCGCCGTCGCTCCGGCCGTGCGCATCACGTCGTAGAACGATCGAATGGAATGCGAACCGTCCGTATTCTGGTCACCGTAGCGCTTGTCGCCGATAGCCTGCTCGATCTTGACTCGATTCCAATCGGCGTCGAGATCTTCGGCGACTACCAAGGGAAGCGACGTGCGGATTGTGGTGCCCATCTCCGAGCGATGCGCCACGATCCACACCGTACCGTCCGGATTAATTCCGACGAAAGCGCTGGGATGGAACGTAGCGAGATCCACATGCGTATCCTGAGGGAGCGTGTCGGCGATCAGCAGGCTTGGGGAAAAGCGCACGCCTAGCACCAAGGCGCCCGCGGCGAAGACGCCTCCGTGCAGAAAATCACGCCGGCTGACGTTTTCAATCGGGCTCATGCCATTTCTCCTGCCGCGGTCTTAATTGCCGCGCGAATGCGCTGGTAAGTTCCGCAGCGGCAGATGTTTCCGGCCATTGCGTCTTCGATTTGCTGATCGGTGGGCTTCTTATTGCTATTCAATAAAGCCACGGCCTGCATCATCTGCCCTACCTGGCAATAGCCGCATTGCGGCACGTTAATCTGCAACCAGGCTTTCTGGACTGGATGCAGTCCGTTTTTATTGAGGCTTTCGACCGTGGTAATTTCCTTTCCGGCCGCGTCGCTCATGGCTGTTACACAGGAGCGTGTGGCTTGCCCATTTACGTGGACTGTACATGCGCCGCAAAGACCGATGCCGCAACCGAATTTCGATCCCGTGAGCCCCAAAACGTCGCGCAGGTACCAGAGCAGCGGCATTTCAGGTGTGCCGCTAAACGACTGGTCAGCTCCATTCACTTTCAGTTGGATCATGGCCGCTCCTCACTTCAAATGCATTA
>Ga0308309_10000746_pt1 | contig 19893 bp, 14 predicted proteins | sample HubBroMetageWFT5_FD_192491 | JGI IMG/M metagenome (GOLD analysis project Ga0308309, IMG submission 192491) | Warmed and freeze-thawed soil microbial communities from the Hubbard Brook experimental Forest, New Hampshire - Hubbard Brook CCASE Soil... | ecosystem: Environmental > Terrestrial >...
CCGCGGATTCTGCGTGGCCGAGGGCCAGCCGGTGATTTCAACATCCACGACTACGCCTTCGAGATCGTCCCATTCTGTGCGCCGAGCGGCTTCGTTGCCCAGAACGCGGTCTACGGATTTCCGAGGGCGGGACGCCGTCGGGACAGCCGGCAAGAGGCCGGTGTTACCAGGAACTTCCATGCCTGGTGGAATTACGATTTCCTGGGAAATCTTCTGGTCGATCGGCGTGACACGGTTGCCGCGATTGCCGTAGTGAAAAATTCCGACGACCGTGCTGTGAGCGCGGACGACCGGACGAACGATGCGGCCCTCAGCGCGGCCGTCAGGGCGAATCGTGCCGACCTCTACCAGCACGCGGTCTCCGTGCATTGCCGAGCCTACCGCGGGTGGCGGAATGAAGATATCTCCGGCGAGTAGCGCCTTGAGGTGCGGGTCGAGGGTAGCGGCGTCGGGAGTGACAAAACCGTAGCCATCGCGATGCATGCTCAGCTTTCCGACCAGAACGTTCTTGCTGGCAGCGGCCTTCGGAATCGCGTAGCGCTCCGAATCGATTTGAACCAGTTGGCCACTCTTCACCAGGCTCTGCAAGCGTTCGGAGAGTTCCTGACGAGCGGCGCCATGCAGTCCCAGTTCCCGCACCAGTTGTTTGAAGCCAGCGGTGCTTTTAGGCTGGCGTTCGATCTTCTTCAGAATGGCGGAATCGGAGAGTCTATCCAAGATCAGGCGGCTTCTTTGACTCGAATCATAATACGCGATCGCATCGTTGCATTACTGTCATTGCACCCGTCTCGACCGTATAAGAAGCTCCATTCGGCGGGAGGAATTACATTGCATCCGACTTCATGCCCGGTGCACAAGTAGGTTACGAAAGGGTCTAAAAGCGCAGAAAGCACAGAATTTCCACAAGACTTGATCTGGCAGCGGGAGTAGAATCTGTTTGGTCACCAAAATGCGGGCTTGACCCTTCAATCTTCTCGTGAGGAAAGGATTTTTTTGACATGTGGAAACCGACAAATCAGCCTTCTACAACACCTTCGCGGCCAGGTGAGCCAGAACGTCCCGCTATGCCTACTCCGGTGACGTCTGCGCCAAGCGAGCCAAGTGCGGCGGCTCGTCCGGCAGTTGCGGCCAGCACGGCGGATCAGGCGACGATCGGTAAATCGCTGGTGATCAAAGGCGAGGTGACCGGTTCGGAATCGCTTTATATTGATGGCCGTGTGGAAGGTTCCATCAACCTCGCTGGTAATCGTGTTACGGTCGGTCGCAATGGTGTGGTAGCCGCGAACATCAATGCCCGTGAGATTGTGGTCCTGGGAAAAGTGCGCGGCAACCTGACTGCCAGCGATCGGGTAGACATACGTAGCGACGGTTCGCTTACCGGCGACGTGGTTGCAGCACGCATCTCGATCGAAGATGGCGCATTCTTCAAGGGCGGCATCGATATTCGCAAGGGCGGCCAGAAGCCGAATGGCGAGGAAGTGAAAGCGCCGGCAGCCGCTGTTGAAGCGGTCGCAGCCCGAGCCTAAGCAGACTCCATCGACGCAGGTCTTGGCCGCGGATTAGCGCCGAGACCTGACGCGGAAATCTGTCTAGGGCACAATTCCCTTAGTTAGCTCTTCTGCCTGTCTTTCCGCCACGCGCGGGAGAGCTGTTCCTTTACGACGCTGCAGATCGCCGGGCAATTGAGACCGTGTCAGCCATAGTCCTGCTGCAACAGCTCCAACCCACGTAATGCAGATTAGAGCCAGGGCCTCGACGTCGGCGATCCGACTGCCGCTGACCACAATTGCGCCTGCGACGCGGTAACTTAACAGACCCGCTGCGGTCGCGGTGATGGTGGCTTTCCCCAACTCTCCCCATTGCAATTCATCCCACGGAACCAGCTTGCGCTGATGCAACAGAATCGCCATAGCGAGGCAGTTGGCTGCAATTCCCAGGTCGGAAGCCAGCGCAAGTCCCACAGATGAGAAGGAATGGTACAGAGCCCGATACATGGGCAGCGATGCGATCGTGATCAGGCTGCTGGCAACCATGGGTGTGAGCGTGTTGCCCGCGGCGTAGAAAGCCCGCGCGTAAAGTCCTTGCGCCGACCAGAACACCAACGAGAGCGAGAACCAAAAAAAGTACGTAGCGGTGGCTTGAGAATCAGAGAAAACGAAGTGTCCATGCGGCAGGCGGTATACCAGGTCGATCATCGGGAGTGCTGCTGCCATCATCAAACTTGAGGCGAGCAATGCAGCGGCAGCGGTACGATAGACCGATCCATTTACCGTGTCAGCAAACTCCTGCATCCGTTTTTCGCCAAACAAACGCGCGAAGAATGGCAGCGAAGCTTGACCGACAGCTTGTCCGAGGATCGCAATCGGCACGGCCAGCAACCGCTTGGCGTAGTTGATGTGGCTGATTGCGCCGGGAGAATCTGAAGCGAAATAACGCAGAATCCAATCGTCGGCGCTGACCAGCGAGACTCCGATCATCAGAGGGATCGACATTCGAACCCATTCCCGAAAGGCGGAGTTGCGCACATCGAACGAGATGCGGTAACCAGCTCCTACGCGGGCGGCTCCGATTGCATTGATTAGAAATGGTCCGACGAAAGTGCCGGCCAGCGCTCCGTAAGCGAGTGAAGCGATTCCGAACGAATGCGAAAGCGTTACGCCTCCGAGAATGATGAATCCGTTGTAGACCAACGGCCCGAGCGCCGGAAACAGAAAGAGACGGCGAGAAGACAACACCGCGGAAACCACTCCGCCGACGTAGAACAAGATTTGGGCAGGCAGCAGAATGCGGGTGAGGTGAACGCAAAGATCAAGTTGCTCTGGCTTGAAGTTGTGGAACATGAGCCGCGTGATCTGAGGTGCAAAGATCTCCGCCAGAACGACACCAATCCCCAAAACCAGCGTCATCACGGTAATGATGACGGAGAAGGTTTTTTGGGCGTCGTCCTCTCTTTTTTCTGCAAGGAATCGCGTGTAGATGGAAACGAACGTAATGGAAATCGTGCCGCCGGCGACCAGGTAGGCGAGGAAATCGGGAATCTGAAAAGCGGCGATGTAAGCATCGGTTGTCGGACCGGCGCCAAACGCCCACGCCGTATAAGCCTCGCGCAAATAGCCGACGATGCGCGAGAGTACCATCGCCGTCATCAACAGCACGGTCGCCGAAAATGCAGTGTGTTGATGAGATGGTCGGAAGAGGCGCAGCCAGCGAGCCGAAACACTCATCGGATTGTCAGGACCGTTTGCCGGAGTTACCATCCAAGGCCGATTCTACACGGCGGCTACTGCTCTCTTATTAGGCCGCGTGGTTCGTCTCGCGATGCGCACGTGGGTATTGATGTTTTGACACCTGCGGGCCAGCCGCCGGATAATCCGAGGCGTGCCGGATTCCGCTGCAATCGATGCTTCTTCGTATTCCGCCGTTCTGCGGCGTTCCTTCCGCAAGAGTTTTCCTCCTGCTGTGCGCGGCGAAGGTGTTTATCTTTGGGACGCGCACGGCAAGCAATATCTCGACTTCTCCGGCTCTGCCGCGGTGAATTCCATCGGACATGGGGTGGCGGAGATCGCAGCAGCGATGGCGTCTCAGGCCAAACAACTGGAGTTTGTCCACAGCAGCCAGTTCACAACCCCAGTGGCGGAAGAGTATGCGGCGGAGTTGCTCGCGTTCGCCGGAAAGAATTTCGAGGGCGGCTGTGTCTACTTCACCTGCGGTGGCTCGGAGTCGATCGAAACCGCACTGAAGCTTTCACGGCAGTATCAAGTAGAGATCGGACAAACCAAGCGGCATCAGGTGATCAGCCGCGGGCAGAGCTATCACGGGTCTACCCTCGGGGCATTGTCGGTTTCCGGAAACAAGCGGCGGCGTGAGATCTATCTTCCGATGGTCCGGGAATTTGCGCATGTGGGATTTCCGTATTGTTATCGCTGCGCGTTTGATTGCACCGACGGCTGCCGCAACTGCGGTCAAGAGTACGCGGCGGAGTTGGAGCAGGCGATCGAGGTCGCAAACGGAGAAGTGGCTGCATTCATCGTCGAACCAGTGAGCGGGGCGACCCTGGGTGCCGTCGTGCCGCCACCGGGTTACTTGCAGAGTGTGGCGGAGATCTGCCGGCGGCATGGAGTTCTGTTGATCGCGGACGAAGTAATGACCGGCATGGGACGTACGGGGAGAAATTTCGCGGTCGAGCATTGGGACATCGCGCCGGACATTTTGGTCACGGCCAAGGGACTGTCAAGCGGTTATGCGCCGCTGGGTGCGGTCCTGGTTTCGAAGAGGGTGGCCCGGGCGATTGCCGACGGATCGGGAGCCTTTCTGCACGGTTTCACGTACAACTCACACCCGATTTCGCTAGCTGCCGGTAGGGCCGTCCTTGTACGTCTCCAAAAGGAAGAACTCGTACGGGCAGCAGATTCTGAGAGTCGAGGCTCGACGGCCGCGACCCTGCGCTTTGAGCTCGAAGAATTACGCGATGCGGACGCGGTTGGCGATGTGCGCGGGATTGGATTGTTATGGGGTGTGGAGTTCGTGGCGGACAAAGCCACGAAGCGGCCATTTGCCCCGGAACTGAATTTCGCTGGTCGCGTGGCTCAGGCGGCAGTGAATCGAGGCCTGCTGGTTTATCCCATGCAAGGATGCGTGGATGGAGTGTCAGGCGACCATCTGCTGATTGCCCCTCCCGCTGTGATCACCGCCGAGCAAATCGATTGGGCCGCAAAGCAGTTGAGAGAAGCGATTGAAGAACCACGTACGACTTGAGCGATGTTCGATGGAGCGACGGGCGTTTCGCCCGTCCGGTCTCGCCGAAGACACGGGCGGGGACGCCGTGCTCCATTGAAGCTTAGATTAATCCACGTGATTGTGGGCCTGACGTTCGACGGACCAGACCTCTTCCGGCTTTTGCTCGAACGGATAAACGTGCACCATCCAGCCGAAGATCTGCGGCATGAACTTGCCTCCGGCGGCATCGCAGGCTTCCTTAGTCGTAATTGAACCGTGCAGCCCAAACTGCGCATTGGGTCCGCCCATCTCACTTCTTTTGTCATCTGGAGGCACGCACAAGTTTACGTGGGCGTGCCACTGGGCGATGCTGAGCGGAATGCGAGAGTCGAGTTCCTCTTCGTCAGTTCCTTTGGGCGCGGTATACATCACGCCGATCAGCTTGTAGCCGTCACCCTGTTTCTCATAAAGCAGTGAAGTCGGATGATCGGGATTGAAGCGCTTACTCGCTTCGAAAGCGTACCAGTAGTTTGTAAAGTGGTACTGCTTTTGGGGCCGGTTAGGCATAAAAATCTTGTAGCCATCGGCCAAGGCAACTTTGTAGTCCACATATTTCTCCGCGACCTTGCGAGCAGCTACGACCACCTGGTCGGCTTTTTCCTGATCGCCCGGCTTCAGATCGCGCAGAGCGGTCATCTTCATGTGCGGACCCATATCCATGTGCCGGCCTTCCATGGACTGCATGGCGTGAGCGCTGCCGTCGTTGCCCATCCCCGGCATATCGCGCATTTCGGACGGGCTCATTTTGGACATGTCGCTCTGGCCTTGCTGCTGGCCCCAAAGCGGAGTAAACGCGAACACCGCGATCGCAGCAACGGTCAAGATTGGTTTGCACATACGAATCCCCCCACTATGTATTAACCCTGAACGAAGTGGGTTGTTTCTGCAACAGGAGAGCGTTACTGAGAGTTACGGGAGTAATTTGGTTTGATCGGACTATCTTAGGAGGCGAGTCCGGTTGGCTTTGCCTCTGCCAACCCGACGGAGAGCAACACACTGGTTGCTGCCTCACTTCCTGACCGGACGCAATCGGGTACTCCGATTCCGCGGTACCCGTTGCCCGCGAGCGCCAAGCTGGGAAGGTCGTGCAGCAGGCTTTCGATCCGCTGCAACCGCTCCAGGTGACCGACTCCGTATTGCGCCATCGCACCGTTCCAGCGGTAAACCCGAGTGAATAGCGGATCGGCCTTCAGCTTGATGATTTGGCCTAGCTCTTCACGAACAATACGGAGGATTTCTTCATCCGGAGCCTGGAGAACGTGTTCGTTGCGCACCCCGCCAATGAAGCACCGGAGCAGAGCTCTATCCTCCGGAGCGCGGTGGGGAAACTTATTATGCACAAAGGTGGCCGCGAGCATGTGCCGGCCCTCGCTGCGAGGCACAAGAAATCCGAAGCCTGGGGGCAGTGACGAACGCACGCTCCGATCGTAGCCGAGGTTTATAGTGACTGACGAAGTGTACTGGATGCCTCGGAGTTCAGAAGCAAGCCCGGCGCTGGCCACCCCCAGCAAATCCGCAGCCCCTTGCGCGGGTATGGCCATAATCACCGCGTCGAATTCATCCGAAGCATAGCCTGCGGAAATCACCCAGCCTCCATTCTGCGGTTGAACACGTTGCACTGGGGTGCTGGAGTGAAGCGTAGATGCAGGCAGCCGGGAAACTACCGCATCCACCAACTGCTGCATGCCATCTTTCAGAGAAGTGAACAGCGGCTTGGCCGGGCCCTTGGCATCATGCGCCATTTTGTTGCGTGCGGCCAACATGGCACGGCCGAGGCTGCCATGGGTCGCTTCCATTTCGGCAAAGCGCGGCAGAACGGCGCGCACGCTGAGTTGGCCGGCCTCACCGCCATACACGCCGGAGAGCAGCGGGTCAGCGAGACGATCTACCATTTCGCTCCCGTAGTGCCGCTCGACAAATGAAGCGACAGTTTCGTCGGCCTCGGCTTTTCGTGGAGGATGAAACCATTCGCGAGCCATCCGCATTTTGGTGCGCGCGGAAAACAACGGCGACATCGCCGTCGGCGCGATCTTGGTCGGAACCATGAACATCAGGCCGTCGGGCATCACGACTAACCTGCCCTTCACCAGAATGTAGGTTTTGCGATCGGCATCGTTGGAGCCGATGAGTTGGTCACCCAGTCCGACTTCGCGGCTCAGGTCGCTGGCCCAGGGCTTTTCTGTGAGAAATGAATCGGGGCCGGCTTCGAGTAGACAGCCATCCACCCACTCGGTGACCAGCACTCCGCCGAGACGCGGGCTGGACTCGAACAGAGCGTATTCCAGCGAAGCCCCAGCCTGGCGCCGCTTTTCCAGCGCGAAGGCAGCTGACAATCCCGAGATTCCGCCGCCGATGATGGCTATGCGCTTCATTAACTGGCTAGCAGAGATTGCGAGAGCCGCGTTCTGGCGACATCGGCCAGGGCTGCCACCAGCAACGACGAATCATTTAGCGACTCGGCGCGCCACAACCGCATGCCTTGCATCGCCGCGAATTGCTTGAAGCCGATGTCGATGTCGTAAAGAACCTCAACGTGGTCACACAAGAATCCGATGGGTTGAACGAAAACGTCGCGATGGCCCTTCTTTTTCAGACTGAGGATGGTGTCTTCCACGCGCGGTCCCAACCACGCTCCGCCTGACATGCTCTGGCTTTGAAATGCGAACGTCCAGTCTCCCGAAGCCAGCGAGGCCTCGCGAGCTACCAGCGACGCAGTTTCTTTTGCTTGACTCTCGTACGGATCGCCGTCTGCAATGGTGCGCTCGGGCACGCTATGCGCGGTAAAGATAATCGGGATTTCTTGCGTCTGTGCCTCGCGACGGGCGCGATCCAATCCTGCTCGCAGCCTTTCGGCAAAAGCTCTGATCAATAGCGGATGATCGTGCCAGGACTCGACGAAATCGACGGCAAAGGCCGTTCCCTGATTGCTGGCGAGATCAGAGCGGTAAAGACCCACGCTGGTCCGCGAATTCTGCGGCGCCAGGCAGATTGCAACAGCGTGCTCGATACCATCGGAAACCATGGCGCGAACTGCATCGGCGATGAACGGATTCCAATTACGCATGCCAACGTACACTGGCATGCCTAATTCACCCGCCAGAAGTTCTGCTTGCTTCAGCGTCAGTTCGGTTAGCGGAGAGCGGCCAATCAGACCATAACGATGCTTCACTTCTTCCACAACTGGCTGCGGAAGCGGCCTCCCACCGGTTACCCGCAGGAGAAAGTCTGGCACTTGCCCCACCGAGTCCGGGCTGCCATGAGCAAGCAACAGGACGGCGTTTTTTCTTGAGTCAGCCAATCTCTAGTTCCCTGACTGCGACGCAGGGATGACCCTCGTCGAGTGTTCCTGCACAAATTTTGCCAGTGCTTTCACATTCTCAACCGGAGTTTCCGGCAAAATGCCGTGACCCAGATTGAAAATGTGTCCGGGACGTCCGGCCGCCCGACGCAAAATGTCTTGGGCGCGCGACTTCAGTTCCTTCCATTCCGCGAACAGCAGAACCGGATCGAGATTACCCTGCGTGGCACAATCGAAACCAAGGCTGCGCCAGCCGTCATCGAGCGGAACGCGCCAGTCGAGCCCAATGACTTCCGCGCCGGTCTCTCGCATCGAGGGCAGAAGGGTAGAGCTGTCCGTCCCGAAATAAATGATGGGCGCGCCGGTTTTTTGTAGCGTTTTCACCAGTTCGGTAGTGCGCGGCAGCACGTAACGCCGATAATCTTCGACGCTGAGGCAGCCGACCCAGCTATCAAAAATCTGGATGACGTCGGCCCCAGCATGCACTTGCTGGGCCGCGTATTCGGAGACGACTGCGACCAACTTTCGCATCAACTCATCCCAAACCGCAGACGAGGAGTACATCATTTTCTTGGCGTGGACGTAGTTGCGCGAGCCGCCGCCTTCGATCATGTAACTGGCAAGAGTGAAGGGCGCGCCACAAAAGCCGATCACCGGCAGACGCTCGCCAAAATGCTTGCACACGAGACGGACCGCCTCGGAAACGTATCCTAGATCCGCCGCGCGGTCGGTACGCAGGCGGTTGATGTCTTCTTTCGTCCGCACCGGCTTCTCGATTACCGGGCCTTCTCCGGCTGAAAAATGGAAAGGCAATCCCATAACTTCCAGCGGCAGCAGCAGGTCGGCAAAAATAATGGCAGCATCTACCCCGAGCGCCTCAGCGGCGGTGATGGTCACCTCGGCCGCGACTGCCGGCTTCTTGCAAATCTCGACCAGCGAATATTGTTTGCGGACGGCGCGGTATTCGGGCATGTAGCGGCCGGCTTGCCGCATAAACCAGACCGGTGTGCGGTCCACCGGTTGCAGCTTGCAAGCCTTGACGAATCGGGATTCAGGGGCAGACATGCGATCTTCCAATGTAGCATTTTCGAGGCGTGCTCTGTGGCGTAGGCCGGGACGCGCTCATAAGCGTTCACTGCTTGGCCGGGCTTGTCCAACAGTTGGGACAACTTGCCCTACCGAGTAGGGCGCACCAAAAGAGATAACCTCATTTCCTCCGTGAATCGGCCTATGATTCTTAAGAACATCAGTAGGAGGTAGGGCACATGGCAGCGAATCAGGTGGTTCTTTACTTCGACAAGCAGGAGGATGCTCTGCTTTTCACCTTGGCTGCCAGTTCGGTCATGTCAGCGGAAGGCCCAGTGCACGGCAGTGACGCTGTGGTCAAGGTTGCAGAGGAAATTTGCAAAGCCAGTCGAATCACCACCGAAGGTGTTCTGAATAATAGCGAGCTAGTCTGACCGTGCTAGTCTGACCAGGGTTGCGGCGTGCGATCCCAGCGGTGTTTCTTCAGAGTCTGAAGCAGTTCGTCGTCGAGCGGCCCCGCATCACTCATCGCAATGTTTTGCCGGACGTGATCCGGCTTCCTCATCCCCACAATCGTCGTGCTTACCGTCGGGTCCGACAAAATAAACCGCAGTGCCGCATCTGGCAGACTCATGTTCTTTGGGATCGCCGGTTTGAGTTTCTCCACGCGCGCCAGCGTTTGCTTGAGATTGTCCGGGCTGAAGTATTTGGAGCGCCAGTCGCTCGCGGGAAACTTGGTTTCCGCCGTCATTTTGCCACCCAGGCTGCCTTCATCGAGAGGGACTCTGGCGATGACGCCAATGTTTAATTCCCGGCACGCGGGAAATAGTTTATCTTCCGGCGACTGATCGAAAATGTTGTAGATCACTTGTACGACGTCTACCAGCCCGGTCCGGATGGCCTTGATGCCGTTCTCCGGCTGCCACCGATTCAGACTCAATCCGAAGAAGCGGATCCATCCATCACGCTTGAGCTTCTCGACCGTGTCGCGAAATTCCGCTTCGTCCGCCCAGGTATCGTCCCAAACGTGAAATTGCAGAAGGTCAATGGAGTCGGTCCCAAGCTTCTCCTGGATGAGCCTGGCATACCTGAAGACGTGGTACGAGGGAAAGACGTCGCGATATTTGTCTTTCGGAGAAGCAGGCCACTTGTCGTTCAGTGGCGGGATTTTGGAGGCTGCGTAAAGGCGCTTGTCACGGTTGGCGGATAAGATTTTGCCCAGCAGAGCGTCACTCTTACCTTCGCCATAGGCCCAGGCGGTATCAAAGAAATTGCAGCCAAGGTCGACGGCTAACTGAAGAGCCGCGTGCGATTGGCGGTCATCGGACCCGCTCCAACCGCTCATTCCCCATAGTCCGTGTGCGATTTCGCTTACCTCGAAACCGGTACGGCCAAGCCTCCGATACTTCATGAATCCTCCTCCGGGAGATGAAAACATCCCGCTGCCGGGATTTGACATTCCCGCTCGGAGCTTCTTAACATATACGTTCAGCCTTGAACTGTTCAACAGTTGTACGGTTCGGGCGGTGCAAACCGTAAATCCTTGCGACAAACCTCTTATGATTACAGTTAAAGAGCTTACCAAGAGATACGCTCGTAATACTGCCGTCGACCACATCTCATTTGAAGTTGGGAAAGGCCAGATCGTAGGTTTTCTCGGGCCGAACGGGGCCGGGAAGACCACAACCATGCGCATGCTGACGGGTTTTCTATCGCCCACGTCAGGCGGCGCAACCGTCGCTGGCTACGATGTTTTGGAGCGGCCGCTCGAAGTCAAAAAGCGCATCGGCTACCTGCCTGAAACGCCGCCGCTTTATCCAGAGATGGAGACTGGCGAATATCTGACTTTCGTAGGCAAGCTAAAAGGGCTCTCGGGCGCGGAATTGCGCAGGCGAGTCGATTACGTTTGCGATCGCTGTGCTGTCGCTGATGTAAAGAACAAACTCCTGGGCAAGCTTTCGAAAGGATATCGCCAGCGCGTAGGTCTGGCGCAGGCGATCATTCACAACCCGGACGTGCTGATTCTCGACGAGCCCACTGCCGGTCTCGATCCCAAGCAGATCAACGAAACCCGTGACCTGATCAAGAGCCTGGGCGGCGATCACACCATCATTCTCAGCACTCACATTCTGCCGGAGGTCGAGCAGACTTGTGAGCAAGTGCTCATCATCAACAAGGGCAAGCTAGTAGCGACGGATTCAGTCCATAACCTGCAAAATCGCGCTCGCGGAGCAGAATCAGTACTGGTCGAAGTCAGCGCGCGCAATGGCAGCCTCGATTTTGCGGTCGTACAGCGGCGGCTCGAACAGATTGCCGGCGTAAGCCGCGTCGTGCCTAAGCAGAACCAGCAAGACCGCAGCAGCTTCGAGGTCGAAAGTGGAAAAAGCTTTGTCCGTGGCGATCTGGCACGTGCTGTAGTCGAGTCCGGTTGGGATCTGAACGAACTGCGGCCCACCGCCATGAGTCTCGAAGAGATATTCCTGCAGCTCACCGGCGCGGAAAAAGCTGCACCAGAAGAAGGCGCAGTCAAGGAGGCACAGTAAATGCGAAACATTCTGATCATCTGTCGTAAGGAGCTGCGCAGCTATTTCGCGTCGCCCATTGCATACCTGCTGCTGACGATGTTTGCCCTGATCTTCGGCTACTTTTTCTGGAGTTCGTTAGGCGAATTCGTTTACGTCGCCATGGAATCGCAGATGCGGGGCCAGGCGTACCCAATGAACGTAAACGAGATGATCGTAAGGCCGCTGCTTTTCAACGTCGGCGTGGTTGGCTTGTTCTTCATCCCAATGATTACTATGCGCCTGTTTGCAGAAGAGAAGCGCAGTGGCACGATCGAGTTGCTCGCGACTTCCCCGATCCGCGATAGCGAAATCATCCTGGGCAAGTGGCTCGCGGCCGTCGGTCTTTACGCTTGTATTCTGCTGGTGACCGCAGTGAACTTTGCGTTTCTTTTCAAGTACGGCAAGCCTGATTGGAAACCGTTGGCCATCGGCTACCTCGGATTGTTGCTCCAGGCAGGCGCATTGCTGGCGATTGGTACGTTCATCTCGACGTTGACCAAGAACCAGATCATTGCCGGCGCGGCGACCTTTGGGGTGTGCCTGCTTCTCTGGGTTGTAGGCTGGGTCGCTGGATACGAGACCGCTGTCTGGGCACAAGTGCTCGCTTACATGTCGATCATCACGCATTTCGAATCTTTTGCCAAAGGCGTGCTCGACACGAAGGATGCCATCTTTTATGTGACGGTGATTTTCCTGGGGCTGTTCTTTACGGCCCGTTCCATGGAATCTCTCCGCTGGAGGTCGTAGGTGAATACACCGTTGCTGAAAGCCAGACAGACGAAGTACGCAGCTTACGCGGCCGTCTACGTCCTGGTCGTCATAACCGCCGTCGTCATCGTGAATATGCTGGCAAATCGTTACACCAAGTCCTATGACGCCACATCGAACAAGCGCTATAGCCTGTCCGAGCAGACCGCGAAGATCGTGAAGGGCCTAAAAGAGAATGCGACCATTCTCTACTTTGACCAGGGGACGCGGTTTCAACACGCGAGAGACTTGCTCGGCGAATACGCATCGCTTTCCCCAAAAGTCCACGTTGATTACATCGACCCTGACAAGAAACCCCAGGAGGCTCGTGAAGCGGGCATAAAGAATTATGGAACCGCAATTGTGCAGATTGGCGACAAGAAAGAAGAAGCCAAGAGCATGACCGAAGAAGGCATCACCGGCGCGTTCATCCGAGTGCTGAAAAACAAAACGCGCACGGTATGCTTCGTCGCCGGCAGCGGTGAGCATCAGATCGACGACTCCGACCGGAACGGTTATTCCAATTTCAAAGAGCTCGTGGCCAAAGACAACTACGAAGCCAAGTCGATCGATTTGCTGCAGAAAGCGCAGGTGTCAGAGGATTGCACGACCCTGGTAATCGCTGGACCGACTCGCGACTATCAGCAACCCGAAGTCGACGCCATCAAGAAATACGTCGAGGATGGTGGCCGCGCTTTGTTCATGCTCGATCCGCCGCTGAAGATCGGCCGCTCTGAGATCGCGGAGAACGACGCCCTCACGAGCCTGCTGCAAAGCTGGGGCGTAACCATGGACAAGAACCTGATTCTGGATTTGAACCCGATTGGCCAATTGGCCGGACTCGGGCCACAGGTAGCCCTTGTAACCAGCTACGACTCGCAGCCGATCGTGAATGGTATGAAGGGCACGGCAACCGGATTCCCACTCTCGCGTTCGATGGAGATCAACAACGGCGACAAGACTACGGTACAAAAGATGTTTGACTCGTCGAGCACAAGCCTGGCAACGAACAACCTGAGTTCTCCCGCGATCGATCCGAACGACCCGAAGAACAAGAAGGGACCGCTAACGATTGCCGCAGCTGGCACCTACAACACCGGCAAGCAGGATTCGCAGGGAAGGTTCGTGGTGGTAGGCAGTTCTTCGTGGGCGGCGAATTCCTTCCTCAAGTTCAACGGCAATAGCGATCTGGCCTTGAACACGATCGACTGGTTGGCTTCGGATGAGGATCTGATCTCGATCCGTCCCAAGCAAGAGGAAGACCGCCGTATTACCATGACTCGAGCCCAGCTGAACCTGGTTCGGATCACAAGCCAGTTCCTGCTGCCCCTGCTTGTAGTCTTTGCCGGCGTGTCGGTGTGGTGGCGGAGGCGGTAGATGAAACTGCGTGGTCTGATCGTCGCCGCCGTTGTCCTAACGGGGCTTGCTGGAACGCTCTACTGGTCGAATCACCACAAGCCGTCGGATACTACGGAAGCTTCCGCCGACGTGGCTCCCAAAATTCTTGTGGTTAAAGAAGCCGACATTGCCAGGTTCGACCTGAAGAAGGATGGCGCCGAGCAAGTCGGCGGCGAGCGCAATAGCCCGGGCCAGTGGCGCATTACTTCTCCAACGCCCCTGCCCGCCGATCAGAGTGCGGTTTCCAGCTTGCTCGGCACTTTTTCATCTCTGAACTCGGAGCGTTTGGTCGAAGAGAAAGCCGGCAATCTCGTCCCATATGGTCTGGATGCGCCGAAGCTTGAAGTCGACTTGTCTGAAAAAGGCAACAAGACTCAGAAGCTTTTGCTGGGCGACGAGACCCCCGCGGGCAACGGAATTTACGCCAAGCTCGACGGCGATCCTCGTGTCTTCACCATCCCCAAGTATGACAAAACCAGCATCGACAAGAGCGCGAACGATCTGCGGGACAAACGCCTGCTGACCCTCGATTCCGACAAGATCAGCCAGGTCGACCTGGTCGCGAAGAAGCAGGAAATAGCTTTCGGCCGCAACAAGGACGAATGGCAGATCGTGAAGCCCAGACCGTTGCGTGCGGACGGGACGGCAGTGGATGAACTGGTTCGCGCTCTCACCGATGCGAAGATGGAACTCGACGCATCGGACGATCCCAAAAAGGATGCCTCACTCTTCTCCGCAGCCGCGCCGGTCGCGACCGCGAAGGTCACGGCTGAGTCCGGAACGCAGGAACTGCAGGTCCGAAAGAACAAGGACGACTACTACGCCAAATCGAGCGCGGTGGAAGGCGTCTATAAAGTTCCGAGCGCGCTTGGTCAGGCGCTCGACAAGAACCTGGACGATTTCCGCAACAAAAAGTTGTTCGACCTCGGCTCCGACGATCCTAGCAAAATCGAACTTCGCGACGCCACCAAATCCTATTTCCTGACCCGGAGCGGAGAAGACTGGTGGTCCGGCAATGCGAAAAAGATGGATGCCGGCACGGTTCAGGAACTCATCGACAAACTTCGCGATCTCTCAGCCAGCAAGTTTGTCGACTCTGGATTCACGACAACGCTGATTGACCTAACCGTCATAGCGAACGACGGCAAGCGGGTAGAGAAGGTCGCGATTTCGAAAGCCGGCGACGACTACATCGCGAAACGAGAGAACGATCCGACACTCTACCAACTCGACTCCAAGGCAGTGGACGACCTCAGAAAATCTGCCGAAGACGTAAAGCCCGCAGCCGCGCCCGCCAAATAGTACGCCAACGGCTTTCCTCCGCGGCTAGCTCAATGGGGCAACGAGGGCAAGGAAGCGATGAATTCACGGCGCCGGGAGTGCGGCTTTTTTCTGAATTCCTTCGCCTTCAACGATTGTGTAAATGAAATCTGCCGGGACATCGCGCAGGACTTCAACTTTGCCGCTTGGCCATTTGATTTCGATCTCGTCCATTCTGGCTTCGGTGCCGAGGCCGAAGTGCAGTCGCGGATCGTTCTGCGAAAGGTAGCTGCCTCCGGCCCGAACCTCGTTGAATTGCACTAACCTTCCCGCCTTCACCGTCACCCGCGAGCCGATTGCCATCTTGTTGCTCTTTGTGCCTACTAACTTAAAGAGCACGCGATGATTCTTGTTTCCTCCCTGATTCAGCAGCAGGGTTGGCGCTTCTCCCGTATTCATTACAACGATGTCAATATTCCCATCGTTATTGAGGTCGGCAAAAGCCGCGCCTCGGCGTGATGCATTCGGGATTCCAGCGAGTACGCCGGAAACGTCCTCGAAGGTGCCGTCGCGGTTGTTGCGGAACAGCAACATGGGCTCGCGATAGCGGGGAGCACCAGGGACTTGGTCCATCTGCGGATAGACATGCCCGTTGGCGACGAACAGGTCTGGCCAGCCGTCGTTGTCCATGTCAAAAAATCCCGTGCCCCAACCCACCGGGTTGTACGTGGGCTTGGCGAGTTTTGCGGGATAGCTGACTTCGGAGAATCCCTGCTCTCCCAGATTGTGATAAAGGCTGTCGGGCTGTTCGGTAAACGTGGTGACAAACACGGACATGCGGCCTTCATGCAAATAGTCGCTCCAGTCCACGCCCATGTTGCCGCGCTCCGAGCCATCACCGCTGACCGCCGCTCCTGAAAGCATGCCGACTTCTTCAAACGTTCCATTGTGCTTGTTGTGGTAGAGATAATTGGGTCCGGAATCGTTGGCGACGTATAAATCGGGCCAGCCGTCGTTGTCGTAATCGGCCCAGATCACTCCCAGGCCGTAGTATTTGTCGGGATCGTCGACGCCAGCTTTTTTGGAAACTTCTTCAAAGGTGCCATCGCCACGATTGTGAAAGAGCAAGTCGGATTCACCGAGCATGCCCCACGGACCGCACTGCACCGGGATTCCCTTGAAGCTGCAGTTCTTCTCATTCTTGCCGAAGTCGGGCAGTTTGTTCACATCAAAGTGCACGTAGCGCGAGACGAATAAGTCCACGTGCCCGTCACGATCGTAGTCGGCCCAGGCGGCACCGGTGCTGAATCCTCCCGCGGCCACTCCTGCCTTATCGGTGACATCTTCGAACTTGCAGTTGCCCAGGTTGTGATACAGAGCGTTTCCGCCGTAGCCAGTTACGTAGATGTCAGGCAGACCGTCGTTATCGTAATCGGCGACGGCCACACCCATGCCCCACCCTTTGCGCGCGAGTCCGGCGGACTTGGTGATGTCGGTGAACTTGAAGCCGTCGTCCTGGTGATAAAGCGTGATCATGGGATCGCCGCCTTGCTTATAGCGGTCGACCGTGGATCCATTCACCGTGATGATGTCGAGTCTGCCATCATTGTCGCAATCGATCAGGCCAACACCGCCGCTCATCGATTCCACGATGTAGCGCTTTTCTGGAGACGAAATATGGGGTACAGTTAAGTCGACTTTCTTACCGACGTCCTCGAACTTGGGCAGTGGAGTTTTCGTGGGGACTACTTGCGCAGGTGCGCAAACAGAGAACAACAGACCCAAGCAGAGAAGTGTTCGCATGATGGACCGGAAGCGACGATTATAAATCCAGCGTGGATGCCGGGGGTTCCGCCCTCCAACAAATTACTGGTGAAACTCAATCGGCGGGTGCTGGCGCGGGTTGCGGGATGTGCGCTTTGCCGCGTTCGCGCCAACCTTCGATGATCAAGTACAGGACAGGGATGAAGAAGAGATTCAGAACGGTTGACATAATCATGCCACCAAACACAGTGGTTCCGACCGAGTGGCGTCCCTCCTGGCCGGCGCCGTGGGCCACCATTAGCGGTACTACGCCCAGGATGAACGCGAACGACGTCATGAGGATGGGGCGCAGTCGAATCCTGGCTGCTTCGACTGTGGCTTCCACTAGCGGCAATCCGCGTTCCCGCAACTGTTCGGCGAATTCCACGATCAGAATCGCGTTCTTGCTCGACAGTCCGATCAGCATCACCAATCCGATCTGGCAGTAGACGTCGTTTTGCAGGCCGCGCAGCGCTTGTGCGCCGAGCGCTCCCAGCAGCGCCATTGGTACCGCGAGCAGTACAATGAAGGGCAGCACGAAGCTTTCATATTGCGCAGAGAGCGTCAGATACACCACCAGGACTCCGAGGCCAAACAAGATTATCGTTGTTCGCCCGGATGCCAGTTCCTCGAGCGACAGTCCCGTCCATTCGTAGGTGAAACCCTCGGGCAAGACTTTCTTACTCAAGTCCTCCATGGCAGTGATGGCTTGTCCAGAACTGAAACCTGTTCCCGCTGAACCATCAATTTCCGCAGAACGGAACAGGTTGTAGTGGCTGATGACCTGCGGCGTCGTGGTCTGTGTGACCGTGGCCAGGTTCTCGAGCGGAATCATCGCGCCTGTATCCGAGCGCACATAATACTGCTTCAAATCTTTGGCCTGCGAACGAAATTGCTTGTCGGCCTGGACATAAACGCGATAAGAACGATTGTTGAAATCGAAATCGTTGACGTACGCGGAGCCCATGTATACGCCCAGGGTGTCCGTGATCTGCTGCAGCGGCACGTGCAGGCTCTTGGCTTTTTCACGGTCGATGGTGACCAGGAACTGCGGATCGCTTGCGGTGTAACTGCTGAACAAGCCCGTGAGATCTTTGCGCGCGTTGCCTTGGCGCACCATCTCCTGCGTGACATTGGCCAAATCTTCCAAGCTGTGCGAACCCTGATCTTGCACTTCAAACTGAAAGCCACCGAATTGGCCCAGGCCCTGGACGGCAGGTGGCAGGAAGCAAAGTATCAGCGCTCCGGTGATTCCGGACACAGAGCTGCGCAGCCGGTTGACCACGGCGTCAGCGGAATGCTCGGCGCCTTTGCGTTGCGAGTAGCCGGTAAGCCCGGCATAAATAATTCCGCGGTTGGGCGCGCCGTTGCCGGTGATGGCGAAAATGTTTTCAACTTCCGGCATCTGGCGCATGATTGCGCTCACCTGATCCTCGATGTGCCTGACGTAATCCGCCGATGCACCGGGCGGGGCCTGGATGACGACCGGGAAATAACCCTGATCTTCGTCAGGGACGAAGCCCGTGGGCACGCGCTGGAAAATCACGAAGGTGAGCCCCAGTCCCGCGAGAAACAGCAGCACTGCTGCCAGGCGGAAGCGGAGGAAAGCGCGCAGGGAGCGCTGATATCCCTCTGTGATCGCGCCGATCACTCGATCAATCTGGCGGAAAAACCATCCTTTTTCGCCGTGCACGCGTCCGAGCAAAATGGCGGAGAGCGACGGCGTCAGGGTCAGCGCGTTGAATGCGGAAATGGATATCGAGAACGCGATGGTGAGCGCGAATTGCCGAAACAAAATGCCGGTGGTGCCGGGGAAAAACGCGACCGGCACAAACACGGCCACGAGCACTAAGGATGTGGCGATAACGGCGCCAGCGACTTCTCCCATCGCGACCGAGGCCGCTTTGCGCGCGTCCCGCTCACCTTCCTGAAGGTGACGTTCGATGTTTTCGATGACGACGATGGCATCGTCTACCACCAGGCCGGTGGCCAATGTGATGCCGAACAAAGTCAGCGTGTTAATCGAGAATCCCAGAATTTTGACGAAGGCGAAGGTCCCAATCAGCGAGACCGGAATCGTGACCGATGGAATGATCGTGCTGCGCCAATCTTCAAGAAATACGAAGATCACCAGAATGACGAGCACGATGGCTTCGACCAAGGTGACGAGAACGTCTCGGATCGATTCCCCCACGGCTTCCGTGGTGTCGAATGCATTTTCGTATTTCATTCCGGGCGGGAAGTGTTTCGAGAGCCGATCCAACTCGGCCAGCGCCCGGCGATCTACGTCCAGCGCATTTGCGGTGGAGAGTTGCAGAATTGCAATGCCTACTGCGTCATGCCCGTTGTAGATCAGATCGGAGCTGTAGTCCTCCGCTCCCAGTTCTGCCCGACCGACATCCTTGAGCCGGACCAAAGTTCCATCGGCATTCGCTTTGAGAATGATGTTTTCAAATTGAGTGGGCTCACTCAGCCGCCCGATAGCCCGCACGCTGATTTGAAATTGCTGTCCGGCTTTGATTGGAGGCTGTCCTACCTGCCCGGCGGCGACTTCTACATTTTGCTCCTGTAGGGCATTGACCATGTCGCTGGCGGTGAGGCCGCGACTTGCCATACGCACTGGATCGAGCCACAAACGCATCGAGTACTTGCGTTCGCCGAAGATGACGACGTCGGCAACTCCTGGAACGCGCTTCAACGTGTCCTTCACGTAGACGTCCAGATAGTTGCTCATGAACAGCGGATCGTAGCGATCGTCTGGGGAGTACACGCCGGCGCCGAAAACGAAGTTGCTCGACGACTTGGTGATCGTGATGCCGGTCGCTTTGACCGCGTTCGGGAGACGCCCCTGAGCGGTGTTCACCCGGTTCTGAATATCCACGGCGGCGAGGTCAGGATCGCGGTCCAGTTCAAAAGTCGCAACAATGTTGCTGGAACCGTCATTGCCGCTGTCGGACGTCATGTACTTCATTCCCTGCGCGCCGTTGATCTGCTGCTCCAAAGGAATGGTCACTGCCGATT
>Ga0308309_10000747_pt1 | contig 19877 bp, 12 predicted proteins | sample HubBroMetageWFT5_FD_192491 | JGI IMG/M metagenome (GOLD analysis project Ga0308309, IMG submission 192491) | Warmed and freeze-thawed soil microbial communities from the Hubbard Brook experimental Forest, New Hampshire - Hubbard Brook CCASE Soil... | ecosystem: Environmental > Terrestrial >...
CATTCTAATCTCGTCAAGCCTTCCACCGAAAAAAAAATTGACGCCCTTCTCCACAAGATGACTCTGGAAGAAAAAGTCGGCCAATTGGTGCAGTACTCCTCCGGGCAGCCCACGGGTCCCGGCACCGGGCGCACCGAATACAACGACATGATCCAAAAAGGCGAGATTGGTGCGTTGTTTAACGTCACCACCGCGCGCGAAGCGAACGCGTTTCAGCACGTCGCAATGGAAAAGTCCCGGCTGCAAATCCCGCTCATATATGGTTTGGATGTTATACACGGGTATCGCACCGAATTCCCTATCCCACTCGGACTTGCAGCTTCCTGGGACCCTGAGCTTGTTCAGCAGACTGCGCGAGTGGCTGCGCGCGAAGCGTCCGCAAGCGGAATCCGTTGGATGTTTTCTCCGATGATCGATATCGCGCGAGACGCGCGCTGGGGACGAATGGTGGAAAGCTCGGGCGAGGATCCGTACCTGGTCTCGGCAATGGCGCGGGCTTACGTGCTCGGCTACCAGGGAGAGCATCTCAATGCGCCGGACAGCGCCCTAGCCTGCCCCAAACATTTTGTCGGCTATGGAGCGGCCGAAGGCGGCCGGGAGTATAACTCCGTGGAAATTTCCGAGCACACGCTGAGGGAATTCTACCTTCCTCCCTTTCACGCCGCGATCGACGCAGGTGCCGCCACGATCATGACCGCCTTCGATTCCCTGAACGGCGTCCCCACCTCGGCGAATCCTTTCACCATCAAACAGATCTTGCGCAAGGAATGGGGATTCCAGGGACTTGTTGACAGCGACTGGACCTCCATTGCCGAATTGATTCCCCACGGCATCGCGAATGATCCCGCGACCGCCGCGCGGAAAGCGTTTCTGGCCGGCGTCGAAATGGATATGGTCAGCAGTTTTTACCACGACAATCTGGCGAATCTGGTGCACTCCGGCCAGGTGCCAGTCGCTGCTGTGGACGAAGCGGTGCGCCACGTTCTGCGCGTCAAGTTTGCGCTGGGTCTGTTCGAACATCCTTACGCGGACGAGAAGCTGGAATCAGGCGCGATGCTTCAGCCAGAGAGCGTGTCGCTGGCACGCACCGCTGCGGAGCGTTCGTTCGTCCTGCTGAAAAATTCGCCCTTAGCCAGCGGGTCGCCGTTGCTTCCTCTTTCCAGCGATGCAAAGAATGTCGCCCTTATCGGGCCTCTGGCGGATAGTGCCGCGATCATGCTCGGCTCGTGGTCGGCGCAAGGCCGCCCCGAGGACGTCGTCACGCTGCGCGCAGCGCTGATCCAGAAGCTGGGCGCGGAGCATGTGCACTACGCGAACGGCGGCGACATCACAAAGGCATCGGACGAACAGTTGGCGGAAGCGGTGAAGGCTGCTCAGGAGTCGGACACCGTAATTCTTGCGCTGGGCGAAAATGCCTCGGAGATGACCGGCGAAGCAGCTTCGCGCGCACATCTCGGATTGCCGGGCCGCCAACAGCAACTCCTCGAAGCAATTGCCGCCACTGGAAAACCGGTCGTCCTTATATTGTTCAGCGGCCGCCCACTCACTCTTCCTTGGGCGTTCGAACACGTTCCCGCTGTTCTTGCTGCGTGGTTCCCCGGCGTGCAAGCAGGCCCCGCTCTTGTTCGCACACTCTTCGGAGAATCAAATCCAACTGGAAAACTTCCCGTGACCTGGCCGCGTGCTGTTGGACAAGAGCCTCTCTACTACAACGCGCTGAATACGGGACGCCCGGCCGGCAACGCGGATCTGACCAAGCCACCGTCGGGCGGCGCGAGCAAATATATTTCGCGCTACATCGACGAGCAAAACAGCCCGCAGTTTCCATTCGGGTACGGCCTCACCTATACGAACTTCACATACGGACCGACGCAAGCGAGTTCAATTCCATTGAGCGCCAAAACATTGAACGATGGCATTCGCGGCGCACAGTTTTCGTCTGACTCTATGCTAACCGTCAGCGCAAACATCACCAATGCCGGCACACACGAGAGCGAGGAGACTGTTCAACTCTACGTTCGCCTGGAAGGCACCAGCACCGCTCAGCCGATTCGCGCTCTAAAGGGGTTCCAACACGTGAAACTAGCCGCTGGAGAAACGCGACGCATCAATTTCAGTTTGGGCCCCGATGCCTTTGCACTTTGGGACGATCAAAACAAATATGTCGTCGAATCCGCCCGTGCGAAAATCTGGATCAGCCCGGACTCGGCGCACGGCTCTGAAGCGACGATCGAGATCACGAAATAAACGCTACGAAGCAATCGCCAGGAACCAAAAGAAAGAAAAGAAATGGCTGACCATCGTTCGTATCCTCGAAGAAACATCATAAAACTTGGCGGGCTCGGACTTTTTTCTTCCCCGTTTGCCCCTTTATTGAACTGTTTTGCAAATTCACAAAAAACATTCGTCGCGCCTGCTGGAACACCCTATCAAGGGACAGAGGAACAATTGCTAGACGAAATTCAGCGCGCGGCCTTCGATTTTTTCTGGTACGAAGCAAGCGCTAAAACCGGTCAGGTGAAAGACCGTGCTCTGGCAAACGGAAATGACAAGCGCGCGATGTCCAGCACGGCCGCGACGGGATTCGGTTTGACGAGCCTATGCATCGGCGACCATCGCGGTTTTGGCGCGACCGCGGATATTCTCGCTCGCGTCCGCAACACGCTTCGCTTTCTTGCGAACGACCTCAAGCACGAACACGGCTTCTTCTTCCATTTCATCCACATGGAAACCGGCCGACGATGGGAGAAGTGCGAGCTATCCTCCATCGATACTTCCCTGCTTCTTTGCGGCGTCCTCACCGCACGCCAATATTTTGCCGATCAGGAAATCAAGGATCTCGCCACAAAGATCTACGAGCGCGTCGACTGGCCGTGGATGCTGAACGGCGGCAAAACTCTCTCCATGGGCTGGACTCCGGAATCCGGCTTCCTGAATGCCCGTTGGGAGCACTATTGCGAGCTGATGATGATCTACCTGCTAGCCATCGGCTCGCCGACACACAGCATCTCCCCGGATAGCTGGAAGGCTTGGACACGTCCCGTCATCAAGTACCAAGGCTTGGAATATATCTCCGGCAACGATCCAATCTTCACGCACCAATATTCGCAGGCGTGGTTTGACTTCCGTAAAAAACGCGACGCCTACGCCAATTATTTCGAGAACTCGATCACGGCAACGAAAGCCCATAAACTTTTCTGCCTTTCGCTCCGTGGCAAATTTCCGGACTACAGCGAGGACCTGTGGGGAATCAGCGCCTCCGACTACGAGAAAGGGTACACGGCGTGGGGTGGCCCGCCGCCGCAAGGTCCGATCGACGGCAGCATCGTGCCCTGCGCGACGGGCGGCTCGCTCCCCTTCCTCTTCGACGATTGCATGCGCGTCCTGCGCAATATCCGCGGCCGCTACAAGGAGAAAGCCTGGGCGAGGTACGGCTTCGTGGATGCCTTCAATCCGCTTGATGGCTGGTACGATCAGGATGTCCTGGGAATCGACCTGGGCATCACGATGCTCATGGCGGAAAATCAACGCACCAGCCTCGTGTGGGACACCTTCATGAAAAATCCCGAAGCGCAAACCGCCATGCAAAAAGCGGGTTTCCACCCAGCGCAGCCCTAAACAAAAGCTGCCAACGAGTGAGAGAGTTATGAAGCCACTCGTTGACAGCTTTCCTCGATCAAACTAAGAAGCGCAATCCGTTTTCGAACTACGCCTCCGGGGTTGTGGGGTTAAAAACTAAACCTCGCCTGCAGCTGAACCACGCGCCCTGCCAGCCCGCCGGTCGCAAGACCGAACTGTGGGTTAGGCACAGGCACGTTGCCGTTGTTCCCGAAACTAACCATCGTCGAAGCACTTCCAAAGATAAAGGGCTGCAGATTGAGCTTGTTGAACGCGTTGATGGCGTCGATTCGAAGTTGCAGCTTTGCGCCTTCTCCCAGAAACCGCATGGTCGGCAATCCGAACTGCTTCATCAAGCTAAAGTCGAATTGGCTGAAGCGCGGACCGCGGAAGGAATTGCGACCGACGCCCGGCTCCGGGATCACATCCGGTGTAGTTGTCGTCGCAAGGTCGAAGTAGCTCGTCGATGGGTTCGGAAAATTAGAAGTCGCCGGCGAAATAAACGAATCCGTGGACTGGCTCCCTCCTGCGCCTCCGTTATACCCAATCGGGCGGATTGGGCAAAGTTGGTTCGCCCCGACGACCGGGCACGTGTTCTGCGCTACCGGGGTCCACGGGAAACCGGAGTGGTACTGGAAGTCGCCGTTCAATTGCCATCCGCCGAAAACATTCCCGGCGAAATCGTGGCGATTGCGGAGAACCGGAAGCTCCCACAGTCCCACCACGCGGAAGTTATGCGTCATGTCATAGTCCGAAGGCCCATATTCCTTGGACAAATCCGTCGGAAAAGTCTGGTTGGTCACAAAGCCCGGTCCTTCAAAGGAAAGCTCATCCAGGGATTTGCTGTAGGTATACAAAATGTTCAGCATCAGTCCATGAGAGAACTGATGTTGCAATTGGGTGTTCAACGCGTTGAAGTTCGCGTTCGTGTCCGGTGTGAAGGTATAAACGTTATTGATATCTGGGTTCTGTGTTGGATAAAAATACTTCAGGTCTTTGATGCGCAATAGCTTGTGGCTGCTGCTGCCCTGGTAACCCACCGTCGCGAGCCAGTTTGCCGGCATGCTGTACTGTACCTGCAAGGAATAAAGGTAGATGTACGGGCTTGGCATGTTGGTCGGATTCGAATACACATCAGGAGCGCCAAACCCCGGCAAAATGATAGGAAGGTTGGTCGCCGGATCGATGGACGTCGCCAAAACAGGATTGGCCGGGTAGCTCAGCGGTGAATTGCTTGCGCCAGTGTTGAACGTGATTTGGCCGTTGACGAAGGGCGTTCCAAATCCATCGGTGGGCGGCCCAGCTGTTCCGCAGCAAATGCCGTAGCTCGCTTCAAACGGCGGGTTGTTCCTTGTGTTTGTGAAAGCTATGTCGCCGAATCGGTCGTACGCGATACCAAACCCGCCGCGAATGACCAGATTGTTTTTGAACTCCTTGCCTAGAACCGGAAGCTTGGTTGGACTCCAGGCAAACCCGAGACGCGGGCCAAGGTTACGCTTCGAGGAATTCCACATCTTGCTTGGGACGACACCAACCGCGTCCTCGAGACCATCCGGCCCAGTTCCAGGGATAATGTTCGCCAAGTGGTTACGCGATTCTGTCGGCGGTCCATAGTATTCGTAACGCAACCCAAGGTTGATCGTCAAGTTCGGCCGAATCTTCCAATCATCTTGGAAGAAAAGTCCGAGATCGGAAGTCCGGTAGTAGCGGGCCGTCTGAGGCGCGCCTCCGGTGAGGGGATCGACCACGATCTGTTCAAAAATCGGCGTGCCGTTCGCAAAATTCCAGGGGCCCTGGAAAACCATATCGGGACGCGCCGCTCCGATATCCGTGTTGTCATTGTCCTGTTCATGCGTCAGTTCGACTCCGAACCGGAAGGCATGCTGGGTGTGGATCTTGGTCACCATGTCGCGAAAAGCATATGTGTTTTCCGCGAAGATTCCAGGGCTGCCGCTTCCCTGCGCCGCACCGTATCGGATGCGATCCCCGAACCCCGGAAAGGCATTTTGAATCTCTACCAGAGGAATTCCGTAATTCGTCTGGGGATTGGATGTCAGTTGGTTGAATCCATATCTTGTGAAATTAAATCTCGCCTCATTGGTCATGGTCGTGGAGAGAGTAGTGGTCCATGACAAAAAGCCCGAAGGGCTGAAACGGTTTGAGTTCTCGTCCGCCATCGGACGCCCTTGCTCCGCTCCTTGGGCAGAAGCGGAATCAAAGTACGTAAGAAAGGTGCTGGCAGAAAATGTGTTGCGGCCCCTGACGTAATCGAGCCGAACATTGTATTGGTTGCCCTGGATGCTCTGCGGCAGGAAGATCTCCGCAAATTCGAACTCCGGAGTTTGTGTCAATCCTCCTCCAACCAGATTCGCGGGACTCGTAGCGCTTCCAAACGAATTGATATATGTGCCGTAAGTTCCCCCCGGAGACCCGATGTTGATTTGATTGGTTCCTACAACCTGGCAAGTCCCTACAGGGAACGTGCTGCAATTTGTCGGAAGCACTTCGGCAATCCGCGGAGTCAGGCCGCTTGCGGAGAGCACCGTGGCTGTTGCCGTTCCAGGCCTGTCGCCGAGCACGAGCTGATCGAACTGCGGAGTTTCCACCCATTCATTCTGGAAAGTGCTTAGATTGTCGCGCAGTCCTTCATAGTTGAAGAAAATGAACAGCTTGTCCTTGCGAATGGGTCCGCCGATGTTGCCCCCAAACTGGCGGAAGGCATTCTCATCGCGCACCACTGGATCCGGCGTGTCGCTGTTGGCGTTGAAGCCGTTGAATTTATTGTAGGCGTTGAGTCCCGGGGACTGATATTGGAAGAACCCCGCTCCGTGAAACTGATTTGTCCCGCCCTTTGTGACGACCTTGATGTGCGCGCCGGAGCTGCGGCCGTCCGTCGCGTCATAGTCTGACGACAACACGGTGATCTCCTGCACGGATTCCAGACTCGGCGTGATTGTCGCCGCGCCGCCCCACTGCAGGCTGTTCACGCTTACGCCGTCAACCAAGTAGTCGTTCGAAGTGACGCGTTGGCCATTCGCGCTGATCGGTTGCTGATTCTCCGTTTGAAAAATCGCCGTGTTCGATCCGCCGGGTCCGCCGGAAGAGCCGCCCGAGTTTGCACCCGCACCGTTCGGAAAACCGACCGATTGTCCGCCACCACTTCGTGAACCGTCACCCGCGATGCCAGGCGTCATCCTAAGAAGTTCGTAAGGATCGCGGCCAAATATGGGAAGCCGCTGGATTTGCTCGTTCGTAATGGTCGCGGTCAGGTTGGCGTCTTCTGTCTGCATCCCTTCCATGGTCGCCGTGACAGTCACCTGTTCACTGACGGCGCCCATCGCGAGTGTCACATCGATCCCTCGGGGCTGTTCCGCTTCCACGATGACGTCTTTAGTAACCGATTCCTTGAAACCAGGGGCGGCGATGACGATGGTGTATTTCCCCGGCGCCAATTCGCCTACGCGATAAAAACCTTCCGCAGAGGTGACCGCATCTTTACTGACGCCGGTCTCCTGGTTAGTGACAGTTACCTTGGCACCCACAACCGTCGTGCCTTTTGGATCCAGGACAGTGCCCTGGAGGCTCGCTTTGGATTGAGCGTTCGCCGCAAAAACACAGAAGGATAGGCAGGCCAACATCCCCAGTGCACGCAGGAAAAACTTGGATACGGTCATGGTAATTCCTCCAGCTCAGTCATTCCCGACAGGCTGTGCACCCGCAGCTAAATCGGTTAACTATTATTTTTGTGGCAGTATAAGCATCCGATTTTTCAATGTCAACGATTCTTAATCTCGATGCTTGCCTGGAACGCGTGTTTCCACCCAGCTTTGATGTTCCTCGAGGACAAAAGGACGTTTAGTCGACATCGACTTCTTGGAAAGCCCTGGAATGGCAAGACTGGTGTCGAAGGGGGTACGGGGCGGCGTAGCGGCTGGGTCAAGTTTTCAGGAATGGCGCCTAGATTTCGATAAACGTGGCGTGGCGATTTATTTTGACAGATTCAGCTCGGCGGCTCCACGAAGCAAGCTGCCGACGCAAAAGTCCAATGGGACACGAATGCTGTTCCAGAACGGACAAGAATTTGGCTCCCCGGGCTAGATTCGAACTAGCAACCCTTCGGTTAACAGCCGAATGCTCTACCATTGAGCTACCGGGGAACCGCGCAGGCAGGAACGGTTCTTGCAACAGCAGGAAGTAGTCTAGCGAACCCTCCGCAAAAGTTCAACGAATCGCAAACGCCAACCCAACCACCTGGCGCTGCCTCAATCGAGGAAGACCTTGACTTTTCTTTGGGGCAAGTTATTGTCGGCGTTCCTGAATTTCGTGTGAAAACGAGTGCACTTCAAAGGGGTGTCATAGATGATGCGCAAGTGGCATGGACTCGGAGTATTGGTGTTCTTGTACGCGAGTTTTGTGGCGGTGCCGGTGGCGTTGGGGCAAACGCAAAAGCCCGCGAGCAAGTCGTACGTGCTCAAAGCGGCGCGGATGTTTGACGGCAAGAGCGATTCCCTGGTGAAGCCCGGACTTGTCGTGGTGACCGACGGAAAAATTGCAGGCGTGGGCTCCGGCGCCGCGATACCCGCGGGCGCGGAAGTGATCGACTTCGGAGATGCGACGTTACTTCCCGGCTTTATTGACGCGCACACGCACCTCACGGGAATGTACAGCGAGGACTACAAACAGGCCGCACTCGATTACCTCCAAAAACCAATTGCCGAGCAAGCCTTGGACGCGACCGCGAATGCGCGGGTGACGCTGATGGCCGGCATCACCACCGTTCGCGATGTGGGTTCATCCGACTACATAGACGTCGGTTTGCGAAATGCGATTCGCGATCATGTCGTAGTTGGCCCACGTATGCTCGTCTGTGTGCACGCATTGGGGTCCACGGGCGGACACTGTGACGGTTCGGGCGGCTATCGCGCGGGCCTTTTCGGCCACGAGGCCGGCCCGCTCGACGGCGTCATCAACGGCCCTGAACAAGCGAGATATGCCGTGCGGCTGGATCATAAGTACGGAGCAGACATCATCAAAGTCTGCGCGACAGGCGGCGTGCTCTCTCTTACCGACGACGTCGACACGCCACAACTCACGCAAGAAGAATTAAATGCCATCGTGGACGAAGCCCATGCACTCCGCCGCAAAACGGCCGCGCACGCCCACGGAGCGGAAGGCGCAAAACGTGCCATCCGTGCAGGCATTGATTCGATTGAGCACGGAACCTTTCTCGATGACGAAGCTCTCGACATGATGAAGCAGCGCGGCACGTATCTCGTCCCCACGCTGATGGCGGGGCATGGCATTCAAGAGCAAATCGACAAAGGCACCTACATTCCGCCCCCGATTCTGGTCAAAGCAAAAACCGCGATAGCCGCCGGCCATCAGATGTTCACGAAAGCGATGGCCAAAGGCGTGAAAATCGGCCTCGGAACGGACGCGGGAGTTTATCCGCACGGACGCAACACCGAAGAGTTTCACCTGATGGTGGACTATGGGATGAAGCCCATCGACGCGCTGAAAGCCGGAACCTCCGCTGACGCGGATTTGCTTGGTTTGGCCGACAAGATTGGAACGCTGGAACCGGGCAAACTCGCCGATGTGGTGGCAGTGCCGGGCGATCCAGTGGAGAATATCCGTCAGACGGAACACGTCTTTTTTGTGATGAAGGAAGGCGTGATTTACAAGAACGATCGCGGGACCACAACGCACTAGCGCCAAAGAGCGCCTTACACCTTCCGCGAACGAAGGAACTTTCATGGCTGACCTTCCTAACACCGTCGCAACAGACTTCGCCTGGTACTACGAATTCATTGCGGCTCACCTTCACAAGTGGGTTGACCCGCTGACGCAAGAGCAGTTCTGGCACAACCCGTTCACTCACGGCAACAGCGTCGGCCACCTGACTTTGCATTTGACGGGCAATCTGAATTACTACATCGGAGCGCGGGTGGCGAAGACAGGGTACGTTCGCGACCGCGACAGAGAATTTACGGAGACCGGAAAACCGGACAAAGCAAAAGTGTTGGAAGCCTTCGATCAGACTATTGCGATGGTTGTGTCCGCAGTCAGAAAGCAAAAGCCTGACGATTGGATGGCACCTTATTCAGCCGAACTCGAACCTGAAGCTGCGGAACGCTTCATGATTTTTCTCCGATGTGCGGGGCACGCTTACCATCATGTTGGACAAATTATTTTGCTAACCAAAGAGCTGGCACGAAAAGCAGATCCGCAATCCGCATCTGACTGAGCGGATTCGCCTGAAAGACATGCTCGATAGGCAGAATCTGGAGCGCCTGTGCTGTACAGGGAGATGTCGAAGACCAAAGCGGCATTCCTGGTCGCTCTCTCCGGGCTTGCGGCCGTTATCTCTGCTCTGGGGCTGCATGGCTGGCATGTATATCTGGCGCTGGCGCTCATCGGCATCGGGCTAACTATCGGATTCTTCCGTTGGACGCAGAAACATTGAACGATTGAATTCAGAACGAAACTTGGGAGCAAAACAATGCGGAAGGCCTCTTGGGCTGCTGTGCTTGTGACGATGATCTGCGTGCCGGGTGCGCGCGTCTTTGCTCAACAACCGGCTCCCGCGGCCGCGGCTTCCACTTCTGCCACCCCGACGATCGACCAATCGCTCGAGATGAAAGGTGCGTTCAACCCGGAGATTTCACCTGATGGAAAGCGCGTGGTCTACGAAGTGTCGCGAACGAACTGGGAAGACAACGCTTTCGAGCGCGATTTGTGGATTGTGGAGGCCGCCACCGGCGATGGACACCAACTAACGGCGTCGAAAAAATCGAGCACCAATGCGGCATGGTCACCAGACGGCAAGTGGATCACATTTCTCTCCGACAGGCCGGGACAAATTTCCGGCACGCCGGAGGGTAAGAAGCAGATTTACGTGATTGCAGCAGACGGCGGCGAAGCAAGGCAGCTCACAAAAGTCGAAACTGGCGTGAACATTCTTGCCTGGTCGCCTGACTCGAAGAGGCTGGCCTTCTCCGCGGAGGATCCAGAGCCGAAAGCGATGAAGGACCGCAAGGAAAAGTACGGCGAGTACGAGGTCGTCCACGCCGACTACAACATGTCTCACCTATGGACGCTGGACATTCCCACGAGCGAGACGGGAGCCATCTCCGAGCCGGTGCGGCTGACAAAAGGGCCAGAATTTAGCGTGGGCGAGTTTACGTGGTCCCCGGACGGAACGCGCATCGCGTTCAGCGCACAGCGCGATCCGGATTTGATTTCGTCAGAGACGGCCGACATTTACGTCGTGACTGTGAATGACGATAAAGTGAAAAAGATTGTGAATACGCCTGGGCCGGACAGGAATCCGCAATGGTCACCCAACGGAAAGCAGATTGCCTACGAAACGACTGCTGGGTCTAAGTATTTTTTCTATACGAATGTGAAAATCGCTGTGGTAGATGCCGATGGCGGCACGCCACGCATATTGACGGACGCGTTCGACGAAGATCCCGGACTGGTCGGGTGGGCCGCAGATGGTATCTATTTCGCGGCGGAGCAGAAGACCTACGCGCATTTGTTCCGGCTCAATCCCGATACAAAAGCTATAGAAAAGCTCAGTTCACCGGAACACATCGCTGCGTTTTCTTTTTCTTTCTCAAAGGATTACAGACAAGTGGCATACCGCGCGGCACTCGAAAACGAATATCCGGAGATCTTCACGTCGAGTCTTGCGCCCTGGCAAGCAAAGAAACTTACTTCACTGGGCGACCAACTGAAGCCGTTCAAGATTGCGCGGCGCGAAGTGATTTCGTGGAAGTCGGCGGACGGGACCACCATCGAAGGCATTCTCTACACCCCGGCCGATTTTAAGCTTGGCAAAAAATATCCGTTGCTTGTCGTAATTCATGGCGGACCAACCGGTGTGGATCAGCCGATTGTGAATGCCGACCGGTATTACCCGATCGAGCGATTCGTCGCGAAAGGAGCGCTGATTCTGCGCCCCAATTACAGAGGTTCGGCTGGATATGGAGAGAAGTTTCGCTCACTAAATGTCAGGAATTTGGGAGTGGGCGATTACGCCGACGTGATTTCAGGAGTGGATTCGCTCATCGCGAAAGGCTACGTCGACAAAGATCGCGTCGGCTCGATGGGCTGGAGCGAGGGCGGATACATTTCCGCATTTATTTCGGCGTCGAGCGACAGATTTAAGGCGGTGAGCGTGGGCGCGGGGATTTCCGACTGGGTGACCTACTACGTCAACACGGACATCACGCCGTTCACGCCGCAGTATTTGCATGCGACGCCGTGGGACGATCCGGAAATCTACAAAAAGACTTCGCCGATTACGTACATCGCAAAAGCAAAAACGCCGACGCTGATCCAGCACGGAGAAAACGACAAGCGCGTGCCCATCCCCAACGGCTATGAATTACGGCAAGCATTGGAAGACCGCGGCGTGCCAGTAAAGATGGTGGTCTACAAGGGATTTGGCCATGGAATCACGAAGCCGAAACAACAGCGCGCGGTGATGGAAGAAAATGAAAAGTGGTTTGCGAAATATATCTGGAATGAAGAGACCGCTCCGACGCCCGCGCCCACTCCACCGGTGAAAACTGAGAAAGCGGAGAAAACTGAAAAACAATAAGCCAGCTTGCGAGCGCTACGTTTCGAGTTTGAAGCGCGTGGAAGCGAGGCGATAAAGCCGGCGCCAGAGAAAGCGATTGATGAGCACGACGATCGTAGCCATGATCAGCGTGGAAGCCAGCAAGATATCGAAGCGGCCAGCGTCACTGGCGCTGCTGATGGCGCTGCCGAGTCCAGTCGTCGAGACAATCCTTCCTTGAAAGTGAAAATACTCGGCAATGATGCTGGCGTTCCAGGCGTTGCCGGAGGCCGTCACCATCCCAGTGACAAGATACGGAAAAATCCCCGGCAGAATTAAGTAGCGCCAGCGATCCCACGAACCGAACCGAAAGATGCTCGAAGCTTCTTTGAGATCCGTGGGAATGGCCATGGCGCCAGCAATGACATTAAAGAGGATGTACCATTGCGTGCCCAGAAGCATGACGAGCAAAGCTGCAAGCTCGAGGCCGCCGCGGAACCTAATCAAAAATAAAAGGATGACGGGAAAAAGTGCCGTCGCAGGAATGGAAGCAGCGATCTGCGCGAGCGGCTGCGCTATGCGCGCGAGACGCGGACTGAAACCGATGGCCACGCCGACAGGAACAGTCCAGAGAGCGCCGATGAGGAGCGCGGCGTTGACGCGAAGCAGCGTGAACCCAGCGCTGCGCAAGAGAGCGAAATAGTCCGCGCGGCGCAAGTCGGAAAGTTCGCGAGCGGCGTGAAAAATGGCAAACCCGAGGCCGACAAGAATCACTGCCGCGAGAACGACAAGAACCGAACGACGAGTGCCTTTGCGTTTCGGAACGGAAAACGTGGCTGCGGCCCGCCGAGCGCCGACAGCAAGATTGACGGTGATCCAATCGAGAACCGGCCTCGCAGTAAGTCGATAGAGGCGAATGACAAAAGAAGCACGCCCCAGAAGACTGAGCAAATTGTGGGTGGCTGCTTTGGCGGTTTCAACTTGCTCAAATTTAAATTTATCCGCCCACGCGATAACCGGCCGCCATATCAGTTGATCGAGAAGAACAATGACGGCAACCATGGCGGCGAGTCCCCAGAGAATCGCGCGCGTGTTGCCATGGCTCGCGGCAGTTTGGAGAAACGAACCAAGCCCCGGCAGGCGAAAGTCGCGATTGCCGAGAACAAACATTTCGCAAGCCATGAGAAAAAACCACCCGCCGGCGACCGACATCATCGAATTCCACACCAGGCCGATAGTGGAGAACGGCAAATCCAGTTCGACGAATCTTTGCCAGCGGCCAAAGCGGTAAATAATCGCCGCTTCCCTTAATTCCCGAGGGATGCCTTTCAGCGAAGAGTAAAAGCTAAAGGCAATGTTCCAAACCTGGCCAGTAAAAATAAGAATGATGGAACCTAGTTCGATGCCCAGCTGGCTGTGGGGAAAGAGAGCGACCATGGCCAGCATGACGCCGGGAAGAAAACTGAGCACCGGGATGGATTGCAGAATATCGAGGAGCGGAATGAGAACGATCTCCGCCCGTTTGGAGCGCGCCGCAACATAGCCATAGGCGAGCGCGAACAACATGCTCAACCCATAGGCGACAGTAAGACGTACCAATGAATAAAACGCGTACAGCGGCAGGGCGCGCGGGCTCTGGGATATTTCGACATGGGCTGGGACCGGCCCGAGCCAGGTGTGGCCGATGGCGTACACGCCGTAGATTGCAGCTACAACGAAAAGAAAAACAGAAAAATCGACTAGGAAAGACCACGACCAGCGCGAACCGGCCGGCCGCCGGATGGCCGGAGGAACGGGACTTGCGCTCTGGGAGGCGATCGTAGGTGTCGGCACAGTTCGGTCAAGCCTCGGTGAGCGTCAGCTTGCCCGTGGCCGCGTCGTAATCGAAAATCTCCGCGTAGCGTCCCCACTGGATGGCGGTTTCCAGCTGGCGGCGCGATTCGTCCTCGCTGAAGTGCTCATCGAGGAGGTCGCGGAAGAATTCGTCGGAGAGCGTGCGATTTGATTTTGCTTTCAAGGCATTTTGCATTTGCGCAAGCAACGGAATGTTTGCGAGCGCGGCTTTTCGAAAAATTGCTTTGCGCGCCTGGATGTCAGCGTGCGCCAGGGCCTGCCCCTCCGGAGTGATAATGGCGTCGCCCTCTTCGAGGCGGAGCATGCCGAGAAGAACGGCAGTGTCCACGGTGGGGAGGAGCGCATCGACTTCGAGACTCAACTCATCGGCAAGTTTGTGGAGATCCGCACGGCCACCATGGTCCGCGAGAATTTCGAGCAAGCCCGCCAGTCCACCAGGACGCGTGTGCGGCAGCATGATGGCTTTGCGTGGTACCTGCTTGCCGGGAACAGAGGTTTTCTGGAGAGTCGGATCGTGCTCGTAGTCGGGCCGGGTGAGGACACGATAAATCTCGTCGACAAGCTCGATAAAACTGGAAGATTTGCGGTCGCGCGGATGAGGAATATTCACGGCGAAATCGGCGTGGATGTGAGCGGGGTTGCGGCCGAGGACGACGATACGATCGGCGAGAACGACGGCTTCTTCGATATTGTGCGTGACGATGAAAATGGCGCGCGTGGGGATTTTGTGTTCCAGCCAAAGCTCGAGAAGTTCGCCGCGCAGCGTTTCGGCGGTGAGCACATCGAGCGCGGAGAAAGGCTCGTCCATGAAGAGAACTTCGGGCTCAACGACGAGAGCGCGGGCGACGCCTACGCGCTGCTTCATTCCGCCTGAGAGCTCTTTTGGATACGCGGATTCGAAACCATCAAGGCCTACGGCGTCGATGATGCGCAGAGCGCGTTTGTGGCGCTCGATGGGAACCATGCCGCGGGCTTCGAGCGGAGCTTCGACGTTTTCGAGAACAGTGAGCCACGGAAACAGCGCAAAACTCTGAAAAACGATCGAGACGTTTGGCGTTCCATCTGCCACGGGCGCGCCATGCCAAAAAACGGAGCCGGCGCTCGCGGGGGAAAGTCCGGTCAGCATGCGAAGCAGCGTGGATTTTCCGCAGCCGGAAGCGCCAAGCATGGCGATGATCTGCCCGGGATAAATGGCAAGATCCGTCGCTGCGATGACCTGGATGCGGCCGCCGTCCGGTTGGGGATAAAATTTTTCGAGCTTGCGCGCCTCGATGATCGGTTCGGGTCCCGTTGGTTCGGAGTGGATGGACTCCGGCGCTGTGCTGGGGGTGCTCATAAGAGCGTGTATTATCGCTCAAGTTGGCGCGGCACGCACAGAGGGTTGAGGCTCGCATGACAGTTTCTTTCCTGGTTACAATGGCATGAACACTGCATGACATTCCCAGGTAAAGCACTTAGCCCTCAGTCTGGACAGTCGCGAATTCGCGGCTGGATCCCGGCCATTCTTATTTCGCTTCTGATTTCTTTAGCGATTGTTTCTCCTTTTTTCTGGCTGGGTAATGCCACAGGGCATGATTTTCAGTATCACGCGGCCTCCTGGCTGGATGCAGCTGGTCAATGGAAAGAAGGCGTGATCTATCCACGATGGACGGAGTGGGCCGATTACGGGTTCGGTGAGCCGCGATTTATTTTTTATCCGCCCTTCTCGTGGATGCTTGGGGCATCGCTTGGTTCCATCCTGCCGTGGAACCATGTGCCAATTTTTTTCATCGTGCTGGTGCAAACTCTCGCGGGATTGAGTGCGTTCGCGCTGGCGCGGCGCCTGCTACCGAAACGAGCGGCTTTATTTTGCGTGGCGTGCTACGCCGCGAATCCGTACACGCTGCTGATTGTCTACATGCGGAGCGATTTTGCGGAGTTGCTGGCAAACGCGTTCTTTCCATTGTTGTTTCTTTTGACGCTTCAAATCGGCGAATTGCTTGAGAATCCGGCCACTTCTCAACGCTCGACGACGCCTCGGGTGATTGCCTCGTTTGCTGCAGTATTCGCGGCCGTCTGGCTGTCCAACGCACCCGCGGGAGTGATCGCCAGTTACAGCTCGTTTGCCGTTTTTGGCTTTGCGGCGCTCACGCGGAAGTCCTGGCACCCGTTGATACGCGGCATTGTGGGTCTCGCTCTCGGCTTTGGCCTGGCAAGTTTTTACATTTTGCCTGCGGCTTACGAACAGCACTGGGTGAACATCGCGCAAGCACTCTCGCCCGGGCTGCTGCCATCGGAAAATTTTCTCTACACAATCATCAATGACCCTGAGCACACGCTCTTCAATTGGATCGCGTCAACCATCGCGATTTTGCTGGTGATTTTTACAGGATTGGCGGCGCTGCGAGCGCGTGGGGAACCACAGGCAGACAACACTGTTTTGCAAAACAAAGTGTGGCTAGCACTTTTGCTTCTTGCGGGACTGTCGACGGTGCTGATGTTGCGCCTCACTTCCCCTCTCTGGGCGGTCCTGCCCAAATTGCGCTTTGTGCAATTCCCGTGGCGCTGGATGTCTCTTCTCGCGATGGTGTTTGCCGTTTTTCTGGGAAGCGCGATGGGCCGGAAGCGCTGGGGATGGGTTTGGGCGATGGCCACATTCGCGCTGATTGGCACGACCGCCGTTGTACTGGTGGAGCGCGGGTGGTGGGACACGCAGGATATTCCGGCGTTGCGTGCCGCGATCGCGAACGGAGAAGGGTTCGACGGCACCGACGAATATGATCCCGTGGGGGATGACCACACAAACATTCCAACAAAATCACCGCAAGCGATGGTGATGGATACGGACTCCATCCCGGGGCCAAATTCAAGACCGACGATTCGCGTGGAGCGCTGGAGCCCGGAAGACAAAGAGGTTTCCGTCAATTCACGCGAGCCATTTTTTCTTGGGCTGCGTTTGCTGAACTATCCCGCATGGCGAGCCGAGGTAAACGGCGCGGTGGTTGCGCCACGCGGCGGAGACGACTACAACCAGATGATCGTGCCCGTGCCAGCCGGAGAGTCGCGCGTTCGCGTGCGCTTTGCGCGAACCTGGGACCGGACGCTCGGGGGAGGACTGAGCCTGTTGAGCGCACTGGCTGCGTTGGGGCTACTCGTAACTGGAATCCGGCGAAGGTCCACACGAGGTGCCGTGTTCCTGCGGGAACAGCGAATCTAGAAATTGTGTTCAGCGGCGATCGACCGTCGGGTGGCGGACGTCTTGGCCTTGGACGATGTAGATTACGTCTTCGGCGATGTTGGTGGCGTGGTCACCTATGCGTTCGAGGTTCTTGGCTACGAGGATCAGCTCGAAGGCGGGGAAGACCACGCTGGAATCGCCCATCATGTAGGTTAGGAGTTCGCGGAAGATTTGGTCGCGGTAGTGGTCGACCTGATCATCGGTGGCGAGAACTTTTTGTGCGAGATCGACGTCGCGGCGGACTACGGCGTTTAACGCGTTGCGGACCATTTCTTCGGCGAGTTCGCTCATGCGCGGGAGATCGACGTAGGGCTTGACGCGAGGGTGGCGAAGGATGCGCGTGGCGGCTTGGGCGATATTTACAGCTTGGTCGCCGATGCGCTCGAGGTCGTTGTTGATGCGGGAGACGGCGAGGACAAAGCGGAGATCGACAGCCATCAATTGGTGAAGAGCGAGAAGCTGAACGACGCGGTCGTCGATTTCGATCTGCAATTCGTTGATGGCGTCTTCTTCATCGAGGACGCGCCGGGCGAGCTGTTCATCGGCTTCGAGGACGGCGTGGACGGCTTGATGGACGGCGCGTTCGCCGAGGCTGCCCATCCACAGTAGGCGCTCTTTCAATTCATTTAAATCTTTTTCGAAGTGGCGTTCCATGAACTCTTTCCCTCAGTAGTTTACAGCTCCGGAAGAACAAAAAGCAGATTCCTCGCTTCGCTCGGAATGACAAACGAGCGAGTTGATGCGTGCGACGGGATCAGCCGAAGCGGCCGGTGATGTACGCCTCCGTGCGCGGATCGCTTGGCGTGGTGAAGAGATGCGGCGTGGGGCTGAACTCGATGACCTGGCCGTTCAGCAGAAACGCGGTGAAATCGCTGATGCGGGCGGCCTGCTGCATGTTGTGAGTGACGGTGACGATAGTGCAGAGATCTTTCAATTGGACGAGGAGCTCTTCGATTTTCGCGGTGCTGATAGGGTCAAGTGCGGAGCAGGGCTCGTCTAGAAGAAGAACCTCGGGCTCGACGGCGAGGGCGCGAGCGATACAGAGACGCTGCTGCTGGCCGCCGGAGAGTTCATACGCGGACTTGTGGAGATGGTCTTTCACTTCGTCCCAAAGCGCGGCGTGGCGAAGGCTCTTCTCGACGGCATCGGCCATAGGAAGTTTCGAACCATTGATGCGGAGACCGTAAGCGACGTTTTCAAAAATCGATTTCGGGAAAGGATTGGGGCGCTGAAAGACCATGCCAACACGGCGGCGCAACTGCGTGACGTCCTGAGCGAGAATGTTTTTGCCGTCGAGAAGGATTTCGCCCTCGAGGCGGGAGTGGCGCACGGTTTCGTGCATGCGATCGAGAGTGCGCAAGAGAGTGGATTTGCCGCAGCCGGAAGGGCCGATGAGAGCGGTGACTTTGCTGGTGGCGATGCCGAGATTGATGTCAAAAAGTGTCTGTTTGGCGCCGTACCAGAAATTGACTTTGGAGATGGTCATGCGCATCTCCGCAGGTGCCGCAGTTTCGCGGCTCGAGCCAGACATCACAGGTGGGTTTATATTTACGGACACTGCCTGCCTCACAGAAGCGTTCATGAAATACTTACCTCGGAACCGAAATGCCGCGGGACAGAATCGCCCGAGCAACAATATTAATCACCAGAATTAAAGCCAGAAGAACAAGGCCGGCGGCCCAAGCCTGGCGGTGCCAGTCCTCGTACGGCGAGAGGCCATAGTTGTAGATCATGACGGGAAGCGAGGCCGTAGGCTCAGTCCAGCCACGGCTCCAATAGCGGTTGCCTAAGGCGGTGAAAAGGAGCGGCGCTGTTTCACCGGCAACGCGAGCAAACGCCAGAAGGATCGCCGTGAGAATGCCGCGATAGGCGGCAGGCACGATGACGGTCGCGATTGTCTTCCATTTACTGGCGCCGAGAGCCATAGCGCCCTCGCGTAAAGTGCGCGGCACAGCCAGGAGAAATTCTTCCGTGCTGCGCAGGGTGATGGGAATCATCATGATGCCGAGCGCGAAGCCGCCGGCGAGAGTGGAGAACTGCTTGAAGGGATGCACGGCAATACTAAACGCAAAGATGCCGATGACGATCGAGGGCGCACCATTGAGCAAGTCCGCGGCGTAGCGCACAACAAAAGCCACCTTGCTGCCGCTGAATTCCGCCAGGTAGATGGCACCCAAGAATCCGATGGGCACGCCGAAGAGCGTAGCCAGGGCCAGCAGCTTGGCACTGCCGACAATAGCATTCGCCATGCCGCCGCCCGTTTCGCCCACCGGGGCTGGCAATTTCGTGAAGAAATTCCAGCTGATGGAGGTTCCGCCGTAGTAGACCAGATAACCCAAAATGAAAAAGAGTACGGAGACGGCAACGACGGCGCAGAGACCCGTCATGGTGAGCATGAAATTACTCACGAATTTGCGCCAGCGCAGGCGGGGGTTCATGCGTTCCCCATTCCACTGCCGCGCTGAGAGGTCGCAAGGATCATGATGCGAGCGAGGCCGTTGAGGATGAAGGTGAGCAGGAAGAGCACCAAGCCCAGTTCAATGAGCGCTTGAGGGTATAGATCACCAGTAGCCTCGCTGAATTCATTGGCGATGACAGCGGCAATCGAGTAACCAGGAG
>Ga0308309_10000749_pt1 | contig 19857 bp, 19 predicted proteins | sample HubBroMetageWFT5_FD_192491 | JGI IMG/M metagenome (GOLD analysis project Ga0308309, IMG submission 192491) | Warmed and freeze-thawed soil microbial communities from the Hubbard Brook experimental Forest, New Hampshire - Hubbard Brook CCASE Soil... | ecosystem: Environmental > Terrestrial >...
GTAGATCGGGTTGCGGACCAGGCGGGTCCGCTTTCCGCCGACGATCTCCCACCCGTTCTGCGTCCCGAACTGAAAGTTGAGGCGCCGGTCGTCGATGCTCCACGAGCGGTTGGTCTCCAGGTAGACCCCATGTTCGGTGGTGGCGATCATCTCCTCGAGGCTCGACGTTCCCGCCTCGAGGTTGACATTGGTCATGCGGATGATCGGCAGTCGCGACCAGCCGTCAGCGCGCATGGCGCCGTTGCTGACCTGGCCGATCGCTTCGGCGGTCTCGCGCGACGACAGATACCCGGTGAAGATGCCCTGGTCGACGAGCACCGACCGCTGCGCGGGCACACCCTCGTCGTCCCAGCCAAAGGTGCCGAGCCCAGGCGCCCGCGTGGAATCTGCGGTCAGGGTCACGTGCTCGCTCCCGTAGCGGAAGGTCCTGAGCAGGTCAGGAGTGAGAAAGGAGGTTCCCGCGTAGGCGGCCTCGTGCCCGAGCACGCGGTCGAGCTCGGTGGGATGGCCGCAGGACTCGTGGACCTGGAGTGCCGCCTGGGTGGCATCGAGGATCACGGTCATGGTCCCGGCCGGGCACTCGGGTGCGCTCAGCAGCGCCACCGCCTCCTCGGCCACCCGGCCGCCGTTCCCCGGCAGGTCGAACGCCAGTACGGCCTCCCATCCTGCGCAGACCTGGTGCCGCCCGAAGCTGTTCGGGAAGCTGCGCGTCTGCACCTCGTCGTCGCTGGTCGCGGTCGCGTCGAGGCCGCCACCGGACTCGATGATGGTCTGGTCGAGCACCGCGCCCTCACTGCTCGCGAAATGTCGCACCTCGCGAACGAACTCCAGCGAGCATTCCCTCACCCGGATCTGGGGAAGGTGTGACATGGCCTCGTCGGTTCGCAGCAGGAGATCGACCTTGGCGTCGAGGGAGATCTCAAAGGGATCGCGAAGCACCGGCGTCCGGTACTCGCCGACGAGTGCGGGTGCAGGGCCGAGCCGTACCGGCGTGCGGTTGACCCGCGACGAGGCCTTCGCGATCCGGACCGCCTGGCGAGCGGTCTCCTCGGCGCTCCCCGCACTGAGATCATCGATGCTCGCGAACCCCCAGGCCCCACCCGCGATCACGCGGATGCCGATGCCCTCATCCTCGAAGAGCTCCACGGAAGCGACGACGCCGTTCTTGACCGTCAGCCGCTGAACGGTTCGATTGATGACCCTGCAATCGGCATACGCGGCACCCGCGACGGAGGCCGCGTCGAGCGCTCGTTCACTGAGATGACGCACGAGGGCCGAGTATACGGGCCGTCGTGCCGGCGAACGTGCGGGGCTAACCGGCGCAGTTTCCGCCTGAGCAGTACCACGCGGCCGTGTCGAAATCGGGAACGAGATCGTTCTGGACGACGCCGTACATGCTCGACGAGTAGGTGTTGACGATGACCTGCTGATACAGCGGAATCGACGGCAGCAATGTGGCGAGCCGCTGGTCGGCGAGCGCGTAGTCGTGCGCACGTGCGGTGAGATCGGCGTTGTTGCGAGCCAGATCGAGGTCGGCGTCGAGCTGGGCGTCGTTGAGCCCGCTGAAGTTCATGCCGACCCCGAGATCCGCGCTGGAAGGAACGGCGGCGGCGTTCAGACACGCTCCGCCACAGTCACCGTGCCAGATGGAGGACAGCGTATCGGGTTCACCGGGGAGACCGAGCCCAACGCTGTACAGCACCGCGTCAAACGCGTGGGTCGCCAGCGGGCCCCCGTCGGCGAACGAGGCGAAGAACCCTGCCGCCGGGAGGTTCGGCGCGAACGCAGCCGGCACGTTGATGCCGATCTTGGCCAGATCCGCGCGGATCATCGACTCCTCCGCGACGCGCACCGGGTCGTCGCTGGTGGTTCCGAGATTGATGACCAGGCAGGTGCCATCCTTGGCGGCGCGAAAGTCCTGCCCGTCAGGTGCGCTGCCGCACTTGGCGCTGCGAGGGTCGCCGGCGGTGTCGAGCATCGAGTTGGCCGCCGCGGGGTCGGCGGCCGTGGTCGGGACCGCGGCACCATTGAGATAGCTCGCTCCGAGGTTCATCCACGAGTCGGGGGGAACCGTCGTGATGCCGGGCGCGACCGACCTGACGATCGCCTGCCGGTCGATGCCGAGAAGGATGGCCGCGCGGATGGCGGCGTTCGCCGTGTCCTCGTTCTCCTCGGCAGCGGGGTTGTCGCACAACCCGCCGTCCGCCGCGCAGAGGTTGAACATCAGCACCTCGGCTCCCGAGCCCGCCACCGGGTCCACGGTCAGCGGCGCAGTGTGGGCGCGCACCGCTGCATCGAGCGCCGGCAGCGCCGCGAGCCCGAGGTTCAGCCCGACCTGCACCGCGCCCGAGCGCACATCCTTCTGCTCGGTTGCGAGGTCGGGCTCGATCCTGAAGATGATCTTGTCGAGGTGGGCGAGCCCCGCCTGATCCCAGTAGTTGGGGTTGCGGACGAGCACCACCTGGGACCCCGGAGTGTCGCTTGACATGACGAATGGTCCGGTGCCGTCGAGCACGGTGTTCAACGATGCGGTGCCCTTGAACGCGGCGGCGTTGCCGGATCCCTTGGTCAGATCGAGGCTGGTCGCGCTCGATGCCAGGTCGCCTCCGGATGCGAGGAGCGGATCGAGCACCGCCGCGGGCAGGATCCCGTCGACGCCGCTGCCCAGGGCGAGATAGGGCCCGTACTGAGACTTGAAATCGACGACCGCGGTGTACCGGTCGAGCTCGGTGCACCTGGTGACCTGGTTCCATCCGGTGGTGGATGCAAGTGGTGTCGGGTTCGGCTTGCCCTGGGCGCCGTACGCGAGCCAGTGAAGCTCGAAGGTGTCGCACACATCGTGCGAGGTGAGGTCGCTCCCGTCGTCCCAGCGCACGCCCTGTCTGAGGTGCCAGGTCACGCACATCGCCGCCGCGGCGTCTGCGCAGCCGGTCGTCTGCACACCACCGTCGGCAACCGTCGGGACCGCGGTCGCGAGGTCAGGGGTCCAGTAGTCCGCCTCGGAGGTCGAGGTTGCAGTCGCGGCCGTCGACCGGTACCACAGAAGACCTTCTTCGACGGGCGCCGCGATCACGCCGGCGAAGGGCAGGCTCCCCACGATCCCGGCGTCCAACAGCGTCGAGGGTGACTGCCACACGCCGATGGTCACCGTCCCACCCTGGGCTGCAGTGCCGTCGGGAGCGACGCTGGGGGACTTCGCCGGGGGTGAGGACGTGCACCCGGAGACCAGGACTGCGAGCACGGTCGCAGGCGTCATCGCCACGCGCCACCGGTGGTGGGTCGAGGGAATGGGTGGGCGGCGCGCTGCAAACACGAGCGTGCATTGTGCCCCGCTCGTATAGTGGAACCGGAGTGGTAGCTGGGCTGATGGGGATTTTCGCGGGTAGGGCGGAACCTGGAGTCACGCCATGAGAATCGGCCGTGGGGCACCGCGCAGAAGAGACCCGAGGCGGCGATTTCGCAACCGCCTGTTGGTGGGCATGGTCGGGGTTGCGCTGCTCCCGCTAGTCACCTTCGCGGTTCTCGCTGTGTTCGAGCTCGACACCGTCGCGAAGAGCACTGCCAACGCGACCGAGTCCGCAATCCTCCAGCGCCAGCAGGGGATCGCCGACTCGGCGCTGGACAGCCGTGCCACTTCGCTCGACAGGACCATGAGCGCCATCAACACCGACGTGCAGGATGGGCTCGCCAGCGCGCTCGTCAAAGCTCTGGCGGTCACGCAGCCCGCTGCGCTCCCGGCGACGGGGCCGGGCACATATTCGCCGCCGCCACCACATGTCGCACCGGATCCGAAGTTCGAAGACGCGACCGCCGCACCCCAGGTCGTCCAGGAGGTGTCGCTGGTGCTGAAGAACAATCCGTCGATCAACGCGGTCTGGTTTGAGGATGAGAAGACCGGCGCCATCCGCGTTTACCCGGGGGTCAACGGTCCCGGGGACCTCGTCGCGAATGGCTACGATTCGCACAACCCGGAGCTGCGTGGTGGTCAGAAGGTGCTCGCGAGCTCCGAGGGAGGGGTCGGGACCGCCAACCAGCCGAGTCAATGGACCCAGCCCGGCGCGGATGGACCGTTCTGGACCGATCCGTATCCGCAAATCGAGGACGCGCAGATCGGCGTGACCGCCTGGTACCAGGCCAACTCGTCCATGCAGGTGGGGGTGGATGTCTCGGTGACGAAGCTGATCGAGCCGGCGGTCGGCTCGGCGTCCAGCACCGTCGACCCCTTGATCGTGAGTGCCTCGGGCATCGTGGTCTACGCGTCGCCGCAGTCGGCCACGGACTTCCCGGGCGCGGCCACGGGTTTGGTGTTCACCGCCAAGCAGCCGCGCTTCATGGGCTCCCTCGCGCGTATGGAAAGAACCGGCGCGATGCCGCAGACACCGCTGACAGCGACCCTCAACAGGGCCAGCTCGGACGTCTTCACCGCTCCCGTGTACAGCGGCCACTGGATCATCCTCAACCCGGTGCCGGTGAGCGCACTCGAGCCAAACCTCAGCGCCCTCACCCTCGGCGTCAACGACAGCGTCCACCGCCTTTTCCCCGTCACCGTCCTGCCGGTGCTGATCCTGCTGGTCGGGCTCGCCTTCATCGCGACGACACTGCTGTCCCGCCGTATGTATCTCCCGGTGCAGGCGCTCACCGATCACGCCGTGCTCGAGGAGCGCACCCGGCTCGCCCGCGAGATCCACGACACCCTTGCGCAGCAGCTGACCGGCATCGTGCTGGAGCTCGAAGCCGCCGACACGCTTTTGAACCGGATCGGAGCGGCGCGCGAAGTCGTCGGTGGAGAAGGCTCGTGAGCTCGCCCGCAGCGCCCTCCAGGAAGCACGCCGGTCGGTCTGGAACCTGCGCCCGGCTCCGCTCTCCGCAACGGGCCTGGTGGCCGCGATCGGCCATGAGGTGGAAGCCTGGGAGGAGCGAACCGGCATCCCCGCGCGGTTTCGGGCTCGCGCGGTGCCCGAGCATCCGCCACTCTCGCCAACCGCCGAGGTCGCTCTCCTCCGCATCGGTCAGGAGGCACTCTCCAACGCAGCCCGCCACGGCAAGCCCGAGCACGTCGACGTCGAGTTGCGCGCCCACGCGCAGGAGCTCGTGCTCTCGATCCATGACGACGGGGTCGGCTTTGATCCGTCCGCGAGCGCGCCACGCGAAGACTGTTTCGGCCTCGACGGCATGGCCGAACGGGCACGCAGCGCCGGCGGCACACTCACGGTGGTGAGCGCTCCCGGGAACGGGACGACGGTCACCACCAGGCTTCCGTTCACCGAGGTTGTAGCTCAAGCGGTCAGCGCATGATCAGCGTGCTCGTGGCCGACGATCATCCGGTGGTTCGCGACGGTCTGTGCACGATGCTCGAGCTGGAGCCCGACATCAAGGTCGTCGGCAGGGCCGCCGACGGCGCCGAGGCCGTTGAGCAGGCGCGCCGGACTCACCCCGACGTCATCCTGTTGGACGTCCAGATGCCGGTGATGGACGGCATCGAAGCCCTCCGGAAGATTCGCGCCCGCGACCCCGAGGCTCGCGTGATCGTGCTCACCACGTACCGCAACGAGGACTACATCTTCCCCTCGCTCAAGGCGGGGGCGCTCGGCTATCTGCTCAAGGACGCGACCCGCGAGGAGCTCGCCGGCGCCATCCGGGCGGTCGCCAACGGCGAGTCCCTGCTCGATCCGCAACTCGTCAGCGCCGCCGCCGAGCACATGCCGTCGATCACCCGGCGCGAGCGCGATGTGCTGCGACTCATGGCAGACGGCAAGAACAACGCGGAGATCGCGGTGCTGCTCTTCCTCAGCGAGAACACGGTGAAGACGCACGTGAGCAACATCCTCGAGAAGCTCGGCTGCAAGGATCGTGCGGCTGCGGTGCTCCTGGCCTGGAGACGCCACATCATCTAGGCCCCAATAGACTGTCCCGGCAATGGAAACGGTGGGCGTTGGACTGCTCGGGCTCGGCACCGTGGGAACCGCTGTGGCGAGGCGGCTCATCGACGAGTGGGAGATGCTCGGCGAGCGAGCCGGGGCCACGCCGGTGTTGCGCTGCGTCGCCGTGCGCGACCTGTCCCGGACGCGGGGCATCGATCTGAAGAACGCGAGGCTCCTCGGCGACCCCGAGGCGGTGGTCGCGGATCCTGCGGTCGCGATCGTCATCGAGGCGATCGGTGGCACCGATCCTGCCACCGCTCTGATCGAATCGTCCTTGCGCGCCGGCAAGACGGTGGTCACAGCCAACAAGGCCGTGATGGCGGCGTCTGGTCCTCGCCTCAGCACGCTCGCGGCCGAGCACGGAGCGCGTCTCTATTTCGAGGCGGCTGTCGGCGCGGGACTGCCGATCATCGCGCTCCTCCGCGGGAGCCTGCTCGGCGATCGCATCTCCGCGCTCGACTGCGTGGTCAACGGTACGACCAACGTCATCCTCACTCAGATGCGCACGCCGGGGGTCAGTTTCGCCCAGGCGCTCGCCGATGCCCAGCGCCGAGGGTTTGCCGAAGCGGACCCGTCGCTGGACGTCGACGGCTGGGACGCCGTGCACAAGCTCGTGATCCTCGCCTGGCTCGCGCTCGAGACCTACGTCACAGCCGACACCGTCGACCGCGTGGGGATTCGCGACGTGGCCGGTGCAGATGTCGGCGCGCTCGCCGAGCTCGGGTATCGGGTCCGGCTTCTCGCCCACGCCGAGCGCGCACCCGGTGGCGCCGTGCACCTGCGCGTCCGGCCAACCGCGTTCGGCGGGGGTCACCTCCTCCACGATGTCGATGATGCTGACAACGCTGTCATCATCTCGAGCGATCTCGCGGGCACGGTGATGCTGCGAGGGCTCGGCGCGGGGGGCGCATCGACCGCGAGCGCTGTGGTGAGCGACCTGGTCACGGCGGTGCGCGATCGCGGCCAGGCGAAGGGACGCCCGGCACCCGCGCGCGCCGGGGTTGCCATGCTCAGCGATGAAGACGTGGAGGTGGCCGGCTACGTCCGTGTTCGGCTCGCTGGCGAGGCCGATGCTCGAGCGCTCGTGCTCCAGGCACTGGAGGACCGTGGCCTCGCCGTCGACGCTGCGGTCGACCTGCCCGGATCGGAGCTGATCGTGCTCACCGGCATGGCGCCCCGCGCCGTCCACGACCGCGCCCTCGAGACGCTCGACACGCTCACGCCGGTCGACCAGATCCTCGGTTCGCTCGAACGGGTCGAGGCGTAGACAGCCCGGCATGACCACCCGCATGCGGGGCGTCCTTGCCCGCTGGGCCGATCGCCTCGCGCTCCCCCCTGACGCGCCGCATATCAGCCTCGGCGAGGGGGACACGCCCTGCGTCGAGTCGCTCACTATCGGCCCGTCGCTGGGGCTTGCCTCGCTGCATTTCAAGCTCGAGGGGATGAATCCGACCGGCTCCTTCAAGGACCGCGGGATGGTCGTGGCCGTCGCCGCCGCGCTTCATGAGGGCAGCCGGGCGATCATCTGCGCATCGACGGGGAACACCAGCGCGTCGGCAGCCGCCTACGGAGCGCGCTTCGGGCTGCGCACTGTTGTGGTCGTGCCCCAGGGGCACATCGCGTCGGGCAAGCTGGTCCAGGCACGGGTCCACGGCGCCACCGTCGTGAGTGTCAAGGGGGGATTCGATGTCGCGCTCCGGATCGTGCGCGAGCTCTGCGAACGTCACCCGGTCACGCTCGTCAACAGCGTGAACCCGAATCGCATCGAGGGTCAGAAGACCGCCGCATTCGAGATCGTTGACGAGCTCGGCGACGCTCCCGACGTGCTCGCGCTGCCGGTGGGCAACGCGGGCAACATCACCGCCTACTGGCGCGGTTTTCGTGAGGATCACCGCGACGGGCGGTCGAGCCGACTGCCGCGCATGTTCGGCGGTCAGGCGGCGGGGGCGGCGCCACTCGTCCTGGGGCGCCCCGTCGACGACCCGCAAACCGTGGCGACGGCGATCCGCATCGGCAACCCGGCATCGTGGGCGGGGGCGATCGAGGCCCGCGACCAGTCCGAGGGACTGATCGCTTCGGTCAGCGACGACACGATCCTCGACGCGCAACGGCGGCTCGCGAATCTCGAGGGAATCTTCTGCGAACCTGCGTCCGCCGCGGCACTGGCGGTGCTCGAACGGGCCATCGGAGAAGGGGCCGTGGCCCCCGGGACGCACGCGGTGTGCGTGCTCACCGGTAACGGCCTGAAGGACCCCGGCGCCGTCGAGGCCGCGTTCACGCCGATCCTCGAGATCCCCGCCGACGCAAGCGCCCTGGCGCACACGATCGGGGTCTGACACCCGCGTGCGTGTTCGTGTCGCGGTGCCCGCCAGCGTCGCCAACCTCGGTCCGGGATTCGACATCCTCGCGCTTGCGCTGCAGTTGCAGAACGACATCCGCGCGGAGCAGCGACCTGGAGCGTTGACCATCGACGCCGGCCCCGACGCTCCGCTGGAGCTCAACGATCCAGGGCGCAACCTGGTGACGATCGCCTACGCGCAGTCGTGCGCAACGCTCGGCGTTCCCGTCGAGGGTGTCCATTTCACATGTGTGCATCGAATCCCGATCGGGCGGGGTATGGGGTCGAGTGCGGCCGCGGCGCTCGCCGGCGTGCTGGTAGCCACAGCGCTGCACCAGGCGCCATGGGACGAGGACGACGTCCTCGAGCGCGTCGCCGAGCTCGAGGGCCATCGCGACAACGCGGCCGCGGCTTTGCTCGGGGGTCTCGCCATCTGCGCACCCGGTGCCGCTGCGGCCCAGCTGGCGGTCTCGGACGACCTCCGTGCGGTGCTCTTCATCCCCGACGTACCGTTCAAGACCACGGAGTCGCGCCAGGTCGTGCCCGAAACCCTCAGCCGCGCGGACGCGATCTTCAACGCGAGCCGCTGCGCACTGATGGTCCGAGCGCTTGCGCTCGGCGACCACGCGTCCCTGCGTGTCGCCATGCAGGATCGCTGGCACCAGGACGCTCGCTTCGCGCTCATGACCGGAACGCGGGAGGTCGTCGACGCGGCCAACCATGCCGGCGCGTCGGGCGCGGCCCTCGCGGGGGCGGGTCCGTCGGTCATCGCACTGACACCGATGGACCCGGCGCCCATCGTCGCGGCGATGGCGGCCGCCGCGGCGAGCGCCGGCGTGGCCGGTACGACCATGGTCCTCGCCCCGCGCAACTACGGCACCAGGGTGGACGTATCGCCGTGACCCGCCTTGTCCAGAAGTACGGCGGATCGAGCGTCGCGACGCCGATGAAGTTGCGCCGGGTCGCGCGCCGCATTCGCGAGTCGGTGGATGCAGGGAGCCAGGTCGTCGTTGTGGTGAGCGCAATGGGCGACACCACCGATGAGCTCATCGCGCTCGCCCATCGCGTCACCGCCGACCCGCCCTCGCGCGAGATGGACATGCTGCTGAGCAGTGGTGAGACGATCACCGCGCCGCTGCTCGCGATGGCCCTGCATGCCGGCGGGACGCCGGCGATCTCGCTGACCGGCGCGCAGGCGGGCATCCGGACCAGCCGGGCGCACCGGATCGCACGCATCGTCGACATCGTCCCCCAGCGGGTCCTCGACGAGCTCGAGCGCGGCAACGTGGTGGTGGTTGCCGGGTTCCAGGGTGCGACCGAGGACATGGATGTCACCACCCTCGGGCGTGGCGGGTCCGACACGACGGCGGTTGCGCTCGCGGTGGCGATCCGCGCCGACCATTGCGAGATCTTCACCGACGTGTCCGGGGTGCACACCGCCGATCCGCGCATCGTTCCCAATGCGCGGGTGATCGCATCCATCGACTACGACGAGATGCTCGAGCTCGCCTCCGCGGGGGCGCGGGTGATGCACCCGCGAGCTGTCGAGATCGGCGAGGCGTATTCGATGGAGATTCGGGTTCGCTCCACGTTCGACAATGAACCGGGGACAATCATCGCGAGGCAGAGCCGGATGGAGAACCGCCAGAAGGTGCGCGCCATCGCGCACGAGACCGACGTCGCCAAGGTGACGATCCTGCGCGTCCCCGACAAGCCGGGCGTGGCGGCATCGATCTTCGGGCCCTTCGGTGATGCGGGGATCGACATCGACATCGTGCTTCAGAACGTCAGCCACGACGGCACCACGGACCTGAGCTTCACCATCGCCGAATCCCACCTGCCCAAGGCCCGGCGGATGCTCGCGTCGGTGGCGAAGAAGGTGCAGGCGCAGGGGTACACGGCAACCGCGCGCATTGCCAAGGTGACCGTCATCGGCAGCGGGCTGCGGGGGACACCCGGCGTGTACGCCAAGATCTTCCAGGCACTCGCCGACTCGAGCATCAACATTCAGATGATCGCGACGAGCGAGATCGCGGTGACCTGCATCATCGACCGCCCGCGCGTCCGCGACGCGGTTCGCGCCCTGCACGCCGCGTTCGAGCTGGAAAGGATTTGAGCCTCAGTGTCGGCATCGTCGGGCTGCCGAATGCGGGGAAGTCGACGCTCTTCAACGCGATGACGCAGGCCGGCGCGGCGGTGGGCAACTATCCGTTCACCACCATCGAACCCAACACGGGCGTCGTGCCCGTCCCGGATTCGCGCCTCGACAGGCTCGCGGCGCTGTTTCGGCCGCCCAAGGTGATCCCGGCCACGGTGACCTTCACCGACATCGCCGGACTGGTGAGGGGCGCCAGTCGCGGTGAGGGGCTCGGCAACCGTTTTCTCGGCCACATTCGCGAAGCCGACGCGACCGCGCTCGTGGTTCGCGCATTCGAGGATCCCGACGTGACCCATGTCGAGGGTGGCGTCGACCCCGTGCGCGACATCGACGTGCTCGAGCTCGAGCTGCAGCTTGCGGATCTCGAGACGATCACCAAGCGACTGGAGCGGACCGAGAGGAGCTCGCGCCTGCAGAAGGAGAAGGAGCCCGAGATGATCGCGCTCCTGCGCCGCGTCCAGGAGCATCTCGACGGGGGCAATCCTGTGCGGACGATGTCGCTCAATCCGGAGGAGCAATCGATGTTGCGCGAGTTCTGGCTGCTCACCGGGAAACCGCTCATGGTCGTGGTCAACGTTGCGGAATCCGAAGCGGGCGAGCCGGTGCCTGAGGCGATCGTGACCCGCGCGCGACTCGCGGGCGGCGATGCGATCGCCGTCTCGGCGCGCATCGAGAACGACATCGCCGAGCTCGATGCCGCCGACCGCGCCGCATTCCTGCACGACCTCGGCCTCGAGGAGCCGGGTCTCTATCGGGTGGCGCGCAGCGCATACCGGCTGCTCCGCCTCATCACGTTCTTCACCGCGGGCGATACGGAGGTGCGCGCGTGGAACCTGCGCGAGGGCGAGACCGCGCTCGACGCGGCCGCGAGCGTCCACAGCGACATCGCTCGCGGTTTCATCCGCGCCGAGGTGACCGGCGCCGAGGAATTGCTGGACGCGGGTTCCTACGCGGTGCTGCGCGAGCGTGGCAAGCAGCGGCTCGAGGGCCGCGACTATGTGATGCGCGACGGTGACGTCATCCACGTGCGCTTCAATGTCTGACGTCATGGGCATCGCGACCACGCATCGTCTCGAGCTCATCGTCGATGCGCCCGCGCCCGGCGAGGAGAACATGCGTCGCGACCTGGAGCTGCTCGATGCCTGCGCTCGCGGCGAGATCCCGGGTGCGGTGCGTCTCTACGGGTTCTCGCCCGCGTGCCTGAGTCTCGGTCGCATGCAGCCGCTCGACGATGTGAATGTTGAAGCGTGCGCTGGTGATGGCGTCGACGTGGTGCGCCGCCCGAGTGGTGGCCGGGCCGTGCTCCATGACCAGGAGGTCACCTACTCGGTGGTGTGCCGATCGACGGATCCAGCGTTCGGGGGCCGGGTGCTCGAATCGTGCTCTCGCATCCACCTGGCGGTCGCGGCCGGCCTCGCGACACTCGGCGTGCACGTCACGCCTCGCGCGCTACCGGCCAACCTCCGACGCGACGCCCGCGAGGGCGCAGCGGTCGCTGATTGCTTTGCCCGCCCCGCCGCACACGAGTTGCTTGACGACCGTGGTCGCAAGCTGGTCGGCAGCGCCCAGGCAAGGCGGGCGGGGGCGTTGCTGCAACACGGTTCGGTGCTGCTCGAACCTCCGCGGGCGACCGGCTACCTTCGCGGCGATACCGCGCCGACTACCGGTGGCGTCGGGGTTCGCGAGCTGCTCGGTCGCGAGGTCAGCCGCGAGGAGCTCGTCGACGCGCTGGCGGCGGGGTTCCGACGTTCTCTCGAAACGTCCGTTTAGACGGCTTTCGATCGGCGCTGTGCAAGCTTGGGCGGGGTCGGTTCGGTACGGCGAAGGCATGCCGGCGAACCTCGGCGTACTGAGGATCGGCAACGCGATGGCCACCGTCGTTCTTGAGAGCGTACGCGTTCTAGCAGCCTTGAATACCACCGCATGATGTGCTAGCCTTCCGCCCAGGCCACAAGATGTAGGGCTGCACCCCTTACGTTTTCGGCTCGTCGGGCAGCGGGCGCCGGTTCTCTCACCGCTCAGGCCATGGCTCCAATCGTGGCCCCTCTCATCCGGAGGCCCGCTGCCTGCCCCGTATCGATGGGCACCGCATCGCCGAGGATTCGACCTCGGGTCGGGCTCGCACCCCCCTGATACGCTTCGATGAGTTCATGGCAAAGAAGACCCGAAAGCAGAAGCAGCGGGCCGCAACGCGACGCCCGGGAGCCCCGGCACGGGCGGCACCGGCCGCGACCACGCGCGAGACGGCGGCTCCGGCACCGGTCACCTTGCGTCCATCGCTTCCCCGGGAACTGCCGGAGACGCTCCTGCCACTGCCCGGCACCGAGCTTGCAATCGAGTCCGAGCCGGTCGACGAGGAACCCGACGACGAGGTCGCAGCTGCGGCTGCAGCCGCCGACGCGTCGTCGCGCCGCCGCGTCCAGCGTGTCAACCCGGCAGCCCAGCCGCGCACGATTCGTGGGCAGGTGAGCGCAGCGGCGCTGTTCCAGCCGCTCGACAGCGAGGAGGCGGCGATCCCGTTCGACCGCGTTCCCTACGTTCCTCGTGATCTCCGTCGTGTGGCAATCATGGCCGCGCTGATGATCGTGCTCATCCTCATCGCGGCGTTCGTGGTGACGCGCATCAATCCGTGAGCAGCGAGACACCCGCATGCGAGTGATCCTTTACACAGGCAAGGGAGGCGTCGGGAAGACGACTGTGGCGGCGGCAACCGCCGTCAAGTGCGCGAGCATGGGCTACAAGACGCTGGTGATCAGCACCGACGCAGCGCACAGCCTCGGTGACAGCATCGATCAGGAGATCGGTGATCATCCGACCGAGCTCGCGCCCAACCTCTGGGGCCAGGAGGTCAACGCGCTCCACGAGCTCGAGGAACACTGGGATCGCATCCATATGTACCTCACGTCGCTGTTCGCGTCGCAGGGCGTCGACGACATCGTCGCCGAGGAGATGGCGTCACCTCCGGGCATGGAGGAGGTCGCGAGCCTCATGTGGATCAAGAAGCACAAGCGCGAAGGCAAGTTCGACGTGCTCATCGTCGACTGCGCTCCCACCGGCGAGACGCTGCAGCTGCTCGCGTTTCCCGACGTCGCCAAGTGGTACCTCGATCGCATCTTCCCGATACACAGAATGATGAACAAGGTCGCGCGCCCGGTGATGCAACCGTTCATCAGCATCCCACTGCCGAGCGACGAGATCTTCGGCAACGTCAAGGATCTTCTCCTCGACCTCGAGGGGATGAAGAAGATCCTCGGCGATCCCAAGGTATGCACCACGCGGATCGTCCTCAACCTCGAGAAGATGGTGGTCAAAGAGGCGCAGCGCGCCTTCACCTACCTGAGCCTCTACGACTACCTCACCGACCTGGTGGTGGTAAACCGCGTCCTGCCGCCCGAGGTGACCGACACCTATTTCGACTCGTGGCGCGAGGCGCAGCAGCGCTATGCCGTGATGGTCGAGACCGCGTTCTCGCCGATCCCGACATTGCAGACCAAGCTGTTCGACCGCGAGATCGTCGGGCTCGACTCGCTCGCGGAGATGGGCGAGTCAATCTATGGAGACCGCGATCCGTCGCAGATCTTCTACCACTCGGTGCCGCAGCGCATTCGCAAGGTCGGCAACACCTACGAGCTCCAGCTCCATCTCCCCTTCGTCGGTAAGGAGGACGTGGACATCAAGCATCGGGAGGGCGAGCTGTTCGTCAGCGTCGGGCCGTACAAGCGCGAAATCTCACTGCCCCGAGTGCTCAACGGCAAGCGCGTCACCAGGGGGCGTCTCGAGGAGGGAATGCTCGTGGTCACCTTTTCGGAGCGCAAGCCGTGACCGAAGCGTGCCGTGCCTGCCCGACACGTCTGGTCGACGAGGCCTCGCGGATCCTTGGGACATCCTTCAGCGACATCGTCCCTCCCGAAGCGCAGCGACACCTGCTCATCGCTCAGCGCGAGCTGCTCCTCGCCCTGGCGGCGATGATCGAGCACCACACGCAGCGACCGGAGGAAGCCACCGAGCCGACGGCCGGCGGCCGGAAGCGCTCACGAAGCGGAACAGCGCGCTCGCGGCGGCCGTCGCGGGTCGAGCTCGAGTAGCCGGCGCCGGGTGACAAGCCCCGGTACCTACCTGGCGATCGTTCTCTACACGCTGCCGGGTTTCCTCTTCGGATCGGTGATCCACGAGCTCACCCACGCGGCCATCGCGGTGCGATGCGGCGATCCGACACCCCGACGTGACGGCCGACTCACCCTCGATCCGCGCCGCAACATCGACGCGCTGGGGTGCCTCGCATTGCTCATCGCGGGCGTCGGGTGGGGACGCCCGGTCCCGCTCGACCCGCTCTACCTTCGCGAGGGCAGACAGCGTGCGGCGGTGGCGGCGGCCGGACCGCTCGCGCACCTGGTGGTGGCCGCCATCTTCGCGGGGGCCCTGCGCGTCGAGCTGCTCGAATCGGGGCTCGACGTGAGCGGATTCGACACGCTCGCGCAGCTGACGGTCCAAGGCGTGATCCTCGGCGTGCTCCTGCAGGGGTTTCTCGTCAACATCGCGCTCTTCGTCTTCAACGCGCTTCCCATCCCCGGGTTGGACGGCTACGCGGTGGTACGCAGCCTCCTGTTCGGTAAGGCGCCGCGACTTTTCCTCTACGTCGAGCATTACCGCTACGTGCTCTACGCGCTCGCCGCCCTCGCGGCACTGCTGCCACCGCCGCTGACCCATGGAAGGGTCGGCCTGGTTGCCGCGATGACGGTGGGCACGGCGTCGCTCACCTTCGACCACCTGGTCGTGCCCGGAGTGGATCCGATCTTTATCGGGCTGCCGAACCTGCTGCACCTGCTGTCATGAGCGTCGTGACCGTCAACGGCGTTGAACGGACTGTCGAGGGGGCGCAGGTGGCGATCGTCGAGCGCGGGCGCGTCCTGCTGCAGTTCCGGCCGTGGCCGCCTGGTTGGGAGCTCCCGGGCGGTCACTGCGAGCCCGGTGAAGACCCCGCGGTCACCGCCGCGCGCGAGACGGAGGAGGAGACCGGCTACCGGGTCCGCATCGCGGGGATCGTCGGTGTGTACTCGTGGCGCGGGCTCCGCTCGGCAGGTGACGTTGTCTACCTCGGTGAGGTCGTCGGCGGCACCCCTCGACGGAGTCTTGAAGCGTGGGCACTCCGGATGGCCGCACCCGACGCGCTGCCGCGAACCGTGTTTCCGTGGATACGTGAGCGGGCCCGTGACGCTGTCGAGGTCGCCGGCGGCGCTGCCGCGGTGCATCGACTGCAACCGGTGACGATCCGCCATGTGCTCGGCTTTGCGACCGTCTGGCTGCACGCGCCGATCGAACGCCTGCTTCGGCGCCGATGATCACCGCGTTGCTCTTCGTGGCGAGCCTGATCCTCGTCGTGGTTGCGTCGGAGCTGTTCACCAACGCGATCGAATGGGCGGGTTACCTGCTCAACCTCGGCACCGGTGCGACCGGCAGCCTGCTCGCCGCACTCGGCACCTCGCTGCCCGAGACGGTCGTTCCGATCGTCGCGCTTGCCACCCACTCGCCGGCGGCCGACTCCGTCGCCACCGGCGCGATCCTCGGTTCGCCGTTTCTCCTGCTCACGTTGGGTGCCGGCGCGACCGGCATCGCGGTGGTGCTTCGAGGGGGTGCGCGCCGGCTGGTGCTCGACCCACGCCAGGCGCGGCGGGACCTCGGGGTGTTTCTCGGAGCGTTCACCATCGCACTGGTCTCGAGCGTGCTCCCGTCCGGCCCGCGCATTGCCGTCGGAGCGCTGCTGCTCATCACATACGCCGTCTACGTGGTCGCGACCCTTCGCGGCAGCGCCGCTGCGGGCGAGAGCCCGGAACCGTTGCACCTCGTCCGCTGGCGGCCGGGGGAGCCCCATCCGACGTTGGTCACGCTCCAGCTCCTCATCGCGGTCGGGCTCCTCGTGGTCGGCTCGCAGCTGTTTGTGACCGCGCTCGACCAGACCGCATCGGCGTTGCGGATCCCGGCGCTCGTGCTTGCGCTCGTGATCGTGCCGGTGGCGACCGAGCTTCCGGAGACGCTCAACAGCGTGCTCTGGGTGCGCACCAACGACGACATGCTCGCCTTCGGCAACGTCGCCGGGTCGGCCACGTTTCAGTCGTGCGTCCTCGCCGCGATCGGTGTCGTCTTCACGACCTGGCACCCGGGGTCGGCGGGGCTCATCAGCGCGACCCTCACCGTCCTGACCGCTGCGTTCCTGCTGGCCCTGCTCTGGGGTGGCCGGGCGCGAGGCTCACTGCTGATCCTTGCGGTCGTGCCCTGGGTCGCCTACGTCGTGGCGCAGGTCGCGACCGGAGGGCATCTCGCGATCTGACATCGGCACAATCGCGCTGTCATGCAGGTGCACACCAGCGGCGATGTCGAGGAGTACGCGGCCTCCGTGGAAGCGTTTCTCAGGGCCGACCCCTGCTCCCGCAATGTCCTGCTGACCGTCATCGACCTGTTGCGCGCGGCGCCCTGGACCTACCCCGTGACACCGAGCTTCTGGTGGATCACGGACTCGGACTCGGTGGTCGGCGCTGCCAGCTGGACTCCGCCACACAATCTGCTGGTTTCGTCGCTTCCGACTGAGGCGGCGGGCGACCTTGCGACCGCCGCCACGCATCGCGCAACCGAGCTCGGCCTACGGCTGCGTGGCGTCTCCGGTCCTGCGGACTCGGCGCGCGCCGTCGCCGCGGCATTGAGTGTCGCCAGCGGCGACAGCATCGAACGCGAACGGCCGATCCTTTTGAACGAACTCGTCTCACTCGTCGAGGTGCCAGTGCCGCCGGGCGCTCGCCGTCCTGGGCGCGCGGAGGACGTGCCCCTGGTCGCGGAGTGGCTCGAGGCGTTCAGCGCCGAGATCGAGCATGCCGCCCCGACCAACGCGCCGGCGATCGCCGGCCACATGGTTCAGAGCGACCACCTCGACGTCTGGGTCGTGGAGGAGCGGATCGTCTGCATGGTCGGCCATCGGGACGCCGCCGGCGTGCTGCGCGTCGGTCCTGTCTACACTCCGCCCGAGCACCGCAACCACGGGTACGCGCGCCGGCTCACCTACGAGGTGACCGCTCTCGCGCTGCAGCGGGCGGACGTCAGCAACGCCATGCTCTTCACGGATGCAGCCAACCCTGTCTCAAACTCGATCTACCGCCAGGCGGGGTACCAGCCGCGCGGTGAGCACCTGGAGGTCGAGTTCGCCGAGCGCAAGGCCGAGCGTGGTCACTAGAGTCGGCGCATGAATCTCGAAGGAAAGGTCGCGGTCGTCACCGGAAGCGGCCGTGGCATCGGCCGCGCCTACGCGCTCGCTCTCGCCGGGGCAGGCTGCGCGGTGGTCGTCAACGACGTCGACGGCGATGTCGCTGAAGCAACCGCTGACGAGATCTCCTCGGCGGGCGGCCGGGTCGTCGCCGAGGTATGCGCGGTCGGATCCTCGGAGGCGGCGGACCAACTCGTCTCCGGCGCGGTGAAGGCGTTCGGCCATCTCGACATCATGTGCACCAACGCGGGCATCCTTCGGGACCGCGTCCTCTGGAACATGAGCGACGACGATTTCGACGTTGTGATCGAGACCCATCTGCGCGGTACCTTCACGTGTGCGCGAGCCGCGGTGCGGCAGATGCGCGAGCAGGGCTCGGGCGGACGCATCGTCGTGGTCTCGTCGATCGCCGGGCAGCGCGGCAACTTCGGGCAGACCAATTACGCCGCCGCAAAAGCAGGCATCGCCGCGTTCGCCCGCACCTGGGCGATGGAGTGCGCCAAGCACAACATCACCGTGAACGCGATCGTCCCCAACGCGATCACCCGCATGATCTCGACGATTCCCGGCATGGCGCCACTCGTCGACGCCGCGGAGAGGGGCGAGCCGCTTCCCGCGACGGTGCGCAAGCAGATGGGCATGGGCACGCCGGACGACGTGGCGCCCCTGCTGGTGTTCCTGAGCTCCGATGAGGCCGCGGGGATCACCGGACAGTGCATCGGCCTCGGGGGCGACAAGCTCACGCTCTGGGCACATCCGAAGGAGATCTCGGTCGCCTTCCGCGACGGCGGGTGGAGCGCCGACGCCATCGCGGAGGTGTGGTCGACCTCGGTCGGCTCCGAGCCGGAGACCTACGGCATTCCGTTTCTCGGGGGCACCACCTGAGCCGAGGACTACGGAGGAGGCGAGAGCAACGGTGGCGGCTCCGGGGGTGCGGGAGCCGCGGCGGGAGCGGGACCGGCGCCGATGACGAGCGCTGAAACGTTGTAGAGGACGACCAGAGCGAGGATGACGAGCGCCACGACCAGGCCGGTTCCCGGGGTGACGTTGAAGAGCGAGGCGGCGTCGAGCCCGGGAACGCTCGACCCCTGACTGGATGAGATCTTCGCCAGGAGCACGTCGTGGACGTGAAGCTGGTCAAGCAGGAGCAGAGCCACGGCCCCGGCTCCGAATATCGCGGTAACGAGCGCCCGGCTTCTTCCCGACAGCAGGCCGATCACGCCCGCGAGCGCGAAGAGCAACCCGAGGCCGATGCTGACCAGCGCGAGGACGACCAGGAGTTGCGGACCGATGTTCGCCGACGAGGTGTCCGCGCCCGCGGCGTTGCCCTGGTTGCACGGCGCCGGGACCGACCCGATCACCGGATCTCTGCCGAAGGCGAGCTCCCAGCCGCTGTAGGTGAGGATGTTGACCCCGTCGAGCGCGTTGATGCATGTGGTCACCTGGGCGGCCTGCGCCGAGCTCACGCCCTGGGACGCGTCGATCGACCCGATTGCCGATCTGGTCGCGGAGGTGTTGCACGACACCCCGGCGAAGGCGAGGAAGAACGTCAGGATCACCAGCAGAAACAGGAGCGGGCTGACCCGGCGCGCACCGGGCTCGCCCGCCAGCGCGGTCGAGTTCACGCGGCCGCTGACGTCGACATCCCAGCCGGCCCGGTCTCGGGGACGATCCCACTACCTCCACTCACGCGTCGCAGTGTATCGGCACACCTATACTCGCCCGCGATACCTGCCCCGTTCGGAGGGAACGTCATCGCGGGCTTGCGCCGCCTCGCCGTGGTCACAACGGCATTTCTGCTGCTCGGCGCGTGCGGCGGTCCGTCGCTCGACGCGACGAAATTGCTGAAGACGACCAAGACCGTGCTCGACGGCACACCTTCGTTTCATTTCGTGCTCACCAGCGCCAACGTGACCGGATCCGGCGCGCAGCTCACCGGCGGCAGTGGAGACATGAAGCGCCCGGACAGCATGGCCGGAGTCCTGCAGGTGTCGATCTTCGGCCTGGCGTTGAGCGTGCCTGTCGTCTCGGTCGGCGGGACGTTCTCGGTGAAGCTGCCGACAAGCTCGAGCTTCAGCTCCGCGAACCCCGCCGACTACGGCTTCGCCGACCCCGCCAAGCTCATCGACCCGCATGCCGGCCTCTCCTCGCTCCTGCTCGATTGCCAGTCGCCGCAGCTGGAAAGCGACGA
>Ga0308309_10000750_pt1 | contig 19848 bp, 15 predicted proteins | sample HubBroMetageWFT5_FD_192491 | JGI IMG/M metagenome (GOLD analysis project Ga0308309, IMG submission 192491) | Warmed and freeze-thawed soil microbial communities from the Hubbard Brook experimental Forest, New Hampshire - Hubbard Brook CCASE Soil... | ecosystem: Environmental > Terrestrial >...
CTCGCCGACTGAATAGTCAGCTGGCTTGGATTCCCGCCTGTCGGTGGGCCTGGAGGACGCACCGGCGGCCGAACCACTGGAGGCGGCACCGGGGACGGATTCCATCCGCCATTCCACCCGCCATTTCCCCAATTGCCGCTTCCCCAGCCAGAAAACTTCGAGCCATCCACGATGCTGCCTTCGCGGTACTCGAACATGTGGTTGCGTCCGTCGGGCCCGCGGGCATAGATTCGCAATACCTTTACCTGTCCCGGCGCCGGATCTACCCCGAACGTACTATTCCCCATGCGGAAGAAACTGTTCTGTGCAGCCATTTGCCGAAGCCGCTGCGTCACATCCACATGTCTCGCTGCAACACCGTACTGCGCGCTCAGAATTAAGTATTCGCCGCCCTTGTTGCCCCAGTTTCCACCGCCCCAACCAGAAAACATCGAGCCATCCACCAGGCTGCCTTCGCGATATTCGAACATCCGAGTTCTGCCGTCGGGCCCGCGCGTGTGGATGCGCAGTGTCTTTACTTTGCCCAGCGCAGGATCGACACCGAACGTGCTGTTGCCCATTCGAAAAGACCTGTTCGAGCGAGCCAGTTCGCGCAGGCGTTGCGTAACGTCAACACGTTGGTTCGCATACCCGTAGTCCGCGAAGAGAATCACGTACTGCTGTGCCATTCCCGAGGCCACCACAGCAAGAGCGAATGCGACCAGCGTAAGACTATGCCTCCAAACTTTTGGGAAGCACACGGCATGTTCTCCCTTCTTGCGATTCCTGAGACCGCCGTACGCGTGATCCTGCGTGACTCACCTATTGCGGCCCGCCGGCTCGTGTAGCTTTTCTTCCTCATCTTACCCCGAAGGCAGCCTGCCACTATCTCCGGTTTTCGAAGAGCCTCGACTACGCAGGCTCCTGTTTTTGTCAGCCTTGTGCGATTGGTAAAGTAGGCGGGCTTTGTGGGAAACCGGGGCTTGACAGGTTGGGGTATATTACGGGTTAATAAACCTTCAACTTCTAGCGGAGGAGGCACTATGGACAGGCGGACGACCAGTCGGATTTTAATATCAAGCGCGTTTCTTGTGGTGGTCATGATCGGGGCAGATGTTATGGCACAGACGGCGGTTCACCCCCCGACCACCGGCACCAGCCAGCAAACTCAACCTTCAAAGGGCGCACAGAATCACGCCTCTGCTGAAAATAATCCGGCTTGCCAGAGAATACTCGCCGAATGCAAAAAGCTGGGCTTTATTTATGGGCAATGGAAAAAAGACAATGGTCTCTGGAGGGATTGCTTTGATCCGGTCGTGAAGGGTGGGGGCACTCCCACTCGGGATGGAAAACCCATCAGCGTGCCGGTCAGCCCGAGCGACGTTCAGGCCTGCCGCGCGGCTGAAGGCCAACATAGGTAGAGACAGTAAGCGCACGTTTAGAGCGCAGAAGTGTGGTCTCGCAGGGCAAGAGTTCGTGGATTACGGGTAACGCCAGATTCACTGCCTTGGCCACAAGAGACGCTTCTTAAGAGTGGGCCAGTCTCCTCACATCTCGAAAACCGCGAGATGCGGGGGCGCCCGGCACTCGGACGCTCTATCATCACCTTTTTGTCGACCTGCAGTTACTCGCGACCGGTCATCGCAGCCGCAGAACCAATCCGCAGAGCCTGCCCGGCCACTGCGCCTTCCGTGCGGTAGAATCACCGTGGAGAAGCTGGCACGCATTGCGCCGAGGAGGCTTCCACCCTGGTCCAGCTCAGAGCGAGGACTTGACATTGAGGGCGCGTAGCTCAAACGGATAGAGCATCGGATTTCTAATCCGAGGGTTGCAGGTTCAATTCCTGCCGCGCCTACCAACCTTTTCTATATCTTAGAAGCCAATTTCACTCTGAGTCATTGCAAGTTAACTGCAAGTGGTGAGCAACTCGAGTGCAAAACCGAAAAATTCTTTGCCGTTTTGCTGGGAGTCGGCAATAACAGTCTCGGTGAGGGAATGCCTGCTCCCGGATTTCGGCACAAATCGAAGTATGATTTTGTCGAAGGAAGGGGAAAGTGGCATGTCGAAGAGCAGGCACACGGAGGCGCAGATGATCGGGGTGCTGAAGCAAGTCGAGGCGGGACGGAAAGTGGAAGATGTGGCGCGAGAGGTTGGCGTATCGAAGCACACGCTTTACGCCTGGAAGGCGAAGTACGGAGGCAGGGATGTGAGCCAGGCGCACGAAGCGAAGCAGTTGCGTGACGAAAACACGAAGCTGCGAAAGCTGGTGGCGGATATGAGTCTGGACAAAGAAGAGCTGCAGTCGGTGATCCGAGAAAACGGCTGGAGCTCGTAGCCTGGAAGGCGGCTGTCGAGCAAGTACGGGCAGTATGCCTTCAGCCAGCGGCGCGTGCGGGCTGATGACGATGGCGGTATCGAGCGATCGCTACCAGAGCAGGCGCCGCGATGAGCCGTTGCGAACGCGGCTGGCGAAGTTGGCGCGGGAGAAGCCGCGCTTCGCGTATCGCGACTGCATGTTTTGTTGGGCCACTCGGGAGAGCATGTGAACCACAAGCGAGTGCGTCGGGTTTATCGGGAGGCAGGGGTGATGATCCCGCGGAAGAAGCGGAAACATTGCGTGCGCGTGGACAACCGCTGATGGCGGACGGCGGCGAACCAGGAATGGGCGCTGGATTTTGTGCACGATGTAGTGGAGTGCGGACGAGTGATTCGAGTACTGAGCGTGGTGGATGCGTACAGCGAAAGTGCTGGAAGTGGACACGAGTTTCGACAGTCGGAGAGTGACGCGAGTACTGGAGGGGATCGTGGCCGAGCGCGGACGGCCGAAAACAATTCGCTGCGACAACGGGCCGGAGAGGACGAGCCGGCATTTTCTGGCGTGGTGCGTGGAACGGCAAATCGAGTTGGTGCACATTCAACCCGGCAAGCCAATGCAGAACGCGCACATCAAGACTTTCCACGGAGGGTTGCGGGAAGAGTGTTTGACGCTGAACTGGTTTCAGAACTTGTTCGTGCGCGGCGGAAGATTGCGGCGTGGAAGATCGAGTACAACCAGGAGCGTCCGCATGCGTCCGCATAGCAGTTTGTGATACCGCCCGCCGAAAGAATTTGCGGCGGCGCAGGCTGCAGGCTTCTGTACGGCTGAGCGAGGGGCAAGGGACTCAAACGCCTCTCCTTGCCCCTGGCGATCCCGCATCCCGGCTCAAACCCGAGATGGAGTAGCAGAAAGTTGTCGCATTCTTAGGTGAGCGAAAACAGGGGGCAGGTCACCGCCGCATTGGTAAAAATTTTAGCTACAATTACCAACCCATTTGACGCATCCGCTCAAGGATTCGCACGCTGTAGTTATTCATGCGCTCGGGCCGTCGCTTCAAGGGAGCCGGCAGAATCGCGGCGAGCCGTGCCGCCTGTTGCCGGTCAATATTTAGGGCCGCGGTTCCGTCGTAGTAACGGCACGCCGAGTCTGCACCGTAAATACCAGGGCCCCATTCAATCACGTTGAGATAGATCTCCAGAATGCGCCGCTTGCCGAGGACGAATTCGGCCACCGGTACCAGGGTGAACTCCGCACCCTTGCGGAGGACAGAGCGGCCCGTTCCGAAAAATAGGTTCTTTACAAGTTGCTGCGTAATGGTCGAAGCTCCGCGAGTGCGACCGCCTTCCAAATCGTCTTCGGCAGCGATTTGGATCTCGTGCCAATCGAACCCATGGTGCTGGTAGAAGCGCGCGTCCTCCGCGGCCATAACAGCGTGCTGGAGATCGGGCGAGATTTGATTGAGCGGAATGAATTTGTAGCGCTCGTGATACGGAGTGTGGTGAATCCAGGCCTGCAAGCGGCGCTGAATGTGGACCACGGTGGACGGTGGGTTGATCCACCGGACGGCCAGAAGGATCAGCGCGGCAAGCGACCAAACAAGCACCACACCGATGACAAGCCATCGAACACAGGATCGGAGAAAACCCTTGCGAAGCGGGGTCTTGGGGTGTGTGTCTGGCTTTTCAGTCACATTTCAGAATAATAGCTTGGGCGGGGTTGCCGCTTATGGCTGACCTTGCGCGCGAACCGGAGTGGTGCGTTCTGCTCAGGCCACTCGTGCCAAAGCCCCTTGGTCCGGAATCACGTTGAACCCCGCTACAAAGACAAGAATTGGTGAACTTCTTCTCGCGTCATCATTAGCCTTGCTTGCCGTGCCGGAGCGGGATGGCGTCACGGGTAACACCATAATCCCGGCAATCGGCGCAGTCCTCGAAAAGGGAGTGGCGGCTTATTGCGGCGCCATTCTTAAAGCACACTGACTTTGTCCCTTGATGCAGCCGTGCGCCCAGTCAATGACTTCTCGCACGCCAGGACAAAGGCGCTCCGGTGCTGGTGCCCGCAAACTAAAACCAAGAGACTGCGAATGGTCCTGCTCGCACAGACTACAGACTAAGGGGAAAATTCATATGAGTCTCTGGGCTTCACAACGACTTACAAGACCGTGGGGATTGCCAAAACACGCGGACGTCGTACCAGACATCTCATTCTTGGGTTGATTGTGGGTGGTGGAACTTTTCGAAGAGCGAGGCCGCACTCGGGACGTCCACGAGATATGCGGAAGTTTTATAGCGAAGCAACCACGGATCCCGGAGACAAACCGTCACAGACTGAATTAGTCGCCAGGACCGTCACCCACCGGGCCCGACCATGGGGTCGCCTGCCCGGTTAGATAGGGTAATCCCGGAATATCCACAAGCGGCCGGATTTCATGCAGCGGCGCGGCAGCGGTCGGGCTGGACGACATATTCTCCGCGTTCCCACCGCGATCATGATCCGTGTAGCTGAATTGCGGTACGATCTGTTTGAGTTGGGCCAGAATGGAAGTTCGCTGTCCGAGCGACATCGCGACATAAAGCTGGTCAAGCCCTCTCTTCAACGCCGGCCAAGCGAGCCGTACACTTTCAGTGCAGGCTATCTTTTCGCAGGCGCTAGGCAAAACCCGCTCGTCGGGATAGAAAAGCTCCTCGAAGAGTTTTTCGCCCGGACGCAGGCCAATGAACTTGAATTCCGGGCGGGATTTGCCGGAGAGCCGAGCCAGAGTCTTCGCCAGTTCTGCGACCTGAACTGGCTCCCCCATGTCCAGCACCAGAATGTCGCCATGCCTGCCGATCGCGAAAGCCTGCAGCACCAGGTTTACCGCCTCCGTGATCGTCATGAAAAAGCGGGTCATTTCGGGATGAGTGATTGTGATTGGCTGGTTTCGTCGGATCTGTTCCTGGAACAGCGGAATCACGCTGCCGTTCGATCCGAGGACGTTCCCGAAGCGGACGGAGACGCAGCGCAGCTGCTCCCCGGGCCAGGCCGCGAGAATCAATTCTCCCACCCGCTTGGTGCAGCCCATGACGTTGCTGGGATTTACCGCCTTGTCGGAGGAAATCATCACGAAGGCGCTGCAATTCGAATTCTGCGCCACGTTCAGCAGTGACAGCAGGCCGAAAACGTTGTTGCTGACCGCTTCTTCCACATTGGCTTCCATGATGGGTACGTGTTTGTACGCAGCAGCATGGAAAGCGATCTCGACGTTGTGGGTCAGAAATATTTTGCGCATGCGTTCCGGGTTGCAGAAGTCGGCGACACAAAATACGTTCCGCTCGTCGGGTCCGTGCGGGGCAAGCTGGTGCTGCAAATTATAGATCCCGGTTTCATCCTGATCGACACACAGAAGAAGCTTCGGCTGGCACGTCCTGATTTGCCGGCATAGTTCGGAACCGATGGAACCTGCAGCCCCGGTAACCACGACGATACGACCGCGAATATGCTCGCGCACCGCCTCCAGATCGAGGTCAACGGGATTACGCCCCAGCAGATCCACCAGTGAAACTTCTCGAACCTGCTGCAGGATTACTTGACCCGCGATCAATTCCGCCATTTCCGGGACGGTCCGGAAGGCAGCTCCCGCCTCTTCACAGGTTTTGACCAGGCGACGCATCTGGTTCTGGGTAGCCGATGGAATCGCAATCAGGACTTCGTCGATCCTTCGCTGCCTGACTGCTTTTGCCAGAGTCTCGACCGGGCCAAGCACAGGCACGCCCAGAACCTTGAGTCCTTTTTTTAGTGGGTTGTCGTCGACACAACCGACTACCGAATAGCCGGTCTCCACTTCCTGGGTTTCGCGAATGATCATCTGAGCGGCATGTCCTGCACCCACAAGCAGTAATCGTTTGCAGGCCGAGTCTGTCCGCACCGTCTCCGCAAGCATGCGGGAGAGCACGCGTATGCCGGTTAAGAGCGTAAACGTGATCAGTGCCTCTAAAGCATAAATCGACATGGGGAAGGCTTTCAGTCCCAGCCCGTAGCGCACGATTGCGGCAAACGCGAACGAACCGGCAAGGATGGCTTTCAAGACGTCCAACGCGTCGCTGATCCCTGTATAGCGCCACCAACCGTGCACAAGATTGAAGAATGGCATGGCGACCAGGCGGACGACTAAGAGGACGGGAGCCGCTGTCCACAGCAGGGTCTGGTCTGGCATCCGGAACTCGAATCGCAGGAGCCAGGCGCATACCAGAGAGCAAAGAATAAGCGCCATTTGCGATACCAGCACCAGCAGGGACCGGCAACGCAACAGCGCAGGAGACTTTTTGTTGAGTTTTCTCATAGCCCGGGAAGATCACTTTCTTGGTTTTGGACGGTCGTTCGGTTTGACTTTCAGAGTTCAAGCAGGTGCTGTGGATGGCTTCTGGAGACGGACGAAGGGTCTAGTGCCGTACTCCTTCTGCCTTGATCACTCGCCACAGGGTAAGCGTCATGATCTTCAGGTCCAGAGGAAGCGACTGCGCTTCCAGGTATTCGGCGTCGTAACGAACCTTGTGTGGAAGTTCCAAATCATCGCGGCCATTGATTTGCGCCCACCCGGTGATCCCGGGAACCAATCGATGCACACCGTGGAGGGTGCGAAGTGCGACCAGATCGTCCTGATTGAAGAGCGCCGGACGAGGTCCCACCAGGGTCAGATGGCCCCTCCAAACGCTGACCAGTTGCGGCAATTCGTCAAGGCTGGTCTTACGCAATAGGGCTCCGATCGGGGTTAGATAGCGCTCCGGCTGTGGCAACAAGTGCGTCGCCAGCTGCGGCGTGTTCATGCGCATCGTCCTGAACTTGGGCATGCTAAAGAGACGATTGTCCTTTCCCACGCGCTTTGACCAATGGAGCGCGGGTCCGGCAGAAGTCAACCGCACGGCAGCCCAGCAAACCACAAAGAGGGGGCTGAACAGGATCACGAATACTCCCCCCAAAAAAAGGTCGATGCCGCGCTTCCATGCTGGCAAGCGGTATGCGGAAAGATCCGCGGTTGTCGTGGCCATAGGAAGAAAGAGGCGATCCATCCTCTGATCGGCTTTCGCCGGAAGGCAGTGTTTCTGGGGAAGTTGGTTTCAAGAATCCGGGGGGCTATGAAGCGGAAGCCGGCACCTTCGGAGGCGCGCCGGGTCCCTTGATCACGCGCTTGTCGGAAGTCAGCCAGTATTCCGCGCGCTTGAAATAATCGCGCGCCCTCACCGAGAGGCGCACCAGCAGTTTGCTGGCGCGGCTTTTGCCAAAGTAGTCATAGCCTTCATTGAAAGCGATCAGCGCATCGTGCAGCTCGCGGAGCGAGCTTTGGGGGGTCTGATTAACGCTTTGACTCCCAAAGTGAATGACCTCTGCGCAAGACGTGTAGTAAACCGGGTAGCCCTTCTGTTTGAGCATGAAGTTGTAGGCTAGATCGGAGACAAACAGACGGAAGCGTTCATCCAGCATACCCGCATTTTCCCAAGTCGAGCGCCGGACCATATAGGCGGTCGTGCCAATGCTATCCACTGGCTGCGCTTTGGCGTAGTCGAAGCTGGTGGCATAGTAATGATCCGTCAGCCGGCTCCTGGGAAAGAGTTTGTGCCAGTTGAGGGCTTGCAGAATCATGGTGGCGGGACCGGGAAAATGACGGATGCAGTGCTGGATCGAGCCGTCGGGGTTCAGCAGCTTCGGACCGCAGGCAGCCACCCGAGGATTGTCGTCCATGTACTGGACCAACGCGCGGAACGCATTGCTGATCAGCAGGGTGTCGCTGTTCAAGTGGCAGGCATAGCGCGCCCGCGACATGCGCATCCCAAGATTGGTGTTTCTGACATAGCCCTGGTTGGTCTGGTTCCGGACGAGGATGACGTCGGGGAACGTTCGAGCAACCATGTCCGCGCTGCCGTCCCGGGAGCTGTCATCGATGCAAATAACTTCAAAGGTGATGCCGCGCGTGTGCTGGTAAATTGAAGAAATACAATCGCCCAGCAAGCGCTTGGTGTTGTAGCTAGGGATGATGACGGTAAGGTCCAACGGAGTTTCCATTCTATTTCTCCTGAGCGTTAAGTTCGGCTTCGTTAAGTTTCGAAAAGATCGGCGCGGGAACGGCGTCGCGATCACGCTGCGTTTACCGCATTTTTTGTATAAACTCCGACGAGGCAATATTGCCTGACAGATCGCGAAAGAGCCCGATTTCGAAAGAGGGCCGGGATGGAGAACAGCTTTCCCAATGTCCACCGGCGATCCAGTGCCCGCAATTGTTCCTCTCCATAGAAAACCTTATGATCGGGATCTGCCGCAAAGCCGCGGGACCCGGGCACGGCAATCACCAGCCCGCCTCTCGGACCCGTGACCCGCCAACACTCATCGAGGACCTTTTGTGGATCTGCAATATGTTCCAGCACGTTATCGAGAACGCAGGCATCGAACGATCCGTCGACCGCCGGAAGGGGACCTCCCTCCTCAATCAACAATGCTCGCAGGCCAGCCCGCGCGGAGTATTCCACGGAATAGGGGTTGATCTCGAAACCGACCACGCGGGACGGGAAAGCGCCTAGCACGCCGGCGCCAGTCCCCGATCCCACTTCGACCAGACGTGGCCCGAAAGCGCGGGCGCACAGAAACAATATCGGAGACGAAATAAACCTCTTATAGAACCGTCCCCGGAAGCTAATACGGCTGAGGTATTGAAAGTATTCCTGAAACCTAACTGCGTCGTCATTCACTCGCGTTTCCTCCTTCTTGTGAGACCTGTTCCGAACAGCCATGGGGGCTGCTAGACAGATCGATTTATTGGCGGACATTGTTCGGAGGCGGAGGAGCTCATGGAGACCTGCAACCACTTCCCACTACTAATGATCAAGCGGGAGACTTCATCAAAGAACGGTAATAGGCGATATGCCTGCCCGCCATTGCGCTTAGCACAAAGGATTCGTCAAATAACCTTCTTGAGGCGGTTCTATAATTGGTCTGATTGGAGGTTACCTTTTTGATGGCTAGAACCAGGCTCTCGGTATTGTCCAATTCGAAAAAGCCCAAATCCTCTTCGCGAATTAAATCGGCATAGATCGGAAGCCGGGAGCACACCACAGGCAATCCGCAACCCATGGCTTCGAGCATGGCCAAGCAATAGCCCTCAGAGCGGGAAACCATGGCGAACAGATCAAAATGGCAATTGTAACGAGAAGAATTGTCGCGAAATCCGAGAATGGTAAATCGATCGGAAACACCGAGGTTCTTCGCCAAATCCAAAAGAAGGTTGGATGCCGCTCCTTCTCCGACGATCACCACCGCGCAATCCGTCAATTGAACCAAGGCACGGACAAGCTGGTCGAGGCCCTTCCTTTTGATCACCAAACAAACCGCTCCTATGATCTTCAGGGAACGCGCCCTGTATTGGTCAAAAATCAATTGATCAGACGACTCAATAGGCAGGGCGGCGGGAACAAGGATACCGTAGTGAATGATTGCGTCATTCCTTGCGCCAGCCAGCGAACGGTAGTGGTTCGCCATGAAAGTGCTGGAATAGATTGAATGCGGAATGAATCGCAAGGCCAAAAACCACAATCGGATGATGATCTTGGCCTTCCATCTGGGATAGGAATAGGTCATATCATCGGAAATAAAACCATGCAGGCCCGTGATTTTTCGATTCTTGGAAATTGGCAATAGAGCCAGGATAATATCCGGAAGAAACCCGGTGGAATGAACTAGATCGAAGCGGAAAAGTTTATAGAAATTGAATATCGTGAGTTGGCTGCATTTGACGGGAAATTCTATGATTCCTTTGCGTTTGCTTAAGTAGAATACTTCCATTTCCAATTCCGTCTGATGCTGCAAGCCAGCTATCAGGATTCGGGTGAAGATAACCGGACCGCGGTTCTGAAGAGCGGGAAGAATATATGCGACTCTCACGGTTCTAACCTTCGACCATTGTGGTCAGCGACGTTGCCGGGGGCGTCTCGCGAATCGCCTCTGACGGTGGTCCATTCTTCCCATCGCGCCCAAAGGACGGAGAAACACAGCTGAAGGTGGTTCTGTAATCGTCGACCAGGTTCTTGACCTGCAAGTCGATGATTAAAGTAGTCAGCGCGTAGCACACGACCGCGGTGGACACCAGGCGGCGATAGCGCCGAAGGTGCCGATCTTCGTAGACGATGGCAACCATCTGAGCCACAATCAGTCCTTCCCCGACTCCAAGCAAGGAGTAACCCCGGGCGCTTAAAATTCCGAACTGGTTGAAGGAGATCATCCACAGCGTAGCGATCCAATAAGAGATGGCACACAGTTGAAGAATAGGAGTCGAGAACTTATCCTTCCGCGAATTCATAAGCCAGCAGAGCACGCCAAGAATCATCAACTGCTTGATGGTTGCTGGGTTCGAGAAGATGCCAAGAGTTGCGGCTTGATCGGATCCCTGATAAGTCGCCAGCCTGTCAATGAGCGCGAATAGGGAATGGGAAGAATCCAGGCTGTTACCAACGATGACAGCGCCAATCAAGGTCGCGATTACGTACTTAGGGGTGATCTTGATCTTCAAACAGTCCGTGAGAAGTGGAAAAATGACGACTGCCGCTTCTAAGTGAGTCAAGACAGCGAGTACCACCAGCGCGATCCCGATGGGCTTGCGGTGGCTTGCCCAGAAGTGAAATCCCCATAAGATAAGTATCGCGGCCGCGCCGCTTCGCACGGCAATCATTTCGCGGTGAAAGAAGTCGTGGGAGTAGTACAGCATCAATGCGACGGCACTGAACCGGGTGTGCTTCCAGAAGAACAAGGCATACGACGCAACCGCAGCCAGAGCGAGTAGAAATATCAGAGCCTCAAAAGGAAGGCCGACTATCTTGATGACAGAATTCAAATAAACGTATCCGACGTCCACGGCCGGCATCGTGCTTATCCATTGCCCGAAGAATCCAACCCCAAGCGTATCCGGGCTTGCTTTGAAATATTCTTTATATGCGCCATAATCTGGGTCAACCGATTCCGCCCTCAATCCCGCGCAGGCGATCAGCAGAATCACGGCCAATAGGTACCAACTCTGGTTCAGGATCGACTGTTTTGATTGGAATCCGGCGATGACAGCACACAAAAGAACAATGAATATGACGAAGTACGCGCTCACCGGGAAGCCTGCGGCACTCCGCGCGGTGCGGCTTGGCTGGAGATGCGAGGAGCCGTGATCGTCATGGCAACAAGCCCTGAGCGGCAGCTCGCTGCCAAGCTCTTCGCTTGCTTTGAAAGATAATCGTTCCCGAGGTCACGCCTAGAACTCCCAAACAAGCGAAGTACCCCGCCGCCACCGCCGGCGCTCCCCAAAGACGGGCACAGAGGATGGTGGAGGCAGCCGATAAGATTGCCAGTAGGACGGATTGAATCAAGAAAGGGTCACACTTGTGCGCCCGCAGATAGAGCGCTTCACTCTGGATGATATGACTGCACAGCACCGTCAGCAGCAATAGCGCAAAGACGGGCGGCGGAAGAATCCGCAGCGCCAGGACGGGGAAAAAGCGCCCGGCGGCAATCAAACCGGCGAACAACAGGATCGCTGCCAGCGTCAGCAGAGCAAGAGATTGCCATAGGGTACGGAAAAAGAGGCGATCCAGCTGGCGGATCTCTCCCCGGGCCACCAGGTTCCCGAACGGCGCCGCTTTGGTGGTCATCCAGGCCAGGACAACCCAGCCGAGTTGCGTAACCATGCTCATGGAGAGTCCCATCTGTCCGGCTTCTACCGGCCCGCGGAAAACGAACAGCACCGGCGTAAACATCTGGGAGATGAAGTAACTGCAGAGCCAGCTCATGGCAATCCGCCACTGGAAGGGCCACACTTCCGAGCGCCACCGGATTCGATGCACGCCCAGCGGACGGCGCATCAGAGGCCACAGCAGCCGGCGGCGGCGGTAAAGAAAGAGCAACCCCAGTACAGCTTGTCCGGCAATGACGAGCGCGGGCGAAAAAAGTCCGTGATGGGTGATCATTGCCGCCCAGACCAGCAGGGCGCTTACAATCGCTTGGCTTAGCCGCAGCCCGGCTACCTGGGCAACCCTCCCGCAACCCTCCAGGAAGGAGAAAACCGGATCGATCTGGAAGGTGATCACGGAGCCCAGCACCGCCAGGGTCCAGGGCCACCGCCATGCCAGCTCAACCCCCGCATGCGGGTGGTGAGAAAAAAAGTACGAGCCTGCTGGTAAAAAGACCATCGCCATGAGCACGGCGGCCACGGCGTAGTAGGGCACAGCAACTTGCAGAACGGAGGCCAGGCGCGCATGGGCGATCGGGTCTCCTGCGATCTGATCGTTCCCGTCAACGGTGAGGCGGGAGCGTTCGTGTGTGGCTAGTTGCAGAATGACAAAGGAGAAACCCAGCTCGAAGACCGTCTGCAGCCAAACCAGACTCCACAGCACGTAGTAATAGCCTTGCTCGGCAGGGGTTAGAAAATGAATAATCAGGAGCACGGTTCCCGCGCTACCGAGAGCTTGGCAGCTTCGAGCCAGTACCGTGTAAGTAATTGCCCGATCAAGGCCAACGGAATGCTTGAAGCGGATGCGCCAGCCAGGGCGCAAAACAAGCGCGCCCTGATCGCCGACTCGGCCTGCGGGAACCGAAGCTGGAGTGGTGAAGACTGACATTCTTACAGCCAGTCGCGATTCGAAATCGCCGTCCGCAGCGCGACCAAACGCAAGTTCGATTCGGGCCTCAGACGCACCGTATGCAAGGCCTCGGCCATCAGCCCATACATACAGGAACCGAAAAACCCCGACAGGGCTGCGATCGCGATGATCCAAGCCCGGTGCGGCGAAGATTTGTGGTCGGGCTCGATCGCGGGATCGAGGACCTGGATCACGGCGGCGGTTTTCGCTTCATCGAGTTTGGCGACTTCATACTGTTTCGCTAGCAGCTCGAAGATGGTCTCGGCGTACTTCACATCCCGCAGCTTGCGAACATACTGCAAGCCGGCTTCCGGGACGTCGCCGACCGGAACCTGGACATCGCCCGCGCTGGCGCTTTGCTTTTCGAGCAGAGCCAGTTGCGCGCGCAGGCCGGAGAGTTGCTGTTCGCCTAGCAAGATGTCAGGATTCTGCTCGGTGGAAAACAACCGCATGGCGTGTAATTCCACTTCCTTCGCGGCCATTAGGGCTCGCAGTTTCACCACCGACTCGATAATGGCCTTGGCCTGTCCGTCCAATTGGATCAGGCCAGTCTTCTGCTCGGTCGCTTTCAGCGCTTGTTCTGCATCGGCCAGATTGTTCTTGGCAAGCTCCAACTGCCGCTCGAAAAACACGCGCCGCTGTCCGGCTTCGGTTACCGCCAGCTCTTGCGTCAGTTTGCGTAACTGTTCCACGTAGGCGTTGGCTATTAGGGGCGCTCGGCTGCGGTCTTTGTCCTCGACCGAGATGGTAACGAAACCCTCCTTGCTGGCCACGATGCTGCTGGCCTTTTCCAGATCCTTGCGCGCATCCGACATTCTCTTGTCTCGATAGACCCGGAGCAAATCGAAGCGGCGGATCAAAGCATCCTCTGCGGTGCGGCTGCGCAGCATTCCCACATAAAGGTCGTTGGCATTCTTCAGCCCAAGATCTTTCTGCGCCATCGCCGCCATCGGCGCCAAGGCACCCAATTGCCCGATCATCGAGGCTGCCAGGGACTGGCTTTGCTGTGGAGGCAAAATGTTGGCGGTAGCTGTGTATCGATTGGGCAACAGTAGCGAAACGATACCGCCTAGGACTGTGGCAGCCAGCGTGGCCCGCAGGATGATCTGCTTTCGCCGGGACAGGATGATCAGTAGATCAAGCATGTCGGACTGTGGCCGGTTGCAGATGGCAATGTTTGCCGGCTGCAAATCAAGGGTTTCAGCCTCCAGAGTGTCGGCGTTCAGGTCATCATCGTCCCGAGAGTCATCGTCCACAGTGTCAATGGCCATCTTCTTGGCGGTCGCAACGTCCCCCCGACTCTTCAGGCGTTCGTGAGCAACGCGCCTTCCGGAATCGGCCGCAATCATGCTGTTCATTGAATGACCCTCACAGCCGCCGCGCCCAGAGCAAATTGTGCGAAGACCTGGCTCCAATCTCTCAGGCCCCTGAGAAAAGAGCCATGCGACAGGCGCTCCGGAACCACGATGGCATCGCCCGGCATCAGGCGGAGCGAGGCGAACCCTCCATTCCACAATCCGTTAACCGACTGCTTGCTTAGGACCGAGCCGTCGGCCCGAATTACAAACATGCGTCCGGTGTCCGCGTCCCGGGTGGGCCCTCCCGCGCGCTTCAGATAGTCGTCCACCCGCTCCTGGCGTTGGTACAGGAACGAATTCTTGTTGTACACCGCACCCAGCATCTCGACCGTCGACGGGCGATACGGAACCACGAAGCGATCACCGTCTTCGAGTGCGATTTCCGGCAGATCGCCCACCCCCGTCGAGTTCGCCCTCAGATCGAGGACCACGCGGCCGGTCGCCCTTACTTCCCCGAGCTTCTCCACCAGTCGCTGCTGTGCTTCCAGTTTGGCGCGGTTGTCGGCAACTTCATCGGGGCTGACTCCAGAGGGCGCCAGCGCATTACGGGAGATGTCTTCCTCGAGCCTCACGATCAGCTGATCCAGCCCCTTCTGCTGGTTGATACGCACCGATTCACGGGTAAACTCAGCCCCGTAGAGATAGGCGCTCGGGGTAAATCCGCCGACGCGTTCGACGAGATGACGGAGGGTCTCGCCGGCTTCGGCCTGATAGACACCTGCGGTCTGAAACTCCCCCTCCAAGCGCACGAACTTGCTCTGTTTGTCGAGTGGAATCGCCAGATCATTCTGCGAAAAAACAACGATGACGTCGCCGGGCTCGAGTGCGAGGTTGTTTTGTTGATCTCCCTGCAGCACCAGTTTGCCCAAATCGAATGGGATCAGCCGCGTCGTCAAATCCTGCGGGTTGAGCCGCTGAATGACCGCATAATCCCAGTTGATCTCAGGCGCATTGCGGGTGATCTGGTTTCGCAGTTCCGAGGTTGTTCGCTCGGTAGCTGCTTTGGCTGACCCCGCTTGCCTTTCGAACTGAGAGCTGTCCCTGTCTCCTGGGTTCGCAACAGAGCCGATGACTCGGCCGTATTCTTTGGTGGTCCCGGTGCCGCCTCTCGCATCCGCGTCCGCAACCAAGTTGGTGGCGCGCCAGTAGTCCCGCGTGACCAGAGCATCCTGGTTTGGAATCACATCCTTCAGGCGCATGCCGCTGTGCCATTCCAACCGCCCTGGGTGGGCCACGTTTCCCCGCAGGGTAACAGCGTTTTGAAACCGGGGTGAAAGCGAGAAAATGCGGACCACATCCCCATCCTTCACTGCCCGCTGCAGACCTTGTCCGTCCAGCGGGAATTCTTCGACCCGGCGGATGTCATGGTTTTCGATGCGTTCGACCACCGCCTTTTGTCCATCCGCTGTGGTCGTGAGCCCTCCTGCCATCTCGATCGCGCTGCCCAGACTCATCTCTTCCCGCAGTTCGTAGATTGCGGGAACATTCACGCTGCCTGCGATGGCGATGGATGGTCCGGTGGGCGGGATGTAAATGACATCCCCCGGCAATAGTCTGGCGTCTTTCGATTTGTCACCTTTCAGGAGCAGGTCATAGAAATCGAATTCCGTGACTACGCGGTTGTTCCGCTTCAGTTGGATGCGACGCATGGACCCGCTGCCCGATGGGCCGCCCGAGGCGAACAGGGCGTTAACCAGCGTGCTCAGAGAGCTGACGGTGTAAGTTCCGGGTCGCCGGGCCTGTCCCACGACAAGTACTTGGATGGACCGTAACTGTCCCAGACTGACCGTCAAATCGAAATTACGAAATACTCTTCCAATCGCAGTCCTGAAATACTCCGGCAGTTGCTGATATTTCAATCCGGCCACGGAAAGTGTGCCCACCTTGGGCAGGAAGACTTCGCCTCCACGGTCGACCACTAATTTGCCGTCCAGATCAATCTGACCCCACGCCCTGATCAGTATCTCGTCTCCCGATCCGATGCGGTAATCGTCGGTCACGGGAATCCGGTCGTCGGGAGCGAAAGTGGTGGGAACGCCATCAAACAGGTTGTATCCATAAATCGGCAACTTGCGTCCGACCGAACCCGCGACAAATTCCTGAAATTCATTGGGCCGCGTTTCCGGAATCGCATTCCGCATCAAGGGAAAACCCCGATTTGGATGTCGGGCCGATTCTGCATCCCGCTCCTGTTCCCCGTTGTCGGGCAAAGTTTCAAGGGGAGGTGGCGCGCTGACCGTTTGATTTCCCCCTTTGCCGAGCGCTGGATTTGCCATGCTCGCGGAGGGTCTGCGGTCGGCCGGACACTCGTTCCCGACGCATTCCGGATCGTCAGTCGCCGGCGTTTGCAGCGTGGCCTGCGCCCGCACGAGGCGGGGCGACGCGAGCAGGCACAATAGCGCCGTCAGCGTCCCGCGGGCCAGCATGGCACGCCGGCGCCTTGGGGCCAACTCGGGTGTGTCGATACGCGACTTACATCTTTCCGAGATCGATTGTTCCGGAGTCATTACTTCTGGGTCATTTTCGGGGTCACTATTATTGTGCTTGCTGGCGAGGTGTGATTGCTTTTGCCCGTTTTCCAATGTGGCCAGAATGTCAATTGGAGGGAAGCTGCGACATCCGATCTTGCGGTTGGAAACAAGACAGGGAAATGCCAGTTTTCCTGCTGCACATATCCGGAGACACTCCATTCCTGGGTGAGCATCACATCAGCGCGCAGCGTGAGATCTCGAACCTGGCCACCGCTCAGGAATTCCTTGTCCACACTATTGTGGCGGTATTCTGTCTGAATGAAAGTTCGTGAAGAAAAGCGATAAGTGAGCCAGCCCTGTTCGCCCCGGCCCTGACGACCGATCCAATCACCGATTAGGTTCCCATTGTTGGTGTAGCCCGACCGGTACCTTCCGTCTGTATAGAATGCACCCGGGCCGAAGTGTTGCGGGTAGTTCAAATCTGTGGTTATGCCTTCGATGCGAAGTTCCATCTTGTGCATCTTGGGCAGGCGCGGAAGGTACAGTCCAGGACTGATGGCGGGCCGGGTCGAGCCAATCGGCGAATACTCATCGATTACCATCGAATCGACGTATGCCTGCAACCAGTCGCGCAATCTCGGAACACGGTAGTTAAAGTTAAATTCGGAGAGCCGTTTCGCGGGGTTTGCCGAAGGGTCCGCTCGATGGGAATAAAATGTTCGCAAGAAATTTGACCACGTGAAGGGATTCCCCTGGCCCCCGAACTGAGCGGTGAAGCCGAAGCCGAATTCAAGATTTGCCGTGGGATGAAAGCTTACGCTGGTTCCGTGAACGAAAGGCTGAGAGGTGAGATTGGGTCCGAACAGCGTCGGGGATGCCTCCCATCTTTGACCCGAGAGTCGTCCTAAGAAAAATTGCGAGCGCACCGGACCCAGGAGATAAGAGAGCAAAGGAATTCTGTACGGGCTAACCGAGTCGATTCGAAGCATCGTGACCGGTTGAGCATTGTTGCTGAACAGGAATGAGCCAGCCTCGCTCGGTCCGAGCCAGAGGCTTTGCTGGCCGAAGGAGAGTTGAACCGTTTTAAAGGTGAGCCCAATCGTGCTTTCGAGCACGGTGAATCGATTGACCGGGGCTGTCCCGTTTGCTAAGGGCAGCGTACCGTCGGCGGTGGCGGTGGCTTGCAGCACCCCCGGCGCATCCGAAATAACAGCTGGCGCGTGCTGGTATTCGCCCCGAATCGTGAAGGACAGGGGACCGGCTACCGCATGACTCGAGAAGCCATCGATTGCGTTGAAACCCTCGCCATAAGGCCGTCCGTAGTTATTGATGGTGGTCTGCCCGAAGTGGTAGCCGTCACGCAAGGGTGTACCGGAAATTCCAGTAACACCCGAGTAAACGGAATCGAGGCTGGCGTCAAAGTTAGCCGCGCCGTCAGATCGAGCACTCTCGCCTGCGAATTCGCCCGCCAGCGCCGAATAAAGTTGGTTCGCTTCATGGTTCTCGACAGTTCCATCCCCGATAGTCTCGGCAGCTTCCTCCAACAGTCGCGCACACTCCATACGTGTCCATGGGCGTATGCCCAGATAGGCGGTCTGCACATAACCCAGCGCTGCCAAGCGCCCGAGAGCCGGATAGACCCAGCTATCCAGGGGAACATACGGCGATCCGTGTTCGGCCGAACTACGCGCACGCTGTGGTTCCTTGTCTTCGAAAACGTTCTCGCTCGCACCCGGCAAATCCGGATCGTGATGCGCCTGGTACACATACCTTCCGATCAGATAACCCAGGCCGCCGCCCACGACCACGTCGGAGGGGAAGTGTTCCCGGGCCGTGATCCGTGAAAGACTGATTCCCGAAGCCGCGCCGTAGACCAGCAGCTTCGTCAGCGGTCCGGGATATTCGTGGGCCATCACGCTGGCGATCGACCATGCGGCCAGGGCATGTTCCGATGGAAACGAGGCGCCGCCTGTTCCGAAGCTACCGGCGTTCGCTGCGTTGGGACGCGGTCTCTCGAAAACCAGTTTCATGGCCTCGCCGACGATTACACTGTTCATCGCCGCTTCGCCCGCCAGTAACCCGGTTTCTCGGCTGTGATCGTTGCTGGTGATAGTCCCGCGCAGGTACAGGATTGCAACGCTACCGGCAATGGAGGCGAGTCCGTAGTTGCCAAAACCATTGCTGTGGGAAACCGGCGTGGTTGCGAAATGCCGCATGACGGCGTGATCGGCCGCCAGCACGCCTAGGGTGCCAACTCCCAAGGGCACGAGCCAGTTTGCGTCTTGCGTATGCAGATGCAACGGACTGGTCCAAATCGTTTTCTGATCCGATGCAAAACTGTGTTCGAAGTGCGCCCGACAAAAATTGGCCGCCGCGTCTTTTTCTCTCTTGCGATTTCTTTCAGCGGAATCCGATCTGGGCAGCTCCGCCGAATGGCTGTCTGTTTGGCGGATGCAGGGTTTCTGAATCTCGTGATTGGATGCCCATCCCGTGCTTCCCCAAACTCCCAGTAAAGCCACAGTCACAGGTTGGCAAAGATGGAACCGGAAATTGCGAAAAAAAAGCATGTTCTAGAGGAGAGTGCATTCCGGGCTGGTTGGGCGGCCCGCGAAGTCAGGCGGCGGGACTAGGCAGCCGGTCTACTCGCCGCCGGTTCCAGATCGTCAGCATCGACCTCCACGGCCACACTTTGCATAATCACGTCAAGCGCCAGCACGACCCGAAAGTTGTTTTTCTTGCGCACCAGCACACCTTCCATTCCCGTCATGGGTCCGGCCTTGATGCGGACCCGCTCCCCGATTACGAGGTAGGCGTGGGGCTCAAGTTTTCGCTGTCCGAGACCGCTGCGAAGCGCCTCGATCTCAAAATCAGGGAGCGACGCAAGGGTTCGTCCAAAACCAACCAACGACAGCACACCCGGCACCTCGAGCACTCGTGCGCGCTCCCGGGGATCGATGCGCACAAACACGTAATTTGGAAACAGTGGCAGCTCGATGATCATCGTGCAACGATTCCTCCAACCGTGGGTCGTCGAATACAGGGGCAAGAACGATTCAATCTGGCGCTCAGAAAAGTGCAAGGCC
>Ga0308309_10000751_pt1 | contig 19835 bp, 16 predicted proteins | sample HubBroMetageWFT5_FD_192491 | JGI IMG/M metagenome (GOLD analysis project Ga0308309, IMG submission 192491) | Warmed and freeze-thawed soil microbial communities from the Hubbard Brook experimental Forest, New Hampshire - Hubbard Brook CCASE Soil... | ecosystem: Environmental > Terrestrial >...
CTTAAGGCCATACAATATATAGTGTTATATTGCTTGACCCCGCCCCAATTTCACCGTTACAGTAGCTCTAATTTGTGCCAGCCCGATCCAGCCTGGGACGGTAGATGTTCATGCGAGCACCGTTTCGGCGCTGGAGGTATCGCTTTGGTAAACAAGCCGACAGATAGACATATCGGAAAACTGGCCACTGCTTCTCCAAGGAGTTCACGTTGCTTAAACTGAAGCGGCTTCAGATTCTCGGATTCAAATCGTTTTGCGACCGCACCGACCTCAAGTTTCACGGGGACGGCATCGCCGCCATCATCGGCCCCAACGGCTGCGGCAAGTCGAACATTGCCGACGCCATTTCCTGGGTCCTCGGCGAGCAGTCGGCGAAGACGCTGCGCGGATCCCGCATGGAAGATGTGATCTTCGCCGGCACCCGCGATCGCAAGCCCACCGGCATGGCCGAGGTTTCGCTTACGCTGATCGATCCCGAAGAGTATCCCGGCCCCGACGCCAACGCGCCGACTGAGATCGACATCCAGGATGAACTTCCCGTGAGCGCGGAAGCCGCGCGCCGTCCCGCCGAGGACTGGGATGAGGCAGCGGTCCGCGCTCGAGCCGCTGAAGACACCGAGCGCGCTGTAGAAGAAGCTCAGCCCGGCAAAACAGAGGAAGTAGAAATCTCGCGGTCGAGAGTGGATACGCTGGCGGTCGCCTTCCCTGATGACGAACCTGTATTCGCGCTGCCGGTGCATGCAATCGTGCCGATCGCGACTTCCGCCGCTGTAAGCGGCGCAACACAGGTCGTGCTCAAGATCCGCCGCCGTAAATTCAATCAGCAACAGTTCCGCACCGGAGAAATCGTAGTCATGCGTCGCCTCTTCCGCTCTGGTGACAGCGAATACCTGCTCAACGGCAAGCTCTGCCGCCTGCGCGATATTCAAGAGCTCTTCATGGGCACCGGCCTCGGACCAGAGACATATGCCCTGATCGAGCAAGGACGCATAGGCCAGATTCTGAGCAGCCGGCCCACCGACCGCCGGGCAATTCTCGAGGAGGCGGCGGGAATCACGAAGTTCAAAACCAAGAAGCGCCTCGCCGAAGCTCGCCTCGAAGATGCCAAGCTGAACCTCGCTCGTGTGAACGATATTTTCGACGAAGTCACGCGCCAGATGAATTCACTGAAGCGCCAAGCTTCCAAGGCCGAGCGCTATGCCAAGCTACGCGATGAGATGCGAGCCCAGCTGCGAGTGGTGTTAGCAAGTAAATTCGCCGCCATTGAGCGGGAGGGCGCAGAACTCGACGCTCAAATAAATGCTCTCGCGGAAGACATGCAGCACCGCACCGAATCTGTCCGCCAACTCGAGGCCGAGCACGGGGAAGGCACTGAGCGCGGCTATACGATCGAGGCTGAGTTGCGCGACAATCGCGACCGCCTGAGCCACATTAATCTGGAAATCGATCGCGCCCGCGCCCGCCGCCAGCACAATGAAGAACGCTGCGCTGAACTCGTAGTCCGTACCGCTTCGGCGGAAGCGGAATTAGCGCAGGCCCGTCACCGCCTGACCGCCCTTGAAGCCGAGCGCGATTCCAACCGTCAAGTGCTCGAATCAGCCGCCGCTGACCTGGCAGCAGCCCAACACGAGCTGGCTTTGTCGCAGCAGGAAGCCGCAGCGGCGGCCACCGCGCTGGCCGAGCTTGAACATCAGCAGGAAGAATCGCGCGTTGCCATTTTCGACACAGTGTCGGCGGCCTCGCGCTTGCGCAACCAACTGGCGCAAGCTGAAGAGCGCCTTGCCGGCGCCGATCGCGAAGCCGGTCGCCTGCAAACTGAAATCACAAGCGCCAACCTTCGGGTCGAAACCTTCGGTGGCCAGCGCGGACAACTCGCCCTCGAATTCGAAACCATCACGCAACGCGTCACCGGAATTACCGAAGAGATCAGCCAGCTTCGCCGCCTGCTCGAAGCTAAGCGCCTCGAAGAGACGAAAGCCAAGACTCATCTGGACTTGCTCCGCGCTGAATTTGCGACAGCTCTCGGCAAGAAGGGCTCTCTCGAAGCAGTGATCGCGGAACATGGCTACTCCACCGAATCCGTTCGCCGCCTATTCCAGTCGGGAGTGATGCAAAGCGGCCTGGCACCGGTCGGCGTGCTTGCTGACTTTCTCGAAGTCGAGCCGCGTTTTGAGCGCGTGGTTGAAGACTTCCTGCGCGACGAGTTGAACTACATCGTTGTCAAGTCCTGGGACGCTGCCGACGAAGGTCTTCGCCTGCTGCGCAGCGACGTCGATGGCCGCGCCACCTTCCTGGTTCATCCGGAAGACGCGCAGGCCAAGTTCTCTTTCATTCTTGACGAAGCCGCGCATTGCGCGCCGCCCACAGCTTCCATCGTGCCTCTGAAGAACACCATCCGCGTGCTCGACGGATTCGGAAAGTCGCTGGAAGTAATTCTTCCCAAGCTGCGCGATGGCTATATCGTTCCCGGCTCGGATACCGCACGCGGTCTCGCGCTCGAGAATCCCGACGCGTTCTTCCTTTCGCAATCCGGAGAATGCTTTCACAACGTGACCGTCACCGGCGGCAAACAGCGCGCCGAGGGCCCGCTCTCGATGAAGCGCGAACTCCGCGAAGTCCTGCGACAGCTGGAGGATCTGGAGCGGGCTCTTCGTGAAGAAGAGATGCGAGTGCTCACGCTGGGCCGGGAAATTAAAGACTTCACTTCCCTGCTGGAACGTCTGGACGCTGAAAAGCGCGAAGCCGAGCACCAGTCGATGACCTCAGGCCATATGCTGCAGCAACTCGATTCGGAAATGGCCCGCGTCACAGAACGCGTGAGTGTTTCGCAAGTGGAGTTGCAACGTCTATCCGTGGAGCGGGTTGAGCAGGTATCGACTATCTCAGCTCGGCAGTCGGAAATCGCCCTGCTGGAAGAAACTCGCGCCGAACTCGAGCAGCAGATTGCGGTCGCTCAGGAATCGCTCGGCATGCTGCGCCAGCGTCGGGAAGACGCTGCCCAGTCCAGTTCGCAGCGCGTGGCACGGGTCGCAGCACTCGAAGAGCGTCACCGTTCGGCAACTGCCGTGCTCGGCCGCATCGACTCGCTCTTCGACGAAATGAGCGAGCGACTCCATGCTCTGGCCTCACAGATTGAAGCGGCGGCGGCGGAGAAGCTGCAGCGCGAAGCCGAGAACCTGCAACTCGACCAGCAAGCCGCCGACTTCGAGGCAGAGCGCAACGCAGGCCAGGCTCGTGAGGGACTGCTGCAGTTCGAAAAAGATCAGCTGCGCGCGCGACTCTCCGAAATCGACGAACTGTTGCGGAACGCCCGCCTGCTTCTCGACCAGGCTCGCGACCGCCGCGGGGAGTTGCAGGCCGCGGCTGCCAAGCTGCAAGCCGATGCCATGCACATGGCAGATATGTGCCTGAACGAACTCGGAATCGAGCGCGCCGTTTTGCTGGAGGACACGACGATTGCGATAGTCACCGGCGATCAACTCGCCGCTTGTGACCGGGCTCATCGCGAGATGCGCGCCAAGCTCGAAACCATGGGTCCCGTGAATATGATGGCGCTCGAAGAGTACCGCGAGACTGCCGAGCGGCACGGTTTCCTCGATGGCCAACGCAAAGATCTGATCTCCTCCATCGAGAACACGACCGCGACTATCCGCGAGATCGACGAAGTCTCGCGCCAGAAGTTCAACGAGGCCTTCACAAAAATCAACGAGAACTTCGGAGTGACATTCAAGAAGCTCTTCGGCGGCGGCCACGCTTTCATGAAGCTCACTGACGAAGAAAATTCCGCCGAGAGTGGCATCGACGTGGTCGCATCCCCGCCCGGCAAGCGTTTGCAAAGTGTGCTGCTGCTCTCCGGCGGAGAGAAGGCGCTGACCGCCCTCGCCCTGCTGGTCGGAATTTTCCAGTACACGCCCAGCCCGTTCTGCATCCTCGACGAAGTGGACGCGCCGCTCGACGAAGCGAACATCGGCCGCTTCACCGAGCTGGTGAAAGAGATGAGCATCAAAACCCAGTTCGTCCTGATTACTCACAGCAAGAAGACCATGAGCATCGCGCCGGTCCTTTACGGTGTGACCATGCAAGAGCCCGGCGTTTCGAAACTGGTCTCAGTGCGCTTCGGAGAAGCATAGCTCTATTTCGAATTTGAAACGCTGGATCGTTGCGTTCTGTTTTGGGACCTTTCGTTCCGCGAAAGTCAATTCCTTGGTATCTATGGCGCGGAATCTGGCATCTAATAGTCAGGAAGGAGTCGCCAATGACAGTTTTCGATGAGAAATATCGAGTCGTGGGCGTCGAGCGTGACCGACTGCTCCTGCGCGGAGTTCACAGCGGCGATGTGCTGACTATCGTCAACTCCGAGCCTGCGATTCCTCTTACCCAGGAAGAGTACCCTGTGGGCAAACTGATTGCTCTATCGGACCCATCCAGCACGCCTCTGAATTAAGAAGCCTAATCCGCGGGATCCCAGACCAAGAAATAAGGCCCTAACAGTGCTTTTGTGACTTCGAGGCTTGCCGAATCAGCATCGTACTCGCGAAACCACGGGCAGTGGAGTTAATCTAAATGACAGAATAGTCGAGGAGGGTGTGTGCGCTGCGGACGATGCGGCAACGAGAACGATAAGGCCAACCGCTTTTGCGGAATGTGCGGAGCGTCTCTGGTGGCGACGACTCCGGCTGAGGCGCGTTCCGCTGGGCAAGCGGCGACTGCGCCGCCTGGGAGTGTTGCAACACCCAAGCCATCCCAAGCACCACTTCCCGAGCCGGCAGGATTGGGCGCCGTGAACGCGGGGCGACCGCCAGCGCCGCCTGCTTCGCCCCAAGTGAGGACGAGCGAGCTTCGGACCAGAGAGGTGCGAACGAGCGAGGTTAAACCCAGCGCGGGACCGGTGATCGCCGGACACTCTTTTCTCGGCTTGAGCACGCCTGGACCGGCTATCGATCGTTATGCTGAGTCTGACACTCTGCGGCCGTCTTCCAATGTTGACTATCTTCTCGATGATGAGGAAGAACCTAAACGGGGCTGGGGCAAGCTGGTTTTGATTCTAGTAGCGCTCGGGCTGGCGGTGGGATTTGGTTATCTGCACTTTAAGCAGGCTGGCTTCGACGGACTTATCGCCGGCGACAAGAAGCCGGTGGCGGCGAAGCCGACGCCGGAGGTTGCCCAGAGCCCCGATTCCGGCGCCGCAATAGGGCTGGCAAGTCCTGACAGCTCGAGGCCGGCAGTGGGCATCAGCAATAACGGGACGTCTCCGGCTACGGGCGGCGCCGCGGCGACCCCGGCACAACCGGCGGCGCAGGCACCGGCCCAGCCGGTTCCATCTCAGACTGCTGCGCCGCTTTCGCAGGCCGTTCCTGCTGCGAGCGCCCCTGCTCAAGTTGTTCCTTCGCAGGCCTCCGCTTCACAAGCTCAACCTGGCGATCCGAACTTGCCTGCAGGGGCTGCACCGGCGTCGGCTTCTGGTCCGGATACGCCTGCGGCCGAGATTAAAGAGTCGCCCACGCCGAAAGTGGCAGCCTCTGCGCCTGCGATGGCGAAGCCTCCCGCGGCGAGGCCGATTGATCCGGTGGCCAACGCGGAACGCTATATTTACGGACGCGGGGTCCGGCAGGACTGCGATCGCGGCCTGCAGCAATTGAAGCAGGCGGCGGACGAGTCCAATGCAAAGGCGATGATTTCGATGGGCGCACTGTACTCGACGGGAACTTGCACGCCGCGGGATTTGCCCACTGCCTACCGGTGGTTTGCGCTGGCTCTGCACAAGGAACCCGACAATCAAGCGCTGCAGGACGACCTGCAGAAATTGTGGAGTCAGATGACCCAGCCGGAGCGGCAGTTGGCCATCAAGCTGAGCCAGTGAGCGGGATTTCCCTCAACGGCGAAAGCCACGGCCTCGATGTACTGAACTTACGCTAGTCGAAAAGTTCCAGAGCGCGGGCAGCCCCTGAAGGCGCGATTCATTCCATGTGGTACGAATCTAAACTATCGCCCGTTACCAACCTTTAGGCCCATAGCCTGAAAGCGCCAGTTATACGAAGCTGATCGATTGGATTACCCCGACTCAATCGCTTGCCGGAGGTAGTGTCGGGCTGCTATGTTTCCGCCACGGCTTTGGGCGCTTCCTCCCGAGGGGGCAATCCGACAGGGCTGATTTTTTCGTATATCTATATAAGGAAGAGATATAGCTTTTGGCGAGTCCCCAACCACAAAGCAGCTCGGCGGACTTGGCTCTGGTGACGGGGCTGAAGTCCGGCGATCAAGGGGCGATGGCGGCGCTCTACGATCGGTATTCTTCAGTGGTGTATGCGGTTGCTTTGCGGGTGCTGGGCGATACTGGAGCAGCGGAAGATGTGTTGCAGGAAGTGTTTCTGCAATTGTGGCGCAAGCCGACGGCGTTCGACGCCGCGCGCGGCAGCCTGGGAAGCTGGCTGGCTGTGATTACACGTAACCGTGCGATTGACTCCCTTAGAAAACGGCGGCGGGAAACCGATATTGAGGACGTGGTGTTGTCGGTGGCGCCTGATTTAGCCGGAGACGCAGACCGGGCGCGTACCGCGGAGAAGGTTCGCGGCGTGATGGGAACGATGATTGCGGCGCAGCGTTCAGCTCTTGAAATGGCTTATTGGGAAGGCATGAGCCATTCCGAGATTGCGGACAAGACCGGAGAGCCGCTGGGGACGGTGAAGACGCGGATTCGTTCGGGGTTGATTGCTTTACGGAAGGCGTTTCAGAGTTGAGGGAGTTGCGGAGCTGCGCTCCGCGGACGGCGGAGGACGGCTGTCCGCACATTGAATTGAGATGAGTGAGCACGAACAATACGCTGACGATCTTGTACTGTACGCGTTGGATGCGCTGCGGGGAGAGAATCGCGCGCGGGTGGATGCGCATCTGGCGACGTGCGCGGCTTGCCGGCTGGAACTGGAGCAACTACGTGGGGATACTTCGTTGCTGGCGCTGTCGGCGGCGGGCCCGAGGCCTCCGCAGCGGGCGCGGCAGCGGCTGCTGGATGCGGTGGCGCGGGAGGCTTCCGAAGTTCCCACCTTTGCGCAACAAACGCGCAAAGATGGGGCAGCCTTGCCTCGGGATCTTCACGCTTCTGTCCGATCATGGTGGGGATGGATGGGATGGGCGGCGACGGTGGCCGTTGTTGTCTTTGCGCTGTCTTTGTGGCGGGAGAATTCTGCGCTGCAGCAGAGTTTGATGTCACTGAGTTCTCAAGCGGCGAAGAACGCACGTGAACTGGAAGAGCTGCGACGGATCGCCGCGCCGATCCTTGGTCCCGAGACACAACGGGTGACGCTGGTTTCAACGAAAGCGGCGCCGCAGCCACAGGGCAAGGCATTTTATTTGCGCAACCGCAACAGCCTGGTTTTCCTGGCGAACAACATGCCCGCGTTGCCGCCGCGGAAGGCTTATGAGTTGTGGCTGATTCCGGTTAGCGGCGCGCCGATTCCTGCGGGAACGTTCAAGCCGGATGCGCATGGCAGCGCCAGTGTGGTGAATCCTGTGCTGCCGGCGGCGATTGAGGCCAAGGCGTTTGCCATCACCATGGAAGACGAGACCGGGGCAACTGCTCCGACTATGCCGATTTTGATGATGGGAGCTGGCGAGTAGGACAAGATTGTAGGCGCCCGGAACAAGCAATCTATAACAGCGTCCAAGCTGGAAGGAGCAGGCGCCGCTGCGTCTCGGTGGGACAGCCGAGGCGGCTGTCCCCACATAAGGCAACTCGAGAAACTTACTCCGCGAATTGCTTATCTTATTTATCCAAGACTATCGTAGCTTTCGGCGCTTCGGAGTGTTCTTTTCTGTACGCACGGGCCACGTCGCCCAGTGGGGTTTCGTAAGGGAGGGATCCGAGTTCGGCCAGCGGAACCTCGCCCTTGGCGTAGGTGTAGGGAGAAAGGCCGCTGAGCAGGCTCGTCTCCTGCGCCATCGCATGTTCAGTCGCATGCTGGGGATGCTCCGACATCACAACGGGCGCGGGCGTGTTGCTCAGGATGGGGCCGTTCTGAGCGAAAGCGGCGGTTGCGCAGAGAAGGCAGAATGCAATGATCGTCGTCTTCATAAGATGATCCTATCCGGGGGAAACTGCATATAGATGCAAAGAACTCGCGGGATGCCCGATTGGCGCGGCTTCCGGGGGTATTGTGGCAAGCGGCATACCAAACTGCGACGGCTGGGATTCGAGTTAAGGGAAGGAACGCAGGGCTAGACGCAAGAATTTGCACATGTGTGGAAGATGGCTGTCTGGGCGGGGGTTTCACGGGTTTGAGAGTGTGGTAGAAATGACGGCGGCACGGTGAACCAGGTATCCTCTTTGACTTCGCTCGGGGCAGGCTTTCGACTCCGGTGCGTCGCGCTGGCGAGGCACGATCACCGTTCAGGATGACAACGCAAGGAGGGGCATGAAATTACAGGCGCTTCTCGCAGACATCTTTCTGATACCGCTTCTTCTTCTGTGGCTATCGCTGCCCGTCGGTCTGTGGGGGCAGACAAATTGCGATGCAGGCAATGGACCACTGGATTCCGGCCCGCTGAAAACGATGAGCGTGGAGGAAGTGATTCAGAAATTTGGGGCAACTGAGGCGGCCGCCAAGGAAGCACGCCTTCGTTACATCTACAAGCAGGACGTGGCGATCGAGACGCTCAGCGGCCAGGAGGCGACGGGAACGTTTCACGAGGTGACCGACGTTTCCTACGACGAGAAAGGCCGGAGACAGGAGAAAGTTACGTTCGCGGCGCAATCTACGTTGCGCGGGGTCCAGCTGACCCCTGACGACATGGAAGATATTCGCGTTTTCATGCCGCTCATGTTGAGCAGCGAAGACCTGGCACAGTACAAGCTGACCTACAACGGGCAGCAGCATGTCGACGACCTGGACACCTACCAGTTTCATGTGGAGCCGAAGAACAAAGAAAAGAGCAAGCGATATTTTGAAGGGCAGATCTGGGTGGACACGCAGGATTTCCAGATAGTGAAGGTATGCGGCAAGAGTGGTCCGGATCAGATACGCAAAGGAAAGCATCAGCATTCGGATTTGCGTCCTACTTTTGTGACGTATCGCCAGCAGGTGGATGGGCGTTACTGGTTTCCGGCGTATACGCGCTCCGATGACTCGCTAGCGTTCAAAACCGGGACGGTGCATCTGCGGGAAATTGTCAAGTACAGTGGGTACAAGCGATCCGGCGCGCAGTGAGCGCCATTGCCAGCGCCTGAAGGCGAGATCCGTCAAAGAGGGTGTTTGCGGCACGGCTCAAAGCCGTGCCCTCATAGAATCTCTCAATCGAGCCACACCCGCACCGCCACTGTACGCCGGGGCTCAACCACCAACCGGCGTTCGGTCAGTTTCATATCGCTTAAAGACCGAGTCGCGTGAGACTACGCCCTCTAACTTACGGGAATTGGCGCGATTCACCACGGGTATCAGAGGGTAGTCATTTACGAAGCGGAGCGCGGAGTCGAGCGGTAGATCCGGATACAGGCTGGGAAGAGACTGCGGGGAAAGTAACGAGCCCAGCGTGTGCTCGCCTTTGCCTTCGAGGAAAAGACGCTGGAGCTGCTCGCGGCTCACGATGTTCCAGCCACTGGGATGCATGCGCACTAGAAAGTTGGCCTCGGTGGAATCCTGAACGCGGCGGGCGTTCGCGTCGACGTATTCTTCGGCACTGAGAATGGTGTTGGGCGCGGGGAGCATGGCGTCTTCCACACGGAGGATGGCTTCGTCGCGGTCCTCTTCGAGTGAGGGCAGGATGAGGCCGTCCTGGCGCGTGAGCAAATCGAAGATAGGAACGTCTTGCAGGCTGCGCGAGATGAGATAAGAGAAAGTGTTGGCGACGATGACGGGAACGATGATCTCATAATTGCCGCTGACTTCGAGAACCATGAAGACGGAAGTCATGGGGGCACGAAGGAATCCGGCGAAGAGGACGCCCATGCCGACTAGGACGTAGGTTCCGGTAGATCCGGTGAGGTGGGGAAAATAGAAGCGCTCGATATCGCCCACAGCGCCGCCGAGCATGGCCCCGACAAAGAGGGTAGGAGCGAACATGCCGCCGGGAGCGCCGCTGACAAAGGAAAGCGTGGTGGCGACGATCTTGAGAACGGCGAGGATGGCCAACATTTTCCATGCGTACTGGCCGTGCATGGCCTGGTCCATGGAATCGTAACCGGCGCCCATGATCTGGGGCGCGCCGAGAAAAGCAATGAGGCCGATGAGGAGTCCGGCGACCGCGGGCTGAAAGTATTGGGTCCAGCGGGGCAAGGCTTTCATGCGGGGGCGGAGGTAGCCGATCGACTTCGCGAAACCGACGGAGGCGAGGCCTCCGACGATGCCGAGCACGGCGTAGGCCAGAAGTTCGCTGGGCCGCTTGAACGTGGTTACCGGAATTCGGAACAGGGGCTCGCTGCCGAGAAACCAGCGCACGATCACGACACTGGAAACGGCGGAGAGCACGACGGAGCCGAGGATGCCGGCGCTCCAGCGTCCGATGACCTCTTCGATGACAAAGAGAACGGCGGAGATGGGAGCGTTGAAAGCGGCGGCGAGGCCGGCGGCCGCGCCGACCGGAGCCATGAGACGGAGCTTCTCACGGGAGATTTCGAGCTGGCGTCCGAGAGCAGAGGCGATGGCGGCTCCGATCTGGAGCGATGGATCTTCTGGACCCAGGGATTGGCCGGAACCGATGGCGATGCCGGAACAGATGAACTTTCCAATAGCAGTGCGGAAGGGGATGAATCCGTTGAAGATGAAGAGCGCCGCCTTGGTCTGATTTACGCCACTGCCGCGGATCGTGGGGAACACGTGAATCACAAGAGCGGCAACGACAAGGCCGGCGAGCGCCGGAACCGCAAACAGGCGCCAGCTGTGGGTTTCGGGGAGCGGGCCAAGTAAGGCCAGGTGCGTCCAGTCGATGGCAAGGCGGAAGCAAACTACAGCGAGGCCGGAGAAGATTCCGATGAACACGGAAAGAATCAGGAAAAACACTTCTTCGTTGAAGACGCCCTCGAGTGTTGAAAACAGACGGCGGGGCGCCTGAAACCGGGACAGAGGAGGCTGCGCCGATGGAAGCGGAGATTCGCTGGTGGACGAGAAATCTCTCATCGGTTGGCCTCCTCGCGTTCTTGGGAGATCAGAAGCAGTGCGAGATCGAGCCCCATTGGCTGGCCACAAGTCACGGCAGTCTGCTGTTCGATCTGGAAGACCGCGTCCATGATCGCATCGGGCAGATCGGTCTCCGCAGGCGAGCGGAGACGGGTGAGATCTGGTTTGGCATCGGTCCACAGGGACTGCAGCGCGATCAGCGGCGATGCGGCGGGAGTTGCCGCAGCTTTAATGTCAATGCCTTTCTCCTGTGCGCAGTCGTCCAGACGCTTTTCCGCCTGAGCAAAGGCGGCGGCTATGCGGCGATTGCGGTCGGCGTCGGAGATGTGCCCGACGAAGGGATCGTTGCGGAGAATAAGTTCAGTGGTTGCGAGAAGCTGCCGAGAATCCGCATCCTGCGGATTCGTGTTGACTGCCGCCTGCAGATAGCCGTGGGCGATAGCGTAATTGGCGGAGTTGTAGGCGGCCTGACCGGCTCCGGCTAGGGCGGCGGAGTTCGAGGGATCAAGACGGAGAACTTCTTCGTACTGGGCCAGCTCACCGGAGTAGTCCTGCGCTTGGGCAAAAAGTTGAGCGGCCTGAAGATGCGCGGTGGAATCGGGCGGCAAGGCAATCGCCAGAGCTATGAGTTCTGACCTGGCCTTATCCGGAGCGCCCTGCTTGAGCAGGAACTGGATCAGTTCGATGCGAGCTTTGCTGCGGTTCGCGTCGGGATCGGAGTTCCAGACTCCATACATGGCGTTGTGGTAGTAACGAGTGGCGTCTTCGATGGAGCCGCGGTGAGCGGCGACGCGAGCGAGAGCGAGATTCACGGCGGCATCTTGCGGGGCGCGCTGCCAGAGAGCAATGAGATAGGATTCGGCTTCGTCGAGACGGCGGGGATCGTTGCTGTCGCGCAAGGCGCGAGCCAGACTGAGTTGATACTCCGAGTTAGTGGGGTCGCAGGTGAGAGCGGCGCGGAAGACGTCGATGGCGTTGTCGTAGCGGTTGGCGGCGGCATCGGCGAGGCCTTGCTGGTAGAGCTTCCGGCCTCGGGACTGCTGATTGGCGTTGTAGCGGGCGACGAGATGGCTGACGGCGGCGAATCCAGTAGCGGCGGCGAGAGTGAGAACCAGAAGTATGACCGGCGCGGAGCGCGGGATCAGTTTGGGGAAGCTCCACGACATATCTCGTATCACGATATCATTTGCGGACTTAAAGCGGCGCAGTTGGGCACAAAATTGGTCTTGCGGGCTTCCTCTTCAGGTAAGATACTTCGTCTGCCGGGACTGCCGAAGAATGAATCGCGAATATCGCAAGGGATACAGCCACGAACTGAATCGGGAGATGGAGGGCCTGGTTTTCGGGCACGCGGGGACGCCTCTGCTGGTGTTCCCAACCTCCATGGGAAGGTTTTTCGAGTATGAAGATCGCGGAATGATTGGAGTGCTGGCTCCGAGGATTGAGCGTGGCGACCTGCAGGTGTTTTGCCCGGACGCCGTCGATACCGAGAGTTGGTACAACAAGGGTGTCCATCCCAAGGTACGGGTGCTGCGGCATTTGCAATATGAGCGCTACATTCTGCATGAGTTTCTGCCGTTTGTGCGGTGGAAGAATCAGACGCCGCGGCTGGCGGTGACCGGGTGCAGCTTCGGGGCCTATCACGCGGTGAATTTTGCTTTTAAGCATCCTGACGTGGTGACGCATTGCGTGAGCATGAGCGGGTCATTTGATATCCATCAGTTTCTGAATGGGTATTACGACGATGATTGCTACTTCAATTGCCCTCCGGACTATTTGCCGAATCAGAACGATGACTGGTTTGTGAGCCGCTACCGGCAGATGAAGATTGTGCTGGGTTCGGCGGATTGGGACATATGTCTGGACGCCAATGTGAAGCTTTCGGCGATTTTGAATGGCAAGGCCGTGCCGCACTGGCTGGATATTTACGGCGATAACTCGAAGCATGACTGGCCGTTGTGGCAAAGGATGGCGGGGAAGTATTTTTAGCAGTGGCCAGTGGCCAGTAGTGAAATTGAGAGTTCAGAAATGGAGACGGCTGTGAAGAAGATTGGGATTTTGTTTGGGATGGAGAATACGTTCCCGCCGGCGTTGGTCGAGAAGATTAACTCCCTGGGCATTGAGGGGGTTTCGGCGGAGTTTGTGAAGATCGGCGGGATTCGGATGGATGAGCCTACGAAGTATGACGTGATCATTGACCGGATCTCGCAGGATATTCCGTTTTATCGGGCCTATCTGAAGAACGCCGCTCTGCACGGGACGATTGTGGTGAACAATCCGTTCTGGTGGACGGCGGATGACAAGTTTTTTAATTATGCGCTGGCGCACAAACTGGGCGTTGCGATTCCGCCGACGGTGATTCTGCCGCACAACAAGCATCCCGAAGGAACGACCGACAAGTCGATGCGGAATTTGATTTATCCATTGAACTGGCAGGAGTTGTTTGATTACGTCGGTTTCCCTGCTTTTCTTAAGCCTTATTCTGGAGGTGGGTGGAAGCATGTTTATCACGTGCATTCGCCGGAGGAATTTTTTCAGAACTACAACCAGACTGGCGATTTGTGCATGACTTTGCAGCATGGTGTTGTGTTTGAAGAGTATTACCGCTGCTATGTGGTGGGGCAGGAGAAAGTGCACATCATGAAGTATGATCCGCGGGCGCCGCATCACGAACGGTATGTGAAGGGGAATCCTCCGCCGTCATCCGAAGCCTTGCGAGCCAGAATTGAAAAAGACGCGCTGACGCTCTGCCGGGTGTTGGGGTATGACTTGAATACCGTGGAGTTTGCCGTGGAGGGTGGAGTGCCTTATGCGATTGATTTTCTGAATCCGGCTCCGGATGCGGAGATTTCTTCCGTCGGCCAGGAGAATTTTGATTGGATCGTGAATGCCGTGGCAGAGATGGCGGTGAAGATGGCTTTGAGCGGCGAGAATCCGGCACGCGAGTTGCGGTGGGCAAGTTTTCTGAACGGGCCGTCTGGGAAGAAAACTCGCAAGCCGGAGCCGGGGTGGGTTGCGGAGCGGAAGCGGGGGAAGGCGGCGAAGTAGGGATTCTGTCTGCTGCGCCTGACCGGGCCGGCGAATTGGAGGCGAAGGATCGATGGATACCGTTCATTTACTCTGGTACGTCCATGAATGGGCAGAAGGCGAGGATACTGAGCTATTGATCGGAGTCTACCGCACGGAAGCGGATGCCAAGGATGCCATCGGACGGCTCAAGGACCAGCCCGGCTTCGTGGCATACCCGGAGGGGTTTACGATTGCGCCCTACGATCTCGGCAAAGACTACTGGACAAGAGGGTTCGCCATTACGAAGACTTCACGCTAAGCTCGCGAACCTGCCATTACGTCAGTTTCGAATTGGCCCGAGGCCCCCTCCGTCGCGTTGTTATACTGTTTAAGTTGATTTGTCAGATTAGTCCCTGCACACTCCATGATGCCGCCTACTTTCACTATCGGGATTGAAGAGGAATATCAGACCATCGACCCGGAGACCCGGGATCTGCGGTCCCATATTCATGCGGAGATCCTCGAGAAGGGCAGGCTCATCCTGCAGGAGCGAGTGAAGGCGGAGATGCACCAGTCGGTGGTGGAGGTGGGAACTGGGGTTTGCAAGAACATCAAGGAAGCCAAAGCGGAAGTGAAGTTGTTGCGGCGCAATATTATCCAGCTTTCCAAGGAGAATGGGTTGCGGCTGGCGTCGGTGGCGACGCATCCGTTTGCGGACTGGAAAGTGCAGGAGATTCATCCCGACCCGCGTTATAAAAATATCGTCGAGGACATGCAGCTGGTGGCGCGGGCGAATCTGATTTTCGGGTTGCACGTGCACATCGGGATTGAGGATCGCGAAACCGCGATCCACATGATGAATCATGCGCGGTATTTTCTGCCGCACCTGCTGGCATTGTCGACCAACTCGCCCTTCTGGCTGGGGATGAATACCGGGCTCAAATCGTACCGCTGCAAGGTGTTTGACAAGTTTCCGCGAACTAATATTCCGGATTATTTTCCCAGCTGGGGCGAGTACGAAAACTTCATCAAGCTGCTGATCAAGACCAACTGCATCGATAATGCGAAGAAGATCTGGTGGGACATCCGGCCGCATCCGTTCTTTAATACGATTGAGTTTCGGGTGTGCGACATTCCGATGCGCGCCGATGAGACGATTGCGCTGGCCGCCTTGATTCAGGCCACGGTGGCGAAGCTCTATAAGCTGCATACTGCGAATCAGGGATTCCGCCTCTATAGGCGGGCGCTTCTCATGGAGAACAAATGGCGCGCGGCGCGCTACGGAATGGATGGAAAGCTGATCGATTTTGGTAAGCAGACGGAAGTGCCGGCTAAGGATCTCATCCACGAGTACCTGGAATTTGTGGACGATGTGGTGGATGAGTTGGACTCGCGCGAGGAGCTGGCTTACATCCACACAATGTTGGAAACGGGAAGCGGGGCGGACCGGCAACTGCGTGTGTTTCAGGAGACCGGAGACTTGAAGAAGGTTGTCGATTACATCATTGAGGAGACGGAAGCGGGGCTGGGAGAAGTGGAACCAGCCGCCGTGAGAAAAGTAGGATGACGATTCCTGTAAAAGAACTCGGAATTCCCGTCGCTGTAAACGGAGTCAAAACCCCCGTCCTCCCCCAAACGACGGGGGAAGGATGGGGCACCCGCTCACAGATTTTTTTTGATCCTGAGTTTTCCCTTGGGGCGCGGAATGCAGTGCAGGTTTGCGTGCGGGTGCAGCCTGAGGAGAAGGTCTGCGTCATCACCGACGAAGTTACGCTGGGGATTGCGGCGGCGATCACGCACGAACTGCAATTGCTCGGAGCGCCTTATCGGGCATGGGTGCTCGAGGATCTAGCGGAGCGTCCGCTGAAGGATTTGCCACGGGAGATCCTTGAGGATCTCGATGCCAGCCAGGTTTCCTTCTTTGCGGTGCAGGCGCAGCGCGATGAACTGCGCTCGCGTATGCAGATGACGGATGTAGTGAACCGGAGGAAGATCCGCCACGCGCACATGGTGAACATCAACCCGCAAATCATGGTGGAAGGTATGCGCGCGGATTTCCAGAAGGTCGATCGGCTGAGCACGAAGGTTATTGCGATGGTGCGGAAAGCGCGGCAGGTGCGGGCGAAGACGGACGCCGGGACGGACCTGACCGCCGATCTGAATCCGAATTATAAGTGGCTCAAAACGAGCGGGATCATCTCTTCGGAAACGTGGGGGAACCTGCCGGGTGGAGAAATTTTCACTACGCCGGGCGAGGTGAATGGGACGTTTGTGATTGATGGCGTGGTGGGCGATTATTTGTGCGCAAAGTTTGGGAGCTTGCGGGAGAATCCGCTGACTATACGCATGAAAAACAACCGGCTCACCGAAGCGCACTCGGTGAATCGCAAACTCGAAGACGACTTCTGGAAGTACACCCACACCGACGAGAACAGCGACCGCGTGGGCGAGTTTGCCATTGGGACAAACATCGATTTGAAGGAAGTGATTGGCCAGATTCTGCAGGATGAGAAATATCCCGGAGTGCATATCGCGTTCGGGAATCCTTATGGAGCGCACACGGGCGCGGAGTGGGATTCGTCGACTCATATTGATGTGGTGGGGCGGAAGTTCAATATCTGGGTGGACGACGAGCAGATCATGCGGAATGGGAAGTTCTTGGTGGAGGCTTAGGGCCGAGTCCCGCGCGAGGAGAGCCCCTGACTTACCGGCGGAGTGGTAGTTACAGGGATCCTTCGGCTCCGCTCAGGATGACAGTACTTTAAAGCGATTGCCGGCGAGGCGCCGGCGCTACGATGATTCCCTCCCTTCGAAAGCAGTTCAACGCCAGCTTTACTCCCGAAAAATATCAGACATTTCTGCGGCGGATTGACGATGCTTGTGGAACCCACGTGTCGTTCCGGCTCGCGGAGACTCCTTGCTTTTTCCCCCAGGCGCTGCTCGAGCGGATGGCTCGCGATGGGAAGGAGTTGATTCAGCAACTGGTGGAGAACCCGGAGTATCGGGCGCGGTCGGAGGCTTCGATTCCGGTGGAATTTCGGGTTCCGAATGAGCCGGCGCACCCTATGTTTGTGCAGGTGGATTTTGGGCTGGTGCGCGATGCTGCGGGTGCCTTGCAGCCCAAGCTGGTCGAGTTGCAGGCCTTCCCTTCCCTTTATGCATATCAGGTGACGCTGGCGCAGAGCTACGTCGACGTGTTTGGTTTGAATCGCTTCGATGGTGGAGAGCGGCTACAGTTCTTCTTGAGCGGGCTGCATGACACGTCTTATCGCGAAGTTTTGCGACAGGCGATTGTGGCCGGGCATGATCCGGAGAACGTGATTCTGATGGAGATTCATCCGCAGGAGCAGAAGACCTTGCCGGATTTTCTTCTGACCGAGAAGATGCTGGGAATTAAGACTGTCGATATTGAGGGCATAAAGAAGGACGGCGGGCGGCTTTATTATGAACGGGACGGAAAGCGGGTTCCAATCCGGCGGATTTATAACCGAGCGATTGTGGACGAGTTGCAGCGCAAGCAGGTGAAGCTCGCATTCGATTGGCGCGACGATCTAGACGTGGAGTGGGCGGGGCATCCGAACTGGTATTTCCGGATCAGCAAGTTTTCGATTCCTTATCTACGGCATGAGTCAGTGCCGAAGACCTGGTTTCTCGATAAGCTAGAGCGGGTTCCTGACGACTTGCAAAATTACGCGTTGAAGCCTTTGTATTCGTTTGCCGGGCTGGGCGTGGTGATCGCGCCTAAGAAGGAAGACATCGACGCTATTCCGGCGGAGAAGCGGGCGGAATACATTCTGCAGGAGCGGCTGCATTTTGAGCCGGTGATCGAGACTCCGTTTGGAGGAACCAAGGCGGAGGTGCGGGTGATGTATGTGTGGCTTGATCAGTTGCAAGCCGTATTGACGATTATCCGCATGGGTCGGGGGTTGATGATGGGCGTGGATCACAATCGGAACATGGAGTGGGTGGGGGCTTCGGCGGGGCTGTGGGTGGAGGGGTAGAAGCCGTCGCCATCCCAGCCAGAAGGCCGTGGTAGAAATTCCCCGCGGAGCCAGGTGCAGAGCAGCAGTAAGAGGGGTTCTTCGACTCCGCAAGACGCCCACTTCGTGGGCATCTTGCTCCGCTCAGGATGACAGAGCAACCTAGCCGATTCTTTTTACTATCGTGGTTTGGAGTTCCTGGCCGTTGGGGCGGCGGAGGTAGAGTTTATCGCCGAAAAGGCGGACGGGGACGGGATCGCCCGGCTTCCATTCGCCGGGAGTGTAACCCGCAGCTGCACTGGAATCGTATTCCCCAGTGTAGACCACGCCTTCGACATTGACGACGACCGCGCGGCGAACGAGGTGAGGGGCCGATTCGCGAAGGACTTCGGCCTCGGCTTGGTACCAGTTTGCAGTGTCGCGGCCTTCGAGCCTGCCCGTCTCGTTATAAAGCTTCGTGGCGCGCCGGCGGATGGCTTCTTGCATTTGAGGAGAGTAGTTCCCGGAACCCCGCGCCATATCAGAATCGCCTCACGCATTCAGGATTGCTAGCATCATACTAATCGTGTTAAAGCAACCCGCAACCAGCGCCATGACACAAAAGGACATTGCGGTTGTCAGTTTGGGAACAATCGCAATCAAAACGGGCCAGTTGACCGATGCCGTTCGCGGGCCTAACATTACCGCGTTCGAGAGTTAGGTCTTCTCATGATCGGCCAGACAGTGTCCCACTATCGCATCCTGGGCAAGCTCGGGGGTGGTGGTATGGGCGTGGTTTATGAGGCCGAGGACCTGAAACTGGGGCGGCATGTAGCCCTGAAATTCATCCCGGAAAACCTTGCGGGCGACCCTAAATCGCTGGAACGCTTCACGCGGGAAGCAAGGGCGGCGTCGCTGCTGAATCATCAGAATATCTGCACCATCCACGGCATTGAGGATAACGCCGGGCATCCCTTCATTGTGATGGAGAGGCTCGAGGGCGAAAGCCTGAAGCAAGCCATCTCGGGACAGGCGATGCAGACCGAGCGCGTGCTCGATATCAGCATCCAGGTGGCGGATGCTCTGGCGGCGTCGCATGCGAAGGGGATCGTGCACCGCGATATCAAGCCGGCGAACATCTTCCTGACTCCCAGCGGGCAGGTGAAGGTGCTCGATTTCGGCCTAGCCAAGCTGCTACACAATGTTGGGACAGACAGCGATGGGGGAGCGGAGGCGGACAATTCCTTGACCGCGGTAGGAGTGATTCCTGGTACGGCGGTGTACATGTCGCCGGAGCAGGCGCGCAGCGAGGAGATCGATTTTCGCAGCGACCTGTTTTCGTTTGGCGTGGTGATGTATGAAATGTCGACCGGGAAGAAACCGTTTACCGGCAAGAATTCGCTGATGACGCTGGATGCGGTGCTGCACGAGAAGCCGGTTCCGCCGGGGAAATTGAATCCGAAAGTGCCGGTAGAACTGGAGGGCATCATCGGCAAGGCGATGGAGAAGGACCGCCAGGAGCGGTACCAGAGCGCCACGCAGATGAAAGCGGACCTGCAGCAGTTAAAGCGAGAGCAGGAATCAGGGCAGGTTAAGAGCGGGCTACACACCGCGAAGTTGCGGGTTGCGAGCAATACCTTTGGCCGAGCCAGCGCCAGCCGATGGCAGTTGTGGGTACTGCTGGGAACGGCGGCTGTACTGGTCACGGTGCTGGCAGCGGTGGGCGCCTACTGGATAAAACAGCGCTCGATGGTGAGCCTTG
>Ga0308309_10000752_pt1 | contig 19830 bp, 16 predicted proteins | sample HubBroMetageWFT5_FD_192491 | JGI IMG/M metagenome (GOLD analysis project Ga0308309, IMG submission 192491) | Warmed and freeze-thawed soil microbial communities from the Hubbard Brook experimental Forest, New Hampshire - Hubbard Brook CCASE Soil... | ecosystem: Environmental > Terrestrial >...
GTCACTTCATGCGGATATTTGTGGACCATGCGGATCAGGAAGTGAGCGGCGTCCTCATCGGCGGGCTTCGTAGTCGGCTGCCCTTCAGGCAGCGTCGGAATCACGTCATGTTCGTGCCACCAGCGATCATCCCAGGCGCCGGCAAAAGCGACTTTTCCATACCTTGCCTGCCACAAAAGGGCTTCCTTGCGGCGATGCACGAGCGGAAATACGGCTCCGGGCACGACCGGAATATCGGTGCGGCCAATTAGCTCCAGCAGCCGCAGCGTATGGGCGACCTCTTCGTCGCGCCATTGATTTCCGCTGACGACGGTTATGCCCAGCACTTCGACCTGGGGAGATTGAATTAAGGTCAACAGCGTTTGCATATTGCTGCCGCCGGGCCCCGAACAGTCCTGATTGATGACGACTTTCCGAGATTGCTGCGCGAATGCCAGGTCACTGGTAAGCAAAAATAATGGAGCAAATAGCAGAAGTCTCAAATTTCTCATCAGGAGCCTCTTTGAGGGTCTGTAGGGCAAAATTCGGGGTGTCTCGGCGTTTGCTCTCGAGCCAAAATTCGCGATGGAGATGCGGCACGCGTCTGAGACAAGCGCGTCAAATCCCGGCGTACCAGGCGTAGCCGGCTTCTGGAGACGCGGAGCCTAGACCTTTGCCGAAGCTTTTCAGGCTGTCGGTGACGGTGAGGTGAGTGATGAATTTCACACTCTTGTACCCGAGCTGGGGGGGGATCCGCATGCGGAGCGGGCCGCCGTTGCCGACGGGGAGGCCGCCGCCGTTCATGCCGTAAGCGAGGAAGGTTTGCGGGTGGAGGGCGTCGGACATGTCGATGCTTTCCCACCACTCGGGCTGCATGGAGAAGTAGACGACGTAGCGGGCGTGGGGCTGGACGCTGACGGCATCGAGGACGTGTCGGAGCGGCACGCCGATCCACTCCGCGATGTAGGACCAGCCCTCTTCGCACTGAACCATAGTGATCTGGCTGCGAGATGGATAACTCTTGAGCTGGGCGAGAGAAAACGTAGCGGGGCGGTCGACCATGCCATCAATGGAGAGACGCCAGTCGGCGAATCCTCCGGCTTGTAGGCGCTTGAAGGCGTCACTGGGAGGGGCCATTTCATTCGCGAGGGGACGCTTTGAGATTTGGCTCGGTGAGAACTCACGCGCTAACGAGTGCTTCGTCAGCAGCCGCTGGGAAGCATAGGTCAGCGTTTCGCCGAGGCCGTAGATTCCGCCGTGATCAGGCGGGACAAGGCCGTACTTTTGCGCGAGGCGCGCGGCTACGCCGAGGCCCGTTACGCCCGCTGCGGCTGCGAGTCCGGTAGTGATCAGTTTGCGGCGCGAGAGATCGCTCATGGGAGCTCCGTGGGTCTATTGGCGGCCCGGCCCGTGATCATGGCTCGCATGCGGGTCCAGAATCCGGCAAGAAAAATCATGATGACGTGGACGAGAAGGAAGACCACGAGAGCCAGCGAAACGAAAAAGTGAATCGTGCGTGCGGATTGCTGGCCGCCCAATGAAGTGACGGTTAGCGGAAACGCGGAAACAAAGGCGGGGGACATCGCCAAGCCCGTCCAGATGACCAATGGGAACAGAACGAAGATCACGAATAGGTAGGTGAGCCGCTGGAGCACGTTATACGACCAGGCTTCTGCCGCACTCGGCCGCTTGAAGCGCAAATGGTCCGCGATCGAGGTCGAGAACGCCCGCAACGAAAGGTCGGCCCCACGTGGGAGCAAGTTTTTGCGCAAGTGCCCGGTAAACAAAATGGAGATTATGTAGAGCAAGCCGGTCAATACCGCAAGCCAGGCCGCTTGAAAGTGGAGATACCGGCTCCAGCCGTTCTGGTCCGGCAGCACATACCCATACCCACTCGGCACCATTGCCCTGGAGGATGGGATCGGCAATTTAAACAGCGGTGTGGTCAATACATTGCCGGTTTCGCCCCAATAAAAGCGCGGGTGCGAGATCACAATTTCAACTCCGCTGACGAGGAGGGCAAGAAAGCACAGTGTGGTGATCCAGTGAGTAACGCGGACAAGGGCAGAGTGCCGCGAAGTAACCGTCGTGACTGGGACGGACGAGGAAGAACTTGGGGCGCAAGCTCCCAGCGGCTCCCGTACGGATTCCGATGTCGCCATTTTTAGCCCCCTACTGAGGCTCCGACTTGCTTCCCCGAGATAGGCGACATACTACCACGCTCCAGAGACTGAAACGGATTGTGTGCCGGTGCGGACCAATCGGAAACTGAACCACCACTAGACAGCATGCATCTTTGAATTTCGTTCCCTGGTGAACGCCAAAAAAACAACCGGCCCCGGGGGTTGCCGGGGCCGGTCGAGGGCGCAGCGGTTGGCTGCGTTCGTTCTACTGACTCGGAAGAAGAAGCTGTGTAAAGCCCGTGGTATTCACGTCGCGGAAGAGCGGCGTGCGCGGCGGCAACAGCGAGGGAGTCAGGAACTCCGTATCAAAGTTGTACCCGCGGGTTGGCGGTGAATAAACCGTGGTGCAGCACTTAAAGGTGCTGATTGCTTGGCGACTGGTAAACATGCTGATGATCGAACCACGATAGTTCAAGGTCTGACCGCCCCAGTTTTCGATGTACCGGAGGAAGTTGTGTACACCACCGTCGGTACCGAAGTCGTTGCCCGTTCCTGCTGGTTGCGGGAAGGAAATTCCCTTTCCGGACATGATAGCGGTCCGGTAGTAGGTGGTGGTGGCGTTGCGCACAGGGCTACCAGGACCTGGGGCTGAAAAGACGTAGGGGAAGGCGAAGGTATTCACGTCATTGAAGTTCTTGGACAAGAGCGTCACCGCATCCGCGTTCACGGAAACGGCCACGTTGGGGTCGCCAAAACCGCCGCCTGCAGAGTTGGCGTTGAAGTCGTCGAAGATGTACGCGGGATTCTCCGTGGCAATCGCCAAGCCGCAAGGTACGGCGCCAGGGCACGTGCCGAGGGCTGTCAAAAGATTGCCGTCGACGATCTTGACCGCCCGGCGGAAGAAGGGATTAGGGTTCTCTCGCGCTTCATTTGCGTGGATGATATAGGTCATGGGCCAGACCTTCGAAGGCACAGTTACAGAGCAATTTGGATTGTCCGCCATAGCGTTGGTGGCCAAGTTGCCATAAAGGTTTCCAGGAGCAGCTAGACTGTACATTCCGTATTGGCCGACGCCCAGCCCTGTGTACGGGATGCCTGCCGCCATCACATACGTGGGGTTCTGACCGTAAGTGTAGAAGCCTGAGGCGCCCAGTCCATCGAGGTCTTCGCCGGTATCCTGGGTGCTGTTAGGGCAGCCAGCCGCGCTCGCGGGGTTCACGAAATCGTTCCAACCGTATTCGCCGGTCTCGTGAAGGCTGAAAGAAAGCGGCGGCCAGGCATTCGTGAGCGTCGTGGCTGTATAGTTGCCGCGCCGATCGGAAATGTAAACGGAGTAGTCGTCAGGAGCGTTGACCGGGTCGTAAGCAAGGTGGCCAGAGCCTGGGAGAGCGCCGCCCAGATATTTGGCCAGGTTCTTGGCATCCAGTTCGATGTACTGCATGACACCACCGGGGGTAACCATCTGCGAATAGGTGATGCCGCCGACGCCTACCGTTGTGGAGGGGTTGGCGTCACGGAGGGTGCCCTCACGCGTGTCGAAGAGCGTGTTCGGCCAGTAGTCGGCAGGCACTCCGGCTTGAGTAATGCCGCCGATATCGGCGCCCGGGGCGATTTGGCTGGCGGGAGTGATGTTGTTAAGGACGCCGCAGTGATTGCCGGCGCTCCAATTCGAGGGGTTGTCCCGAACGCGTTCCAGACGGATGATCGCGTTTGGATGAACGTCCGGGCAAGGGGAAGCTGCCAACTGGGTCGTCGGCAAGCCTCGGAGTGGTTCCGCAACACCATACTGACCGGCTAATAGGGTCTGGGGGTAGAGATTCTTTCCAGCGTAACCGTAACTCAGAACTTCGAGGGTTACGTCTTTCCACGTGCCGCACGGATTGCCATAAGACGTCTGCACTTCAATCTTGATAAAGCCCTTAATGATGGGCAGGCCCGAACCCGCAGTGTATTGAGCAACGTTGGGAGTAGGCAGCCAGTAGCCGTCGGTAGGATTGTAGACATTTACGTTTTTTACGGCCCCGGAAGCTGCCAGGGGCACTGCTGGGGTGTTGTATCCCGCGGTGTTATTGGTGTTCATTTTCGCCAGAAGCGTGGCTGCGTTACCGGTCCAGCTAGCGACGGGCATGGCAAGGGATGACAAGTCAAAAGGCAGTGTCGAGGTGTCAATGCACGGAAGATTTGTGATGTCCGTTGAGTTGTCAGAAAGCAGAATCTTCAGGCTGGCCTGAGCATAATAGCGCAGGTTGGTGACGGATGGGCTTTCGCCCCCAACCGCCCGGCGGATCATGTCTACTGGCTGAGTGGTGCCATTCCCAAGCAGGACGATGCCGAGGTTCAAAGTTTTGGCACCGGTGGCGCCATTGCGCAAATTGCCGGCATAGTTCGTCGCGCCGAGAGAGATGTTCGTCCAATTGGGGTTCACGGCGGATCCGACGGTACCAACCAGGCTGCCTTCCGTGTACGCCAGCGCGCGATAAGACGCGGTGCCAGGCGAAGTGGTGATGTCCACGGTACCGCCATAGGAACCCGTCGTTGTGGGGAAACCATTGGAAAGGTTTGTGCGAATGACGTTCTTAACAGCGGTCACTCGGTCGGCAAGAGTAAGTGTTCCGCCCGCTGCCAAAAACAAGTTACCGTTGGTGTGTGTGCGGCCGCCAAAGTTGAAGTCCGGGCCTGGGAAGTAACTGCAGTCCCCATCACAGAAAATACCGAACTGAAACATCGGGATGCCGACGGTCTGCGTCGTGCGCTGCAACTTCACTTCATTGTTACTGCTCGTGCGCGCAGTCACGAGCAAGGTGTATTGCGTAGCCAAGGCGGACATGCCCTGATAAGGCCCGGATTGAATCTGAGAAACCGTGGCGAGAGGATTTCCGTTCGCGTCAGTGTTGTAGTTGACCTGGTAACCGGAAGCCCCGTTGTACTGGACGTATTGAATGCCCGATATGGCTGGGGGCATCGAGGCAATGGCATTGATCTGCGCTGCCGAAGGGGCGTAGTTGGTATCAAAGAGCGTGCCCAAGTCCGCCGTGATTTTTTCCATGCCCGCTTCCGCAGCGTAGAAGGCGCGGCTGTAATCGTTGTTGATGCCGCTGAGCTTCTGTCCGGAGGTGATCAGCAGCATAAAACCGACCAGCAAGCTGGACATCAGCATCATGAGCAGCAAGGTCGTGATAAGAGCGATGCCCGAATCGCGTCGCATCAGCTTTTTTACGGCGTTCATGTTTGGACTCCTCATTATTGATACCGGTTTACGTAGGCCATGCTGCGAAGACTGACCTGCGTCATGAAATTGCTACGGAGATACTTGTGGTTCTGTCCCCAGGCGTTCGTGGAACGCGCCCCGAGGAGGATATCAACCGAGCGAATCTGACTTTCCGATTCGCCGACAGGGATGCTGGGCTGGCCGGAAGGATTGGTGACGCCATCGACGAAGTTATATTTGAATTGGAGATTCTCGATGGTTTCGCCGACAGGCTGGCCTGGATTCCAGTTGGTGCGGCGAATCAGACGAACGTGAAGCGGGTCAGTCACATTGTCGAGATAATAGGTGATCATCCAGATGCGCGTAGCGGTGGTCGGCGGAAAGGTGCCGTTGGGAACGTTCACACCGCCGACGAGGTTTGTGTTTTCGAGCTGCGTCATCGTGCCCTGCGGATCGCTACGGGCGTTCAGATTCAAGCCGTCGCCTCCGGAGAAACGAAGAGTCTGACCCGCTACGCTAGTCACTTCTTGAATAGCGTTGCCTTTGGCGTTGCTGAACATGATCAAGTCGCCGACGTTGATCTGGATCCCGGTGGGGGAAAATAGGATGCAGGTGGAGTCAAACGTCACCGTCTGTCCATTATTAGTGATGGTTCCGGCCGGGCAGCCTGGGTTGGGGCCAATGGCAGGCTCATTGATCATCCGGGAATTGAGCGCTAGCGTGTTATCCACGTAGAGCATGGTGATGAGGTCCGTATTGGCTCCAGCCGCGGAATCCGGGCTCGTGATGGGAGGCCCAAGTTGCCAGCCCGGTTGGACAGCATTGAGACTCACGTTGCATACCGGAAATGTCAGGCCACCTGCCAGATTGGGGCGGTTGATCGGCGCGCCGCCGCTGCCCAGACAATTCGGGGGCCCCGGCGTGTAGGGAACCGGTATACCTCCCGTTGGGATTCCTGTGCCGGCCATAATGAGGTCCTGCTCGAGGAGGTTGACACCGGCGCGGAGATTGTCCGAAAGATCGGACTTGAGAGTGACGCTCTGATTCGTATTCGTGGCGTCTTTGAACGCGAGCATGGTGGCAGCCAGGGCGACGAGTGTTATGCCGGTGGCGATCATGAACTCGATAAGCGTGAATCCAGATTGTTTCTTCATGGTTAAGTTCTCTCCCGCCCTGCTCACGCGAACGCAGAGATATAGCTGATAAGCGTGTAGGTGCGTTGCATACGACCCATCTGGTAGTTGATGGTGATGGTGATCTGCCGAAGATTTGTTTCACCCGTAACAGGGGTAATGGCAATCGTCCGAGTCATCCAAGGATTCAGATTGACGACAAGGTCGTCGGCAGTACCCAGAACTCCGTCCGGGCCTGGTCCGATAATGATGGAATCGGGAAGCGCTGTGTTGTCATCCGCGGTGCCGACCAGCCCATCGGGCCCGGGGTCGAGCAGGGGCCGGGCGCCGTCGATAAACACGCCGCCGGTAGACACATTTTGAATCTGGACCCACGTTAAGACCTTGGTGTCGCGCGCCGTGAAGATTGTTTCCACGGCTTCTTCCGCCTTCTTTTCCGCGATGTAGTCGTACTGCGTAAGGCTGGCATACATGATGCCTTGCGCGTAGATGGCGGCCAGAGAAAGCACGCCGAACGAAAGGATGATGATGGAAATCATCGCCTCAATCAGCGTGAAGCCGGCTGGATGGCGAGAGATTTTGCGTTGTCGTTTCATGGATCTTATCTCCCTATTCCTGCCAGGATGAGCCGGTCCAGAAGTAGGAACGGACCCGGCCCGTTGCGCCAAATACCGTTACTGCGCGCGCGGTGTTGACCTTTCCCGTGACTCCCAGAAAAAGGGAAGCGTTCACAGGATTGTTATTCGTAGTCTGATACAGAGTTGCCGCCGATTGCGCTGTGCCAACAAATGCACCGGAGGTGGTGAACATGCAGGTCCAGGCTCCGCCACCGCCGGGCTGCTGCAAATTGATCGCGGTCCCGTTGCCGAAGCCCATGGGCGTGTCCGGAACCGTGGGAAATACATAGAAAATCAATCCACCGGCAGCGTTGTCGTTTAGATAGGTGGGAGGAATCACTGGCGGAATCGCCTCCCCTGGCAAAGTCAACAAAGTGAGCTGGATTTTGTTCGGCGCCGTGAACTGCACCTGAACGTTTCGCCGTTTGGCGATGGCCAACTCGCGCGCTTGACGAAGCTGAGAGATAACGGCGTCCATCGCCGAGTTGGCTCGAGCATTTTGCGAGCTGCCCAGCGTGTTCATAACGGCGAAACACATCACAGTCAACATCAGCCCTACAACGACCACCATCTCAAGTAGAGAAAATCCTTGTTCGGCTCTTTTGGTGCGCTTACTCATTCCGGTACTCCTCAGAATTCATCCGGCCGCTTGCCGCGTGACGAGGAAGGTGCACGTACCGCGCCAGGCCGACTCTCCTGGTAAGTACATTGTTTTTAGCAATTTAGAGGGACTTGCAGTTTTGGGAAGAGATGGGGAACCTTGGACTTGTAACAAAACGTTACAGGTTGCCACCTTTGAACATTAGATAGAGAGGCATATCTTCAGGCCAAAACTAGGCTCCCACCGCCAAAAAGAAGCCCCGGACCGAGGGATGCAAGGAATATGGGACCGGGCGCGCCGGACTGCCGACTATGCGCCGACTGCAAAATGGCGTCCAGGGCCACTCCACAAGTGGAAGAGCCGAGATTGCCAAAGGTTCGGGCCACGGAGGGAAACTTGTCAGGTGGGATATCTAATTGCCTTGCGAGGAGGGTGACTAGACGGGGATTAGGTTGATGTGTCGCCAGCCCCTGCACTGAGAACCTGGATAGGCCACTGCGGAGTTCGACGTCGAGGATCACTTTCTCCATCCGCGTGATTGCAGCGCGCGAGAGGGCTTCGCCATCAAAATGCACCTCGAGGTCTCCGTTCGAGGCATCCGCCACGCGAATCGCTGCGGCGTACTGCCCGGAACATCCGAAGAAAAACTCTCCCAGAACATAGGCTTGTTGTGGTGCGGAGCCGTCTTTTGCTCGCAAAAGAAACGCGCTGGCACCGTCGCCAAATAGGCCGCCGAATTCGCCGGCCACGCGGCCGGGCTTGAAAATCCGGCTGTGAATGTCGGAGGTGATGACGGCGATGGTGCGGGCTTGTCCCGAAACGATGAGCCCTTGTGCGAGGGCAAGTCCGTTCAGCAAGCCGAGACAGGCGCCGCCGACATCGAGCGCCCCACAGTTTTCGCGAGCGAGCAGTTGGGAGTGAAGGCGCGCTGCGAGAGAGGGATAGCTGCGATGCGTTTCGCTCGTGGCGATGATCCAGTCGAGTTCTTGCGCACCGCAAGCCGCGGCGTGGAGCATTTGCTGCGCGGCCCTCGCACCAAGCGCGACTTCATTCTCGTTCTCGGCGGCGTAGGCAAGCGATTCGATTCCGGCGCGAAGGCGGAGTTTGCCCGGAGGCATGCCGAAGGCGCGGTCAATTTCCTCGGAAGGAATCGTCTGCGAGCCGATTGCCGCACACGAACCGGCAATGATGACCGGGGCGCGTGTCGCGTCGCGCCTCGCGTCGGGGAAGTACGCGTGGAGAGATGGACTCTTGGCTCGAGCCTCCTTGAAAGCCTCATAAATGCTTTCGAGAGACGGAGCGCAGTCTGTGAGAAGCGCACCCAGTTCATTTAGGCCGCTCGCGGATTCCAATGCGCGAAGAAAACTGACCCAGCCCATGGAGTCAAGAACGCCCGTTTCAATGAGATCCTGGGCGGGATTCGGGATGGATGTTTGCGGCCCCGCTTCGCGCCGGAAACATTCTTCGACAAGACGTCGCCAGTGATTTTCATCTTTGATCGACGCCATCAAAACTCCTCGAGCCAGTCATGTTTTGGAAGAGGGATGAGCGTGTCGAGCATCAGCCAGCACAGATCATAATAGGGCCGCGTGAGGCCGAGCCGGATGAAGTGATGCGGACAAGACAAAACTTTGTAGTGAAATTGCGAGTTTAGGAAGCGTTCGAGGCGCGTGAGCCGATTTGCGCCTCTGCCTTCGGCCAGCGCCCCATCCACAAAATCGCGCCAATCCCGATCCACCACCGGAAGATCGCGCAACACTTCGCCTGAAGAAAGAACCAGAGTGGCGCGAAGTTCGTTTGCACAAAACTCGATGCGTAGATTCTGCGTTACCGTTCCGCAAACGGAGCGTTTTGCCTCCGATGGCTTTGCGAACAAGCCACTGCCGCTCTTATTCTCGTGGAGTATGCAGCCGAATAATTCCTGCAGGGAATCCGCGATTTCCGCCTTGCGAAGGTAGGTGACGACTTCCGGCTCGGCAACCGTTGACTCCCTCTGAAATCCGCGAGTCGAGACGCGATCTTCTATGTGCGGCTTGACGCCGGAAAACGGAGCGAGATCGCACTGCAGCACATCGCCGCGATGATAGGGGAAATGCAGCCAGCTGTTGGCAGTCGCGGAAACGGGACGAACGGACTGAATCTTGTCCTTCTCCCTTTGCAGGCCGATGACGCAAAATGCAGGCCCCATGCGGGTGATTTCCGTGATGAGCAGCTTGGTCATGGCAAAGACTTGGGCTTTGCGCGGCGCGTTTTCGGAGAGTTCGAGCGGGCCGCGATGAGATGGCGAATCTCGACCTCGTGGCCTTGCGTCCGCCAGTGCGCGGCGAGCAGATCGGCGACGAGACGACGGTGACATTTTTCCGGGCCAGGCTCGGAACAGAGCAGAGTGGCTCGCGGAGACCATGGATTTGCATCAAGCGCTTGCGGGATTCCCCGTTCTTGCATCAAAGCCAGAAAACCAGTTTGATAAACAGCCCAGTCCTTGCTTTCGCGATAGGTGTTGAGCAACCCAGGAGTTGGCGCAAGCCTTGGCTCATGGGAGTAGCCGATCCTGGCAACTTTTTCCAGGAAATAGGCGAGGTCTGGGTGCTTGGCGAAGCCAGAGAGCTGGCCTCCGCGGTTCAGACGAATATCGATGATCTTTTCCACCTGCGCTTCCTCGAGAAGTTGGAAAAACTCTTCGGCAGTCTTTCCCGCAAACCCGATCGTACATAGAAGAATTTCCATACGATTAAAAGTACTCGATGGCTTCCGGCGACGCGCGGAAGGCAAACTCCTGGGCTTGCCGGCGGAGGGCATCTTGGAGAGCCACGTCACGTTCGGAAATAAAAAGCGAGCCGCTGTCAAAGGCGGCTAGGTCGTGCAGTTTGAGGAGGCGATCTTCGGCTTCGCGCTGGGATTCCAGTTCGCCGCCGCGGCGGATGTGCGAAGGCATGACGCCTTGATCAAGCAGCGCCGGGCAAATCATGAGGAAACGGTGGCACTGCAGAGGGTCTTCTTCGGCGCACATCACAGCGATGTTTGACGCGAGAGACAACTCCAGCACGCGGTCGATGCCGGAGCGAAAATCAGCGGCCTTGCGGCGTTCTTCGTAGTTCACGATGCCGTCCGCATTGTAGGCGCGAGGGTCCGAAGGACGGCCGCCGAGAGTTTCCCCGAGAAATTCATATTGAATCAACGCGGAGGCCAGGCAGGCTTCGAGCGGCTCGCGGTTGAATTGAGGGAACCGGAAACTGCCGGGGCGGCTGCGGACGTCGCAGACGACTTTTGCGTCATGCGTGAGGAGAATTTTTAGGAATCCATCTAGTTCAAGACTGGAATGTCCGATGGTAAAGAGAGACTTGCTCGAGTGCGGCGGTGGCTTCATGGATGGGGCACGCAGCGGGCCAGACGTATTTTGCCGAAACAGGCCAAAGTCGGCAAGCGGCAGTCGTACACAGGGAGTTCAGTTTTGTTGGCGGCTTGTGGGCAACCCCGGAATGACTTCCGGCGCTTCATGCTAACGTAGAAGACTTGGCGAATCGACGCGAATAAATCCGAATGACCGATTCGGATGAGGAAAGAATAGGTTTTCAAGGGCCAGAGATTCAAGTGCCAGGAACAAATACTCACTTGTTGCCGAGCAGAAAAAGCGCCGTGACATTGTGTCTTCTGGGAGCGCTGATCCTTTCTGGGGGACCACGGGCGGAAGCGCAGCGCGTGCGCGGCGAGTTGCACGTCGAAGTGCGCGATTCGCAGGGCAGCGCGCTGGTGGCTACCGCCGAACTAGTCAGCGATGCAAACCAATTTCGCCGGACCTTTCAGGTGGGGGCAGACGGCCGCGTGACAGCGCAGGACCTTCCTTTTGGAATTTACCGTTTAAGTCTGAACGCAGAAAACTTTGCGCCGTGGAACAAACTGGTCGAGATTCGCTCGGAGGTGCCGGTGCGTGTTGTGGCGACTCTCGGTGTGGCACCGGTGACGACCGAGGTGCAGGTGAAAGACTCGGCGACACTTGTGGATCCCGGCAGCACGGGGACGATCTATTCGATCGGGCGGCAATCGATCGGCGAAGAAATTTCCACGCAACCAGGCCGTGAACTATCGGGTTTGGTGAACGAGCAGCCAGGCTGGCTCGTCGAGGCGAACGGAATTCTGCATCCACGAGGCTCCGAGTACGACGTGCAGTATGTGTTCGACGGATTGCCGCTGACGCAGAACAGGTCTCCGGCATTTGCGCCGGCGTTTGACGCCGACGAAGTGGAATCGATGCGGGTGCTGACGGCCAGTTTTCCCGCGGAATACGGCCGAAAGCTCGGCGGGATTGTGGAAGTCACCACGACAAAAGATGTGCCGCGCGGATTGCACGGGCAACTTGACGCCGAGGGTGGAAGTTTTTCGACGGTGACAGGTTCCGCGGCGCTTTCTTATTCGGCGGGCAAGAATCGCTTTTCGGCGAGAGGAGACGGTTTTCACAGCAACCGTTACCTTGATCCACCGGTGCTTGCCAATTTCACGAATCGCGGAAATGCCAGCGGCTATTCCGCCTCGTACGAGAGGGATTTTTCCGAGAAGGACCGGCTGCGCATCACCGTGACTCACAACACAGTGCGGTTTCTTGTCCCGAATGAGTTGATTCAAGAACAAGCCGGGCAGCGGCAGGATATCACTAACAGCGAAACCGCAGGGCAGATTTTCTTTCAGCATACGATCTCTCCCGATTTGTTTCTCAGTCTTGCCGGAAGCGTGCGAGACGCAAGCGCAACTCTGACTTCGAATCCTCTGGCGACGCCGGTGATCGTGGCGCAAAACCGTGGCTACCGTGAGGGCTACGTTCGCGGCGACATCGCCGGCCATCACGGGCATCACGACTGGAAGACGGGCGTAGACTCGATTTTCAGTCCGGCACATGAGGCGCTGCAATACGCCATCACAGACCCGACGCAGTTCGATCCCGGCGCGCAGCAGCGGCTCCAATTTGCCGACCGGCGGTGGGACATTGAGCCATCGGCGTACGCGCAGGACCAATGGCATCGCGGCAACTGGAATGTCAGCGCGGGGCTGCGATTCGATCACTACGGATTTGTCGTGAAGGAATCCGCGGTCAGTCCTCGCGTCGGCGTTGCGCGCTATGTGTCTTCCTTGAATTTGCTGATTCATGCTTCCTACGACCGCGTTTTCCAGACGCCGGCAATGGAGAATTTGCTTTTGGCTAGCTCGCCACAACTGAATTCCATCGATTCGGTCGTGCTGCGTTTGCCGGTGCAGCCTGCGCGCGCCAATTACTATGAGGTTGGCGCGACGAAATCCTTCTTTGGCAATTTGCGGCTGGATGCGAACATATTCCGGCGCGATTTTCATAATTATTCCGACGACGACACGCTGTTGGACACGGGTGTAAGTTTTCCGATCGCTTTCGCCAAGGCGCGGATCGCTGGAGAAGAAGTGCGCCTGGCAGTGCCCCATTGGGGGCGTTTCTCGGGATATCTGAGTTACGCGAACCAGTCCGGGACCGGGCAGGGGCCTATCACTGGCGGGCTGTTTCTCGGAGACAAAGCTACAAACGGTTTAACGGACACGAGTAAGTTCGCGGTGTCGCAGGACCAGCGGAACACTTTGCGCGCGCGCGTGCGTTATGAGGCCACGAAGCGAACTTGGCTGGCCTTCGGCGGAGAATACGGGAGCGGCTTGCCGGTGCAGATCGACAGCAGCCCTATCGATCTAAATTTTCTTCTGTCGCAGTACGGCTACGCGATCATTAACCAAGTGAATTTTGACAAGGGACGAGTGCGGCCAAACTATTCGCTGGATGTGGCGGCTGGCGCGGAGATGTATCACAAAGAGCAGCGAACCGCGGCGTTTGAGATTCAGGCGGAGAATTTGACGGATCACGTCAACGTGATCAATTTCGCGAGTTTGTTTTCGGGGACGGCGGTGGCGCCGCCGCGAAGCGTTTCTGCGCGGCTGAAGCTGACGTTTTAGCGTAAGAGGGCGGGGCCCTTCGAGACTCAGGATAAACAAGGCCGCCCCGGGAAAGCCCTTAGCGTTTTCTATCGGCGGCGCGCTTTGCCAAGCAGGCGAAGAATTTCCAGATACAGCCAAATCAGAGTGACCATCAGGCCAAAGGCTCCGTACCACTCCATGTATTTTGGAGCGCCGCCGTTGACGCCGGTTTCAATCATATCGAAATCGAGGACTAGATTCAGGGCGGCGATGATTACGACGAACAGGCTGAAGGCGATGCCCCACGGGCCGCTGCCGTTTATAGCTGGAACGGTGATGTGGAAGAATATACTTAGGACCATCTCGACCAGGTAGAAAACCGCGATGCCGCCAGTGGCTGCAATCACGCCAATTTTGAAACTTTGCGTAGCGCGGATCATGCCGGTTTTGTAGGCAAGAAGCATTACGAAGAGTGTGCCGAGCGTGAGGCCCACGGCTTGAATCGCGACGCCGGGATACGTCTTCTCGAAGATGGCGGAGATGCCGCCGAGTGCCAGTCCTTCGAGTAGCGCGTAGATTGGCGCGGTGAGCGGCGACCAGTTTTTCTTGAAGATAGTCACGAGCGCGACGACGAAGCCGCCGATTAGGCCGCCGGTCATCCACGGGTAGACAGCTTCAGGTGCTGGCGACCGGGAGAGTCCCCAGGTCCAGGCGGCGGTCGCTACGACACAGAGCAAGAGCACGCCCGTTTTGTTGACGGTGCCTTGTAGCGTCATGGCGTCGCCGATCGCTACTTGCCCTTTGAAGGCTTTTTCGTTTAGAGCGGGATTCGACGTGCGCATCAGACTTGCCATGGCGGCCTCCGAACAGGTGTAGGCACCAGTTTACGCTGCCGCAATCGACAAATCCAAATTGGCCGAACTTAATCGAATGGTTCTATCAGGACTGTTTTTGGCCGCTGGAGATTTGGCTTTGGACTTGCTCCCGGAATTCGAGCGGGTGGGAGATTTTCTCGAATACCTCGGGGGTACCTCCTGTGCCGCGAATGACGACCGTTCCGTAGCCGAGGACCCGCCCCATCGCGGGCTCTTCCACCGCGATGCTTTCAATTCTCGATAGGAGGAGTTCGATGGTGCGGCGGCTTGCGAGGCCGGTCTTGACGATCACTCGCTTGTTAGTGAGCACCATTACAGTGGCGCCGCGCTTGACGAGGCCAACTCCAAGAAGAATCGCTGCGACGAGGAACGCGGCGAGGGCGAGCCAGATCAAAATATTGGAATGAGACTCGGCGCTGTGCCTGGTGTTCCAGGAGAACACGAGAAGAGCGGCGCCTGCCAAAATGAAAAACGCCGTCAAGCCCGCGTGGCCGAGCATGACGATCCAATGGAGTTTGGTTTGATATTGGACTGTTTCACCAGGGATGAGATGTTTTTCAGCGTAGCTCAAAGCGGCTCCTCACGGGCGTGCGGCGTTATTCGCTACCAAGAATACTGGCACAATTATGGCCGGGAGCAATGACCCGTACAGCACAAGCTCGACAATCAATAAGGGAAAGATTTCTTGGTAGCGCTAACGGGAATCGAACCCGTATTTCGGCCTTGAAAGGGCCGCGTGCTAACCGTTGCACCATAGCGCCACATTTCGCAGGATGTGTAACCTATCTAGGATAAGAGAAATTCGCTGAATGAACAAGCGGCTGAGGGGTGGGCGCGTGAGCTGCTCGCGGATGAAATCAAATCTTAACGAGACGTGAGGCAAGCAGAGTTTGGGGGCAGCGCTTAGCATGTGGACTGCATCTGATCGCGGCCCGCTATGGCAAAAGTCTATCTACTATATGGCCCCCCCTGGGGTTTTGCATAAGTGTTCATTCTAGAGGAACTTAAAGTCCTTTGTTTTGACACACTTCTGCAAGTGTTGATTCTAGATGACTTAAGGATTCAGTGCTTTTCGGAGCTTAGGGCCTGGTCAGAAAGTCAAACGTAGTATTACCAGGGCTCAATATACAATGGCCGTACAAAGAGGTCAAGACAAATCTTCCGCCGGAGATAGCGACTTCCGTCCGAGTCACAGCCTCGCGGAACTGCTCGAAGCGGGAAGCTAATTCTCAGACGAGGGCTCGGGCGAGGAGAGCTCTGGCGGATTTCGCACGTCCAGAATCTTGAAGCCAGCGGGCGGATCGAAAAGCTTTGCGTCAGGCTCGCCCAAAGCGATGTTGGTGACCTCGAAATTCTGCTGCGTGGAGAAGCGTGCGTCCTGCCGCCTGGTGATGAGATTGACGCCAAGCCGTGGCGAATACCAAAACTCACGTTTTTCTAAGATGGGGGCTTCGTTACCAATCGTTGCGGTCTCGATAAGATTTGTCTCTCGTGTGCCAATCGTTTCGAGGCCTGCGATGTTTTGTGTGCCGAGATTTTCCACGCCGGGAGCGCCCGGTTTGGCGGTCGAGCGGCTGGCTGCGGGCACCGGCGCGAAGCTCGAGGCGACAAAATGTTGCAATCGGCAAACGCGTTCGCGAGGCATGCAGATGTACTGTTCATGCGAGGCGGGATCGCTGATCTCAATCTGGGTCACCATGGACTCGCGCTTGCCGTCATCGGGAACAAAGTAGCGGCGCTCCTGGAAGACGCGGCCCTGGGCATCGCGAGCGATTGTGCGGTGGTTCTTGAGCGTGATGTTGCTGCCGTCGGGCAATTGGCGAATCCATTCGGTGTTCACGGTGGCAGTGAACGGGGCGTTGGGCATGGACGGGATGAAAATGCTGGCGAAGGTTTCGCGAGTACCACCGTCGGGTGCATGCAGAGGCTGCTGCTGTGTTTGGGCGGCGCAGAAGTTGACAGGCAGGAAGAGGAACGCGGAAAGAAGAATCTTTGCGATGTTTTTCACGGGAAACCTCCCCGGGTGAGCTGCAATTATGCCTGATTCTTGGAGTTTCGTGAAGCGGTGAGGTTCGTGTGGCGGGTTAACCCTGACGGTCCTCGAATTCTTCGTGCCAGGCCATTTGGATGGCTTCGAGTTTGCTTTCGTTGGAGGCCGCTGGATCGCCGGAAAAGCCGTGGAGTTCGGTGATCCATTTGTGCATGTCGGTGAAGCGGACCGTGAGCGGATCGGTTTCCGGAAATTTGTCGGTTAGCCCAATGGCGATGTCTTCGATGTTGTCCCAACCGAATGTCGGCGGCATACTCAGCTCCTAAGAAAGACTTGATTAGTCACGCATGAATGGTGACAAATGGAAGAGCTCAGACTGAAGCCTGAGCCACAAAACTCAGTGATCGGCTTCCTTGGCGTAGTTTTTGTTCCACTCGGGAATTTCTACGACGATATCCGTGGTGCCGTCGGGGACGGTTTGGCAGCCGAGTCGGGATTTTGGTGTGATGCCGGGGGCCATGTCCAGTTCGTCGAGTTCGGCGTCGGTGGCTTCATTGCAGGACTCGAGACCTTGCTTCACCATGACGTGGCACGTGGAGCAGGCGCAAACGCCGCCGCAAGCGTGGTCCAGGCCGGCTTTGATGCCCTCGGAAATATCGAGAATGCTGCCGGGAAGGCCGTTGTGGCCATAGGGAATTTTCGCCGGGTCCACCTCGATGGTTTTGCCGCTGGGAAGAAATGTGACTTTATATTTCTTCGTGGCGGGCGTGTATTTGACTTCTTCGATGTACGGATTGCTTCCGCCCATATTTTGTCTCCCAAAGTCGCGGCGGCTCTTCCGGAAAGAACCGCGCCTCGTAACTCTTAAATCTTGCCGAGATAGGGCGCAGCATGCTGCGCCCCTACAAATACTAGACCTCAGCCAGGTTCTTGCCTTGCAGCGCGCTTGTTACTGCGCTGTTCATGAGTAATTCCGCCAGGTGCTCCGTTGCATGATTCAGGTCGTCGATGCGTTTGCGGATTAGTTTGTAATCCGTGCTGGCAGCGGCCTCTTTTAGAGCAGTGATCGCCGCATCGATTCGCGCGCGCTCGTCGGCCGGTAAGCTTGCGGATTGCTCGTTGGCCAGTGCTTTTTCGGTGGCCGCCAGAATTGATTCGGATTCGGTGCGAGCTTCGATGACCTGGCGCTCGGCAAAATCCTGCTCGGCGTATTCGATGGATTCTTCGAGCATGCGCTCGATTTCGTTGTCGCTGATGCCATAGCTCGGTTGGACTTCGATGATGCGCTGCTCGCCGGTGCGCACATCTTTTGCGGCGACTTGCAGGATGCCGTTGGCGTCGATCAGGAATTTTACTTCGATGCGCGGCAGGCCAGCGGGAGCGGGCGGCGTTTTCAATGTGAAGCGCGCGAGCGAACGGCAGTCTTTCGCGAGTTCGCGCTCGCCTTGCAGGACATGAATATCGATGCCGGTCTGGTTGTCGACGCCGGTAGTGTAGAGCTCTTGCGCGCTCGCGGGGATCGTGGAGTTGCGCGGAATGATTTTCGCGACCGCGCCGCCGTAGGTCTCGATCCCGAGCGAAAGCGGGGTAACGTCGAGCAGCAACATGTTCGTGACGCCGCGGTCGAGAATATTGGCTTGGACGGCAGCGCCGAGGGCGACGACTTCGTCGGGATTCAGCTCGGTGTGCGGCCTGCGGTCGAAGAATTCCTGGACTGTTCGGCGAATTAGCGGAGTGCGCGTGGCGCCGCCGACCAAAACTATTTCTTCGATCTCGCTTGGTTTTAGCTGCGCGTCGCCGAGCGCCAGTCTTACGGGACCCATTGTGCGGTCGACAACTGGACGGATTAGGGCTTCCAACGCGCTGCGCGTGAATTCATGGACGAAGATGGCCCCATTGGGCAATGGGAAACGCAGCGTGGCAGATTCGGATTCCGAGAGCTGATGCTTGATAGCGATGAGAGACTTGCGCAGTTCTTGTGCGAGTTCGCCGTGAGGCGAGAAGTCGAGCTCGTCTTCCCGAAGAATCTGTTCGTGGACGAGGGATTGGAGCAGGTTGTCGATGTCGTCGCCGCCGAGGTGCGTGTCGCCATTCGTCGAGAGGACCTGATAGATGTCGCCTTCGGCGGTGGAGATGAGCTTGAGAACGGAGATGTCAAAGGTGCCGCCGCCGAGATCATAGACCGCTACGCGGCCCCGCTGTTTTTCGTGCAAGCCATACGCGAGAGCGGCTGCGGTTGGCTCGTTGACCAGGCGCAGAACTTCGAGACCGGCGATTTTGCCGGCGTCTTTGGTGGCCTGGCGCTGGGCGTCGTTGAAATACGCGGGGACGGTGATGACGGCGCGTTCGACCGATTCGCCGAAAAAGGCTTCAGCCCAGCTTTTTAGTTCGCGAAGGATGAATGCGGAAATCTCCGGCGGAGTAAAGACCCTTTCGCCGAGCATCACGCGGATGACGTTCTTGCTCGATGGATCGATGCGGAACGGAAAAAGCTTTAGCTCGCTTTGTACATCGGCAGGGCCGCGACCCATGAGGCGTTTCACAGAATAGATGGTGCGCTCGGGTTGCGTGAGCAGTCGGTTGCGAGCAGCTTCTCCGACAATAATGCTGCCATCGGAATCAAGACTGACGACTGACGGACATAGCGTGCTGCCGTACGGGCCGGGGATACACTTCGGCTGACCCGTTTGGCTGTCTATATAAGCCACCAAGCTGTTCGTTGTCCCAAGATCAATGCCAACGATGCGTCCCATAGTTCCCTGTTTTGCCAAGTACGTACACACAAAATTCCGCGGTCTGAAGACCGCGGCTACAGCAATTCCTTTTCGACGTTGACGACCAAATTCCGGATGTACGAGCGGCGATTGAGCAATTCGTTCAGACGGGCCATGATTTTTTTGCGCGCGGTTTCGTCTGTGTTTGCATCAACCGCGGCGTCCCAGTCGCGGGCTGTTGTTTGAAGCTGGGAGTCAACTTTGCCGAGTTTTTCTTGAAAATTCTTTTCGGCGGATTCGAGGCGCGACTTTAGCGCGTCCAGATCATCGCCGGAAGACTTCGCTTCGCGGAGTTCGTCGAGCGATTCGTTCAGCTCGAAGACTTCTTCGAGCAACTCGGGCGGAGCTTGTTGTTTGTGCTCGCCTTCTTTGCGCATGTTTTCGAGACCGAGGAGATATTCGACGCGGGCGACTGGATCACGTAGGACGCGGTAGGCGTCGTTCAGTTCGGAGCTGCGCTTCAGAGAAAGCTCGCGTTCGGTCTCGGTGGCGTTCACAAAATTATCGGGATGCAGCTTCCAGCTTAGTTGCAGGTATTTTTGTTCGAGCGCGGTCATTTCGATCCACAGCTTGCGCGGCAGGCCGAAGATGGCGAAATAGTCCGTTGC
>Ga0308309_10000753_pt1 | contig 19803 bp, 26 predicted proteins | sample HubBroMetageWFT5_FD_192491 | JGI IMG/M metagenome (GOLD analysis project Ga0308309, IMG submission 192491) | Warmed and freeze-thawed soil microbial communities from the Hubbard Brook experimental Forest, New Hampshire - Hubbard Brook CCASE Soil... | ecosystem: Environmental > Terrestrial >...
TCTCTTTCCCAGCACTCGGGTAATAAACGCCCGCAGCCGGGCCAACCGTGACAGACGCAGCTACGTCTTTTCTCTGCACCCGCACTTTGATATTGAAGTGCTCTTTCAGGAAGCCAGTATCCTCGTGGGCTTGGTTCACCATTTCCTCTCGCAGCTCTTCGCCAGCTTCCATGAGCGTCGTTCGGATGATTTTCTTGGCCAGCTTTGGAGGCAGTTCTTGCAACTGCTTTTGCAAATCATCCAGTCCCGTGATCTTCACTTCGACAACGTTCGCCATGGCTAGTTCCTTACAGGCTCTTGAGGTAAGCCAGTCGTGACGCTTCCTCTTCGTTAACGATGACAGTTTGTGGCCTGCCGCTGAACACGGTGAGGTCAACCTTTACGCCAACCAAGTTCCGTTTCCATGCATCAGCGACTTGAACCTTGGCCAGCGGCAGAAACATCTCGCTGACACCTATGTCAGAATTTTCCAGCGTCACGACAACATTCCCTTCACCTGCTCTTGTAATGGTGCCTTTGTATTTCATAAATCTCCTATGCTACTTAATTCTTGAAGCCCCTTGTCCAAGCCCGAACAAGAATCAGTTTTCCGTTCAACGTGTCCTGCCGCATCGCCCAGGTTGCCAAAGAAGCCAACTCACGCTGTGGCACAGCAACAAGTGCTTTGAGTCCATTACCATAATCCGTAGTGAACGGTTTCATCACAATATGCTCTTCGGTGATACCAAGGCCATGTGCACAGAAGTATTCGGCCAGTTCTGTAGCCGTTGTGGCAGGGTCGAGGCTTTCAACACCAAACCACGTACAGTCTGCTGGCAAAGCTTTTGTGTCGTTCATATTTTTCCTAAAATTAAGAGGTGCGCTTGGTGTGGGCAAGCGCACCGGAAGCGAGCGCCCCACGACAGGTCGCTCTGCTCTTACTGGCTCATCACCTGAGGCGACTGCCAGCAAGCATCTCGTTACAGATTTTGTCTGCTGCGCAATTCAATTGTGGCTTCTTTCTGCCACGTGCTGCGTGCTTCGCGAAGGTCATCTGCCGACGCTTCGGCTTTTGTTCCCGAACGTGTGATAAGAATCAATTGCTTGCCGGAAACCGCGTGCACCATATACAGCTCACCATTCTTTTTGTCGGTGACATAATCGCCGCGAACGATACCGTGCTCGGCTGCTAGCTCATCCTGCTTCCGCAACTGAGCAGCGAAAACACCTCTGTTCGTGTCCGAAACTGCTTGGCTGAACGCTCGAATTTCAATCATTTGTAGCTCCTAAGGCAACAAATTCACGGTCATGTGACCGCTCTGGCCAAAACAGTCGCAAGCATTTGAACAGCCGTGCTGCGTAGTGTTCCACAAATCAAGTTTTCGTTGTCGCTGCGCGTTCGTTTGAAACAGCAGCACCTTCCAGCGTGCTCTGATACACGTGGAAACAAGAGCACACGGCCCATCGCCTAGGATGTGGTTGGCGGATTTGGGAAACCGTTTACGAGCGGCTTCCTGCCACATGCTTGGTTCACTGGTTTCGACTTGGAGAACGGAATTCATATTCGCATTTCATGTATCGGGCCGCCGACGCCAGGGTGGCCACTAGTGATTGCGTACTCAACAACCTTGCGAGCATCTTTTGCGCCGCCGATCTCTCTTATGTAATTTTCAACCAACGGCCCCTTGCAAAGAACGTGGACACCAAAATCGTATGTCTTGATGCAAACTCTGCCGCCACTGTGAACAGAAATTCTTTTCACCGTGTCGTGTGTTGCCATCATGGTTACGAACAAGGAATCGTCGCCTACAGTTCTGCCGCTGATAAACTCTTTGGAAAGCCCGCCTTCGATCGCCGACATCGAGATTTCAACGAAGCGCTTTATTAGTGGTAGTCCAAGCGTTCTGTGTTCACAAGCCGCCATAGTGGCTGCCAGCTGTTGTGCGACCTGTGCGCAGCCTCCGAACCCAAAAATTATTCCAGGCATCCGAAGAAGTTTCTTGACGGTACAAACGGCAGTTGTGCCGTCTAGCGCTGTTGACAGCGAGTCGGCGACCATCAATACGCCGCTAGAATCAAATTGTGTTGCAATGACGGTCACTAGAGGCTCACAACCGTGTCGGCGTCGGTAAGGCCACCGAGTGGCGGCACTGTGACTGCCGTCGGTTCCCATGCTCCGGCCGTCGCGTTCCAGGTCAGGACATCACCGTCGTTGGGAATTCCTACCACAGGCGCACCGTCCGGAAGTTCCAGCGTGCCGTTGAATCCGAGAGTGATTCCACCGGACAGCAGCATATGCGTGGGAGCGATTCCGACGCCGTTGGCGGTGGTGTTGCAAGCTATGTAGACGGTTTGGACGTCTTGCGCATAATAAATATCCCCGACAACGATGTTGCCGGCGTTGAGCAATGACAAAAGCTGTGCTTGCGTTAGTGAATGAAATACAGATGCCATTTTAATTCTCCTCTGCTGCGCGCTCACCTTCTAAAATCGCGGCACGCATTTCAGTTTCTTCTTCGTCAGTCAGTTCATTTTCGACACATGCGCTTGCAACAATTGCATCCATGAAAGCATCCGGCCAGATGATGCATTCACGACGATATGCGGTCGCACGTTCAGCGGCGTCAGCAAGTGCTTCGGCTTCCTGTTCCTTTGTAAACATTTTTGCCTTCACACACCCGTTCACGGTGCTACGGGTGAAACAATTTATTTGCTAGAGCGATTAAGCGTGTGCTGCGATAGGTGCGTAGCGGTTTGTTTCGAACAAGTCGCGTGCTTCCATCTCGGCGTCAATTTGTGCGTTCAGCAAACGTATTCGAGCGCCAAGAGTTTCAATGCGCTCGTCGTAGTTAACGTGCGTCCCATCTTCGGGGCCAGGTGTTCCTGACTTTGTGACAAGCGCAATGACTTCGTTAACGAGCTTCGACCTGTATTCACGCATCTGCTGTTCGCGCTTTCCCATTTCACTCATTGTTGGACTCCTCACTACTCCCGTCAGGTATCACGGGTAATTCAGGGTCAAAGGAATCGTCACCCTCTTCGGGCGCATCCGGATGTTTTATGTCCCACCAAGCAGCGCTAGCTTTCCTGATTTCAATGTAAGGCAAGTAATCGCCAGGGTCGATGCTAAGTTTGAAGTTGTGCGCTTGCGCGTATGTGTTCGGATAAACTATTTTGCTATACGCCTCAACTTTTGTTACATGGTCACGCTGCTCTGCGCTCAACGTTTGTAAAAATTCTTCTTCAAACTTTTCAGTTGCAAAAGAATAGAGATGGAAACGGCGCTCCCATAACTCATTGCCTAGTGCTTTGTCACTGTCTTCGGCTTGTCGCATATAGGCTTCAAAGCCGCTCAGAAACTTGGCGAACGGATACAGCGTGCCCGAAAAGGTATATATTTTTAGATAGGCTTTGAACACACCTGCCACTATTTTGTCACCGAAGCGCCGTATTTTGTCAGCGAGGTCAATCTTCTGCTGCTTTGTTATGTCAGGGATTCGCTTTTCGCTTTCCTCATACAACGACATCAACACCGTGATTGCCGCCGACTCGGTTTTAGTCGGCGGGGTTGTGGTTGTGGATGTTGTATGGGATGTAAGCCTAGGATAGGCGTTGGTTTTCTGCAGATTTCCAACGATGACAGTAGCAGGTTCCAACGATGACTTCGGGGCTTTCCAACGATGACCGGCCTTCAAACCAACGATGCCATCGTTGCTTTCCTGCGGATTTCCAACGATGACTTTAGGCGCTGCTACATCATCGTTGCTTTCCTGCATATTTCCAACGATGCGTCCAATGTACGTTTCTGGAAAAGCTTCGTGGGTTAGATTGATGGTGTAAACGTGTGCAATACCCTTCCGCGTGCTAGGCACAAGCGAAAGCAAGCCCAGGGCTTCCAGCTTCCTATATCGTACCGTCACGGTGGTGTTGCCTAGACCTGTGCGTTCTTTTAAGGCTTCGTGCCCAGGATAGGCATGTTCACCAGTAGCACTAGCACTCGCAGCAATAGCGAGTAAGAAGAGCTTGTCTTCGACTTCAAGCCCTTTGACGGCGAGCACCGTTTTGAGCATGTCACTATAGCTTGTCGGTTTTCGTTTCATAGCCTAAGCGTAACTCGTCAGCATCCGGCAGCCAGCCCCCGTTTGACAACGAACTTTCCTACCTGTCACCGGGCCAGCCTTGCACGCAGCGTCCCAGTACTCCCCGCACTAGGACAAGCCCGAAGTCCGTAACACCGATGGCCGTTTTGTGAGAAATGAATGGTCATTGGGCGGTGATTCAGTAGAGGTTCCCTGTGAAAGGGGAACGGTGCCGCGCCGACGATTCCAAAAAGGTTGTATCGTCCGTGAAAAAGACGGCCGCTACTACTCGATTTTCTATGTGGATGCGCCGGGCGGAACAAAGCAGGTCAAGAAATTCATCGGCAATAGCCTTGAGATTTCCGAACGAGCCGCCCGTCGTGAACACGCTCTCACGATGGAAGAAGTCAACCGACTCCGCGGCAGCTCTGCACCACTAATCAAAGGCCAGACATTTCAAGATGCCATCAACAGATGGCGTACTGCCGTTTCACCTAACCTGGCTCCAGGAACGGTGCGGCAGCGTGAATCCTACCTTCGGGCACATATCGTTCCTCGGTTTGGTCATTCGGCTTTGGCGGAGCTTGACGTTCACGCCATACAACAATTTGCGACCGATCTTCGCAAGACCCTCTCCTACAAATCCGTTGTCAACATTCTTGGCGCAGTATTCACAATCCTGGCTTACACCGAAAAGTGCGGCTTGAAGATCCCAAAGGTGAGTTTCACCGACCTGGAGCTTGGAACCCAGGAGATAGCAACTGACGTCCCATTTTTCACACGGCGACAAGTTGCCTTAATCATTGACGCCGCGCGGGAACCGTTCAAGACACTTTTCGCCGTGGCATGGACTACAGGATTACGAGCTGGGGAAATCTTGGCGCTGACACTCGATGATCTCGACTTTGAACGCAAGACCGTGCGCGTCAACAAATCGTCAGACGACCGCACACGGCAGATTCGCCAGCCCAAAACAAAGAAGTCCATTGCGGTATTGCCCATGAACACGGCCCTAGAATCCAAGCTGCGTGACTACATCCACAAGCACTGGAAACCGAACGCAGGTCAAATACTGTTCCCGGATCGGGCAGGAGTGCGACCGCGGTCAAGGGCAAACGTGGCTCGGGTCGGTCTCAAACCAATATTGAAGAAACTCGGAATTCCCTGCAACAATGTTGGTCTTCACGCGTTCCGCCACGGACTCGCTACAGAACTGGTTGAAGCGGCGGCACCCCTGACGGTTCTGCAACACCAGCTTCGTCATGCCGACATTAAGACGACACTGAAGCTCTATTCGCACGTAATTCCGCAGAGTCAACGAGATGCAATGGAGCAGATCGGAGGGTTCCAATCATTACTGGAACCCGAATCATTACTTAAATTCGTGCGGAAATGACGTGTTAATGCGGTGTTTGGTAGGGGCGGTGGGGATCGAACCCACGACCTTCGGCTTAAAAGGCCGCTGCTCTACCACTGAGCTACGCCCCTGATTTCCCGATGTGCAGCGGAGTGCGCTGTTGAGGGAACGGCGGAATCCGCGCGGAGGCGCGCTTCCGTACTAACTGATTCTAGCGTGCGCACGCACAACGAGCAACCGCGCATTCTTCTTGCGCCAACTGCAGCTCCAGCTTCAGCTGAATCGTTTCGTCTTTAAACTTTGATGGCCACGCTCGCGCAACTCATCCGAACAGCCTGTCCTGCCGCTTCGGCTCCGCAAGCTCGAAATGTTTGTAAGCAAGCGCCGTCGCCACGCGCCCGCGGGGCGTCCGGTCGAGCAGGCCCAGCTGCATCAGGTACGGCTCGTAAATTTCCTCGATGGCGTCTTCCTCTTCGCTCAGCGACGCGGCAATCGTATTCAGCCCCACCGGACCCCCCGAATATTTGCGGATGATAGTGAGCAGCAGATTGCGGTCCACTTCGTCCAGACCGTGCTCGTCCACGCCGAGCATCGCAAGCGCGTCGCGCGCCACGCCAATCGTGATGTGTCCCTTCGCGCGCACCTCGGCATAATCGCGAACGCGTCGCAGCAGCCGGTTTGCCACGCGCGGCGTTCCGCGGCTGCGGCGCGCGATTTCCCCCGCGCCCTCCGTGTCCACCGTGATTCCAAGAATTTTTGCCGAGCGGTGCACGATCCGCTGCAAATCCTCCGGCGAATAAAATTCCAACCGGTGAACGATCCCGAATCGCGAACGCAGTGGCGCCATAATCAATCCCGCGCGCGTCGTCGCTCCGATCAGCGTAAATTTATTCAACTGATAAGGATGAACCCGCGCCCCCGGCCCCTGCCCGATAATCAGGTCCACGCGAAAATCTTCCATCGCCGGGTACAATATTTCCTCCAGCGCCGGCTGCAGCCGGTGAATTTCATCCAGAAAGAAAAAATCGCGCGGGTCGAGCGACGTCAGCACCGCCGTCAAATCGCCTTTTTTCTCCAGCAGTGGCCCGGAGCTCACCTTGATTGCCGATCCCATTTCGTTCGCCAGAATTTGCGCGAGCGTGGTTTTCCCCAGCCCTGGTGGCCCGTAGAGCAGCACATGATCGAGCGCCTCGCCTCGCGCTCGCGCAGCCTCCACGGCAATCTGCAGGTTTTCTTTCACGCGATCCTGCCCGATGTAATCGCTGAAGCTCCCCGGACGCACGCTCGCTTCGATGCGCGCGTCTTCATCCAGTGCTTTCCCGGAAATGATGCGATCCTTCATTTTGCCCGGCGCTTGTCCCTCTTGCATTCTTTCCGCCTTCGCGTGATTGAAATTCTATTCTGCTCGCGCCGCTCGCGCGGCATTGTGCATCGCCGAACCACCCAATATCTGCAGCGACGCGCGCAGCAGGCTTTCAAAATCCGCATTGCCTGCCCCGCGCGATTTCTCGATCGCATTTTCCACCGAGCGGTCGTCGTATCCCAAATTCACCAGCGCCGATGCAACGTCGGATTCCAGCTGCGATTTCGTCGCCGGCTTCCCTGCGCCCGGAATGTCAATCGCCGCGAGTTTATCGCGCAATTCCACCACGATGCGCTCCGCCGTCTTTTTTCCCACGCCCGGAATGCGCACCAGCTGCGCCAGGTCCCCCTTGCGAATTGCCGGCACCAGCTCTTCTATGCTCATCCCCGAAAGTATTTTCAGCGCGAGTGACGGCCCCACGCCCGACGCCGAAAGCAGCAGCTCGAAACACTGCTTCTCCCGCGCCGTCACGAATCCATAAAGCGAAAGTTGATCTTCGCGTAGATGCGTGTGAATCAGCAGCGTGGCTTCTGCGTGCAGGGCGCCCAGGCCGGCAAACGTCGAAAGCGGTATCTGCACCTGATAGCCCACGCCGCTCACGTCGAGCAGCACCTGATTCGGGCGCTTTTCCAGCAGCTTTCCGCGAAGCAATCCAATCATCACGCACGATTATTCAGCACTGCCGCAAGGGTGTCAACGAAACGCGCCCGCCAGAATGCCAAAATGCGGCGCTCGCCACTTTGTGTCGATTCGCCTTGGCAATCAGCAAGGTCAATTTGACACCCGCACTCATACGAAATTTCGGATAGTCGCTCATGCTTTTGCAATTTCAAGCGCCGCGCAACGCGCGTGTAATGTCCGCTTCCGGGAGGACGCTGTTCGCATGCGAACTTCGCAAAATAAATTGCGCGCATGGAACTTTTCTCTGTGAAAAAACTGTCACCTTGCTTTCAGTGCGCGCACCGCTGCGTCTATACACGTGCAAGGGGCGATTGAGATCAAGGAGGATTACAACGATGTCACGTTTCAAATTGAATCTTGCAGTTTCTCTACTCGCCGCTCTCGCGCTCGTGATTCCCGCTTCCGCTCGCGATAATGGCGCGAAAAATTCCAAGTCAACTGTCACCGCCACGATGGATCTCGTCAACCCCGCAACGATTGCCGGGAAGCAGCTCAAGCCCGGCACCTACGATGTGAAGGCAGACGATTCCAAAGTCACGCTTTCTCTCAACGGCAAAGTCGTCGCCGAAGCTCCCGTGCAGTGGAAAGACGAGAAGGGCAAGGCGAAGTATTCCGCGATCGTCACCGATGGCGACGCCAATCAAGTAAAGGAAGTTCACTTCAACGGCAAGTCGCGCTACGTGGAACTTTCCACTGGCGCCACATCCAACGGCCAGTAGCTTTTTCGCAGCTCGATCTGCACCAGCGGGCAACTATCGCGCAAGCGGATGTTGCCCGTTTTTTTTGCGCCCCGCTGAGAATTGCTTCTTGAAAGTGGGTTTAGTGCGAAGCCGGCGAAATCACTTTACGCCATCGATGAGACTCACTTCGTCGATAATTCCGATCACGGCTGAATCAATCGGCGAATTCGGGCGTCCCACCGAAGTCATTGCCGAAAATCCCTCGGTGGTCAGCAGCACGCGTTCGCCGATCCCCGCGCTCACAGCGTCCAGCGCAAGCACTGCTTCTCCCCGGTCCGAGCCATCCAGATTCAGCGGCTGCACCACCAGAATCTTCCGCCCCTCATGCGACGCCGCTTTCTGCGTCGCCACCACGTCCCCGATCACGCGCCCCAGCAGCATTTAAGATTTCACCGTCGCACCGGGAATATTCAGCTCATCCACAATCCCCACAATCGTAGCCTCAGTGGGAACTTCAACGGGAAGAAACGGAAAGCTGGCTTCCTTGCCGCGGCACCAATAAATCGTCTCGCCCGCTCCGGCGCCCACGGAATCAAGCGCCACAATCGCTTTGCCTTTGTCGCGGCCGTTGCGATCGATAGGTTGCACGATCAACAGCCGCTGCCCCACCAGCGACTCGTTCTTCATCGTCGCCGTAACGTTTCCGATCACGCGCCCCAGCAGCATCGGCAAAAATCCTTACTTGTTTCTCGCGGCTGCCAGCTCTGCTTCATGCAGCGCGTCCAGGTGGATGGTATCCACGATGCCGATGATCGCCGCGTCTACCGGGCGATCCTTGCATTCCGCCGCCATGCGTGCCGAGCTGCCGCTAACCACAAGCACTGTCTCGCGAAATCCCGAGTCCACTGTGTCCACCGCAATCAGATAGCCGGATTCGTCTCTGCCTTCAGGGTTAATCGGTTTCACGATCAGGAGTTTTTTTCCTTCCAGGCGCGGATCTTTACGCGTGGAAACCACTGTGCCGACGATGCGGGCCAGAATCATATTTGAATGTCGAAAGTGAATCGTTCTATGCCGAACGTAACTCTCAGGCGCGCCGTCCGAAGAAGATGCTTCGCCTCTCGCACTAACCCTCGCCCTCTGGCTAGCGTTGCGCAACCAGCAAAGTTACTTCGCCGCCGCTGCCATCGCGGACTTCCCGATCGGCAGCGCATCCTCCAGCGATTGGTGTGGCCGCGGAATCACGTGCACGGCAATCAGTTCGCCCACGCGTCGCGCCGCTGCCGCTCCCGCGTCCGTCGCCGCTTTCACGGCTGCCACGTCTCCCCGTACCATCGCCGTCACGTAGCCCGAGCCGATCTTTTCCCAGCCCACCAGCGTGACTTTGGCCGCTTTCACCATCGCGTCCGAAGCCTCAATCATCGCCACCAGGCCGCGCGTCTCGATCATTCCCAGTGCTTCACCCATTCGTCATCCTCCCGCCGAACACCCTCACCGCAGTTGCTTCTCAAAACTGTCGCCGCTTTCCGCAGCGCCCCGCAATTCCTCAATCCATATTGCTGTAACGCTGCAGCCGCGATCGTTCTTTCTGCACGGCCTCGTCTATCAGCGTTTCCAGCTCGCGCCGCGTCAATGTGATGCGCTGCTCATCCCCGCCTTCCGCATCCGACGTGATCGGGCACTCTGCATTCGTCGGCGCAGCGGTCTGCGCCCCATAACGCGCCCTCGCCGCGAGCAATTTTTCCACATCCCCGCCGGAAAGCAAGACTTGTTTGCCGAGAAGCTCGGTAACCAGCGCCACGTGGGCAAAGTGCTCGGTCGTCTCCATGCGGAAGAAAGCCGTCAGCAGGTCTGGCCCATACGTCACCACGCCATGATTCGCCATCAGCACCGCGTCGTAGTTCTGCACCAGCGGCTCGATCGCGTCGGTCAATTCGGTTGTTCCGGGTGTTCCATAGCGAGCCACGGGAATGCAGCCCAGCGATAGCACCAGCTCAGCGAGTATCGCCCTGTTCAAAGGAAGGCCGGCGGAAGCATACCCTGTCGCGGTCGGCGGATGTGCGTGGCACACCGCATTGATGTCCGGGCGCCGCCGGTAAATCAGCAAGTGCATCGCAAGTTCTGAGGAGGGGTTCCGCCGCCCGCTCAGCTTCACGCCGTTCAGATCCGTGATCACCAGATCTTCCGGCGTCATCATCCCTTTGCTGATTCCGGTGGGTGAGGTAAGAATCCGTCGCGGGTCAAGCCGCAGCGAAATATTTCCGTCCGTCGAAGCCACGTAGCTGCGCTGGTGGATCCACTGGCCGACCGCGCAGATGTCGCGCCGGTGCTCCTCCTCCGTCTTCAACGCGCCCGGCGATATCGAGTCAGGATGCATCTGCCTCCACAGCAGGGCCTATCTTAAGGGGTCTACGCGTAAATCCCGCGCAATTTCAGCGCACGCGCCACGCGGTCGATCGCTACAATGTACGCGGCGATGCGATTGTTCACCCCGTGCGATTCCGCGTACCTCACCACCTGATCGAAGCTCTGCTCCATCACGTCCTGCAAGCGCTCATTCACTTCGCGCTCGCGCCAGAAAAATCCCTGCCGGTCCTGCACCCATTCGAAATAGCTTACCGTCACGCCGCCCGCGTTCCCCAGAATATCAGGAACGATAAATATCCCCTTCTGCTCGATGATCGGATCGGCATGCGCCGTCGTCGGCCCGTTGGCCCCTTCGCACAAAATCTTGCAGTCCACCCGCTGTGCGTTCTTCGTGGTGATCTGGTTTTCCGTCGCCGCGGGAATCAGAATGTCGCAGGGGCGAAACAGCACCTCCTGCGCGCTCATCTTCTCTCCGCCCATCGGATATTCCTGCAGCGGCCTTCCCTGCTTGTAAACCCAGTCAACCACCTTGGGAACGTCGAACCCCTTCTCGTTATACAGCCCGCCGTGAATGTCCGCGAGTCCAATAATTTTGTAACCTGCTTCGTGCATCAGCAGCGCGCCCTGCGATCCCACATTTCCAAAGCCCTGGATGATGACGCGGCATCCATCCCGCTTCATCTTCAGCTTATCCAGCGCTTTGTCGCAGCAAATCATCACCCCGCGGCCGGTGGCTTCCTTGCGTCCCTGCGACCCCCCAAGTTCCAGCGGCTTTCCCGTCACCACCGCCGTGGTCGCCTGGCGCACGTGCATCGCGTACGTGTCCATCACCCAGGCCATGGTCTGCTCGTTCGTGCCGATATCCGGCGCGGGAACGTCGCGCTCCGGCCCAAACCATTCGCACAGTTCAGCCGTGTACCTCCGCGTGATGCGCTCCAGCTCCACCTTCGAAAGCTTCGACGGATCGCAAATCACTCCGCCCTTCGCCCCGCCAAACGGTATATTCACCACCGCGCATTTCCATGTCATCCACGCCGCCAGCGCCCGCACTTCGTCGATTGACACGTCCGGCGCAAACCGGATTCCGCCCTTGCCGGGCCCGCGCACGTTGGAATGCAGCACCCGGTAGCCGACAAACACTTCGAGTTGCCCGTTGTCCCGCGCCACCGGCACGTAAACCGTGATTTCCTTGCTCGGATATTTCAAATACCGGTACAGGCCGTCTTCCAGCGCCAGCTTCTGGGCTGCAATTTCAAATCGCGCTTCCGCGGATTGATAGACATTCAGTTCATCTTGTTCAGCCGCGCACATTACGACCTCCCCGTTTCTCCCAGCACATTGGTCCATCCTCCGGCGACGTGGCCGGCCCCGCTCCTACCTTACAATCTCACTCTCATTCACATTCCAGGCAGTGTCGGCCAGTATACGAACACCCGCAGAACCGCGCAAGAAAAGCATTCGCGTTTGGTTTCCATTCCCAGTTTGAAACACCGAACCCTTAGCGCGCCGCGCGGTGCATCACAAATTTATCCAGCAGCAATCGCGTTAAGCTCTCTTGGTTGTGCCGAACCACGCGCTCGAGCTGCAGCAGATCCCCGGTAACCACTTTCAGCCCCATGTGCTGCAACTCTGCCAACGCGGGCCGCACCGGCTCCGCCCCTTGCAGGCGGTAGCGCCGCAGCAGCCGCGGCGGCACCGGCGTCCGGTTAATTACCACGCAGTCGAAAATATGCCGTCGCGTGTGGTGATAAATCGCCCGAACATGATCCGCAACCGAGTAGTGCTGCGTCTCGCCCGGCTGCGTCATCAGGTTCGCGATGTAGACGCACGTGGCCCGCGAATTCGAAATCACTTCCACCACCTGGTCAATCAGCAGATTCGGAATCAGGCTCGTATACAGCGAGCCCGGACCCACAAGTATCAGGTCAGCCTGGCGCAGCGCTTCAAGAACTTCCGGAATAGGACGTGCCCGCCGCGGGCAAAGCCGCACCGTCTCGATGCGCTTCCGCGAACGCGAAATGTTCGTCTCGCCTGCTACAACCGTTCCATCCTCAAGCTCTGCTTCCAGCGTGATATTTTGCGCCGTCGAAGGATAAATCCTGCCGCGAATCGCCAGCACTTGAGACGACACGCGCACCGCTTCCGGAAAATCCCCGGTTACATTCGTCAACGCCGTCAGAAATAGATTCCCAAAGCTGTGCCCGGCCAGCCCTTTTCCGCCGGGGAAGCGATATTGAAAAAGTTTGCCGAGCAAATGCTCGTCTTTCGATAGCGCCACCATGCAATTGCGAATGTCTCCGGGAGGCAGCACGCGATATTCGCGCCGTAATCGCCCTGAGCTGCCGCCATCGTCCGTCACCGTGACCACGGCGGCAAGGTCCGCGATCGGATGTGGCGTGCGATCGTTCTTCCGCCGCGCCACGTGCTCTTTCAACCCACGCAGCACCGTGGAAAGTCCCGTGCCGCCGCCCAGCGCGACAATCCGAGCCGGTCTGTAAGCTTGCTGGGTTTGCGTCTTCACGGGAGAAGGGTACAGCTAGCCGTTCGAACCATCTCGTTCGGGGTAGAGAAGCTCGGTAAAGCGCGGGTCTTCCTGCAGAAATGCGAAATCCTCGTCATTGCGCGCGTGGTAGCGATTCTCAGGACGCAACTGAATCGCCACCTTCAAATTCACCATTGCCGAATCCGCTTCGCCCGTCAGGCAGTCGAGCGCCGCCATCGCGTACACAATATGGTCCGCTTTCGGCGCGGCCTTGCGCGCGCGATCCAGATGCTCGCGGGCCTCGTCCCAGCGCCCCAGATTCATCAGCGCCACGCCCTGCGTGTAGTGATCCTCGGCGGATTTAAGCACGGGAATTGGCGGTCGCGAAATCCGCTGCTCGCAGATGCGAATGTGCATCTGGGCGCGGTCCGCAAGCTCTTTGGTAGGGCCTTGGACCACCCTCTCCAGCGCTTCCTTCGCGCGCGCGTACTTCAGCTGTTGGAAGTGCTTCAGCGCCTCTTCGTAGAATTTCAGCTGCGCCTGTTTGGCGGGCGCCTCGGGGTCCACGGGCAGCGCTTTCGCCTTCGAGGTCTTCTTTAAACTCTTCGTTTTCAGTAGCTTATGGCTTCCAGAGGAGGAATTGGTTGTTCGGATCGAGCGACGCTTCACGAGTGCCTCTTCAGTAAGACTAATTTCAAACCATAGCAAAGTCAAGGTATTGCGTCAATGCGCCCGTTTTCATCCCATTTTGGGCTTCCGCAAGCAAATCCCCCTCTTTTCGCCTCAGCAAAGGAAAATCGAACGCTTTTTACATCCCCGCAAGCCCCCCACCTCTTCCTTCCGAGTTCCCCATCCAAGCCGAGGAGTCCACACCCCTTAGCCCTCCGCCACGCCGCAACGTTGTCAAATGGGAACCTGCCCCAAGCGGGCGCGTTGGAGAGCGATAGGACCCTATGCTATAAGTACTGGGCTGCTAAATTTGAGGAAATTGTGCCGTTTATTAATTTTCCTGCTCGCGAAATCAACTGCAAGCTCGTTTACTACGGTCCCGGCCTCGGCGGGAAGACCGCAAACTTGCAGTGGATCTACGAACATACCGGGACGAATCAAAAGGGAAAGATGGTTTCGCTCGCCACGGAAACCGACCGCACCCTTTTCTTCGATTTTCTTCCGCTCGACCTCGGAACGGTTCGCGGCTTTCGCACTCGCTTTCATTTATATACGGTTCCCGGCCAGGTGTTTTATGAAGCCAGCCGCCGCCTTATTCTCAAGGGCGCCGATGGAGTCGTGTTCGTCGCCGATTCCCAGGAAGAGCGCCTGGATGCCAACCTCGAAACGCTCGATAACCTGCGCGAACATCTGAAAGATCACAACCTCGATTTCACAACCATTCCTTACGTCCTGCAGCTCAACAAACGCGACCTCCCCAACATTCTTTCCGTTGACGATCTCAAGAAAGAACTCAACGTGAAGGGCGAGTCCGCTCTCGAAGCCGTCGCCATCACCGGCCAGGGCGTCTTCGACACCCTGAAAGAAGTCGCCAAGCTAGTCCTTGCCGAACTCAAGAAGAATTCCTAAGCGATCTCAATCAGTACAAGTGAAACTGAACCTCGACGGGCACGGTTACCGCTGCTGGCATTCCATCAGGTCCGTTCGCCGGTTTGAATCTCCACTTATAAATCGCGTCCAGCGCCGACTGGTTGAGCCCGCACGGAAGCCCGCGAATGACTGAGACTTTGGTTGCAATTCCATCCGCGCCAATTTCCACTTGCAGTGTTACCAACCCTTGAAATTTCGCATTACTCGCGACTTCGGAAAATTTCGCCGCCGGGCAATAAGTACAGGTGGGCATTGTGTAACCCTTTGTCCCTCCGGGTGGAATGTCACTATGAAGGCCATCATTCGGCGGCGATTGCCCCCCACTGCCCGTAGCATGCGCGGAAGACCTGGAAGAATCCCACAACGCGCGCGCGGGCTCGGAGATCAGCATTTGCATTTCGGAAGTCAGAGGAAGAGGGATTCGTTTGTCAAAGATAACTTCCTTGTCGGCAACGCGCATGGCATATACCCGGAGCACCACTTTATCGGACAAAACATCCAAACTGCCTGTAACTACCGCCATTGCATCGAATTCCATCGCATAGCATCTCGCCGTCTCTGGCTTCCCATAGGAATCAGGAGAGAGTTTGTCCGCTGAATACTTCTTCAGATATTCCTCGCGGTCCACGACATTAAACTCGTTCGCATGTTTACTCAGAGAATCGGAAAATTCACGGGCCAGCTCCCCACCCAACTCGCTCGGCCTTCCCTGCGTCTCAACAAAATCGGCCACCAGCACATGCGACATATCAAACGGAAGTTTTGTTTTCTTGTGAATCGCTGCTGCCGCTTCGGAGGCAAGCGAGTCGAGCTGCGACGGTGCAGCCTGCTGCGCGCGGACGGGCAAAATTAGAATGAGTGCAAGAAGCGCGGCGAAAAAAATTTGTCCGAAGGAATGGCACTGCAGTGACGGGAAAAAACGCTGAATGAAAATTCTCCACACCGGAACGCTCCGCGAAACTAACTCCGCCGGGCCTTCGCCTTCGGCGCTAGGCGTGAGCGGCGCCGCCTCGAAAGCTGAGGACGGCTTTTTCTTCATCCGTGTACGTGGGAATCGAATTGATCAGGCGCGTCAGCTCCAGCACTTCGCGGACGTGCCCGGTGGGATTCAGCAGCTTCAGGCCCCCGCCGTGCCGCTCAAAAGTTACAAACGACCGCACCAGTGTGCTGATACCGGAGCTATCCATCTGCGTCACCCCGGCCAGATTTACAAGGATGTCCGCGTTCGGCATTTCGGCGAGTTTCCGGAGTTCGTTGCCCAGCGCGTCGTTGCTCGCGCCTATCGTTATGCGGCCTTGGAGATCGAGAACGGTGACAGTGCCCGATTTCCGCGCCGAAATTTGCAGGCCCATGTGCTTCTCCTTTGCCCCCAGGGGCGAGGAGCCGTCAGTGCCGGGCGCCCAGTGACCCTTTCCGGACGCGCGACCGGCGCATTATAACCCTGCAAGTGTATAAAAATAAAGGAGGTGAAAGCCTGGCGGCGATCACCTCCCGGGGTGGGTGGGGTGTGTTGCTGAAACGTCTTGCAGGGATTTTGTGGTCCCGCGCCTTTCGCTCCAACAACCCGGCAAATCGCCGGTACCACACATCCCTCTGATATATCAGAGCCCCCGAAACTCTGTCAACGGCAAACATAGCCAAAACCCCTCCCCGCTGAGGAAAATCCGACCCCCGCCGCACCCCAGAATAACGATTTTTAAGGCCACTTTCGGCACTTGGCGGCTTCCGTCCATTATCCAAGGGAAGAACTGGCAGCGCTTCGGGCCGCCTCTGCAAACGGCAGCGTCGCAATCACCGTAATCCCTTTTCCATTCGACCGGACTTCCAGTTTTCCGCCCAAGGCTCTTAGTCGCTCCCGCATTCCGCGAAATCCCACCCCCACGCTCTCGCCGGAGGCAATCTTCGACTGAATTTCCCGATCGAGCCCCTTGCCCTCATCGCTCACTTCCAGTTTAATTTCTCCCGGCGAACGCGTCAGCCTGACGCGTGCCGTCGAACTTCCCGAATGCCGATGGATATTCGTCAAGCACTCTTGCGTAATCCGAAATAGACACAGTTCATAATCCTGCGGGAACCGCTCCTGCTCCTTTGGCAGTTCCAGTTCCGTCGCGATCTTGCTGCGCTCGGCAAATCCTTCCACGTACCACTTCAGCGCCGATTGCAGCCCCACTTCGTCGAGCAATGGTGGATGAAACAAATACGACATCGTGCGAATATCCGCCGAAGCCTGTTCGATCAGCCGGGAGTTCTCATCCACACATCCTGCCGTATCCGGGCTAAGCTTCGCCTTCTCCATGTCGATCATCACGGCGTTCATACTCATGGCCGCAAGCAGCTGCCCCACTCCGTCATGTAATTCGCGTGCCACGCGCCTTTTTTCTTGATCCTGCAGCTTCAGCAGACGCCACGAGAACTCCCTCTCTTTAATCGCCTTTTCGGCTTCCTTGCGCTGCGTGATGTCCCGCGCCACTTTGGATGCCCCACTCACACGGCCTGTGGCATCTTTAACCGGCGAAATTGAAAGGGAAATGTCCAGCATCGAACCGTCCTTGCGTACGCGGATGGTTTCGAAATGTTCGATGCGCTCGTCTCGCCCGATTCGCTCAAGGATGATCGCTTCCTCGTGCTGCCGATCCTGCGGAACGATAAGTCTGATATTTCGGCCAATGGCTTCTGCTTCCGAGTAGCCGAATAACCGCTCTGCGCTTCTATTCCAGCTGGTAATCGTCCCATCGAGAGTCTTGCTGATGATGGCATCGTCCGATGAATCCACGATCGCGGCCAGCCGGGACTGCGCCGCAAATCCGCGACGATTCGATTCCCCAAGAGCAATAATCGCGAATGAGAACACCAGGAACCCCAGCATTCCGTACACGTCACCTTTTTTTTGTGGGATTCCCCAACGAGATACCGGCAGAAACCAATACCAGATGCCCAGTGTCCCCAATAGCGCAGTTACGATGGACGGGCCCAGTCCGCAATACCACGCCGAGAAAACAACCGCCAGCCACATAGTGTGATATTCATTCTGATTTCCCAGCAGCGGCGTCAGCAGGTACCGAATGTACAAAGCGATCGCGGACGCGATGATTGCCACGCTGTACCGAAACGCCGCCCCGCCCTTGCTCATAACCTCATCTTAGACCAATCCCGCGGGATTAGCCGTCAAGATCATCGCCGGAGCCATAGCGCGCCACTCAAGTCAAAACACCATCAACTGCAACAGCAAGTCACAACAGTGCTATCATCCGATATCGTGACGCCTCAAGCGCAACTCCGCGCACCAAATATGCGTTCCATTTTCAAGGGTGGGCCACCCGCCCACTAGCTAGCTCCGTTTCATCAAGCGCCTTACGTAGCGGCTCATTAAAGAAATTGCGAGTTTTTCATGCAATACCCTTCGTCTCGCGATGCGATTCTTCGCGTGTGCCTTTCGCGGAGGAACGATTTGTTCTTGCCACATGGGGAAGAATCTGGGTACTGCTTTTCGGGTTGCGCATAACAAATCTCGAACTTGATGACGCCTTTCGTCCAGTTTAGTGACCAATCGGTCCAGGGATTGTAGGGACCCGTCGTTCCATTCTAACGGAATCTCGAATGCTGCGAGTTCCAGCACGCTCCTGTCAATCACCGATTCGAGTCGGTTCAACCATACTTCGAATACGTCGAGTCCGGACACTTCCGCGTAAACGTTTGCCGTTGCGAACAGCCCATGTTTCGAACTGATCGGAAAATTCCATTTACATCCATTGAAGCAGAAACCCTCGTCGATCATTAGAGCGTGGTGTGAGTAATAGGGCGAAGAGAGGTTTTTTCGCTCGTTCTGAACGAAAACAACTTGACGTTGATCCATGTTTCCGACCCAACTGTCAAAGACGAGCATTCCCAGAAAGTCAGCAATGTTGTCCACAGTACCAAACATCCCTTGCGGTAGAAAGTCACAGACCCTAGCTGGGACCAAGTGACCGCGCAAGTCTAGGTTTTGCGGATAACGAGACCCGACACATAAACCAGATTTGAGTGGGACTCGGCTCCGTTCAAGTTGAATTACCATCTGATCGGTGTATTTGATTAGATATTCATCGACTTCAATAATTCTTACCTCGGGCACAGGGAGGCCTAGTAGTTTCGCCAACAGACCACCCAATAGCTCGTTTGCCAAAACCCTTAGTCCCTGAGGGTTGTTCTGAAATTTAACGACGTAGTATTCGCCGTCGGAGCATCGCATAAGCTGCGGTTGGGAACCGCCGCGCATCCGTCGAATCGATTCCAACGCGTACACTTTGGCGTTCATATCCCCCTCATTCCTAGAGGACACGCCTTGTCTTCGCTACTCATTCGCTAATTCAGCAGTCTCGCTAAATTCCGACTAGATGCTAAAACTGGGAATCATTCTCGTGAAGGGGGACGAACGGAGAAAGGGGCCAAATCGGTTACTTAAAATCAGTTTAGTGGACCCTGCGTCTCCTTCTGGGAAAGAAGATACTTCACCTCAACGACATTAGATCGGTAAAATTAATAGCCCGTTTCGCGGTCAGTTGTCAGACTCATGGCCGATCCTCGTGCCTCACACCGCGTGCTGAGTCGGGAGAGGTCAGGTTCATTCCGAAACCGCGATCCGACTGAAGTTTCTTATATGGTAATTGAATCGCGTCGTCAATTCGTATAATCCCCACACGTGCCAACATTAAATACTGAGGTAAAGATACCTCAGTGCGTAAAAACCATTTGATTACTTATTTCTGAGTACCGAGCGTAATAGCCTCAATAGGCGTCTGCGTAGAGTCGTTAGTGCCTCTCGAATCGTTTGATTGCGACTTGAAAAACACCTCTCCCAAATCTGTCACAGCTTCCTAAAAGCAACCCAGCCTTAATAGACAAGCGCTCGAACCGAATGAACATAATCCTTCCCGTTTCGGCATGGTAGTTTGGAATTGTGTTCCAGTTTGAACTCTGTTTCATATCCTTAATGCTTATCAGTAGGTAGCAACACGCTGGCTAAAAACTCAGAAAATTTCTTCGAACAACATTTGCAAGGCCTCCTGACCGTTCGATCTTGCTTTGAACGGAAGTAGTCAGTACTGACCCATCGCACATTTTCCCGATTTGCCCCCTCTGCGCGTTCCTGATGAGTCTGTTTTGGAGTTCAGAAAAGCCGCCTCGCTTCCCAGAAATAGTCCGGAGCAATCTTCCAGTCTTCGCGTTTCCGACCGGCG
>Ga0308309_10000754_pt1 | contig 19791 bp, 12 predicted proteins | sample HubBroMetageWFT5_FD_192491 | JGI IMG/M metagenome (GOLD analysis project Ga0308309, IMG submission 192491) | Warmed and freeze-thawed soil microbial communities from the Hubbard Brook experimental Forest, New Hampshire - Hubbard Brook CCASE Soil... | ecosystem: Environmental > Terrestrial >...
ATCCATCTACACGGACCCACTAGTACCGTGGAAGAGCGGCGCTTCAGCGCCGCGTAAAGCTCCCCCTAATTAATGTCATTCCGAGCGAAGCGAGGAACCTTGGTTTCGCTCGCACCATCCCAACTCATGTAGAGACAGCCGCCTCGGCTGTCAGCGGAGCAAAGCAACGCCCGTGTAAAGCGGGCGCCCCCGCCCGCTGCCTCTGATCCTGCCGTTGGTCTTGTTATCCATCCACACGGACCCACTAGTACCGTGGAAGAGCGGCGCTTCAGCGCCGCGTAAAGCTCCCCCTAATTAATGTCATTCCGAGCGAAGCGAGGAACCTTGGTTTCGCTCGCACCACCCCAACTCATATAGAGACAGCCGCCTCGGCTGTCAGCGGAGCAAAGCGACGCCCGTATAGAACGCACACTCCGTTGCCTGACGCTCCCCCTTCGTGCCCCACTCCCTAACACCCCTTCACGTACTCTTTTCCACAGCCATCCACTCCCCCTCTGTGACATCTGACCTTGCCCCCACCCCATAAACTAGTAGTAGTATGCTTCTCCGCGAAATCATCTCCGAAAAACTCCTGGCCACCCCGGCCGGCACCAAATTCGACGTCCGTAACACCTTATTTTTCAATATTTTGCGCGCAAACCCTTTGCTTGCAAGATTTTACGCGGACTTCTTCCGCCGCCACGGCGCTAACCCCAGCCTTATCAAAGATTTAGAAACTCGATCCGCAGATTTTTTCTCTCCACATCAATCCACCAACAGTGCATCACCCAAACCAGCGAAAGGCTCAACCCACATGGCAATCAACCCAAACACTCGCGTCTGCACTCACATCAAGGTCAACGGAATCCGCTGCGGCTCTCCCTCGCTGCGCCAGGAAGTCTTCTGTTATTTCCATCAGCGGATGATCCGTGGCGTGCGCACTCCGCCCAAATCTCGCCTCCATCCCATCGCCAATTTCGAGGACCCGCAAGCCATCCAGGCCTCGCTCATGGAAGTCGTCAACGCCCTCGTCCGCAACCAGATCGATGTCCCTCGCGCCCGCCTCGTTCTGCGCGCGCTTAGCATCGCCGTGAGGAACGCAAGCAAGACTCATTTCGATTGCTGGCAAAGCGATATGGTCAAAGAAGTTCCCCAATATCCCGCAGCCCCGCCAGTAGAGGGCCCATTTTCCATCACCACCGCCCAGGCCGCAGTCCTCAACAGCAATCACAGGCCGCAAAAAGATGAGTCGGAACCAGAACGCTTCAGCAACGCCTTTAAGGCCGCCTCAGCGGACGCTCACCGCAAAGCGCCCGCCAGCGCCAAGACAGCACCCCGATCCCGCCCTGCAAGCCGCAGCCGAGCCGGATAGCGTGAGGCGTTGCCAGACGAGCGGGAGGCGCAGACAAGGGCTCGAAGTTTCACGCAGACGTTTACGAAGAACCGAGAACTGACTACTAGTCGGCAACAGCCTTATCAGTGATAAGCAGCCCACGGTCGATGATGGCAAACGCCTCACGCAGCTGCTGCTCGTTGATGCACAGCGGAGGGTTGGTGAAGAAGGTGTGCCAGCGGACAAATGTATACAGGCCCTGCTCGCGGAAGAAGCGCCCGAGCGCGACCATCTCTTCGGAAGTGCCATTGAACGGAGCCATGGGCTGTCGCGTCTTGCGGCTGCGAATGAGTTCGACGATGCCGAACAGTCCGATCGAGCGCACCGCGCCCACCGACGGATGTTTCGCCTGCAACTCTGCTCCCAACTCTTTCATCAGCGTGCCCAGTGTTTTGGCGTTGTCGATCAGCCTGTCTTCTTCATACACGCGAATCGTCGCCAGCGCTGCCGCGCATCCCATGGGATGACTGTTATAAGTCAGTCCGCCGTAGAAGACTTTGTCCTGAAAATGCTGCGCGATGGCATGCCGCATCCCAACCGCGCCGAGAGGAAGATAGCTCGAGGTCAATCCCTTCGCCATGCACAGCAGATCGGGAACAACCTTCCAGTGGTCGACCGCAAACCACGCGCCGGTTCGTCCAAAACCAGACATGACTTCATCGGCGATCATCAGGATTCCATACTTGTCGCACAGCTTGCGGATGCCCTCGAGATACCCATCCGGTGGGATGAGAACGCCGTTGGTTCCAGTCACCGGCTCAAGAATGAAGGCAGCAATGGTTTGCGGACCTTCAAGCTGAATGGTTTCTTCGATCATAGCCAGCGAAGTCTCAGCGGATTCCCAGCCGCGTTCGATTCCATGATAAGGATCGAGCACATGCACCACGCCCGGAATGCCCGGTTCCGCAGCCCATCGGCGCGGATCTCCGGTAAGACTCATCGCTCCGGCAGTCGCGCCGTGATAAGAACGATAGCGCGCCATGATTTTGTGGCGGCCAGTAAAGAAGCGCGCAATCTTAATGGCATTCTCGTTGGCATCGGCGCCGCCGTTGGTGAAGAAGAACGTGTCGATGTCGCCGGGAGTGATTGCGGCGAGCTTCGCGCCAAGACGCGCACGAACTTCCGTAGCCATGAAGGGATTCGCATAAGCCAGCGTCGCTGCCTGCTCGCTGATGGCCTGAATGACGCGCTCGTCGCCGTGTCCGATGTTGACCGACATGAGTTGGCTGTTGAAGTCAATGAAGCGCTTGCCTTCCGGCGTGTAAAAGTAAATGCCCTTGGCGCGAGCCACAGGAATGGGATCGACTTTGGATTGCGCAGACCATTCGTAGAGCGTGTGCTTGCGCGCAAGGTCGACGATTTCCTTGCCAGTCATGGTTGGAGTGGTCAGAGTTGTGGTCATGGAGTCCTCAATTTGTTGATCAATGACACAATTGCTCAATCGCTCAATGGCCTAGAACTTGCGGCTATGCTCTTTGGCCCAGCGCTCAACTACTACTTTCTTGTCGGTATAGAACTCGATGGCGTCGCGGCCCTGGCCGTGGAGATCGCCGAAGAAGCTGTTCTTCCATCCGCTGAAGGGGAAATAGGCCATGGGCGCGGCGACTCCGATGTTGATCCCGATGTTTCCCGCCGGAGCTTCGTAGCGGAAGCGGCGCGCGGCCGATCCGCTCGACGTGAACAAGGACGCCTGATTTCCGTAGGCGCTGCGTTCGAGGAAGGCAAGCGCTTCGTCCATGTCGTCGGCGTGAACGAGGCTGAGAACCGGACCGAAGATCTCCGTGTCGGCCAGATCGCTGGTGGCCGGAACGTCGTCGAGGATCGTGGGCTTCACGAAGTTGCCGGATTCGTATTTCGGGATCTTCGAGTTGCGTCCGTCGAGCAGGATTTTCGCGCCCTGCTTTTCGCCGAGCCCAATGAGCGATTCGACCCGCTCTTTGCTTTGCTGCGTAATCACTGGACCCATCTGCACGCCTTCTTCAAGGCCGTTGCCGACTTTGAGTTTGGAGGCGGCGTCGGCAATGGAATCGCGGAATGTCTTCTGCGCTTCGCCAATGGTGACTGCGACAGAGACGGCGAGACAACGCTGGCCGGCGCATCCGAAAGCGCTGTCGCTGATGATCTGCGTGGCCATGGGCATGTCGGCGTCAGGAAGAACGACGACGTGATTCTTGGCTCCGCCCTGGCACTGGCAGCGCTTTCCTTTTTCGCCGGAACGCGCATAGATGTAGCGCGCCACAGGAGTAGATCCAACGAAGCTGATGGCGCGCACTTGGGGATGGTCGATGAGCGCGTCGACAACGGACTTGCCGCCATTGACGAGATTCACGACGCCTTTGGGCAGTCCAGTTTTCTCGAGGAGCTCGTAAACATAGCGCATGGTGAGCGGAACGCGCTCGGATGGCTTGAGGATGAAGGTGTTGCCGGTCGCAATCGCGTAGGGCAAATACCAGAATGCAATCATTCCCGGAAAGTTAAAGGGCACGATGGCGGCGGTGACGCCGAGAGGCTGGCGAATCATCATCTCGTCGATGCCGCGAGCAACGTCTTCGAGATTGTAGCCCTGCATCATCATGGGAATGCCGCAGGCGACCTCAACGTTTTCAATCGCGCGGCGCATTTCGGCTTTGCCTTCGGTGAAGGTCTTGCCGTTTTCCTGGGTGATGATGCGGGCGATGTGGTCGATGTGGTCTTCAAGAAGCGTCTTCAGCTTGAAGAGCGGCTGGATCCGGTCTTCGGGCGGAGTGCGACGCCATTCGGGAAAGGCGGCGGCGGCGGCTTCGATCGCCTGGTTGACTTCCGCGGCTTCGGCGAGCGGGACTTGGGCCAACGTCTCGCCGGTCGCAGGATTGACTACGTCACGCCACTCCGAGGCGTGCGAGTCGGCCCACTGGCCGTTGATGTAGTTGGTGAGTTTGGTGGCGGGAGGTGCGGCTACTAACGTCATGGGATTGCCTCTGCTGTCGCGAAGAGTTCCGTGCACTCGTTCCGTGCACTCAAAGATCAATGATACCAAGCTGGTAGAGATCCTTCGACTGGCGGGTTGTCCTTCGCGCGTGGTGCGCGAAGAACAATCCCCGCTCAGGATGACAAACCTTGACCCTCCAAGCTCAGAGCAAAGCTTCGCTGCGCTCGACTGGACGGGCGAGGCGCCCGTCCCCACACTTGTCGCAGACTGTGGCGAGGGCGGATTCGAGCACGTCGAGCCCCTCGTCCATTTGCGAGTCGGTGACGACGAGCGGCATCAGCAGACGAATCACATTGCCGTACGAACCTGCAGTGATGGTAATCAGGCCGTGCTCGTAACAATATTGAGATATCTGCCTGGTTTCTTCGTCGGCTGGTTCACGGGTTTGGCGGGAGCGCACCAGTTCAAGCGCCTGCATTGCGCCCAGACCGCGGACATCACCCACGAGTTCCCAGCGAGACTGCCACTGCGCGGCACGGCGGCGGAAGCGGTCCCCGAGCTGATTGGCGCGAGCACAAAGGTTTTCGGTTTCGATGATCTGCAGCACGGCGAGCGCAGCCTCGCAAGCTGCAGGATTGCCTCCGAAGGTTCCGCCCAGCGTACCGGGACCGGTCGTGTCCATGATCGCGGCACGCCCGGTAATGGCGGCGAGCGGCAAACCGCCGCTCAGCGACTTGGCCATCGCAATGAGATCGGGTTCGAAGCCGAGGCGCTCGCAGGCAAACATCGCTCCGGTGCGCGCGAAGCCGGTCTGCACTTCATCGGCGATCAGGAGGATTCCGTGCTTGCGGCAGATGTCAGAGAGGATGGGAAAGAACTCAAGCGGCGGAGTAATGAATCCACCCTCGCCCATGATTGGTTCCACGATCACTGCGGCTACGGATTCAGCGGCGACTACACGCTTGAAAGCGTCTTCGATGTGGCGGGCGCAGTGAACTTCACAAGAAGGATACTGCAACGAATAGGAACAGCGATAACAGTAGGCGAAGGGGACGCGGTAGACGTCGCTGGGGAAAGGCTCGAATCCAGACTTATAAGGATGCGTTTTGCTGGTTGCGGCCATCGCCATGTAGGTGCGGCCATGGAAAGCGTCTTCGAATGCAAGAATCGCGGGGCGCCGGGTGTAGGCGCGGGCGATCTTGATGGCATTCTCGATGGCTTCGGCGCCGGAGTTGACCAGAAGAGTCTTCTTGGCGAACTTGCCTGGCGTAATCGCATTGAGCCGTTCGGCCAGTGCGATGTAGCTCTCGTAGGGAAGTACGTTGAAGCTGGTGTGAAGGAAGCGGTCGAGCTGTCGACGAATGGCTTCGACCACACGGGGAGCGCGATGCCCTGTGTTGAGGCAGCCGATTCCACCCGCGAAATCGATGAAGCAGTTGCCGTCAACGTCTTCGATGACAGCGCCTTCGGCTTTGGCGACAAACACGGGCGTGGCGTGATAGGCCGCGCGCACGACGGCAGCGTCACGGCGTCGCATGAGATCTTGCGAGCGTGGGCCCGGGATTGGAGTACTCAGTTGAATAGTTGACATCTTCAGTTTCCCTTAGTGGCCCAAGTGATCAGTGGCCAGTAAATTCGTACTTTGTTTCATTGGCCACTGGTCACTGACCACTGGCCACTTGTCTTTCAGTACCACCCGATCGGCGCTTCGTTGAGATTGATGTAGACCTGCTTGGTTTCGAGATACTCTTCGATGCCCCAGGGGCCTAGCTCGCGGCCGAAACCGGATTGTTTGTAGCCGCCCCACGGGGCTTCGACGTACGTGGGTTGCATGTGATTCACCCACACGATGCCTGCGCGCAGGGCTTTCACCGAGCGCATGGCCTTGAAGATGTCGCGGGTCCAGACTGCAGCGGCTAATCCGTAGGGTGAATCGTTGGCGATCTTGAGCGCGTCTTTTTCGTCTTCAAACGGAATCACGGCGGCAACCGGGCCGAAAATTTCTTCGCGGGCAATGCGGGCGGAGTTGGTGACATCGCTGAAAATCGTGGGCTGGACGTAGTAGCCCTTGGCAAACTTCTCAGGGCGTCCGCCGCCGGAAGCGAGTTTGGCTTCTTTCTTGCCGATTTCGATGTAGGAGTTGACGCGGTCGTATTGTTCTTTGCTGACTAGCGGTCCCATCTTGGTTTCGCGGTCGAGGGGCGGGCCGAGTTTGATCTTCTTGGCTTTTTCGGTCATGGCTTCGACGAACTTCTTGTAGATCGACTTCTGAACCAGGATACGGCTTCCGGCGGAGCAGACTTCGCCCTGATTGATGAAGACGCCGAAGAGCGCGCCGTCGATGGCAGCTTCGAAATCGGCGTCGGCGAAGAAAATGTTGGGCGACTTGCCGCCGAGTTCGAGGGTGACGCGCTTTACCGTGTCGGCGGCCTGTTTCACGATGATCTTGCCGACGGCGGCACTGCCGGTGAAGGCGATCTTGTTGACGTCGGGATGCTGGACGAGCGGAGCGCCGCAGCTTTCCCCGAAGCCAGTGATGATGTTGACCACGCCCGGGGGCAGGCCGCAGTCGGCGAAATAGTTGGCGAACTCGAGCGCGGTGAGCGGAGTCTGCTCGGCGGGCTTGAGGACGCAGGTGCAGCCGGCGGCGATGGCCGGAGCGAGTTTCCACGCAGCCATTAGGAGTGGATAGTTCCACGGGATGATTTGTCCGGCGACGCCGACTGGCTCTTTGAGCGACAAGGACATGGCATTGTCGGGGACGGGGTTGACGTAGCCGACGACTTTGGTGGCGAGGCCGCCGTAGTATTCGAAGCAAGTGGCGGCATCGGTGATGTCGAACTCGGCTTCGACGATGGGCTTGCCGGTGTTGCGGCATTCGAGTTCGGCGAGCGCGGGAAGATTGGCGCGGATTTTTTCCGAGAGGCGGAAGAGGACGCGGCCACGCTCCTGCGCGGTTGAGCTCGCCCAGGGGCCTTCGTCGAAAGCGGCTTTGGCCGCGGCAACGGCGCGGTTGACGTCCTCGGGGCCGGCGTCGGGGACCTGGGCGATGACTTCTTCCGTGGAGGGATCGTAGACGGGGAAGGTCTTCGTGGATTTGCTCGCGACCCACTCTCCGTTGATGTACATCTGATAGGTGCGGACTTCTGTTTTGACTCCGCAGGGCATGTTGGTGAGCCTCCTGGATACCTCAGGGGCTAAAGCCCCAAATTCTTAGGCACTTAACGGCACGACTGAAGTCGTGCCCTTCCCGATCTTCACTACTCACCCAACGGCACGAATGGAAGTCGTGCCCTGATACGAACTGCACGCGAGCTTCGCTCGCTGGACAGCCGAGGGCGGCTGTCCCCACATGAATCAAACTCGACGGTGAGCTTCGCCCACTGGGACGGCCGAGGGCGCTGTCCCCACATGAATCTGTTGCCGCGCTTTGTGGCGGCCGTAGATGAAGAAGAAGAATGCGGCCAAGCCGATGAAGAACAGGGTGCCACCTACCATCCAAATTTCATAAGACCACAGCGAGGTGATCTGCTGGGCCGGGAAAAATACGAGCGTGATGCCGAGGAGTGTGGTCAGGAATCCGCTGGTCCCCGCGATGAACAATGTAGTCCGGCCGTAGTGACCGCGTGGTTTGGGCTCGGTCACGGCAAATTTTACGAGGGCTCCGAACATGTAGACGAAGGGGACGAGATTCAGGACGACGGCAAGCGACAGAAGTTTTTGGAATGTTTCCTGAACGCCGGCGCCGGCGAGATTCAAGATCACGAGCACGGCGGAGACGATGCCCTGGACGATCAACGCCGCGTAGGGCGTGGCGTAACGCGGATGAATGTTGCCGAGCCAGGAGGGCATGTAGGAATCGAGTCCGGCGACGAAGGGAATGCGGGCGCAGCCGCCGATCCAGGCCGAGCCGATGCCAGCGATGGCCAAGCTGAGCATGAGGGCGAAGGGTACGGAGATCCAGTTCACGCCGACACGGGCGGCCATCCCGCTGACCGACTGAACCACACCTTGCAGCACGTTGACGTTCTTGCCGAGCGAGATCAGCAGCGTGAGCGTGACCCCGACATAAAGAGTGCCTGCGATCACGCCGCCCCAAGCAACGGCTCCGGGAAGAGTGCGGGCGGGGTCTTTGATTTCGTCGCCCATTACGGAGGCGAGTTCGAGGCCGATCAGACCGAAGCAGATTACGCCGAAGGAATTGAGAACGAAGCGTGGGTTGGCGGGAATCTTGAAGTCAGCGGCTTTGATGGCAATGCCAAAGCGCGAGCAGATCACTACGCCAAGGCCGATCAGGACCGCGGCGGCGATGAAGGTACCGACGGCGCCGATGTTGTTGATCCACTTACCGATGCCGAGGCCGAGAATGTTGAGGAAGGTGAGCAGCGCGAGCAGGGCAAGCGATGCGATGAGGGCAAAAGACTTGCTATCGGCAAGCGCAGCGTGGCTGGGTCCCAGGATAAAAACGGAGACGCCGACAAAATAGAGCATGATCGTGGGCACGTAGAGCATGTTGTTGGTCCAGTAACACCAACCGGAGAGGAATCCGTGGAAGTCGCCGAAGACTTCTTTAGCCCAGAGATAGACGCCACCTTCGCCGGGATAACGATGGGCGAGTTCGATGACGGCGATGCCCTGAGGCCAGAAGAAAAGGATGAGGGAGATGATCCAGAGCCAGATGGTTACGCCGCCGTTGGCGGCGATGGAGGGGACTACGTTGAGGTTGAAGACGGCGACTACGAAGAGGAGGACGAGATCGCGGCGGCCGAGGGCGCGGATCAGGTGGGGCTGAGGGGCGGGTTGGGCGGTGGTGGACAAAGTTTTCTACAGGTCGCCTCGCTTCGCTTGGCGGACGGCCGAGGGGCCGTCTCTACATGGTTCTTGCCGATGCATGGAGGCGGGCGAGGGCGCCCGCCCCACACATGCAAATCTAGTGCGCGACCGCTACGGGCGCTTCGCGTTCTTGCTGCGCTTTGGCGAGCGATGCGGCTATGTCGTCGAAGGCAGCGAGATGCTTATCGATGTCGGCCTCGGTGTGCTGGACGGAGATGGTCCACTGCTCGTCCCACCAATACGGCTGCGGCATCACACCGCGGTTGACCATGGCGAACCAGTAGTGACGCCAAAGGTCGATATCGACGGTGGTCCAATCGCGGTAGTTGCGAATTTCTTTGGGATAAAGCATCAACGCGCCGTTGACGCCGGCTTGCGCGATGTAGGCTTGCAGGCCGACGCGAGCGATGGTCTTGCGATAACCGCCAGCCAGCTTTTTGCCGAGTTTATCGACGTGAGCGTAGTTGTCACGGGTGAGGACTTCGCGGAACGTGGCGAGCCCCGCAGCCATCGAGACCGGGTTGGTGTTGTAGGTGCCGCCATGGAAAACCTTGTGTTGGGAGATGAGGTCCATGACGGATGTGCTTGCACCGAAGGCGGCGAGCGGCAAGCCTCCGCCGATCGACTTGGCGAGGCAGATCATGTCGGGATGGACATTGAAGTATTCACTGGCGCCTCCCCAGCTCAGTTTGGCGCCGGTTTTCACTTCGTCGAAGATCAGGAGGGCGCCGTTTTTGGTGGCGATTTCGCGAAGACCCTGCAGGAAGCCGGGTTCCGGCATGCAGAGGCCGACGTTCATGAGGATGGGTTCGAGAATAATCGCAGCGATTTCGCCGGGGTTCTCTTTGAAACGGCGCTCGACGGTGGCGAGATTATTGAACGTGGCGATCAGTACGTTGGCGATGGCGGACTTGGGCACTCCGAGACCGCCGGTAACGGCGGTGGGATTGTCGATGTCGCCGAATTCGGGAGCGTGAGGTTTGACGCTGACCAGAGCCGAGTCATGAAGTCCGTGATACGCGCCTTCAAATTTCACAATCTTGTCGCGGCCGGTCGCGGCGCGGGCCAGGCGGATGGCATGCATGGTGGCTTCGGTGCCACTGTTGCCGAAGCGGCACATCTCGACGGGAAAGCGGTTGCAGACTTCTTCGGCAAGTTCCCATTCCAGGTCGTGAGGCATGCCGAACATGGTTCCGGTGGAGAGGCGTTTTTCAACGGCTTTCATGACGGCGGGATGGCAGTGGCCGGCCATCAGCGCGCCGAAGGTGAGGTTGTGGTCGATGTATTCGTTGCCGTCGAGGTCGCGGAACTTGCTGCCGCTGGCTTCTTTCACGAAGATGGGCCAGGGCTCGTAGTGGCGATAGTTGCTGGCCACGCCCAGGGGGATGCGTTTGAGATTTTTCTTGTGGGCTTCGGCGGATTTAGGGGTGCGGCGCTCGAAAGTTGCGAGCTCCTTTTGCAGATCGGGATACATCGAATTGCTCCAGGGAAACTCAGGCCGGCGGCATTTCTTGGTGAGCCAGGGGCCATTAGAATGCCGGGCGGCAGAACCGCCCGGGTTTTGAACTAGAAAAAGAATTTCAAAGCAAACTGCAAGAGCCGGGGATCTCCGGCGGTCGTGATCTTGCCGAACTCCGTTTGACCGTCGGAATAGCCGCCGTCCGGGTTCGAGAAATTGGTTCGGTTAAAGACATTGAAGATCTCAGCCCGGAACTGGAAGTACTTGGTCTCGCTTAGGGGGATCTTCTTGTGAACCGAGAAGTCCCAATCGGCAAGTCCGGGACCGCAGCACAATGTGCGCTGTGTGCCGGTGTTGAACTGCCCGAGCGGCGGATCGGAGAACTGGTTGTAGTTGAGGTAGAAGCCTCCGGTTTTCTTGGGATTCTCGATCTGCAGCGGGCCATTCAACTGGGGGGCCTCAGTGCCCAGGAAAAACAAGCTGTCAATCAGTTCGTTATCGTCCTCGGTATTCAGGCGGATGGGAAACCCGCTCTGGAACTGGGTAATGCCGGATATCTCCCAGTCGTCGAGCACTTTGCCGGCAAAGCCCTCGAACTTGCGGATGGGCAATTCCCAGTCATAGCTGATGACAAAGCGCTGTTTCGAATTGAAGATCGAAAGACCGCGGCTGGCGCGGTAGTTGAAGGGATCGAGGGTTTCCTCGAAGGTGGAACCGTCGTCGATCGACTTGCTGAAGGTATAGGCGGCCTGGAATTGCAAACCATGAGAGAAACGTTTCTGGAGCATCATCTCCAACGCGTTGTAGTTGGAGTTGGCGATGGTGTCCTCGGCAAAGATGGAGCTGAAAACGGGAATCCCGTCGACGGGGCACTGGGTTCCGATGTTCGGGCCCGAACTCACGCAATTGGGAGAGGAATAAGGACGCAGTCCAACCAACTGCACCGGAGTTCCGCCCGCAGCGCCGGTTAGGGTACTGCCGTTGGGCATGTGAAACAGGAAGCCCGGCGGAACGTTGATGCTCCATTGCGAATCTTCGACGGTTTGACCACAAGTGGCCGGGAGCCCATAGGAGCTCACGTCTGCTGCAGAATAATTGTTCACAATGTTAATGATGTCCAGACAGGTCTGCGGAATGGAAGGATTGATGTCGTGAGTGGCCAGCAAGCGATGGCCCTGGGATCCGACATAGCCAACCTGCAACATCGTGCTGTTGCTCAAGTCACGCTGAATCGTCAGATTGTATTGCGTGGTGTATTGCGAGCGCAGATGGGGTGCGAATTCACCGTAGAGAAGGATGGGGCGAAACAAGGACAGGTCGGTGGGAGCGCCTTTTGTGGGAGTGATAATGCCGCCGAAGGGATTCGGGCTTTCGTATTGGCCCTGATTCACGAACGGAGTATTGAAAAAGACATCGGCGAGCGAGGAGCTGCCGCCGAACGGGGGCTCAGCGCCGAACTGGGCCATCACCAACTCTTCGATCGGATTATAGAAAAGACCCCAACCGGCGCGAATACTGGTTTTGCCAGTGCTGCCGAACAGCTTCGCCAAGGGACCACTGGTGAAGTTAGGACTGTAGGCAATACCAACGCGCGGGGCAAAGGACTTGTAATACGTTGTGGTCATTCCAGCGGGGACACCGGGATCGCCCGGAACCACCAGTCCGGTGGGTTCCGAGCCAGTGTTGGCACAAGTCGGATTGGCCACACCGTTGCTTTGCCAATAGGACGTGCTGGTCGTGATGGCACAGGGATACACCGAGGAATTCTGCCCTGGGCGGAACGTCTCCACGTGACCGCTGATGTCGGTGGGAGGGGGAGTCAATTCCCAGCGAAGGCCGTAGTTCAAGGTGAGGTTGGGCTTCAGCTTCCAGCTGTCCTGAGCGAAGGGATAGACCGCGGTGCTGCGAATATCCTCGCGCTGGCCTGAACCCTGGGTATAGTCATCCGCCAGTCCGAGCAGGAACTCGGCGTATTGGTCGCCGTCGCTGGGAATAATCCCGTTGGGGCCGCTATTGTCGAATGTGTATTCACCGTTGACGTCGAAGTAATAGAACTGATCGAAGCGGGCGCGGCGGATATCCACGCCGAACTTGAAGGTGTGGTTTCCTTTCACCCACGTGAGGCCATCCGACCACTGGAAACTATTTCCAACCTGGGGCAGAAAGCCTTCGAAATTATTTCCGAAACTTGCACCGCCCGAGATGCTGACGAAAGGGACTCCCGTGATGTTGGAGGGCAGGCCAGTGGTAATTCCGGCTTTCGCGACCGGAGAGCCGGAAGTGGCGATCAGGGAATTGATGGCGGAGGAGTCAGAGTTGCCGGTGAAGCAGAAAGCAGCGGCCGCTCCGGTGCAGGTGGAGGTAACTGAGTTCGTGGTCTGGGGCTTGATAAATCCGAGTTCGCCTTCACGCATGTAGGTGAAATGGGCTTCGTTTACCAGAGCGTTGTTGATGGTCCAGGTATGGGTGAAGTTCCACTGCTGGTTGCGGAGATTGTTGTTGTTTCCGAAGCCGGGGACGTTCGCGCCAGCTTCCTCGAAGGTGTCGTAGGAATCGAGCTCACGCTGGTCGTTGAAGTAGTAATAGGCGGTGAAGTTCTGATGATCATTGATCTTGTGATCGAGGCGGAAGGTAAACTGGTCGGCGTTGTTAGTCCCTACGGGGACAACCTGATTTTGATTGCTCCCGATGTTGGCGGCGGGAACGAACTGCTGCAGTAGATTGGCAGCCACGGGGTCCTGGCACTTCGCCGGAATCACGCCGGAGGGAAAGATTGAAGACCAATCGGTAAGACCGGTAATGGAGTCAGGTGGCAGAGCGCCAACGGAGTAGCCCAAGGCAGCGTCACATCCGGAGCGACCGTCGAGCACGCTGGCGATGAAGCCGCCGGGCGTGATGCCTCCGGCCCCGGCACTGGTAAGGGTAGGAGCGGGAAAACCACCCGCTGCGGTGAAATCCCCAGCGAATTCCCCGGTGGGCGAGGTCAGCGACGGCTGACCGGTCGGAACATTCAGCAACTGTCCGGGCTGACCGTCACGGATGCGACGCGCTTCGTAAGAAAGAAAGAAGAAGGTGCGGTCTTTCTTGATAGGGCCACCGAAGGTGCCGCCGAACTGGTTCTGATTCAGTTGCGGCTTGGTGGTGTCAGGGTAGCCGCGCGCATCCAGAATCGTGTTGCGGAAGTATTCGTAGATGTTTCCGTGGAAGGCATTGCCTCCGGACTTGGTGATGACATTCACGACGGAGCCGGAGTTGCGGCCGTATTCAGCATCGAAGGTGTTGGTGATGACGCGAAACTCTTCGACGGCGTCGGGGGTGGGTTCGATGGTCGGGGTATTCACGAACTGATCGTTGGCATCGCCGCCATTGACGCTGAAATTGTTGGCGCGGGTGCGGCCACCGTTGACGGAGACGGAGCCGGGGTCGTCGGAACCGGCAAACAAGCTGCCGCTTGATCCAAGCTGGGCCTGCACGCCGGGCTGAAGTTGCAGGAACTGGTAGGTATCGCGCGTGTTCAGGGGCAGTTCGTTCACGGAACGGTCGTTGATGACAGCACCGAGTTGGGTGCTGGTGGTATCGACCTGAGGAGCTTCAGAGGTTACTTCCACGGTCTCCTGGGATGCGCCGATTTGCAGGGTGGAATTGAGAGTGACGACCTGATTGACGTCAACGATAACGCCTTTCTGAACATTCTTCTTGAACCCGGTCAGCTCAAACAGGACGGTGTAGGTTCCGGGAACAACTTCGACGAAGGTGAAGTCGCCACTGTCGCTGGTCCTGGCGTCGCGGCTGATGCCGGTGGCTTCGTTAAGCAGAGTGACCTTCACGGCCGCGAGAACGGCGCCGGTGGGATCGGCAACTCGACCCACGATGCGGCCACTGGCACCTTGGGCTAAGAGCAATGGGGGAGCCAGAAGAGAGATTGCGAGGACAAGGCAAACCGTTTGCAGACACATCATGGTCCAGCGGGCGCGCAGTGACGGCATGGAACCTCCAAGCATCTTGGGGAGAAGTTTTTCTTTGAAAGCTACAGCTTGCGTCCAGCCACAACCTTGCTATAATCCCGCAAGGTTAGAGAAGAGGGCAGCGTGCTGTCAAGGAGAAAAAACGCGCACCCTCCCAGAGAAAATTCTTATCCGACTGAACGGCAGGCGATGAGTTCAACCAGCCCGGCACGTTATTTGAAGATCGGAGATGTGGCACGGCGGGTGGGAGTGTCGCCGTCAGTGATCCGGTCGTGGGAAAGCCTGGGGCTGACGCGTCCGCGGCGCACGAAGAGCAAGTACCGGCTCTACACGGCGGACGATGTCAAGTTGCTGAAGCGGGCGCGATTTCTGCGGAAAGTGCGGGGGCTGAACGCGGCTGCGATCATGGAACTGCTGCGGCGGGAAGGACGGGCGCGCCCGGCTGCGGACGGAAGCGCGGGGGCGATTGGTTCTCACTTGCGGCAGTTGCGGGCGAAGCGGCGGCTGTCGCTGGCCCAGGTAGCGCGAACGGTGGGCATCTCGGTGGGATTCCTGAGCGCGCTGGAGCGCTCGCAGATGAGCGGGTCGGTGGGAACACTGCGCAAGCTGGCGCGATTCTATAAGACCAACATCCTGGACTTTTTTGATGCCACGGGGCCGAGCAGCCGGCAGGTACAGCCCGAACAACGGAAGGTGCTGGAAGCTGGTAAGGGCGTGCGCATGGAGTTGCTGGCGTGGGGAAACACGGTGATGGAGCCGCATCTGTTTCGGGTGGCGCCGGAAGCGGGCAGCGGCGACTCTTACACGCATGAGGGAGAAGAGTTTCTTTATATATTGCGCGGGCAACTGGCGATCACGCTGGAGCGGGAAGAATACCGGCTCAAGGCGGGGGACAGTTTTTATTTTGAGAGCGCGACCGCGCATCACTGGAAAAATCCCGGTCGAGCGGAAACCTGGGTGCTGTGGGTAAATACGCCGCCGACGTTTTGATCTGCTGTGCGTAACGATTAAGCTGCGTGCGCCGACGAAGGGCGATTCGTCCGGCCAAGGAGGAGCGATGAAGGTGCGACGCGCGGTGATGCTGCTGGCTCTGCTGAGCGTGACGGGGTTCACCGGTTCGTGTACGAAAAAGACGTCCACGCTGAATTTGCTGGTGTGGGAGGGTTATGCGGATCCGGCGTTCGTCAAGGCTTTTGAGGAACAGCATCATTGCAAGGTTTCGGCGTCGTACATGGGGTCGAGCGATGAACTGGTGGCCAAGCTGCGGGGCGGCAGCGCAGGAAACTATGACGTAATCTCGCCTTCGAGCGATGTGGCAACGTCGATTGCATCGGCAGGGCTGGCATCTCCGTTGGATTTGACGAAAGTGCCGAGCTACGCACAACTCTCTCCGCAGCTTACTTCCCTGCCGCTGGTACGGGTGAAAGGCCAGGTGTATGGAGTGCCTTTCATGTGGGGGCCGGACCCGCTGATTTACGACACCACGGTTTTCGCGCAGCCTCCTGAGAGTTGGAATGTGCTTTGGGATCCGAAGTACAAGGGGAAGATCTCGGTGTGGGACGATCTGTCGACGGTGTACATGGCGGCGCAGGTTCTGGGCTATGACAAACCCGATCCGGCGCAACTTTACAACCTGAGCGACGAACAGCTGGAGGCAGTGAAGAAGAAGTTGCTGGAATTGAAGCCGAATGTCCGCAAGATCTGGTCGACGGGCGGGGAGCTGACGAATCTTTTTCAGAATCACGAAGTGGTGGCGGCCATGGGATGGCCGCTGATGACCAATCAACTGCGCAAGATCAACTTTCCGGTGGGCGAGACGATCCCGAAGGAAAATACGACGGGATGGATTGATCATCTGATGATCACGGCGGGGAGCGAGAACAAGGACTTGGCGTACGAGTTTCTCGAGTACATGATTGAGGCGCAGATACAGAAGAAGGTGGCGGATGTGACCGGATACACTCCGGCAAATCCGCAGGCAGCGCAGTTTATGACGCGGGAGGAAGTGAAGAACCTGCATCTGGACGACGTCGACAACTACCAGAAGCGGCTGTATTTCTGGCAGAATGTGGCGCGGCGCGCCAAGTACAACGAGATCTGGAACGAAGTGAAAGCGGCGCAGTAGAACGTCGGGATAATCCGACAAGAATGAACTGATCCCATGGCCACCATCTCAACACCCCCTAGCATCTCGGGGAAAAGCGGCAATCAGGCTGCCTCAGCCACGCTTCTCAGCATTCGCAACGTGGCCAAACACTTCGGGAAGAACGTGGTGTTGCGGGATATTTCCCTGGATGTGGCGGAAGGAGAATTTCTCACGATCCTGGGGGAAAGCGGGTCGGGGAAGACGACGTTGCTGCGAATCATCGCAGGTTTTGAGACCGCAAGCGCGGGCGAGGTGTGGATGGGCGAGGAACGACTGGATCGTCAGCCGCCGTACCGGCGCCGCGTGAACACCGTGTTCCAGCACTATGCGCTGTTTCCGCACCTCACGGTGGAACAGAACGTGGCGTACGGACTGCGGGTGGCGAAAAGGCCGGAAGCGGAGATTGCGCCTCGCGTGGAGGAAGCGCTGGCGAAGGTGAAGATGTCGGCGCACGCGAAGTCGAAGCCTTCGAAAATCAGCGGTGGGCAGCAGCAGCGGATCGCGCTGGCACGGGCGCTGGTGAACCGTCCGCGACTGCTGTTGCTGGATGAGCCGCTCTCTGCGCTGGATGCGAACTTGCGGCGGCAGATGCAGGTGGAACTGAAATCGCTGCAGCGCGAGGTCGGCATCTCGTTCATCTTTGTGACCCACGATCAAGAAGAAGCGATGGTGATGTCTGACCGGATCGCATTGCTGCGGTCGGGGGAACTGGAGCAGGTGGCGACACCTCGGGAGATTTATGGCCGGCCGGCAACCGCTTATGCGGCGCAGTTTATTGGCCACACGAATCTGCTGAAGGGTGAAGTACGAGCGGGAATGGTGCGCTGCGGAGTTTTGACATGGGCGGCGGTGCTTCCCGACGGGCCGGCTTTGTTCTCGCTGCGGCCAGAGAATATCCGACTAGCTGCGGGGAATACGGCAATGGCTGGCAGCGTGCGCATTCGCGGAAAGGTTCGCCACCGGGCTTTTCACGGAGCTACGGAGTTGATCCGTGTGGAATGCGACGACGGGTTAGTGCTGGTGGTGCGCACTCCCGGCAGCGGCGGAGCGCTGAACGAGGTTGAACTGGAGTTTTCTTCCGCTGATGCGGTGCTGGTGCGCGAGTCTCCCGAAAGAGTCTGATGTTTTCCCGAGCTTACAAAGCGGCGGTGACTCTGCCTCCACTGGTGTGGGTGACGGTGTTTCTGCTGATGCCGTATTTGCTGATGTTCTGCTACAGCTTCTGGTCGGTGTCCGCGTCGCAGACGATCGAGCACTCGTGGAATCTGGCGAACTACGGCCAGTTGCTGCGGGTTGAGGTTTACTGGCAGACGCTGTTGCGTTCGATGTGGATTGCGGCGCGGGTCACGATTTTCTCGCTGCTGCTGGGGTATCCGCTGGCGTATTTTCTTTCGTTTTATGCAGGGAGTAAGAAGGACCTGCTGTATCAATTGGTGATCATCCCGCTATGGGTCAGCTATCTGGTGCGGGCTTATGCGTGGAAGACGATCCTGGGCTCGGACGGCGTGCTCAATACTCTGTTGCAGTACGTGCACCTGACGAAGCATCCGCTGGAGTTCCTGTTGTACAGCCCGTTTGCCGTGGTGCTAACCCTGACGCACATCTACACGCCGTTTGCCTTTTTGCCGATTTATGCCGCGCTGGAGCATATCCCGCGCAATCTCGTGGAAGCTTCGCATGATCTGGGCGCGACTCCTGGGCAGACGTTCTGGAAGGTGATTTTTCCGCTCTCGATTCCCGGAGTAGTGGCGGGGGCAACGTTTGCCTTTGTGCTGAGCCTGGGTGATTTTCTTGCGCCGCTGCTGCTGGGCGGGCCGAGCGGCATCATGATTTCGAACATTGTGGTCAGCCTGTTTGGCGCGGCTTACAACTGGCCGCTGGGCGCGGCGATTTCGTTCTGCATGCTGCTGCTGGTGGTGAGCCTGCTGTTTTTCTCGGAGCGGCTGGAAAAGAAATGGAGTTTCTCGTGAGCGAGACGAGACTCGACTCCGGCTCACGCTGGCTGCTTGGCCATGCAGTTGCAGTATTCGCGTTCCTCTATCTGCCGATCGCTGTCCTTATCCTTTATTCGTTCAACGGCGAGGGTGTGGGCGGGTTTCCGCCGCATCACTTGACCCTGGATTGGTATCGCACGCTTTTCGCGGACGGGCCGATCTGGGATTCAGTGCTCAACAGCCTGCAGGTGGCGTTGGCGGCGATGGTCATCTCGCTGACCTTCGGAGTGCCGGCGGCGCTGGCGCTGGAGCGGGCGCAGTTTCCGGGGAAGGCGCTGTTCCGGCGATTGGTGCTGTTGCCTTTAATCCTGCCGGGCATTATTACCGGGCTTTCGCTGCTCATGCTGTTCAACGTGATGGGTACGAAGCTTAGCCTGGTGACGATTGTGCTCGGGCACGGGACGGCGCTGATCTCGGTGGCAACGACCGAAGTATTCGCGGGCCTGCAGAAACTCGACCGGGCGCAGGAAGAGGCGTCTCTCGATCTTGGAGCGAATTACTGGCAGACCTTCTGGCGCATCACGGTGCCGAACTTGAAGCTGCCGATTATTGGCGCGGCGCTGCTGATCTTTACGCTCTCGATGGACGAGATCGCGGTGAGCTTCTTCCTGATCGGGCGCGAAAACACGTTGCCGCTGGAAATCTGGGGACGGCTGCGGCGCGGCATCACACCGGAAATCAACGCGGTATCGACCATCATCTTTGTGTTTTCGCTGGTGGCGATTGTGCTCTGGTACCGGCTGCGGGTGCGTGGCGAAAGGGCCGCCGAGGGAACAAAGTGAGCGCGAATCGCAGGGACTTCATCAAGTTTGTGGTTGCCGGGGCAGTGACGGCGGGATGCCCGATTGATGTTTCGCTGATGGCGGCTCAGTCCGGCGACCCGCAGAAGAGTCATGGTGCGGAGGTAGATGGCGAAGACAACCGGATTTGCCATCAAGTTCGAGACGGAAAAGTGTTCACGCGACCCGCAGCTTCGGCGCGGCATGACGTGGTGATTGTCGGCGGCGGGGTGAGCGGGCTGACGGCAGCTTATCGCTTGCAGCACCGCGATTTTCTTTTGCTCGAAAAAGAACCGCACTGGGGCGGCAATGCATATGCGATGGAGCACGAGGGA
>Ga0308309_10000756_pt1 | contig 19760 bp, 8 predicted proteins | sample HubBroMetageWFT5_FD_192491 | JGI IMG/M metagenome (GOLD analysis project Ga0308309, IMG submission 192491) | Warmed and freeze-thawed soil microbial communities from the Hubbard Brook experimental Forest, New Hampshire - Hubbard Brook CCASE Soil... | ecosystem: Environmental > Terrestrial > Soil...
CGTGCTGAGCGCTGGCGGCAACGTGGATATGTCGCGATGGATTGATTCGACTCCCGCGCTGCTGGACGCCTGGTATCCGGGAGAAGAGGGCGGTATCGCGCTTGCCAGAATATTGTTTGGCGACGTGAGCCCGTCCGGAAAGCTTCCCGCTTCATTCGAACGCAAGTGGGAAGACAACGCGACCTACAACAGCTATTACGACCAGGGAACCAAGCATGTTGCCTATTCCGAGGGATTGTTCGTCGGCTACCGCCATTTCGACAAGAGCGCCGTCAAACCTCAATTTCCGTTTGGATTTGGAATGTCCTACACCACATTCAGTTACAGCAATCTAAAAATCACTCCTTCAGATTTTCAAGGCGACCAGCCAGTGAACGTCTCCTTTGACGTAACCAACACGGGCCAGCGCGAAGGCGCGGAAACCGGTGAGGTGTACGTCGGCGACGCGCACGCCAAAGTGGAACGTCCGGTGAAGGAATTGAAAGGCTTCGGCAAAGTAGACCTGAAGCCCGGCGAAACGAAGACCATAACGGTGAGCCTGAATCGGCGTGCGTTTTCCTATTATGACGTCGGCAAGAAGGCTTGGACGGCCGATCCTGGCGAGTTCGGGATAATGGTCGGGAGTTCGTCCGCGAAGATGGAATTGACTGGCAAGGTCCGGCTCACACAGTAGAGAATGGTGGCGAGAGCGGCAAGCGCTGGCCGCAAATCGTCACAAATTAAAGAGGCAAAATTCCATGAGAAGCGACTCCAGGTCGAGCGTTTTTTCGGTGCGGGGCATGGTGGGCATTCTTGCCGTGGGCCTGATTGTGATTCTCGCGGTGTTCCCAACGCGGATCTTGGCTCGTGGTCCTGGCGGCGCCGGTCCGACCGCGCCTGCGGCCGCGACGCAGCAGAATGCTTTGCTGCTGGGCGCATCGTGGTATCCGGAGCAATGGCCGGAATCGCGCATGGACGAGGACTTGAAATTAATGGAAGCGGCGCACATCACGTTTTCTCGCGTCGGCGAATTTGCGTGGAGCCGGATGGAGCCATCGGAGGGGAAGTTCGATTTCGATTGGCTCGATCACGCGATTGCCAAAGCTGCGCAACATCATGTCGCCATCGTCCTGGGAACGCCGACCCCTGCGCCTCCTGCATGGATGACCCAAAAGTATCCAGACGTCCTTCGCGTGGGGATGGATGGACGCCGCGCGGTTCACGGAAACCGCCAGCATTTTTCCTTCACCAGCGAGCGCTATCGCGAATTCTGCCGTCAAATCGCGGGAGAAATGGCCAAGCGCTATGGCCACAATCCCAACGTCATCGGCTGGCAGATTGACAATGAATACGCCGAGCCTTCGTATGACGACTTCACCAAACAGAAATTCCAGGAGTGGCTGAAAGCGAAGTACAAGACGCTCGACAGCCTGAACGAGCACTGGACGACCTCTTACTGGAGCCAGACGTATTTCGACTGGTCGCAAATTCCGCTCGGCGAGGGCTACAACAACCCCGGGCTGCGCCTGGAATGGAAGCGATTCGTTACGGACACGTGGGCGAGCTATCAAAAGAACCAGGTGGACGTGATTCGCGAACATGCCGACCCGCGCCAATTCATCACCACTAATTTCATGGGATTCTTCGACGGCTTCGACCATTACACCGTGAGCAAAGGCCTCACGATGGCCTCGTGGGACAACTACGTGGGCAGCGGGCACGTGGATCTGGACGCCAACGGGATCACGCACGATTTGACGCGCGGGTTCAAGCGCCAAAATTTCTTCGTGATGGAAACCCAGCCGGGAATGGTGAATTGGGCGGGCGTAAATAATTTCCTGAACAAGGGTGAAGTTCGCGCGATGGCGTGGCAGGCGATCGGGCACGGCGCCGATGCCGTCGAATATTGGCAATGGCGCAGCGCGCTGAGCGGCCAGGAGCAGTATCACGGCACACTCCTGGGCGCGGACGGTACGCCCGTGCCACTCTATTCGGAAATCACCCAGATCGGCGATGAGTTCGCCAAAGCAAGCGACAGTTTGAAAGGCACCACGCCGGTGTCGCAAGTCGCGATCCTGTTCGATTACGATAGTCGCTGGGCCATTGATTTCCAGGAGCACACGGAAAAGTACGATCAGATGGGATTGTTGCAGGCTTATCACCGTGCATTGCGCCCCTATGCGACCTCTATTGATGTGGTGAATCCGCATGCGCCGCTCGATGGGTACAAGCTGGTTGTGGCGCCCGATCTAAATCTAATCCCTGAGGACCTTGCGAAGCACTTGCTGGAATATGTAAACAACGGCGGCCAGCTTGTCCTCGGCCCGCGCTCCGGCATGAAAGACCAATACAACGCCCTGCTGCCCCAAAGGCAACCTGGACTTTTGGCGGATGCGCTCGGCGGGCGCGTGGAGCAATACTACGCGCTCGAAAAGGATTTTCCCGTATCGGGTGCGTGGGGCAGCGGAACTTCAACAATCTGGGCTGAGCAGTTGAAAGCTTCCGCCGCCGATGCGCAAGTGCTGATGACATACGGCGCGGCGAATGGATGGCTCGATGGGCAGCCCGCCGTCGTCACCCGCGCCTACGGCAAGGGGCACATCACGTATATCGGCACAGTACTCGACGAAAAGACTTTGGCCGCCGCCGCCGCATGGATGGCGCAGCAAAGCGGAGTCATGTCCGCATTTGGCCCCGTGGCAGATGGAATTGATGTTTGCCGGCGCGTCGGTGCGGGGAAGCAGATTTACGTCGTTGTGAATTTTAAGCGCGAGTCGCAGAGCGTCACCCTGCCTCACGCGATGAAGGCCGTGCTGGGCGGCGCGGATGAGACAACCTTCGTTTTGCCGGAATATGGCGTCGAGGTGCTGCAGGACAACCAGCAGTGAACCATAGAGCCTATCCAAATTTAGCCGAAAGGTCGCCAGCATGAATCTGACGAGCATCGACTGGATCATCATGCTGCTTTATTTTGCGTTCGTGCTCGGCATTGGTGTCTTCCTGAAGCGCTTCATGAAGACCAGCACGGATTTCTTCCTTGCGGGTCGGGCCCTTCCAGCGTGGATATGTGGGCTGGCTTTCATTTCCGCGAACCTCGGCGCGCAGGAAGTGATCGGCATGGCGGCCTCGGGCGCGAAATACGGAATCGCCACCAGCCATTTTTACTGGATTGGCGCGATACCCGCGATGGTGTTCGTCGGCGTGTTCATGATGCCGTTTTACTACGGCTCGCGGGCGCGCTCCGTCCCTGAATATCTGCGGCTGCGTTTCGACGAAAAAACGCGCGGGTTAAACGCGATATCGTTTGCCATCATGACCGTGTTTTCCTCCGGCATCTCGATGTACGCGATGGCAAAGCTGATTCAAACGCTGCATATCCTCGACGCGCCGCTCGCTAAGCTGGGCTTTCCTCTCGGGTGGTCGTTTCATATCAGCATCGCGATTTCCGCGCTCATCGTACTGGCGTATGTCCTTCTGGGCGGCTTGACGAGCGCCATCTACAACGAAGTTCTACAATTTTTCCTGATCGTGGCTGGATTCCTGCCCCTTGTATTCCTTGGGTTGAAAAACGTCGGCGGATGGAACGGGCTCAAGACGCAGTTGCCCAGCGCATTCACGCATTCCTGGCAAGGCATGGGCAACGCGCATACAAACCCGCTGGGCGTCGAATGGTTCGGGTTGGTGATGGGTCTAGGGTTCGTGCTTTCGTTCGGCTACTGGTGCACGGACTTTCTGGTCGTGCAACGCGCCATGGCCGCTGATTCCATGAGCGCCGCGCGTCGCACGCCTTTAATTGCCGCGCTGCCTAAGATGTTCTTCCCTATTCTTGTAATCCTGCCCGGAATGATCGCGATTGCCTTGCCGAACATGGCGCCACCACCCGCAATGCGTGGCGGCATGGCGGGTCAAGGCCACGCGCAGGTGCAGGAGCTGAATCTCGAAGGGAAGGGCTTGATCCCCGCAAAAGTGGATATGACGACTGGTCAGCCGATGATGGATAAAGACGGCAAGCCCATCCTCGACTATGACCTTGCCATCCCCAACATGCTGCTCCACTATTTTCCAACTGGACTCCTCGGACTTGGATTGACGGCGCTGCTGGCAAGTTTTATGTCAGGAATGGCGGGCAACGTAACCGCATTCAACACCGTGTGGACCTACGACATTTATCAGTCCTACATTCGCAAGGGCGCTTCAGACGCGCATTACCTGCGCATGGGCCGGTTTGCCACCGTCTTTGGAATTGTGCTTTCGATTGGGGCGGCGTATGCCACCACGCGCTTCAACGATATCCTGGATTTTCTGCAGCTCGTGTTTGCGTTTGTAAACGCGCCTCTATTCGCCACATTTCTGTTGGGCATGTTCTGGAAGCGCACCACGGGGCACGGAGCGTTCCTCGGATTGCTCTCGGGGACGACCGCTGCCGCCGTCCACCATGGGCTTTCGATTCCAGAGGGAGCCGGCGTGGGAATCAACGGTGGATGGATCACGGTGGTCCACACTTATCCGAGCGCCATGGCGCAGAATTTCTGGACGGCGATTTGGGCCTGGGTGGTTTGTTTCGTAGTGACAATCGTCATCAGCCTCGTCACCAAGCCACGGCCTGAGAAAGAATTGGTCGGGCTGGTCTACTCGATGACGGAGCGGCCAAGCGAAGGGAACTCGCCTTGGTACCAGCGGCCTGCTTATCTGGGAGCGTTAGTCCTGGCGCTGGCTCTGGTCTTGAATCTTGTGTTCCGGTAGGGAAGGGGGCGCGCGATGAATTTGGATATTCGGCTGCCAATTGGAATCATGTTCGGCTCGTTCGGTGTTTTGCTGACGGCCTTCGGGCTGTTCAGCAACCCGGAAATTTACGAGAAATCACTCGGCACAAACATCAATTTGGATTGGGGGGTCGTGCTCATCGTTTTCGGCGCGATCATGTTCTTTTATGGCAGGCGAGGGATGCGCAAGAGCCCACAGTAGCATGCGTTCTTGCGCTACTCGTTGCACCCTCACTTCAAAATTGATTCCTGCGATTGAGATTTCCTGCCTCGCATCATTTTCCGTTTCACTTGCGATTGATGAACTCCAGACACACCCGTGTGTTTGTCAACACGCTCCAAAGGTGCCAATTCCGGGCGATCTCCGCGCATTTTAGGGGCAAAATGGGCATCTGGATTGGCCAATCGCCACATTGCCCTTTAAATGAACGCATGGAGAAGCGCGTGCAATAGAACGCTGCGGTAGGTTGAACTCACACGAAACCGGAGGCGTAAACTTCGTGCTTCAAAACGCAAGATGGAGATGGGTGGCCGGCCTCGCTGGGTTTGCAGCAATCGCCCTGGCTGGATTCGGTTTCGTTCGCTGGCGCGCTCAAGCAGCTTTGAACGGTTCCGAGCGCGAGGTGGCTTCCGAGCTGAACCTTCGATTTTCCATCAGGCAACTTCCCGCAGCACAGGAAAGCCGTTTCGAATGGATCGCCTCACCCGCGGTTTTCTCCCAGGCGGCTGAATTTCAGGGGCGGCTTTTTCTTTGCGGCCCGGCTGGGCTTTACGAATACGCCTCGGACGGAAAGCTGGAGCAACAATTTCACGCCGGGAAAGAGCTCCCGTCTTCACCGCTCACCCGAATCGCAACAGGCGTCCTCGCCGATGGGGGGCAGCCCGAACTTTTGATCGCGACAAAAAGCGAGGGTGTACTGGCGTTCGATGGCTCGCGATTTCGCCAGATCCGCCCTGCCGACACTGACGCGCGCGAAATCACGGCGATTCTTCCCACCGCGTCCGGCCACCTGCTGATCGGCACCGCCAAAAAGGGCGTTTTGGTATACGACGGCAAGCACCTCAGCCCTTTGCACCCCACCCTTTCCGGCATCCACGTCACCGAGCTGGCCGGAGACCAATCCGACCTCTGGATAGGAACGATCGACCGGGGCGTCCTCCATTGGCATGGCGGCCAAACCGACACGTTTGGTGAAGCGGAAGGCCTGCCCGATCCGCAGGTTCTGTCATTGCTCGCAGCCGGCGAACGCACATTCATCGGCACGCCGCTTGGCGTCGCGGAGTTTACACAAGGTCGGCTGACGCGCGTCCTCGGTCGCGGCGCATTTGCTCAGGCGCTGGGGTTAACCGGTCAAACGCTTCTGGTCGGCACGATGGATCAAGGCGTCGTCCACCTGCCGCTCGCGGCCAGCCCATTTCCGAAGGGTCTTGCTCGCGCGTCGGGCAACATCGGAGAGGTTGTTCAAATTTTCGAGACGGCAGCTGGCGCGTATGCGCTCGCGCGCCAGGGACTCTACGAGCTTGGCGAGCGAAGCGGAGCCAACCGGCAGCTCATTCAATCCTCAGAGGCTGTCCTGACGGACGCCAATATTTCGGCGCTCTCGATAGACGCAAAGGGCAGGCTCTGGGTCGGCTATTTCGATCGCGGGCTCGATATCGTTGATCCCGATTGGCGCCACGCGCGTCACGTCGAAAACGACCGCGTATTTTGCGTGAACCGCATCGTTCCCGCGCATCTGGATACGTCAGCAAATAAAAACACCGCCGTCGCAACCGCAAACGGGCTGGTAATGTTCGATGAAGACGGTAACGAGCGGCAAGTTCTCACTCAAAAAGATGGACTAATTGCCGACCATGTCACCGACGTCGCTATCGAACCCGACGGGTTGGCGATTGCCACTCCCTCGGGCATCACATTTCTAGGCGCCGATGGTGCGCGCAGTCTTTACGCGTTTCAAGGGCTTGTCAACAACCACGTCTATGCGCTCGGAACCTCGGGCCGCGAGATTCTGGCTGGCACGCTGGGCGGAATCTCCGTCCTCGATCGCGGGCGGATTGTCGCCAGCTACACGACCGCCAATTCTGCGCTCAGCCGCAACTGGATTTCTGCGGTGGTTCCCGTTGCGCACGAATGGATGATCGGAACCTATGGCGGAGGAATCGTACGGCTCGACGATTCCGGCAAATTTCATTCCTACGATATCGCCACTGGAAATTTTGAAGTGAATCCAAATGCCATGCTCGTGACCAACAAAAATGTCTTCGCAGGATCTCTCGAGCGGGGAATGTTCGTTTTCAACCGCGCCTCCAGCCGCTGGTCAAAAGTTACAGTTGGCTTGCCTTCAGAGAACGTGACCGCGCTGGCCGAAAGCGATGGCTACATTTATATCGGCACGGACAACGGCCTCGTCCGCGCCCGCGAACAGGACTTCCAACAATGAAGCGACAATTCACGCCGTTCCTGATCGTTGTTCTGATTGTGCTGATCGCGCTGCCCGCAAATGTTCTCGGCGATGCCGGAGTGCTTCTCCCGCGCGATAAGCAGCAGCCGGACCCCGCCATCCTTTCCCTTGCCGAAATGGAAATTACCATCCGAATAGACAACGGAGACGCGCGCGTCTTCGTCCGGGAAATTTTTGCGAACCACACGCCGCGGATCGAAGAGGGCACCTACATCTTTGCGCTGCCCAGCCGCGCCACGGTCTCTGATTTCGGCGTGTGGGATGGGCCGGTGCGCATTCCGGCGGTGATTCTGGAGCGCAAGCGCGCCTCGGAAATCTACAACGCGCTGAAGCAACAATCGATCGACCCAGGCCTGCTCGAAATGGGCGAGCGAGGTGCGGACGAAGCGCGACGCAGCAACATCTTCAGCGCCAAGATCACTCCAATTCTGGCCTACGGAACGAAGCGCCTCGAAATCGAGTACCACGAAAGTATTCCCGTCGAGAATCTGAAATCCTATTTCGCCCTTCCGCTGCATCCTGATGCCTACCACGCTCAGGTGGCGGAGAAGCTCACGATTCACTTCGAGCTCGATTCCGCCCACGCAATTCGCATTTTTCAATTGGGTGGAAAAACGTATCCGCTGAAGCTTGAAGAAAACGGACCGCACGCGGCCAGGGGCACCTTCGAAGGGCAGCACGTGCTGTTAGGCGAGGATTTTTCCGCCAGCTATGAACTCGACGCCGCACGGGCAGACAAAGCCAGTGTTCTCGCGTACCGCAATCCGGAATCGGCGCAGCCCTCGCCCACGGAAATGTCCCCGAAACCTAACGTGCCGGAGCCAGGATTCTTCGAGACGCAAGCGCTCCTTGGATTGGGAACCGCGCCAGCAGCCGAAGCCCCTGCTGCATCCGCCACAGCACAGCATGTCGCGCCGAAAACAATTGTCCTGCTGTTCGATACATCGCTTTCCATGCAATGGGACAAGCTCGAGCGAAGTTACGCAGCGCTCGAACGGACATTGCATTCGCTTAAGCCGGAAGACCGCTTCAATCTCCTCCTATTCAACACCGAAATTTCGCAGTTCCAGCCCTCGCCGGTCGCAGCCGATTCGGCGACAGTCGAAAAAGCCCTGAACTTCGTGCGCGCCACCCGCCTGCGCGGCGGGACGGATTTGCAGGAAGCCCTGAAGCAGGGCTTGGCGCAGTGCGCATCGAAGAATTCGACGAATCCGCATCTCCTGCTGCTGAGCGATGGCGGCGCGACGCGCGGTATTGTTCAAAACGGTAAGCTCGCCGCCTGGTACGCAAACGAATGGAAAAAGCTGCCGCCCGCCGAACGCCCTCGCACCTACATTTTCGGCGTCGGAGACGACGCCAATCTGCCCCTCCTGAAATTGCTCGTGCGAAATGACGGCGTCCTCGAATCCGTCCTGTCCACCGAGCCGGTGGATTTCAAGCTGGACTCATTCCTTTCCAAAATTGGCCGCAGCCCCGTGGGGCAATTGGCGATGAATGCATCGCCACAAGCGACGGTAAATCTTGTTTACCCACTTCAGGACACCGCTTTCGCGGGCTCAATGGCTTCCTGGGTCGGTCAATACCAGCAGCCGGCGCAGGGCGTCACTTTCGACGTCCGCGGAGTTCGCGATGGCCAGCCCTTCGATCTCCATGAATCAGTCGATCTGCCCGCGAAATCGCTCGATCATCCGCAGCTTCCTCGTCTGTGGGCCCGCGCTCGTGTGGATGCGCTGCTCGAAAAAATTGAACGCGACGGCGAAGACCAGGCTTCCATTGACGAAATCATTCGCCTCTCGCGCCAATATAAATTCGTCACGCCATACACGTCCTTCCTCGCCGTGCCGCGCGCGTTGCTCCGCCCGCGCGTGATTCGCCCCGGCGATCCCGTCCTGCGCGTGCGCACCGACGAATCCATCGTCTCGGTCGTTGCGCTATTTCCTTTCGGCCTCACGCAAAAGCTGCGCTACCTGCCGCAAGAGGATATCTGGGAGACGCGTTTCTTCGCGCCCGGCGACATGCGCGACGGCACCTATAACGTCCGGCTCGTCCTGCGCGACAAGCTCGGCCATACCTATCGCGAAGCGAAAAGCTTCGTCATCGCCAGCACGCCGCCCACGGTTCGCATTCGCCTGGATCGCACTCGATTCCATCGCGGCGAGGCGGTCGCCCTGAAAGTGAACGCCTCGGAAAGCACTCGCACGCTTGTCGCGCGGCTCGAAGGCGCCGATTCCGCCTTCCTTCGCTGGAATCAGCAAGCTGGTGCAAACACAGGCGAAATCATCGTCCCCGGCGGAATGCCAGCGGGAAAATATCAGCTCACCGTGACCGCCGAAGACGTCGCGCACAACACCGGTTCGCAGGAGGTGCAAATTGAAGTCGTCCCATAAACCTGCGAAGAATTTGCGTTTGGCGATTGCCATCGCGTGCGCCTTTGTCGCTGGCGGAATTGCTATCGCCGCCCGCGGAGAAATTCCCCAATGGCTGCAGGAAATTGAAGCGGGAACTCCCGCGGAAAACGCGCTGTTCCGCTCGATGCCGATGCCTGGCGGTAACGTGCTGGCGCGGCGCCCTCCGGTGGAAGCCCGGCCGCTTCTCGATGGACTCGTGAACGCGCAGCCGGCCAATGCCGATCTCTATTCGCTCCGAGCGATGGAAGAAGAGCAGCAACTCGATTCTGGCTCCGCAGAGAAAGACTGGATTGCCTACACCCACACCGCCGCGGATCGCATCGCAGCGCAATTCGCCCTCGCGGACTTCTATAATCGCCGCGCGCGTCCCAACGATGAAATCTCCGCGCTTTCCGCCGTTGCGCAATTTCCTGTTACCCCGGCGGATAAGCTCCTCGCCCCGTCGCAGCGGGAATCTTGGCTCGCCTTCGAACGAATCTCCGGCATCATCACGGCCAACGCCCTCCCGCCGGAATCCTCCGACGCTCTCTATCGCGCATGGATCGCTAGCTATCCAAAGGAATCCTCGCTCTACGCAAGATATTTCGAGTTTCTTCTCGCGCAAAAGGAATACCCTCGCGCCGCGGAAATCATCACCGCCTATCGAAAAGCCTTTCCAGGTGACGCAATCTTTCCCGTCAAAGCGCACGCCCTGCTCGAAGATCGCAAAGGCGACATCGCACAGGGACTCGCCGTCTACGACCAGTCATTCCAGCCGCTCTGGCCGCAGGAACTGATTCAAGGTTATTTCAGCCTCCTGGCCGAAACGCACAGCACGCGAAAGTTCTTTGACGCCTCGCGCGCCGCCCACGCAGCGAATCCGGACGACATAAATCCCGTCGCGCGCCTGTTTTATTACTACCAGCAGCAGGGCAAACCAGACGCCTCCCTGCAAGTGATCGAAGAATTCCGCGCTCACAAAGAGGCCGCGAAAACTCCATGGACCGGCGAAGAGCTTTACACGCTGGCGCGCCTGCTCCAAAGAATCCAGGCGCATCCGGATTCCGCGCGCTATTACTACGCACTCTACAACATTCCCGGAGCGCCGGAAAATCGCGAGCGTGCGCTAACTGGGTTGATCGACATTCTCCTCGCATCGCCCGAGCAGCCCTTGCGGCTCGGCGCGGGCGATCTCTCCATGTACAAAGATATTGGCACCGCAGACACGGGCCCAGGCTTCCTCAATGGAATTCTCTCGCTCCTCTTCAACGATGAAGATCCCACCGCAAGCCTTGCCGCCGAAGAGCAGCGCGGCATTCCGTATTTTCACCGCGCGGAAGCGGCCAAACTCCTGGCGATGCTCGACGAACAATTTCCGAAAGCGCCGGAGCGCGCCGAATTGCACGCGCGGATGCTGCAGTCGTATGCCGAATATGGCGAGAGCGACACCGTAATTCGCAGCGGCAAGGAATTTCTCGCTGCCTTTCCCAATTCCCCCGAGCGCACCACCGTTTCCCTCATGATGGCGGACGCCTACGCCAGTCGCGGCAACACTGCCGAAGAATTCTCAACCTACGACGCTTTGCTCCGCGAACTCGCGCAAAATGCAGATGGCGTCCCCCTCGGGTCGGATGCACCCTCAACGCCATTCGCGCAATACCAACAGGCCAATCAAATGGGCTCAGAGCAGGCCAACAACGAAAGTTACGCCCCAAACCACGCAGAAGACCAGACAGAAGACCAAGCAACAGATGAAGGCACTCAACAATCCGCAGACTCAGGCTCCGCCGCGAGCCACGCATTCGCAATCAATTCCAACCAGGCTCCCGCCCCGTCCGCCGGTCCGCGCTCCCCCCAATATTCCAGCGTCCTCGAACGCTATCTTTCCCGTCTCGCGGCGCTCAAGCAGCTTCCGCGTGCTCTGGAAGTGCTTCGCCGCGAAATGGACCGCAATCCCAACGACCCTGGCATCTATGAGCGGCTGGCGCAATTTCTCGATCAGAATAATTTCGGCGCGCAAGAGGAAGAGGTTTACGAGCGCGCGATCAAGCAGTTTCCCGATCGCTCCTGGTATCACAAGCTCGCGCGGCTCTATCTCCGCCACAAGCGAAGAGACGAATTCGAGACCCTGAGCAACCAGGTGGTAAAAATATTTGCCGGCAGCGAACTCGAATCCTATTTTCGTGAAGTCGTCTCGAGTTACGGCTTCTTCGGTCCGCGACTCTATCTGCAATTGAATCTATACGCCAATCAGCGTTTTCCTCACGACCAATTATTCGTCCGTAATTTGCTCGGCGCCTACCGTAATCCTGCTACACGCGACGATGCAGCCTGGGAAAAGTTGATGCGCCAGCATTGGTTTGAAAGCGATGCTCTCCGCGCCCAATATTTCGAATTTCTTTCCTACTCCGGTCGTCTCGATTCAGAGCTGGCCGCGTTGCGCGCGGCGAATCCCGAAATCGAACCCGCGCATTGGCAGCAAGTCGCGCGATCGAATCCCGCAGCGGTTCAATTCGTGGCCGAAGCTGAACTCTGGCAATCGCATTTTGAGGCGGGCGTGCAGCCGCTCGGCGCACTTGCCGCCGAATTTCCCGCGGATCCCGAACTCGGCCGCCGCGCCTCTTCCGTCTACCGCTCGCTCGCCTATTTCGACGCACAAAATACCGAAGCCTCCGTGCGCATCGAAAAGAATCTGTTCGACGCCGATCCCGGCAATCGCGACACTCTCGCTCGCATCGGCGATATCTACGCGGATCGCGACATGTTTGCGGAAGCTACGCCCTATTGGAATCGCATGGCGGAAATCGAGCCGGGCAAATCCGATTCCTACATTGAAGCCGCCACAATTTTCTGGGACTACTACAAATTTGACGACGCCCTGCGTCTTCTCGATGCCGGGCGCTCGAAACTCGGCGATCCAACCCTCTTCGGTTACGAAGAAGGCGCCATTTTCGAGAACGAACGCGATTATCCTCGCGCGGTTCAGGAGTATGTCAAAGGCGCGCTCGGTGCCGGCCAGAGTGTTGAAGCGCAAGGCCGCCTACACGAACTCGCTCGGCGCCCCAAGCTGAAAGCCGTTGTGGATCGCGAAACGGCGCACATCGCCGACGCACAGGATCCTTCGATCCTCGCCATTCGTCTGCGTGTCGAGATTCTCAAAGCACAGGACCGCAAAGCCGATATCGAATCGTTTCTCACTAATGTCATTGACCGCGCCGGTTCCATCGAGCTTGTCGAGCAACTGGAAACACTCGCGCAACAGGAATCGCTCGAAGGTGTCCTTCAGCACGCGATCGAGCAGGAGGCGAAATTAACCACCGATCCCATCCGGCGCCTGGAAATCCGTTACTCGCTCGTCCAATTCTTCGAAAACAAAAAAGATTTCACATCCGCGCAAAAGAATGTCGAAGTGCTCTACAAGGAGAATCCGAAAACCCTGGGTGTCGTTCGCGCCACTGTGGACTTCTACTGGCGGCAAAAAATGCAGCAGCGCGCCATTGATGTCCTCCTGCAAGCGGCAAAGGATTCCTATCCCGCCCTCCGCGACAATTTCAATTTCGAGGCCGCCCGCAAGTCCACCGAGGCGGGCAATTACGACCTCGCGCGCCAGCTTCTCGATCCCTTGTTGCAGCAATCGCCCTACGACTCTGAATTGCTCACCGCTATGGCGGACACATACGCGCGCGCCGGCGATAGCGCGGGCCTGCGCGATTTTTACGTCGCAAAGATTGCCCTTTTCCGTCAGGCGCCCCTTTCCACTGGAGATCGCGCAACCCGTATTGCCGAGCTCCGCCGCGGTCTGATTCCCGCGCTCACGCAATTAAAGGACTACACCGGCGCCGTGGACCAATACATCGAACTCATTAATCAATTTCCCGAGGACCAGAGCCTTAGCAGCGAAGCAGCACTCTACGCCGTGGATCAACCCGTCTTGCAGGCGCGGTTCACTTCGTTCTACTCAAAGACCGTCTCTGATTCTCCGCGCGATTTTCGCTGGTCCATGGTTCTAGCGCGTTTCCAGACACAATTCGAGGATTATCCCGCGGCCGTCGCGTCGTACACCAAATCCATCGGCGTTCGGCCAGACCGCATTGATCTCTACACAGCTCGCGCGGACTTGCTCGAAAGGCTCATGCGCTTCGACGATGCGGCCGCCGATTACGCGAAGCTATACGACCTTTCATACCACGATCAAAACTGGATGTTGAAGGTTGCCGAAACGCGCGCCCGGCAAGGAAGGCCGGCCGATGCCGTTCAAGCTCTTCGCACCGGACTGATAGAAGGTCACCCTAATCCAGGCCCACAGCCATTTTTCACTGCCGCGCAGTCGCTCGAATCGTGGGGATTTCTGCCGCAAGCCGGCGAACTCGCTCAGCAAGGCGTCAAGGCGGCTGGCGACGACCTGCTCGCCAATCCTGAAAATCACGCCGGGGCGCAGCTTTACGTTCGCATTCTCATGCGCCTCCGCCACCAGCAGGAGGCATACGCAACTCTGGACGCCGCTCTTCGGTCTGCCAGCGCGCCCGTAACATCACTTTCTTCGGCCGTAAAGCAAATGGAAAAGGAAGGGCTGGCCGCCATAACGGACGCGCAATGGCGCGACCGCGAACAGAAAATGCGCGCGAACGCTGGCGAAGAGGGAATGGATTCCTGCATGAAGGAAATCGGCGGTACCGTCGCGCTCTATTTCACGCCCGAAGAGAAAATCGATTTCGCTCAGTTCCTCGCAAGCAGACAAAATGGCCCGACTGCGGACTACCTGATCGACGCAGCCGAGGCTGCAGGACTCGCGCCGCTCGAAGCGCGTTGGCGCTATGAAGCAATGCTCGCCACGCCCAATGTTTCATCGCCGCATCTGCAGCGCCTCATCGAACTGCAATCGCAGCGACTGAAATTCACGGAGCTGGCGGGCCAGTTGGAAAACTACGCGCCACTCGCGCCGTGGGCTTCGAAGTCCGCTGTGCTTACAAGCGCGGCAGACGCCTATCGCTCCGCCGGCTCCACGTCAGACGAACTTCGCATCTATTCCGAATTGGATGCGGCGGGCCTTCTGAATGCGAATGTCCCACGCTATTTTGATTTGCTCTTCGCGAGCCAGCCGCAAAAGCTGGTGGATTTTGCCGGAAACAGCCACGGCCGCTGGTACGAACCCGCAACAAATTTCACGATTGCAAGCGGTGGCAACAAGCTCGCCTACGATGCCATCCGCGCCCACGGCGGTTCGCTTCCTCCCGTTTGGACGAAGGCCTACACCGGTCTCGCGGGCCTCTATTTCGGCGACCCTGCCGCGAGTGTGAATTCATCTTTTCGCGACATTCTGGACGACCGCCCGATCGGCGAGCGCCTCGGCAAGCAAGTTGACCTCAACCAGCAGCTCGCAGGCGATATCTGGTTTTACTATGGCTCGCGTTACGGCGAATATCTCGGCGTAACGCGCCAGGGCAATCCTGAGGATTATCTCCCCGCGGTGCTCGAGCAATCTCCCGGCAGCTCCACCTCATACTTGATCACCGCCGAATATTATGCGGATGCGGGTGATGCACGGCGCGCCATCGCGGACTACGAGCATTCGCTCGAACTTCAACCGGCCCAGGCGGGAGTGCGGGATCGCATTGCTCTTCTCGATTGGAAGCTCGGGCATCGGCCCCAGGCAATCTCGGAATGGAAAAAAGCGCTCGGAATTCTGAAGAATGAAGTTGATTCCAACAGTATCCCCCAGGATCTTGAAATTAATTTCGCAATCATCTCGCAGCATCTGAGAGAAAGAAAACTCGCCGCCGAATTCCGCCCCGATATGGACACAATCTTGCGCGACTCTATTCGACGCAACGGCGCTTACAACGTGATGCCGCTCCTGCGTGATGCCTTCTTGTCCCTCGGCGATCCCCCCGCAGCCACCGCTTGGATTCTGGATCTCACTTCAGCCGCGAGTGATCCCGGCAGCCTGTATGCCCAGCTCACCAGCGCGGAATGGATTCCGCTTCCCCAGCGCGAGCCGATCTACCGCCGCCTGCTCGAAATTGCGGCGGCCCAGGTCGCCAGATCCGAAGGCCAGCAGAAAGAATCCGCCCAGGCGGATTTGAGAAAGTGGCAGGTCGAGTGGCTCCGGTATCTTCTCGCGACAAAGCAACCCGACCGGGCAAAGCTCGAACTCGAAATGCTTCTCGGGGATACTCGAAAGCTTTCCGCCGCCGATCTCATTCCCGTGGAATTGCAGATTGCCGCCGCCCTTGGCCAGCTCGACCCGGATCTCGCGAATTACGCCGCGGATCCTGACGACGCACCTGACCTGGAAGTTCTCCGTTCTGCGGCCGTTGCAATCGAAAAGGCAGGCCTGAAGTCCGCCGCGGAATCAATTCTGGATTTCGCTTATTCGCGCGAAATCCAGCGCCACAATCTCGACGCTACAAACTTCCTCGGCCTCGCGGAAATCCGCCTCGATGCCGGAGACACAAAGGCCGCGGTCGAACTCCTGAATCGGCTCGTACTCGTGGTCGGCCAGCCGTTTGAGAATCTCAATTCCGCCGCCGCGCTCTTGGAAAAAACCGGTCATCCCGCCGAGGCTGCTGTTTTCTTGCAGCAACTTGTCGCCGTAACACCGTGGCAGCCAGATTTCCGCCTGCGGCTGGCGTTGGCGCAACTCGCACTGTCGAAGGATTCCCCCAACGCCAAAAAAGAAATCGCGGCCGTCGCCTCTGACGCTGATTTCACTTACGAACTCCGCTCCTCATCCGCGTCTGCCCTGGCGGGCACTGGCTCTCAGTCCAATCTCGGCAGCGGCGAACTCAACCTGCTCGCCGCGGGTGGAACACCCTCGCCGGAAACCGCCGATCATCCCTACTCCACCCTCGCGCGACTCGCTGCCGCAGCCCAGGCACTGCCTGATCAAAAGAAAATTGATCTCTTTCGCGCAATTCTCGACGATTCTCCCTCGTCGACCGCTGCGCGCATCAATTTGATCCACGCAGCCACCGCGACGCGCCAGTATCAGTTGGCTTTCTCTGCCATTGACCCAGGTCTCCAGACCCGCCTCCTCACTCTTGCTTCAGCGGACGCGCAGCAATCGAGCCAGCGCCCGCCGAATCAGGAGACAGAGCCTCCAGCCGACGCTAGCGAGCCGGCCGGCGGCGAAACGCAAACTGCTGGCACCGCAGAGCCGCGACGAAATTCCTCCGATGCCGAGAATCTGCGCATCGCCACCGACCTTGCCGCTGTAACCGAGAATCTGGACCGTCTCGAAGACGCGGTGCGTTACCTCGTCGCGGCTGAGAAACTCGAGCCTGCCGAATCCACGCGCCACAAAATTCAGGCTCACATCGTGCAATTGCGTGCCGAGCTCTCCCGCCGCGCCACAAATGCCTCGCGCATCCCTGTAATTCACACGCAACTCGAACAGGACCGCCTCGTGCGCCCGCGCCTCCTTGCACAGTCTTCGCCGCAAGAGAAAGTTCCAGAGAAATCGCAGCCATCGGCGGCAAGGAGCCAGCCATGAACTTCAAGTTGAACCTCAAAACGAGCCGCGGGTGGATTCCCGCCTTCCTTTGCCTGATCGCCTTCGCTGCGGCGCTAGCCTGGGCGGCGGCGAGGCCGCTCAATTCGCCAACTCAATCTCACCTCGCCCCCTTAATGCCGAGCGGCGCAGCCCTTTTCATCGAGGCTAAAGATTTCGCAAGTCTGCTCGACGAATGGAATTCTTCCCCCGAAAAAAAACAGTGGCTCAAGAGCGATGATTTCGAAGTCTTCTCGCGCTCGCGTGTTTTATTGCGTCTCGCGGAAGCGCAGGGGCAATTTGCCGCCGCCGCGGGTGTCCCCCCGGATATGCCCTTCCTCTCGCGAGCTGCCGGAAAGGAAAGCGCCCTCGGCTTCTACGATATCGGCAAACTTGAATTCCTTTACATCACCAGGCTGCCATCTTCCAGCGCGATGCAATCCACACTCTGGCAGGCGCGCTCGAAATTCGATTCGCGCACCGCCGCTGGCACTCCTTTTTTCGTCCACACGGATTCGCAATCCGGTCGCGTCGTCGCGTTCGCTGTCGCCGGTGATTATTTGCTCGTCGCCACGCGCGAAGATCTCCTCGCCGGGTCGCTCGAACTCATCGCCGGCGGCAATGGTCCCAAGATTTCAGACGAGGATTGGTACACGCAGTCCGTCGGTGCCGCAGGCGAACCCGGCGACCTCCGCATGGTTCTCAACATGGAAAAAATCGTCGCTGCGCCGCATTTTCGCAGCTACTGGGTTCAGGGCAATGTGGCGGAAATGCGCCAGTATCGTGCCGCCGTCTCCGATCTCTATCGCAGCGGCAGCACCTATCGCGAGGAGCGCGTCCTGTTCCGCAAGCCCGCAAGCCCCGAGCCTGCAAACCCCGATGCCGTGAAGCCGGAATCCGCGCAGCCCATCCAACCCGTGCAACGCGCCGCCGCAACTCCCGAAGGCACGCAAGCCGTAGCCGACTTGCTTCGCCTCGTGCCCGACGACGCAGGCGTTTATCGCGTCGTCGCCAACCCCACCGCGGACGTCGCTCTCGCGCTGCTGCAGACCAGAATCCTCGCGCCGCAAATCAGCTCCGCCCCTGCCGGAAATCTCGCGCCTTCCGTGAACCTCACCGGCGGCGAAGTAGGGAGTTCTACCGATCTCGAAACTCTCATTGATCAGCCCCCGGCAGTTCGTGCCGTCGCGGAGGACGGAACCACTGCTCTGAAAAAAGCTCTGGACGCCGCAAATATTCAGGGCATACTCGTGCTCTCATCCACGCACACAAATCCGCAAACGCCCTTCGTCGAAATTCGCACAGGAATCGCACTCGCCGCTGCTTCCGATTGGGACGCGCCTTCCGTCTACGCCGCCATCGCAAACGTTATCGCGCAACCCAACACAACGCAGCAGCTGGGCGCCACATGGAAGCCGGCTGGCGCGGCGCCCAACACTTTCATGGAACTCGATGGCCTTTTGCCTCTTCGCGTTTCCATCCGGGGAAAAATTCTGATCGCCTCCAACAGCGCCGAAACGATCGCCGCACTTCTCCCCCGCCTCAGCACCCGCGCCACTTTGCCTCCCGCATCTTTTGCCGCGGGTTTCCGCGACTCCGCTGAGCGGCAGAATTTCATTCGCCTCACTTCGGCTCTCGATCGCACCGCGCCACCGGATTCTGACCCGTACAACGCCGTTGCGCAGCAACCCTCCCCAGGCATTGTTCCCGCAAATCAGCAAATGCAGATTTGGACGCCCGCTCAACCCACCGGCGCGCCAGAATTTTTCTCCGGCAATCTCGCCAGCCTCAGCCGCGTTTTTTCCACGCTCGATTCCGAAACCGTCGTCATCCGCGATTCCGACGGCAAAACTTTCCAGACCGTAACCTACAACTGGAAATAGCTCTTTTCCCGCATCCCGCTCAACCGTCATAAGCGGCAGGCGATTACTCTCGCGACATTCTTCCACGCCTCATCTCATCGGATCGTCTTCCCCGTAAGCACTCCCAGCCACAACGAGGCGAACCCAACCACCACGCTCAAAATCACATTCAACCCAGCGATCAGAAGCTCGCCATCCTGGAAACTCCGAAATGTCTCCAGCTCAAATGCTGAAAACGTTGTATACCCCCCGATAAATCCAATTGGGAGCAAGTATCTCCAATTAGGACTCCATTGCGTCCTCTCCGCCAGCAGCGTCGCAATGAATCCAATCAGAAATGATCCCGTGCAGTTCACCACAAAAGTGCCGTAAGGAAACCGTCCGCCCATCCGGTTACCGATGTTTCCCCCTACCCAGAAGCGCAGGACGGAACCCAGCGCCCCTCCCAGCCCAACCATCAAGTATTTTGTCATCTGCTTTGTCGTGGCTCTCTCAGTGAACCTTGGCCACTCACCTTTCCTCTCTGGATTGGCAATTCATTCCGCCGAATGGTCATCATCATTGAAACAGGAAGGTCCCCGCGCCCCGCAAGCAGACCAATGCCCGCGCGCTTTCCATTTCTGGCCTCACTTCTATTTCAGTTTTGGAATCGTTGCCGGGGACATGACTCCGCGACAAGATTCTTGTCAGGAGTCATCATCTGTCCCGGCACGAATGGGACAGCGGTTATAGGGCGAACTCCTTCGCCACTCACCCATATCATACTTCAGCGGAACCCGAAGTCAACCTCCCCCGCGATCGCTTACGTCCTGTAAGTC
>Ga0308309_10000758_pt1 | contig 19729 bp, 23 predicted proteins | sample HubBroMetageWFT5_FD_192491 | JGI IMG/M metagenome (GOLD analysis project Ga0308309, IMG submission 192491) | Warmed and freeze-thawed soil microbial communities from the Hubbard Brook experimental Forest, New Hampshire - Hubbard Brook CCASE Soil... | ecosystem: Environmental > Terrestrial >...
TTTTCAAGCGACTTAGAGATGGGACCTCGCTTTGGATATTGGCAGTCGAAGGGCTGGAGGAAGCGAGGAATCGGATGAATCGCTTGGCTGTTGTTGTGCCTGGGGATTATCTGATTTACTCGGAAGAAAGAGTACTGGTAATTGAGAGCGCGACCAAGTAACAACAGGACTATCGCCACGCACGAACGTGAGTAGAAAGCATTTTTTCGGTGGCTCAACGCGTTCCCGCCCGCCCACTTCCAGGAGAAGAATATGGAGAATCCAAATACCCAACGGAGAGCGATTGGTTTGCTCGTGGTTTTTGCCACGATTCTGACGCTGATAGGAATCTGGAACCTTCCCGAGACCGGAGATTAATGCACATCTTGGCATGTTCGTCACGGTGGGCAGCATGTCCAACGGAATTCTAATCGCGGACGATAGCGCGACTGCCCGGAAAGTCATTCGTGCCTACCTCAATCAACGGAATTTTGAAGTTTGTGGGGAGGCAATCGATGGCGTCGATGCTCTCGAAAAGGCAACGGAACTAGAACCGGCCTTGATTCTTCTAGACCTCCGGATGCCTGGCATGAACGGTTTGGAAGCGGCATCCGTGCTGAGAGGCCGGATGCCCAATGTGCGGATAGTGCTCCTTACGTTGTATGACGAATTCTTGAGCTACAAGTCGCTACTGTCGGCGATTGGTATCGACGAAATAATATCTAAGCCGGATGGCTTTAGCAGGCTAGCTGAATGCGTTCGAGGCTTACTCGGTTCAGCGCCTGTTCCGCCGGGAGACAAAGCGTAACTGATGAAGAAGCGATGGGCGGAGAAAAAAAGGAAAGGTTCCAAGCGTCAATAAAACCCGAAGTTACTCAGAGGATTTCTCTGGAGTGAATCGCGTGCCAGAACCAAGCAGAGAAGCGTTGATGGCTCGCGGTTCGCGCTCTTCGACCCGACGTTTCTTCGGGTTCAATTTGTGAATAATGCTCAAGTGCATCCCAATCCCTAGCATTGCTGCGCTCTTGGAGGCATATAGCCGTTCCCGCGAGCGCCATGGGCACAATAAACACTTTGCTTCCCAACGCTCGATTCCAGGAGGACTCGACACGAGGCGACGCACCACGCCATTCGTCTTCATTCCTCCGCCTCCTTAAAAAAATCAATCGTGGACTGATTCCAATTCCCCGTGAGGCACCAGTTTTCGGGGCACCGAGGACAAATCAATAAACCACACGTCAGCCGTCAGTTCCTTGCTCGCGAGAAGAAGAAAGGTTCCGAGGTGAAAGCTGAAGCGACCTGCGACGCCTGCAGCGAACGGGGGTAAACCACCTCGCGAGTATCTTGTGATTCATTCCGAAGAGGTTCGGACAGAATCCAAGCGTCGCTTGCTATGCCCAGAAATGCGAAACGGGGAACCTGACAGCAGCTCCCCGTTTGCTTAGTCCGTAGCCCGCAGGCGAGCTGGCAAGCATCGCTGGCGGTAGCGCACCGCAAGAGCGGTGTGTAGACGGCTGTTAAGAGTCTAGGCAGGGTGGAGTCATCGTCCGGTAATTTCCTCCTTGCACTAGCTACTTCAACTTTCCGTTTACTCCCGTGCAAAGCCGATTGCAAGCGAAAAGTATTGAGAGAAAAAACTGTGGCGCAGGGAACGGAGCCCTCTCGTAATTCACTCGGCGCAATTCGCCCGCAGATACGCCCGCGCGGGTAAGCCAAAAAAGCGCGGGCAGCTTTGAACGCAGCAAGATAGGGGCTTGGCAGTAGTCGGTCGGATTACCGCATGCACTTGTCAGAGGCTTCGCGTCTCCGAGTCCATCGTGAAGCGGTCTTTGCTGTGGCCGTACCGAATCTTCGCGATGAATTCGTATCGTTGTCCGTTCGGTGCTTCGTAGCTAATGCGAATGTGGCCTGACATGATTTTGTTCCCTTCGATTATTGGGCGCACGTCCTCAAACTGAAACTGAGTTCTTGTCTGGGCTTCTGCCTGAGGAAACATTTCCGCAGACTCGGTCGCACGGTCAGCTTGAAGGTTCATTCCATCCGCAGACATTTCGAGGGACGCATTTACCTTAATTGCTGGAAGGCTACCAAAATTTCTTATCACCCATACCACGACCCAAAGTGGAGAATTGCGGTCGCTGACGCGCTCGAACTTGGAAACGCCCATATACGGCCGGTTCAAAGCAGCGCTGATTTCGAGGGTTCTTCTTGAGACCTCAGCCTGTTGTGTCGCCGCGTCCGCCGATTTGTTTGCGGCCTCCGCAGCACTGGTGGCAGCATTCGCAGCCTTTCGGGTGGTGCGCCACAGCAGGACGTTTACAATCAAGCTGACGACGGTCGCGAATGCTATGACTCCTGTGAATATGGTACTGACTGTGAGCGGGCCCCTCCACCAGTCGGGGCTGGCAATATCTGCGGGGGTCACGCCTTGGAGTGTAACGCCTCTGGGTACAGCCCGCCCGACAAGTTAGCGAGAGGGCCGTTGCCTGTAAGACGCTGAACTTTCGGCAGCGGCAACGCTCAGACCACCATTTCGTTCAACTGGTTCTCGCCGCTACCAGCCACGTCAGGAGGATTTCCGTCTGGTTCGGTTCCACTTCAGTGAACGAGATTCCCATTCCGACGTTCGGCTCGCCGTGCGCGACGGTGCCCAGTGCGATGAACGATTTCTCGTTATGAGTGATGGTCACTTTCACCTTTGATTGCACAGGAAACGGGTTCAGGGTGTCCACATAACAACCATGCATGCTGAGGTCTCCCGTTCGAGCGCGAATCCGTGCCTGCACGTCCGCTTCGAGCAGTTCGACCGTGGCGATGAAAAAATGTCGTGGCTCGCGCCTTTTGTCGTTAGGCCATATCCCGGGAGGGCTAGACATAATGTGGCCTCAATCTATTGCACGCCCCACGCAGCGTCAAGCAGCATCTCGTTTCGTCGCATAGTTTCTGCCATAAGATTGGCTGCTCCATTCCATTTCAGTGCGAGTTGGCCGACGTGGGTCTTCGCGGTACGCGTCAGTCAATTCGATTATATGGCTGGTCTTGTGGCGAACACTTTGCTCTTCGCCGAGGAGCCTGTTCATTTAGACTGCGAGCTATTTCAGATTCGCGTCAGAACAGAATGGACGGCAGGTACGCACCAGCCGGTTCGTTATAAAGCCCTACCGTCATCAAAGTCATGGGCTGAACGACGCGAAGGCCATTCTCTAGGCACCAGCGAAACAGTCCCGCATTGCGAGTCGGCACAAGAATCCCCGGCCCCTGAAAAGCGGGTGCGGCGGCAATGAGCGCCTTCAAATCTTCGTTCGTCGCAAGCCCGGCCCGATACAGACCATCACGAACTGCGGTCACCGCAATGAGAGCAGTCAGCTTCTGCGAGGTAGCTGCATTTTCCTTGCAACGCATCTCTTGGCCCCAGTCCATCAATTAGACGAACCAGCCGTTATTGTACGTTCCTTCCCCCCTGGGCTAGAATGGCCGCAGCCGGACTAACTCGGATGTCAAAACTTCCGCCTCCTCCATCGGTTTGGATTATTCTTGGCCCGACTTTATTAGTTGTGGCGTTGCTGGTTCTCCTGTCTATCTTTGCTCGAACCGAGAAACGCCCGCCTGATGAAGGTTGGAAGGGCATCTTTTACTCCAATCCTGAAGACCCGGCATTGCTGGTGCCGAAGCGATTTGATATCGGCTGGACGTTGAATTTCGGCAACCCATGGTCGTGGGTTGTGCTGGCATTGATACATCTTGCTGTGGCTCTGCCATTTATCTTGTCTGTTCCAACTTTGCGTCAGCCGCGATAGCCTGGCAGGAAATCGGCGGCAATTGAGCCCAGGATGCCATTCGTCATCAAGACCCGGAATGTCGGCACGGCCACCATTTTGGAGCTGGGGGCCAGACTCACTGCTGCAGAGGGTTCTGAGCTAAAGGAAACCGTCGATGAATTGCTGGCCGAGGGGAGGACGGCCATTTTGCTGGACTGCGTCCAGATGAAATTCATCGACAGCCTAGGAATCGCTGCATTAGTGCGGATTTGGGTCTCAGCGGGTAGAGGAAGCAAACTCAAGCTCTTCAGCCTGACGCCTCATGTGAAAGAAGTGCTGGGCATCACGGGCCTGCTCAAAATCATGGATATTTATGATGACATCGGCTCGACTCTTCAGAGTCTGAGGTAAGATTCCTAGCCGACGTTCTTTTCACCGCGCAAAGGGAACCCTGAAACGAGCGAAACTGCAACGACAACGCCATTCCGCTCCCAGCGACCCTTGGATTTCCTGCCGAATAAAGCACGCTGCAGAGTTATTCACACGCTTGTCATATTTCGCTTAAGCCGGAAGGTTTCTTGGAGCGGTCAGGAGTCTTTCTGGGAACGTCGGGAAACATTCGTTTGAATGCTTTGCCTCTGGCGGTATCGGGGTCTTCCTGCGGCGAGTCCTTCGGTTGGGTCCCTTCGCTTTTAATCGAAGATTACGGAGTAGGGAGGTCGTACTTCCTCAGGAATCGTCGCGGCACCATCCACATCTACGAACGCAGCAAACTTTGCACACACTCAGCCAGTCCGGACACGCCGTCCCCTTTAGCAATAACCGCATCCACAGGAAGCGCTTCGCGAGGGAATGCTCTGGCGACGGCTTCGCTATACATGGTGAATAAAACTATCCTCACATTGGGCAGCAGTTCTTTTAGGACAGATGCCGTTTCGATGCCGTTCGTCCGAGGCATCGCGACGTCCAGAAGAATCAAGTCGGGCTTGAGTTTCCGAGCTTTTTCGACAGCATCTTCGCCATCGACAGCTTCACCACAAACCTCGAAATCTAGTTCGGTGAGACATGAACGAACGGCCCGGCGAACAGTGTCGCTGTCATCCGCCACTAGAATCCGCTTCGACATCACGTTAAAGACATCGTAACACTCCTAGGACTGCAGAATACAGTGTTTACTGTAACCGGAACGAGTATCCCGTGTACGACGAATCGCAATCTCGCTGAAAAAAATTACTTCATTTCCTGGCGCCCGCCATGAGTTTTGATGCAACGGTCCGGAACTCAACTGACTGATTGCGCTGGGCTAAATTCTCCATTCGTGTCGTGGAACCGGAAATGCATATCCATCTCGATAGGGTCGTCACATTGAGATGTCGGTTTGGGAGGAAACCACGATGGATTCCACATTCGATATTTTCAAAGTACGTCCTGGTGGCGCTCTGCGGATGATAATGACAGTCCTAGGTTTGAGGGAAGCTAAGGTATGGATGGCTCGCTTAGCCCTATTTTCCCCTGGAGAATATTTCATTCACTCGGAGGAAAAGGGCGTCGTGGCAAGGCAATCCCAAGAATGGGCCGACGTCATTTGACGGCATTCTCGGGTTCCCGCATAAATCAGTAACGCTCTACGAGTAACAACAGGAACGGCAGACCGTCCTAATGAGAAATTCTGGAAGAACGTCATGACTCAAATTTGCACGATGAAGTGTCCACACTGCGGAAGCACAGCGACCAAGGCGAAACCTCAAGAACGTAAGTGCGGCACAGGACACGGAAGCTTGACACCAGGGCCGGTGCAGGCTCATCGTGCCCAACGTGACGCCCTTGCCAAAACGTGAGGATGTCGCCTCTCTTGTTTATTTCTGCTTATGAACCCGCTTTTTGTCCCCGCGCTTTGCCTTCCTCGCGGATGGCACTTCGAGCTTTGTCCAGAATGTCGGCCGGAATCTCGTGCATTTTGTGAACCGTCTTTGCGTGTTCAGCAGCCTTCTTTAGAACATCTTCGTCTGAGTTGCCTCGCGCTTCAAAAGCGCAACCGGGATTGAGGTCATTACATTTCAGAATTTTGGTCATGTTGGTCTCCTTGCGAGGGCAGGGCGGGATAATCGGAATGCTAGGCTTCTCAACGTCCAGAAGTCAATTCCGTCAACGTGCAGCCAGGGCACTCGAATGGGTGGCGTCCTGGTGGCGAACACTTTGCTTATGCGCTGAGGAGTCTGTCCATTTAGACTGCGAGCTATTTCAGATTCGCGTCAGAACAGAATGGACGGCAAGTACGCGCCAGCCGGTTCGTTGTAAAGTCCTACCGTCATCAAAGTCATGGGTTGAACGACGCGAAGGCCGTTCTCTAGACACCAGCGAAACAGTCCCGCGTTGCGAGTGGGCACAAGAATCCCCGACCCCTGAAAAGCGGGTGCTGCGGCAATGAGTGCCTTCAAATCTTCGTTCGTCTCGCCAACCGCGTGGCCGAAAAAGGCAACCGACGACGCGTAGGCAGTGACGTTCCCTCCGTATTCGACGACGACGGCTGTGCCTTGTTGAATTGCATCGTTGAGTTCGCCCCCACGGTCGTGGCCGTGGACTCTGAGACATAAGTCGTTGCAGGTCGCGAGGTCTCTCGCTTGCGCGGGCCGAACCTGATACTCCGGCAGTATTTTCTGAATTGCCGGCCCCTGCATACAGGACAGCGGTTCACGCACCACGAAACCGAGCTTCGCATATAGCGAGAGCGAACGATTGTGGAACGCCGCCTGCACCAGTCGGATTCCAGCAAACTTCCGTTCGGTAGCACGGGTCATGACGGCTTGCATCAACTGGTGACCCACGGCCCTGTTCTGCGCGGCAGGGTCAATCGTAATCGGGCCAATACCGGCGATTGGCGTCCTTTCATCCAAGCAGTTACTTCCGATGACTTTCCCGTTCTGCTCTGCCACGACGCAGAAAAACGCCGGATGCGAAAACATCGTGGAAAGAACGTGGATAGGAATTTCGGGAGACGGAAAATCGCGAGGGAAATTGTGGTGGTCGGCGAGCCTCCCGAAGGCCTCGTGACAGATTCTCCCGCAGAGTTCGGCATCCCCCGGAGTAGCACGGCGAATCAAGACCGACTGTTCCTTAGAGATTGAGAACTGCGATGTCCCCGCCATTAGGCGTACCTCCTGCGCAATGTCGCTCACCAAACAAGAGCAAGTCCGAATGTCGGCAGCTTACCATGTGCGGCCCGAAGAGGATTACGACAGATGCCGCAAGCGACTTGTGGGTGAAAAACTCACCGAGCGAACCTTCATCGAAGATGGAAATGCTTGTCGTAGAGGAATAAGCCGGGTCGCCACAAGCAGCGCGATGTCACGGACACGGCACATGCCCCCGAAGGACAATAAGAAAATAGAGCGCACTCTATTTGGCAGTCGCTGCAGTCGCTGTCACCGGCTTATAGCCGCACGTCGCCGCCTTTTTCAGAATTTCTACTCCTTCAGCGGCTGTGATGAGTTGTGTAGTCTTGGTTGTTCTTAGCGACCCGCCTCCGTGAGCCGCAACTGCCAAGGCGGCCGCGGTGGCTTCGTCCGGCATCTCCAGAATCATGATGACGTCGTACTCGCCAAAAGCGAAGAACGCGTTGACGATTCGACCGCCTAATTTCTCAACGGCTGGTCGCAGCGCCTCAAGTCGGTCGTGCGGGTTACGCATTAGCATGCTCCACGCTTCGGAAGTGTAAGCAGCTTGAGTGAGGAAATACGGCATATAGACCTCCATCTTTCGCCGCACAGCAAACGGCACGCGGAAACCAGCGGGCGTTCGCCCTGCTGCAAATTTTGGTTGAGTTTCCGCAAGCCTGCTCTCAACCCCCTCCTCTGTCAAGTACGCGCATCAGGATTCGTGAGATAATCCGGCCATGAAGGCGACCGTCCCCACGATTACCTCGGTCTTCATCCTCGTTTTGTGTTCTGTTGCGACCCTATCTGCGCAGACACCTGGCAGCCAACAGCAACAGCCGGTGTACATTCGCGAAGGCCAGCAATTGCTGCGGGAGGGAAAGTTCGATGAGGCACTAGCGCTTTATCGTAAGACCCTCGAAACTTCGCCGAATTCCGTTCCAGCCAACATCGCGGCCGGCAGCGTCCTCGACCTCATGGGTCAAGGCGAAGAAGCCCAAGTATATTGCGAAGGCAATCGAGGTTGCGTACACGCCTGAGCTCAGAGCAGTTTCGCAGAGGATGATGGCGCTGTCGTATGCCTTTGACGGAAATTGGGAGAAGAGCGTCGAGTATGAACAACAGGTCTTCGACTACTACGGCAGCGTGAAGAAACTTTTCGAGCAGGGTGAGATTGCCGACGAGGCTGCTCGGGTTTGCATTGACTCAGGCGATTTGGACAGCGCCTATCGCTGGTATCAGTTGGGCCACGACACCGGATTGAAGGAACCCGACATCAAGCCGGCCCGAGTGGACCTTTGGGCGTTTCGCTGGGAGCACGCGCAGGCCCGCATCGCTGCCCGACGCGGGAATCAGGCCGAAGCGCAGAAGCATGTCGCTGTCGCTAGAGCCATCCTCAATAAAGGAACCAATCCCGAGCAGGCGCAATTTCTTCCCTACCTCCAAGGCTACGTCGCGTTCTACGGTGGAGATTACAAGACGGCCCTCGACGAACTGCTGAAGGCGAACCAGGACGACCCGTTCATCGAATGCATGATTGGTCAGACGTACGAGAAGCTAGGCAACAAGGACAAAGCAATCGAGTTCTACGGTAAGGCTTCCGGAGCCATCTCGCACAATCCTGCCGCAGCGTATGCGGTTCCTTTCTCGAAGAAGAAGCTTGCCTCGCCGAGCTAGTTTTCCACCATTTGGTTCACTGCCTCTTGCCGCCACCAGCCACTGAAGGAGGATTTCCGTCTGGTTCGGTTCCACCTTCCTGAACGAGATTCCCATTCCGACGTTCGGCTCGCCGTGCGCGACAGTGCCCAGTGCGATGAACGATTCGTCGTTATGAGTGATGGTCACTTTCACTTTTGATTGCACAGGAAACGGGTTCAGGGTGTCCACATAACAACCATGCATGCTGAGGTCTCCCGTTCGAGCACGAATCCGTGCCTGCACGTCCGCTTCGAGCAGTTCGACCGTGGCGATGAAGAAAGTCAAGCAGCATCTCGTTTCGTCGCATGCCGTGGCTGCGCGAATCAAAATGGATAACGCCAAGTGCTCACGGATTACTAAGTGAATCTTACGCGGCGTTGGGGGGCACTCGATACCGTCTTGGCAGAAGTTCTAAAGCTGGAGGAGCCCACCGTGCTTATGCGGTCGCTCGGTTACCTCACCCAGATTTCCGCGCCGTGGCGACGCTCCATGGCGGCGACGAACTCCTCTAACGCCTTGGCTACTTCTTCGGTCTTAGGGCGATTGGGGCTGCTCCATGCGCAATCTCCGACGCAGGCCAACGGCGCTAACTGCTGAGCCTTGGGTTACACTCCGGTGTGATGATGAGTGCATTTGGAGCAGTTGCCGGAGCGATGTCCGCAAGAACTGTGTTTGCTGTAGGGAGCATTCTGCTTCTTCCCATCATTCTCACCTGCTGTTTCGGCTGGGCTGCATCCCATTTCCAGACAGGACAAACAAAAACGTGGTCAGTCTACCGAGGATTCGGGCGATTCATTCTTGCAGCTACGATAGCAGGCTGGTGGGTCACTTGGGATTTGGGTGTGCGTTCCGCGTTGCCGGCCGCACTTGTGCGGAAATCACTGGGGACGTTCGAGAGTTCTACCGCAGAGACTATTCTGTTCTGGGTCCCTCCGATTGTGAGTCTGGGTATATTTCTCATCTTGTGCTACATCGTGGACAGAAAACTTCTTAGACAACGATGGTCTTTCACTCAATTGCTTTGGCGGGCATGGTGGAGATTGGTTAGTTTTGTGATTCCTCTGCTGATGGTGGCTGTTGGTTTCAGGGCTATCTTCGATGGAAGATTCGTGGGCATCGTGTGGTTGGGAAGTGCTGGCATAGTCTCCAGAATCGGCACGGGGTTCCTCAGGCAAGCCGAGGGAATGAAATTCAACCGATTGAAGTCAGGAGAGCTTCGCAACCGCGCACTGAAAATGGCGAAGCACATGGGAGTGACGATTGGTCGAGTGTATATCGTTCCGGCTGGAAAGGGGCACTTGACCAATGCCTATGGGCTGTCGAATGCCATCGGTCTGACGGACAGTTTGGGTCAGTATCTAACGAAAACCCAGATGGACTATGTCATGGCTCATGAGTTGGCACACGTTAAGCTAAAGCACGGGCGCAAGCATTTACTGCTGGTTGTCGCGGTGTTTTCGATTCTAACCCTCGTGTCATTTCGGTTTTCTCAGCACGCTCTGTTCCTCCGACCGCTGGTTCAGGTTGCCCTGATAATCGTGCCTTTGCTCGCCATTTACTATTCCTCGCGCCGGTTCGAGTATGCCGCTGATGCAGAAGCGGTTGATTTCACTGGCGAACCAGAAAATGCGATACGAGCTTTGACCAACCTGCACAGAATTCATGAGGTGCCTACTCGCTGCGACAGGTTCACCGAATTGTTTATGACGCATCCCTCGCTCACACAACGTATCGAAGCAATCGCCAAAGCTGGTCAAATACCCGCTGAGCGCTTGAAGGTGATTCTGGACGATGCAGGTGTGCCTGAGCTGGCGGAACAACGGAGCTAGGTTTTTGGATTGAGTTCCGGCGTGCTGCAATACGGGCGTCCCGGTCGCTCACCAGACCGCTAGCGGCAGTGGTTAACAAGGCTCTCGCAGCCTTCGGACTAGACGGATTGGACCATGGCAGGGGGCGGTCGGATTTAGCGACCTGGGAGCCTTAGGCACGCTTTGCCGAATGCGTGTCCGGTGGCGATGCCCGAGCTGCGCCGTAACCAGCGAGACTCATCGCGCAGTCGAGGCGAGCGGCCGCGGATTCACTGTGTCACGCTGAAAGGCACAGATTCCATGGCTAGAACAAATTCGGTACAACTTAGGTACATTTAGGGAGGGAACAGTCAATGAGTTCGCCCGTATGCGACACCAGAGAAACGGTTTAGATTTTTAGCTTAGCTGGTTCGAAGCCAGATGCTCTATCCAGCTGAGCTACGGGCGCGCCGGTCGGAACTGGTTCAGTTTACGGTGCTTGTATCGTCCTTCGCAACGGGCAACTGCGGCGCTTCGTTCCGTCCAAGGCAGCATTATGTTCCGACAGTGGGCCGGGGCACGGAGTCGGAGGTACGGCACACGCGACCGGCGTGTTCAGTGGTTCATTCTCATTTTGAACGAAGTGAAGGCTATCGCAGGGATTGGCGGGTGGCCGAGCCATCCATACCACTCTGCCCAATAGGGACGGATTTGTTGGCGATCCTCGCCCGGACGTGCCAACCAGAAAAGTCGAAAAATGAATCATTGCCATACTGCGTTCAGCGCGGCGGCCAAACGGATCCCCGCCTTCGTCAGTTGCTCTTGAATGACACCTTCTGCAGCCGCCTGGTATTCAGCGCCGATCTGCTCGTGGAGATTAAGCATTCGCGTGGAAATGTGCTGGTCGTCCGAGCAGGCGTTGACCTCTACCGGTGTTTCCATGGCGACTTTTCTCGGCAGGGCTCCATAAACACTGTCCTCGGCAACTCGGTGGCTTTCCCAAGCCCAGGACAGGACCTCAACCCGCTCGTGCAGCCATGCAGGAATCCGCGTTTTGAACCTAATGGCCATCTCGTCCGCAAACTGCTGCGGCGTCTTTCCGTCGGCGAAGCGCTCGACGATGTCGGTATCCCAGATGCTGTGGAGGTTCGGCGCGTAGCTCTCTTTCGCCACATTTTTTTCCTGAGGCGCAGCGCCGAAGAATGAAACCGGAACACAATTTCCACCGAGGTCGTCGTTGGTTGTGGCGTGGAGAGGCTGATGTAGATCGCCAAAGAAGTGAATGATGTATCGCAAGGCGTCAGCACGCGCCTGCGCGCTCGCGTTGATATTCCGAAGGATTGCCATCTGATCGTTAATCGCGCTGGTGATGCAACTGATTGAAGGTGGACAGTACGGTGCGATATCGCCCCTCGCCACGCCGCGCGGGATGTCTATAAAGTGCCACCCCGCCGTATTGGGCTGAACACTCCGCTGGTCATCCGCCCAGGTGGACGAATCGACAAATGCGTCGAGGGCATTCGCTCCACAAAACCGCCGCAAAGTCGGGTCTATGGGACCAGCGGCAAGAATTTGCGCCACCATATCCCGAGCATGAGGATTGAGATGTTTTTCCGCGATAACGGCCACAACTTGGTGTCCTGTACACCCCCAGCTCCACGCGGATGGCGCGAGTCCGACGGCTACAACGAATAGAAGACCAGCAAAAGTCGGCCAGCTGCCCTTCACAGTCGCTCCTTGCACAATTCGACCTAGAACGTCAGGTGGAGTGCCATTTGGAGAAATCGGGGGCTTCCGATCGTATGCTGGATCTCACCCAGGTGACCTCCCGGAGGGCACGCGTAAGCATTTGCCGGAGGCCCAACGCAGGGATTGAGACCCGAATTCGATTGGGTGTAAACCGGAGGATTGGCGAAAAACGGATTGAATTCGACGTTGTTGTTGGGGATATCGAAGCTTGGGTGGTTAAAAATGTTGAAAGCTTGAATGTCGTACCTCAAATTGAAACGGTCACTGATTTTGAAATTCTTAAAAACGGAAAGGTCCCATCTGGTTTGGAAGGGCCCCCTAAATATATTACGTCCACCCACCGCGTAGCCCGTCTCATAGAAATCGCAAATCTGGCTGGCACCGGTGCCCTGACAGGGTGGAACGCCGTTTGTGCCGGGAGCAAATGGAGCAGGTATTCCAAAGGCTGCCGCGTTTAGCACGGGCTTGTTGGCGTTTACGCCGGTGGTGCCTTGCAGAATAGGATTCGGAGCGCTCGACCCCACGCCGCCGACGGGTACGATGGGGTTGGTAATCGCATCCTGACCGCCTCCGTAGAAAATGCTTGCCGCGCCGCCGCTGAAGTCATTGACGCTGTAGGGCTGGCCGCTCTGATACACGGTAACGCCGTTGAGTCCCCAACCGTTCACCAAATATCGCTCCAGCGTGTTTGCATTCTGCATGGTCGGGAATTCGTAATGGTAGTTGAGTGCAAAGACGTGCGTACGGTCGAAATCCGAAGTTCCATACGAGGAGTGCGGGTTGTTCGGGTCGTTGCCCGTGAAGAAAAGTCCCAATCCGCTTTGTTCATCCAGCGTATGCGACCACGTGTATGAACCAGTAATCTCCAGACCGTGCGTGATGCGCTTATGCACGCTTAGTTGCAGCGCGTTGTAGTTCGAGACGCCCACGGCTTTGTTGAAATCGGAGTTTGGGTCGTAGCCTATAAAAGGTGCGCGAAGGGCCGCATTGCCAGTGGGGAAGCCATCCACCAGTGTGCTGACATTTTCGGCGTTTAAGCCAGGAACGTTGTAACCATATGAGAAATTCTGCTGATTAGGCCCTCCCATGAGAGCAGGATTCGAAGGCGTGGCGATCACGGCTTGATTGAACGGAAGAGGAATCAATCCGTGAACGCCGTGGTTGCCGATGTAACCAACGGTCAGAACCACACTATTGACAGGTTGCCATTGCACATCGAGCGTCCAGTTTTCGGAGTAAGGCAATTTATTGGCGGGATCATATCCACCGAAAAACAGCGGGCCGCAGCCGGACTGTCCAGTTGAAGTGCAGAACGGTGTGGTATTGGCGATTAACTGCGCGGCATTGGGAACCAAAGCTGCAACCGAAGAAAGATTCGACGGTGGCGGTGGAACAGGGTTGGTACCAAACGGATTGCCGAACGTTGCACCCGCCGGAGAGAAGAACGGCACGACGAATGGCTCTTCGACTGTTACACCAAACGGTCCACTGATTCCGCCTCCGGCCGGCGGCGAGAGCTCCGTAAAGTACTCGCCGCGGTCATAATACAATCCGAATCCCGCGCGGACCACAAGATTCTTGAGGAACGATGGACTGTAGGCGACTCCGATCCTGGGTGCAAATCCCCACTGCCGGCCTGTGAGCGTAGAATCGCTTACACCCTTGGTGCCAAACGTTCGATTATTCCCAGCAACGACGAGTCCGATATTATTGACTGTGTCGTTTGCGACGTTGTAGGAATAATCTTTTGCGTAAAAATTCGTCAGAAAGCCGTTTTTCTCGTCGAGTGGACCATCCCAATCCCAACGCAGACCGATGTTCACCGACAAGTCTTTCCGGATCTTGAAGTCGTCTTGCACGAAAGCGCCTACTTGTTTGGCCCGGTAGTAGCGGTTGCTCGCCCCGTTCAAGATTTGGGAAGTATCTTGACCGCTGCAGGCCACGGTATTGGGCCCGCAGATCTGTCCCTGCAAAAATCCGGGAAAATCAAAGAATGTTATCCGCGCTACTTCGCTGTTCTTGTTAATCACGTTTAATTGCGTGAAGTCGAGACTGGCCCCCGCAGTCAACGTGTGCCGCCCGTGGACCCAATTCAGGCTTGTCTCACCTTCAAAATTGTTTTGAAAGATGCCGGCGTTCGCGAAGTTATTTGATGGGCCAATCCCCAGCGCGTTGCCTAGGTTGAAATTTCCGCCAAAGCCACTTGCCCCGTCGGCCTGTTTAATATTGATTTGCGGGAACAACGAAAGGCCGAGCAGATTCAGATTTGCATCGGACGGGGAAAGAGATTGAGCGGTCGTTGCGAAGGCTCGTTCCCGGATAAAACCAAACCTTTGCTCCCAGCTCAGATTCGGAGTAATGATTCTCGTATTCGTCAGAGAGAAAGCCTGGCTGCCTGCGTTCATTGTCTGTGGAAACCCAATCAGTGTGCTGTTTGCAAACGGAGTTGTATTGGGATTGCGCTGAAAGTAGTATTTTGCGGCAAGGCGGTCTGCGGCACTGATATTGTAATCGATGTTTCCGTTTGCTTGATCGGCCGTGAAAAGAGAACCGGAACCCTGAATGCTGGCATCGGCGGCCAGGGCTTGCAAAGTCGCCAGTTTCGCTGGATCGGTTTCGGCGCTTGGGATAAAGAACTGACCCGATTTCGTTTTCGCTTGTAGGATGGCCAACGCCTGGGGTGTGATGTCGCTGGCGGTAAGCGTCGTTCCGAAATCTTTGTTCGCGACGGCGGCGATGGATGCTGCGTCTCTGGCATCGGTCAAATCAGGCGGGACCGCGACAAAAGATGTATCGAGCAAGTGATCAGCAACACGCTGGCCTTGGTAGGAGCCGAAGAAAAAGATTTTGTCTTTCTTTATCGGACCGCCCAAAAAGCCGCCATACACGTTGCGATGCAGAGGTGGCCGTGAAAGGCCGTTCTGATTGAAGAACCACTGGTTGGCGTCGAATGCGGTTGTCTGGTAGTACTCGTAGGCGCCGCCGTGAAAGCCGTTGGTTCCCGACTTGGTGGTGAGTTCGATGTGGGCCCCGCTGTTCGCCCCTTGCGACGCGTCGTACATCGCCGAGTTCACGCGAACCTCTTGGATTGTTTCTACCGGCGGCGTAGGCAGCGCTTGCCCAATCGCGCCGTACACGGATGTGCTGGTTACGATCTGGCCGCTAGGATTGCTCGTGCTGTTTCCGCTTTCCCCGATGTTCACGGCGACACGCGCCGAAGTGACCTGACTTGACGATTTGCCATTAAAAATGTTGTTTGTGGATACTCCATTAAAAGTAAAACTGTTGCTCGAATCGCGCTGACCGTCGGCCCAGATTGATTGGTTGCCAAACCCCGCGTTGGTGCCTGACGTGTTCAGCAGGTCGGCACTCACCCCAGGGCTGAAAATGGCCAGTTGGGTAAAGCTTCCCGTACCCAATGGCGTGTTATCGATCTGGAGTTCGCCCAGGATGTAGCCGGTCGTGGTGTCCGTCTCGTTAAGCAGCGGCGTGGAGTTTACCGTTACCGTCGCCGTAACCGATCCTGGCTCCAATCGCCCGTTTACCGTCGCGGTGCGGTCACCCTGCACCAGGATATGCGGATAACTGGACGTTTTGAATCCGTCTTTGGAAAACGTCAACTCGTAATCGCCAATAGGCAGGTCAGCAATGTGGAACGAGCCGTCGCCTTTGGTGACCGCGGTGACCTCAAGGTTTGTCGCGGCATTGCGAGCTTTCACAACTACGCCTTCCGCTACGCCCCCCGATGAGTCGGTGACTGTGCCGTCGATCCACCCCAAGGTCTGCTGTGCAAACGTGGAACCATGACCAAGAACCACAAACAGAAATACGATGACACACCCAACCCGTGCGAAGTTCAATTTCATTACACACCTCAGGCAAAGGAATGAAGGGCTCGTACCGGGAGCATGACTATTACTAAAGCAACCGCGACGAACGTCCACCCAAAGAGAACCCACCCAAATTCACGCTGCAAAGGACTTAAGGGATGCACATGAATCGGGGATGAATGCATTGTTAATATTTGGTTAAAGGGTCACCGGGCTGATTGGATGACGGTTTCGGCTCCTTCCTCCGAGTAGACTCGGTATGCGGTCAGTGGAAACTTGCGGTATCGTCGGGCCACAATACCTAAGGCCGCCAGCCCGAGCAGTACGAGCGAAAACGCCGCTGGTTCAAGCAAGGTGGATCACTTCGGCCCGTCAGAGGTGTCTCCGTGATTCCATTCCTCTGACCCAGACAACTCAGCCGTTTCTGGAACGCGCGCGGGTGTGCCCAGTTTTGTGGCCAGCACCAAACCCTACCTAGTGCTACCCGGGTGGCTGAGCGTGCTGCAAAGCGTTGCAGATGCTGCGATCGTCACAGTTGATAGGAATCTTCGAAGCCAGATGCTCTATCCAGCTGAGCTACGGGCGCGCGGTGGAATTTTATCATTGGTATTGCCTGAATACGGACTAGGGAAGACAGGGTATTTCGAGAAGAAGTAAGCGCATTCAGTGCGACCAATCGTTCTGGGGACGCGTAGGTCGAGGGGTTTCTTTGACGAAACAGGCATCGCAGACGCGAGTTCCGTCTTTGAGCGTGAAATCGACTCTTCGGCTCGGATCAATCTCGGCGCCGCATTTTCCGCAGAGGTCGGTTTGCGCTTCAGCCATATCGATATCATACCTCCAGAATGGCCACGCATCGCGAGACTGTGCGTCTGGCAAGAAGGTATTGTTAGCCGGCGAGACGCCGGCGCTACCGAGAGCGCAAGACGAAGAGATCCTTCGCTCTGCTCAAGAAGACAAATCAAAGAAGAGCATCCCTAGGGGTGGCTGTGCCGCTGGGCGTGCGGATTTCAGTCTAGGTCCCAGAAGTCGACGCGGTCGCAGAATTGCACGCCAATCTGTTTGCGACCTTGCGCATCATGGCCGCAATAAACGACTCGGGCGGCGGCGCGGCTTCCCTTATCTTTTCGGCAGAGGACCACCGTGCCGCCTTGCTCGACCGGGCGGTGGCACAGCACGCCAGCGCCGTGTCGGCTGAGCGTGACAGTCCAGGTTTCTTCCTGCCACGTGCGGTAAGGGTCTTCGCGACGCAACCAGATCGGCACGGACGAAACCGTACGAGGGCCGCGGCGTATCCGCTGGCTCAACTGCGAAATGCGAAATAGAAAGTCGAGGAGGCTGACGTCACTGTGCCGTTGCGCGAAACGCGCTTCTTCGGCTCGTTTTTCGCCAAGTTTTTTGGATAGTTCTTCGGCCTGTTTTGCGCAAGCAGCCATGAAATCCTTAAACGCGTCCGTCGCAGCAGGGTCGAACGGAAGGTTTCTCAAGCGATTACTGCGCGATTCAAGTTCAGCAATGCAAGCTGGCAGAAAATGTTCCAGGCACAGCGGTCGAGAGTCGAAGTCTATCGCCGCGGGCTCGTTGCAGTACTCGGTCGCGCACTGATTGTGCTCGAGGAGAAGTCGAACATCAGGAGAGAGTCCGATTTGGCCTTCCATCGTTCCGCCCCCGGGGCCCCCACGAACCCCGTCAGTCTTTTGATAGTTTCGCGATTCGTTTAGCCAATTCAGCAATCGCGCCACTGACGAATTCCAAGTGACTGCGGCTGTAATGCGTAAGCTCATTCGCGAAATCGTTGGAGGTTCCCGCCGCCTTTTGGTCCAGAGACTTCTGCGCGGAATCTAGAATGCGATCCGAGCCTTCACGCAAACGCGCCTGCGTCTCCGTGTCGTACCGGTCGGAAGCCGCGCGCATATTTTCGACGGCCGAATCGGTGACGCCGACCGCGACGCGTTCGAGCTCTTCGTGAGCGGCGTCCAGCCGCGCCCGCATGACGATTTCAAACTGTTTTTCGAGGCGCTCGCATGTCTCCGCAAGCCTGGCCGAGGATTTTTCCGACGCATCCGCAAGGGATTCTTCCAATTCGTCTTTGCGTTTTGTCAGATCAGTGGCGAGAGTTTGGGCGTCGCGGAACGCGGGCGCCATGCGATCTTTCAGGCGCACTACGATGCGCTCCACCGCGTCTTTTTGGAATGCCTCGAGGTTACGTTGCAGGCGTTCGAGGGCGTTGGCAAACAGCGTTTCGGAGAGCGCTTCGACTTCGCGCTGGCGTGCTTCTACCTGCTGCAGGGATTGGCCGAGGTCTGCTGCAATCTTTTTTGTCCACTGGGAGTGCAGCGCTCGAATGTTCTCCTGACTGGCACGTTGGGTTTGCTTGAGGGATTGCTCCACCCAATGTGTGGTTTGGGACGCAGCCACGTCGCTGAAAATAGCTTTCGCATCGTCTCGCAGGCTCGAACGGATCTCATTCAGTATGGAGGCTGTATTCTCACGAACCGCGGCTGCCGCGAGCTCTGAAATCATTATTTCCATCTGCTGCTGGAATCCGCCCATCAATTGGCCAACGGCGCGATTGCGGGAAGGCATCTCTTGAACGAGCATGGCTTCGCCCGAGCTCACGAGAACGGCACTTTTAGGTTCTGGAATTTTTGCGGTTAACTCCGGCCGCGGAACTGCGAAAGGCTTGGCCTGCAGGGGTTCGGCGGTGCGCTTTCGCTCGCCACAAAATGGCAGCCAGTCTTCCGGAGGCGAGTCGATCTTCCAGATGTTATAGGGATCCTCGAATTCGACCGCAGTGTAGAAGGGACCACCCGATTCGCCATTGCGCTGGACCCATTTCACGCGGCCGCGCGCGGACATCTTTGGAGCATCGTCCTTTTCTGGAGTCAATTCGAGGGTCACTAAAGCTTCGGGCAAGACTTGGTATTTCGACGGGTACTTGCAACCGTGGCAGCTGATCGTCAGAGTCGAGACCTTCTCGCTGTACGGTCCGCGACGGGAATCGACTCCGGACACGGTGATGAGGATAGCTTGATCGCGGCGCGTGCTGCGGCGCGCTGCGCGGAACGAATTGCCGGCAGCAGAAATGTTCGCCATAAGTTGTCTCTCGGGAGCTGGATGTACAGGATAGTGCATTCAATGCTCGCAACCGACGCGAAATGAGCGGCGGTGTTTCAAACGGTTACTAGGGCCTGTGAATCCGCTCGCAACGTTCGTTCTAGAGTGTCGAACGGCCTGTCGCGGTTCTGTACGCGTAAGTTATTTGCGCCAGAGACTGCGCGAATTGGATGGCCTGTGCCGTGGTAAGGGCTGTTGGGAGCTTCAGCAGGCCGGAGCTGGACAAATTCGTGATCATTGCTGCGACACCGGAATTCGCTTGCGTCCAATTGACTGTGCCGTTTGTAGTGGAACTCACGACGTAGGAATCAATCACGCGCAGCATGGTGCCGGGCGAGAGTAGTATGCCGTGATCCACATTCATCGCATGCACGAGATCGAGTGAAAACCATTTCACGTCTTGCGAATTGGTTTCGGCAGGTACGGCGAGAAAGTTATTCGTGATTCCAGCGTCCACGATGGAGTTCATCGCGGTTTCCTGAGCTGTTTGATTGGCCGAGCCGTCCGCATTTGTAGGTGGAAGGGCATCGGCTACCGCGCTCGCCAATCCAACCACGACGAGAGATGTTGGTTGTGCCTGAACAATTTTCGAAACGGATACGCCATACTGCTTGAACTGGGACATGCTCATTCCGTATTGCAGGGAAATAAGGTTTGTG
>Ga0308309_10000759_pt1 | contig 19712 bp, 22 predicted proteins | sample HubBroMetageWFT5_FD_192491 | JGI IMG/M metagenome (GOLD analysis project Ga0308309, IMG submission 192491) | Warmed and freeze-thawed soil microbial communities from the Hubbard Brook experimental Forest, New Hampshire - Hubbard Brook CCASE Soil... | ecosystem: Environmental > Terrestrial >...
TCGTGGCTGTGACGCGGATTGGCGAAGGGCAGGCAGAGCGCACCGGCCTTCACCTGGTAGCAGACCGGCAGCACGTCGGTTGCCGGCACGTCGTTCACGTGCGGGCTGTCGCGGTTGCCCCAGCAGGTGTGGAAGCACCGCTCGGCGTGGCTAAAGGCACCGCGCTGGCGTTTTCATGAGCGGCTGTTAGGGTTCCTCAGCCTGGCGATGTGGCCGGCCTGTTCGACGGTTTGGGTGGCGGGGGCATGACATGGCCGGACCGAACGTTCATCGCGACATCGCGTCCGGGAAGCGCGCCATCGAGAGGCCGCTGGTCGACCCGCGCCAAGGCGACGTCGAGGACGATGCCTCGAGCACGATAGAGAGGTCGTTCCTGGCCATCGCCGGCAGCCTCCTGGCCGAAATCAGCTTGCCGAAGTTGTTGTTTGCCGTGGTGCTCTCGATCGTGCTGCCGGCCATTCTGCTCGGGCTGGCACCGCTTGTGGCAACGGCATGGCTGGCAAAGGCTTCGGCAAGCATCGTCGAGCTGGGGGGCGCTGGCGCGGTGCTCATCCTGCTCCTGGTTGCCGCCGTGGGATGGTATGGCTGGCGACCGCTTTTCCGAGCGGCCGAAGCGAATTTCTGGGCGCTCAATGCCCTGGCTGTTCAGCCGGGCTATGCGCTTTGCCGGGAAGCGCTGCGTCATGTGGCGGAAAAAAGCCTCGGCGACCGTTCAACTGTCGCCACGCTCGCGCGGCTGCGCGCGATCTGTTCCGCAGCGGCCGGCATTGTCGTGTGCGCCTTGGCGGGTCTGGTCGCCTTCCTGGTCTGGCCGGCCACGCGCTGGGTGGGCACGCTTGCAGACATCCTCTCTCCGCAAAGCCTCATCGTCCCCACGCTGGCCAACGCCGTCGTCGTCGTTTCGATCTACCTCGCGGTCGCGGCCCTCGTCTGGGGCGTTGCCGATGCCAGCATGAAGCAGCTGCGCGATTTTCGTACCTTCGACTCCGCACCGCCCGGCGGCCGCACCTGGCGGGTCGTCCATCTTTCCGACATCCACGTGGTCGGCGAGCAGTACGGCTTCCGCATCGAAAGCGGACGGGGCGGCCCCCGCGGCAACGATCGCCTGGGGCAGGTTCTGGATCGCCTCGAGGCCGAGCACCTGGTCGAGCCCCTGGATCTCATCCTCATCACCGGCGATGTGACGGATGCGGGCCGCTCGACCGAGTGGGCTGAATTTCTCGACCTTGTCGGGCGCCATCCTGCCCTTGCCGAGCGGATGGTCGTCCTGCCGGGAAATCACGACGTGAACATCGTCGATCGGGCCAATCCGGCCAGGCTCAATCTGCCGTTCAGCCCCGGCAAGCGGCTCCGCCAGATGCGCACGCTATCGGCCATCGCCGCCGTGCAGGGCGATCGCCTGCGCGTCGTCGATCACCGGTCCGGAGATCTCGTGCAGACGCTCGCCGGTGCGCTGGCCGCACATAGGCAGAAGATTACGGCGTTTGCCCAGACGGGTTCGTTGCGGCTGTCCAGGGCGCTTGGCAGCGTGTGGAACGATCAGTTCCCGATGATCTTGCCGCCCGCTACGGCGGATGGGCTCGGTGTGGCGGTGCTGAACTCGAATCCCGAAACCCACTTTTCATTCACGAACGCGCTCGGCTTGATCTCTGCCGAGCAGGCCCGCCGTCTGGCGGCGGCGGCGGCCAGGTTTCCGAGGGCCCTGTGGGTCATCGGCCTGCACCACCATGTGCTGGAGTATCCCATGCCGGTGTCGGCCTTCTCGGAGCGCGTGGGAACCGCTCTCGTCAATGGCAGCTGGTTCGTCCGCAGACTCGATGCGTTCGCGGGCCGCGCCATCGTGATGCATGGCCATCGTCATATCGATTGGATCGGCGCCTGCGGCAGCCTGAAGATCGTCTCGGCGCCGTCGCCGATCATGGGCGCCAGGGACGACGAGCCGACGCGCTTTTACATCCACACCTTGGCGGCTGGCGCCGACGGGCAGCTGCAGCTCCTGCCGCCGCAACAAGTCGACATTGCCGGTCTCAAAATCGAACCTGGCAGGGCGAATCCACTGGCCTGATCAACCTGCGCTTTCGTCAGCATCGCTGCCTCCTTTGCTCCAGAGCCGCTGGCTCGCGATTGCCGCGCCGTCGCGCATCGCTGCCGATGGGTGCGCTGCTGCCGCTGGTGTCAGCTGCAGGCATAATGACTCAACCCGGCGTGGTGTCGGCCTCGATCGCCATGTAGGCAGCGCCGGCTGTCGATCCAAGCCCGACGCAGGACGATGCACGGGAGCTCCCTTGCATCATGGCAAAAAGAACACGTGTGGAATTCGAGTGGCTGCCGTGGACGGCAACGCACGCCGCCGCCCACGGCAACCGTCTTGACGCATTCCGGGCCAATGCCGGATGGGCCCATGATGGCCAGCCAGCTGTCGGCTTCGACCACGATGCCGTTTTCGGCGAAGGTCGGCACGTCGGGCAGCGCCGGCGAGCGCTGCAGTGGCTCAGAACAGAATAGCGCAGCGTATCTAGGACAATTGCTCAAGATGACCGGCGGACGTGCCGTTCCAGGAATGTCTTCACGCGCCAGCGCGCAAGATCATCGGCGCCCGGGCCTTCCTGAGGCATGACATCCTCGGGATTGATCGGCGCCCCAGTCTCGGCGTCGACCAGCGCCAATTTCACGCGCCGTCCGGATTTTCGATCGACGAAGCGAACCGGTGGCCCCTGATCGCCGGTGGCGGTCCATTTATCACCCACCTGCAATAGCGCCTGCGTAATGAGCGCGCTGTCCCAGCCTTTGCGCGTCAAGATGTACTCGTAACGTTTTGGATTGGATTGATACGGGCGCCGTTCGATCAACCCATTGTCCTCCAGAAGTCTGAGGCGATCCGATAGGGTCGCATGGGTCACGCCGGTCGATCGGCGCAGATCCTCGTATTTGCTGAGGCCGAACCCCAAATCGCGCAAAATCAGAACGGCCCAGCGATCACCGATCGCCTCCAACGCGCCCGCGATCGAGCAAGCCATGCCCTCGAAGCTCTTGGACCGCATAGGTCTGTTACCTCTGTGTCGCTCTTATAATCAGAGTGACAAGTATCGCTCTTATGATTAGAGTGAGTGAGTTCCGTCGTCAATCGGCTTCGCACCGAGGACCTCGGCCTCAAAAAGAGGAGCACCGGCTGCGCATGTCGACCGAAGGCGACCGACCGGTTTTCGACCAGTCCCGAACAGTGAGCTGGGCCTCGATGGCGCCGTTCCATCCGCGAATGGCGAAGATGTCGGGACGCGGGGTGCTCGAGGCCATCCAGGCGGGCGTGCTGGCCCCACCGCCTCTGGGGCGAGTAATCGGCTTCCATATCGTGGCGGTCGGGGACGGGCAGGCTGAGTTCGCCCTGGAGCCGCGCGGGGATCTTGAGAATTTAGCCGGTGCTCTTCACGGCGGCGTAGCCGCCTCGCTCCTCGACAATGCCTTGGGTGCGGCGGTGCAATCGCTGCTGCCGGCCGGGGCGCGCTCGGCGACGTTGAATCTCAGCGTCAGCTATCTGCGGGGACTGACCGTCCGTTCCGGCACGATCACCGCGCAGGGCCGCGTCGTGCGGCTCACGCGCGCTGCTGCCTTTGCCGAGGGCACTGTGACCAATAGTCAGGGCGAGGTTTGCGCCCAGGCCCTGGCGACTTTCGCCGTCAGCTATCCGGAGGAGACATGATGCCAACTTCTTTGGCCCCGGGCGCGACCGTCAGCGCCCAAGACCGCAGCGACGTAATCGATCTGGTCAATCGGCTCAACATGGCGTTCGACGTCTGGGACCTGGACACCATGCTGGGCCTGCATACCGACGATTTCACCGTCCACCATCCCAAGGGCGTGGCCACAGGGCACGACCAGATGGTGGCGTTCTATGAGGCCTATTATCCACTCACAGTCGGCGTTCGTCGCCAGCATTTGAACCACGTTGTCACCGGCAACGACGACGGCACGATCACGGTACTCAGCTACAACCTGCTGATCCGGGTGGCCACGCCCGAACGGGCGGCGGCGCTGAAAGGCCAGTCGGTGATCGCGGCGGAGCCAGGTCTTCCGGCTATCGCCATGCACTCGGTGATGATCGACCGCTTCCGTCGTGATCCAGGGCATGGCTGGCGATTCGCCGAGCGCCATGTCGAAGAGACAGTGCTCAATCCGACCTATCGCTAGAGGCGCCATCGTGGAGACCGCCCGGGTGCGAAGCGTGAAGATCTCTTCCTTCTCTATGGAGGTCAGCGATTGGGCGCCGCGCGACGCCAGGTGATGCGTGTCGTCCCGCAATCGGCGCGACTGTTACGCTACGGACGGACCATCGCTACGGTATTTTGGGCCAAGGGTCTTCTCGTCTACACAGGCAGTGGCATAGACCGCATGCCAGACCCGTTTACCGGCCCTTACGCGGCCTCCAAGGCCGCTGGCGATGTCCTTGCCGAGGTCATGGCGCTCGAAACCACCCGCTATGGCATCGAAACCGTGATTGTCCAGCCTGGCGCCTATCCTCACGACGGGGCCCGACCGGTCCCTTCTCGTTGCCGACGCCGGCGGGACGTCACTTCCAGGAGGGCGAGCGCCGCGTCGATCTGGCGCTCGAAGACCTCTGGTCCGGGCGATCCGGTCCCCAGGACCAGCTCCTGGTACGCGTCTCCCAGCGCCAGCTGGACGAGCTGCTCGGCAACGATCGGCGCCTTTGCTGCACCATGCTCTTCCGCCCACAGCTGCGCGATCGCGGCGCGGAGCTGGCGCGGCCCGGCCTCCCAGAACAGGCGCCCCAGTCCCGGCATCCGGTCAGCCTCTGCAACAATGGCGCGGTAAAGGCGGACGCTGTCCGGGCTCGCGACCCCGGCCGCAAACGTCAGCAGCAGATCGCGTAGCCGGTCGCGGGCAGGCAGCGACCTCGGCGGCGGCTGGAGAACCTCGGGCGCACACATCGCGGCGACCAGCGCCTCCACCAGCGCCTCCTTCGATCGGAAGTGGCGATAGATGGTCTGCTTGCCCACGCCGGCTTCGGCGGCCACCGCATCCATCGATCCCTGCGCGAACCCCTCGCGCATGAATACCGCACGCGCGCCGTCGAGAATTGCCGCGCGCTTGGCGGGGTCGAGAACGCGTCCGGATCGCGGCGAGGGGGCATTGGTCATGAGTGGTCCTTGACGAGACTAGCCAGTCTCGCTATATGGCTAACGCGAGACCAACTAGTCTCGTTTAGAACAGGAAACCCTGATGTCAACCGATCATGCCAAGCTCGGCCACCTTTTCGCCGAGATCGTGTCCGGCCACGACATATCGCGCTTTGATGAGATCGTCGCGCCCGGCTATGTGAACCACAACCCCTTCGCCGAGCCCGGTCCGGAGGGCGTCAAGAAGGTCTTCGGTGCGATCATCGCGGGCGTGCCCGATCTCAAGGTGCTCGCCGAAGACGTCTTCGTATCGGCGGATGGCACGCGCGTGGTGGGCCGCTACCGTTATGAGGGCACGCACACGGGGAACTTCCTCGGTTATCCCGCGACGGGTAACGCCTTTGCCATGCGCTCGATCGATATCTGGCGGGTCGAGGACGGACGCTTCGTCGAGCACTGGGACGAGCTCAACACACTCGATATTTTCAGCCAGGTCGGCGCCGTACCGCCGCTTGGCCAGCCGTCATGACGCAGCGGATCCCTGCAACCAGCAAGACGACGACCAAGTTTCCATGCCGATAGACAAACTCATCGCGGTCTGGCTTCCGATCGCCCTCGGCGTCGTGATGATCGGGGCTGGCTTGGTCAACTTTGTCGGTCCTGGATCGGTCCGCGACTCCTTCGCGCGTTGGGGTTATCCGGCCGGTTTTCATAGGGTGACGGGCGGACTCGAGGTGACGGCAGGATTGCTGCTGCTGATCCCAAGTACTTCGCATGCCGGAGCCATAGGGAGCGTCATCATCCTGCTGGCCGCGTTGATGACGGTGATCCGTCATCGCGACTGGGCGCACCTGCCGAGCGCCGCCGTGCTGACTGCGGTGGCGGTGGCGGTGACGATCCGCGGATAGCAGTGCACCTCGAGTGAGGGGGAGTACTGTCGAGTAGAAGAGGATAGAGCGGCGTGTTTAAGACGATGTTGGCTCGGCGATAGTAGTCAATAATCCTCACGCGGCTTCGTCGCGTCTGCTGTGCGGTTCCAGACGATTACGTCGTGACCGGCCTTGATGAGGTGCGCGGCCATGTGCGACCCCATGGCGCCAAGCCCAAGAACAGAAATTTTGCTCATGTGACACCTAGGTTGGCGAGAGACTCACGCGGACTGCTGGCGCGACCGCGGGGCGTTTCAGGCTTCACCATTCGACGGCGACCTTGCCGAAATGCGCGCCGCTGGCCTGGTAACGGAAGGCGTCGGCCAACCGATCGAGGGAGAAGCTGCTGTCCAGGACAGGGCTATTTGCCCGCATCAGCGGCTATATCGAAGCCCGCCTTAAGGATGCCAATCTATCGCCCAAGAAGATTGCCGAAGATAATGGCATCTCGGTTCGATACCTTTATACGCTGTTCAGCGAACAGGGCATGACCGTATCCGGGTGGGTGCGAAGGCGACGTCTCCTGCGTTGCCGAGCCGAATTGGACGGAGCGGATACCGGGGCCTCCATAACCGAGATTGCCTATAGGTGGGGTCTCAATGATTCCGCCCATTTTAGCCGATTTTTCAAAGCCTCTTTCGGAATGTCGCCGACACAATATCGGTCTTCGCGGCGGCTGGGCGCATCCGACGAGTAATTGCGCTCTCCGCCCTTGAAGCAACATTGTCCGGCCCCGTGGAAGGCGATCAGAAATCCTCTTCCTTCGCTCATTCGCCGTTGGCGCGATGGCATGAAAGCGGACGTCAATTCTTTTGAGAGCGTCTGGTGTCAGGACGGTGTGCGCCCACTAGGACGAAAGATGCTCGGCGTGAGGGAAGCTAAATCCATTCACGCGCTCGGCTTGAATCTTGTACATGACCCGCACTTCGCCCGGCTGTTTGTAAGTGTAGGTCTCGGTTCCAAGGTATTTTTTCGCCATTCGGTCGAGATGCTCGTCGGCGCCTGGCCCCGGCACTTCCACCGCGCGGCCCCGAATTTCCAAATACCGGTAAGGATTGCCCGGATCCGTGATGATCAGCGCCACCCGTGCGTCATGGCGGATATTCTTGTCCTGGTGGCGACCCCTGGCCGTGTTGATGACGACGGAATCGCCGTCGGCGTCGCACCAAACGGGGGTCACCTGAGGCCAACCGTCGGAGCGGAGCGTGCCGAGGCTGGCATAAGCGCGCCTGGCGAAGAGATCGCGGAACTCATCAGGAATGGATTTGGACATCACGTTCTCCGAGCTGGAAGCCCTCAGATTTGTCCGCCTGAGAGCGGCGCCTGCAAGCGAAGCGACGGCGACGGTCGTGCCTTGTATCGAGTGGTCAGGCGGTCATAAATGACAAGCTGGCGTCATTTTCTGCCACTTGAGAGCCATGAGCCCACACCGCGTCTCTTTCCTCATCTATCCCGGCGTCGCGTCTTACGATGTGGCCGGGCCCGCTCAGGCGCTGGCATCGGCCGGCGAACGCCGCTACGACGTGACGCTGCTGTCCGTGTCCGGAGGCCTCGTCGAGAGCGATTGTCCAGGGCTGTCGTTCGGGAGTGTCCCTGCCGCCTCCACCCGTGGTCCGATCGATACGCTTATCATCCCGGGCGGTCGCGATGCGCCGACGACGGCCAAAGATCCCGACCTTATCACTGAGGTCAAGCGCCTCGCGGCGCGCGCGAAACGCGTCGCCTGCGTCTGCACGGGCGCATTTCTGAGTGCCGAGGCGGGACTGCTGGCCGGACGGCTGGCGACCACTCACTGGCGGTACTGCGATCAGTTCGCCGACCGTTTCCACGACGTTCAGCTGGAGCGCGACCGGATCTGGGTGCAGGATGGCCCGATGTGGTCATCGGCCGGGATCAGTGCCGGCGTGGACCTGACCCTCGCTCTCATCGAGAAGGACCAAGGCATCACTGTCGCGCTTCAGGTCGCCCGCGAGCTGGTGGTCTTCCTCAAGCGTCCGGGTGGCCAATCACAATTCAGCACCGTGCTCTCCGGGCAGATCTCCGATGCCGATGGTCCGTTGGGCCCTTTGTTCGCCTGGATCGCCGACCATCTCGACGCGGATCTTCGCACCGAGGTCCTGGCGGAAAGGGCCGGCATGAGCTTGCGGACATTTGCGCGGACCTTCGTCACGCGCACCGGTCTGACGCCAGCCAAGGCGGTGGAGATGGTCCGTCTCCAGGCCGCGCGCGAAGCCATCGAGCAGAGCGACACGCCGCTGGGCGTGATAGCGGCGCGCTGTGGCTTCGGCGACGAGCAGAGGATGCGCCGCGCCTTTCTGCGGCAATTCAATTCCACGCCCGCCGACATTCGCGCCCGCTTCTCGCTCTGACGATGGGCTCGGGCTCACGTCTGCGTGCATTAATGCAAGGCGAGCGAGTTGGCAGAAAATGAAGCGTGACTGTCCTTTCGACCAGGATTGCGATCGGTAGACTCCGGCAAGATGAGCGGACCGGCTCTGGAGGAAGGAACTGGCTTTGTCGCCCGATGCTTAAACTCGATCGCCTTTATCATCTCGCGGACGCGGATAACGTCCCGTCTATCCTCAAGCATGGCCTGCTCAGCACCGAGCGGCTCCTTGGGCTGACGGGTGTGGCCGAGACGGAGCGGGCCGCCGTCCTTCACCGTCAAAGACGGCACAGTCTCCGCCTTGCCGACGGTGTGACGATCCGAGACCAGCGTCCGATGCCGCCGTCCGCCCTCGCTCCGGTCCTGGATGACGGCCTCGCGCCGAGCGACTGGTATGCGCTGCTGAACAGCTACGTTTTCCTATGGCCCGGCCGGGAGCGGATGGACAGGCAGAGGCGCGCCTGTGGCGATCGCCCGCAGGTCATCCTGACTTTCGACGCCGTGGCTCTGTTCGATCATTTCGGCACGCACGCCTTCCTCTCGCCCATCAATAGCGGAAACGCCCGCCGCAAGCCGGCACGGCGCGGGCGCGACACACTGGTTCCCTACAGGACGTGGCTTCACGAAGGCTGGCCGACGAGGCAGCGATCACACCGGCCAGCCGAGATCCTGTTTGGCTGCGGGCTACCCGCGCAGGCGCCTTACCTGATCGATATCGCCGAGGCCTGACTCCCTTCCCAGCAGGTCGCGTCGCGACGTCGGACAAACCAAAGGGCCATCGATGACGAAAAACACCATGTCGCGCGCGTCGCTGCTCTTGCTTTGGACATGTGGCGCGAGCCTTCGGCTCACCATATGGGCGCTCCCACCGGTCATGGCCCTCATTCAGCACGACCTCCGTCTGTCCGGTACCGAGGTCGGACTGCTGTTCGGTATCCCGGCCATCCTGTTCGCGGTTGCCGCGACGCCAGGGTCGACATTGACCGCCCGCTTCGGGCTTCGCAGCACATTGCTGACCGGCGTTGTGCTCACCGCCCTTGCGGGTGCGCTGCGGGGCGCGACCGCGACTGCCTGGCAGCTCTATCTGACGAGCATCGTCATGAGCTCGGGCATTGCGATCATGCAGCCGGCGATGGCGGCGGCGGTGCGGGCATGGATTCCCGAGCGGGCTACGTTCGGAACCGCGGTTTATACGAACGGCCTGATGGTCGGGCAGATCATTCCCGTCGCGACAATGCTTCCGTTCGTATTGCCCCATCTCGGAAGCTGGCGACCAGCATTGGCAGTATGGTCCATTCCGTTGGTCGGTACCGCCATTCTTGTTGCGATCTTGCAGCCACCGTCGACCACGCCTGCCATCATCGGCCAGTTGCGTTGGCTTCCGGAATGGAACAGCCGGCTCAATTGGCGGATCGGGTTGATATTGGCGAGCGTGGTCAGCACCTTTTTTTGCATCAATGGATTTCTGCCTGCCTATCTGACCGGACATGGACATCCGGAGCTCATCAGCCCGGCTCTGACGGCGCTGAATATGGGCCAGATTCCAACATCCCTGCTGCTCTTGCTCGCGGCGGACAAAGTTCAAGGCAGACGATGGCCCTATTTGTTGTTCGGGCCGTTGCTCATGGGCAGTGTGATCGGGATCATGAGCTCCGCCAGCTATTGGACGGTTTTCTGGGCGGCGCTCGTGGGTGCGACGTGCGGGGTCGCGCTGGCGCTCGGACTGGCCCTCGCGCCGTTGCTTTGCCGTCATCCCGACGACGTTGCGCGCACGTCAGCCGCGGGGTTTGCCATCAGCTTCGGTTTCGCGACGCTGATCTCTTTTCTGTCGGGCGCCGTGTGGGACATGGTCGGCACGGTGGATGCCGCGCTCATTCCCATCCTTCTCGGAACGTTGCCGATCTCGCTCCTGACGCCGACACTCGCTCTAAGAAGAAAGTGATGGTTCCTGGCGGTAGGGGGAGTGCGCCTATTTCTTGGCCGGGCGGGGCATCGGCCTCACCCCGACCTGCTCCTCCGCCGTATACGGCGCTCCATAATATGGGAAATCCTTGCGAATGCGCCCGCGGTCGGGAGCAAGTCCATCGACAAGTGGCGTGTTGGCCGCCAGCGTCAACATCACATCCATCGCATCGTCGCCGAGCGCGCGTCCATTGAAGCTGGCCACCTCAAATGCGGCGGCTGTTCCAAGCTCGTAAGGCAATGTGTCGGGACAAAGCCGTGCCGCGATCAGCTTCCCATAATCACCCGGGTCCGCCGCCGAACCGGCATAGGTGGTCATCTTCTCCGCAACATCCGCGATCGACTCCGCGAAGCGCTCCAGGTCTTCAGACGGGACCGACGCATTGAATTGTTCTTTCACCTCCTGATCGCTCGGGTCGTTCAGGAAGAGATGCGTGACCATAGGCAGGCCCCAACGCGAAACCTGTACCTCCGGCGCATGGCCAAAGAGGGAGATCGTCACCCATGCGTTGATCTTTCCCTTCCCAATCAGTTCGCTCGGCACTTCCAGCACGATCGCCGTAACATTCCGCCTCGCAAAGGGATCCTGCTGATGCAAAAAGGCGTCGCCATTGAAGCGCTGGTCCTTATAGAAAGCAGTCATAAATGTGCCGAATCCGGCATTTGCCGCAAACAGCTCTGGAGCAATCCCGACATACGCACGAAGACCCGAACCAGTCGCTACCGATCCGGTTTCACCCTCAACCAGACTCTCTCCGGCGTCACCACGAAGAGCATCGTCTCCCGTCGCCTTGCGCACGACAAACGGCTGGATGTGAGTATGCTCACTGCCATCTCCGTGTCGTGGTTCACCAAACCTGAACTTGAACGTAACCTCTTCCCTCGCATCTCCGTTCAGGTCGAACCGGAACGCGTAGAGCCCTTCTGGATGAAGCGTATCCGGAGCCGATAATCCCACATCCGGATTCACGGTCATCGCCATCACCGTCTTGCCCGGGGGGCCGTCAAACAAATAAAAGTCGCAGAGGTTGAGGCTCGGATCTTGCCTCGCCAGTTTGGTGTCGAAATGATGGGACATACAGGACCTCCTTGAAAGAATTGGCAATTAGCTCGCGTCGACCGATCAGGCCCTTAGCTGCCGCGCGATGAATTCCTTGACCGTTGTCCGCGCCTTGTCGGTCTGCGGACCGGGCTCGGCGACCCATTCGTGGGTGGAGTTCTCGAACAGGCGATAGTCGCACGGGCCGCCCGCCGCTCTGTAGGTCTCCACGAATTTTTCCTGCATTGCCGGCAGGACATTGTCGTCGAGGGCGCCCTGCATGATGAGCAACGGCACCAGTGTCGCCTTTTCCCCGCGCTCGATGATCTCCTGCGGGTTGCCTTCGTGGATCGTTTCCCACGGCGAGAAGAACATCCTGTTGTTCTTGATCATGCTCTCGTTCTGGCGACGCTCGGCATTCTCGTAGCGGGCGACGGTGTTGCTGGGCGGCGAGCGCATCGCGACCCAGGCGACGCTGGCGTCGACCTTGGCGGCGACGACGCCCGGCGCGCCAGCCAGCGGGATCGCGGCGTAGCGCGGATCGTGCGGCCGCATGGCCAACAGCTCGGCGACATGGCCGCCGCTCGACGAGCCGTAGACGCCCAGCCGGGACACGTCGCCGTTCCAGCGCGCGGCGTTGGTCTTGAGCCAGCGCACGGCGTAGTTGGCGTCCTGCACGCAGGCCGGATAGGGCGCCTCGGCGGAAAGCGTGAGGTCGACGGCCACGACCAGCAGCCCGCTCGACGCCAGCGCGCGGTCCATCGGCTCCTCGGCCAGGCGGTCCTTGCGGCTCCACGCCCCGCCATGCAGATCGAGAACGGCCGGGAAGGGGCCGCGTCCTTGCGGCTGGTAGATCCGAGCCATCAGCATGCGGCCGGCGGCATTGCGCCGAAGCTCCACCTCGCTGACGACGAGATCGAACCCGGCGTCGGGATCGTAGGCGGATGCGGCGGTTGCCGGGGATGCCTTCTGTTGGGCCGAAGCCGCTGTATCCATTGTTCATCTCCTCTGGCTATTCGGCGACGGCGCCCGAGTCCCTGACGGCCTTGCCCCATTTGGGGACGTCGCGTTGCAGGACGTCGGTGAACTCACACTGCGAATTGGCGTCCACGACCACACATCGAAGCCCTCGAGGGGGAGTGATGGGCAACGCCAGTCTTCGCAGTAGCGAGCGCCTGATTCCTAGAAGTGTAGTCCCGAACGCAGGACGAGCGCCGCGTAAAAATATAGTTCCGCGTCCAGGGCGCGCTTTATGTTCTCGGCCTTGCGAAAGCCATGCTGTTCGCCGTCGAAGAGGAAGTATCCCACCGGGATCCCGCGGTTCTTCAGCCCGTCGACCATCAGCTCCGTCTGGTTGGGCGGCACGACCCTGTCCTCCGCCCCCTGGAAGAAGATCACCGGCGCGGAGAGGCGATCGAGGTGGTTGATCGGCGAGCGCTCGGCATAGGTCTGCTTTTCCTGCGGATACGGTCCGATGAGCCAATCGAGGTAGCGCGACTCGAACTTGTGGGTGTCGCGCGCCAGGGCTGCAAGGTCGCTCACGCCGTAATAGCTGGCACCCGCGCTAAAAGTCTTCTCCCGGGCCGGCGTCAGGGCACAGAGCGTCGTGTAGCCGCCGGCGCTGCCGCCGCTGATCATCAGGCGCTCGGGGTCGGCGCCCTCGGTCTCGACCAGATGGCGCGCGCCGTGGACGCAATCCTGGACATCGAGGAGGCCCCATTGCCGCGCGAGCCGCAGCCGATAGGGACGGCCGTATCCCGTGCTGCCGCGGTAGTTGACATCGAGCACGCCGATGCCGCGGCTGGTCCAGTACTGCACCGCGAGCGACAGCGTGCTCGAGGCGGACGCGGTCGGTCCGCCGTGACTCTTGACCAGCACCGGCGCTTTCTCGCCAGCCGGCGCCGTGAAGCCGGGCGAGAGCGGCGGGTAGTAGAGTGCGTGCGCGGTCTCGCCGCCTTCGGTCGGGAAGGCGATCGGGCGCGCGACAGAGATATACGGCCGCACTTCATCGCCGAGGAGGGCCGAGCGCCGGATGACCCGGTGAGTCCCGGTGTCGAGGTCGAGCTCGACGAGGGCCGTCGCTTCGGAGGGCGAACCGGCGAGGAACACGGCCCGTCCCGGGCCGGCGCGGAGCTGCGAGAGGCTCGTGAACGGCAGCGCCATCGGATCAAAGCGCCGGGTCCGGGGATCGAGCTGGGCCAACCGCCAGACGCCGCCCTGGACGAAGCAGCAAACGATCCGCTCCGCCGAGTCGAACGCGTAGGTCGACATGGCGAAATTCCACTGCGCCTGCCCGAACTCGGCCTCCATCGGCGCCAGCGGCTCGATCGCGCCGTCGCGCTCGCGATAGAGGTTCCACCAGCCGCTGCCCCGGTCCGAAACGAAATAGAGATCGCCGTCGGGGGACCATTGCGGCTGGAACACCGATTCGTCCGGTCCTCCCGCGACCCGGCGCGCTTTGGCCACCGTGCCGTCGGCCTGGACCTCGCCGACCCACGCTTCGGCCGCGACCCAGGGCATGTCGGGATGATTCCAGGTCAGCCAAGCCAAGCGCTGGCCATCCGGGCTGAGACGCGGCGTCGAATAGAAGTCGTTGCCCGAGACGAGGACTTGCGGTGACTGCGCGCCCGAGAGGTCGACGCTCGCCAGCGTATTGATCGGCTGGCCGGCGCGTGTGTGGTCCTCGTGGACGCAGATCAGGCGGCCGCGCTGCCGGTCGATCACGCCGTCGGCGTAGCGCAGCGCGCCCGCCGCCGCCGGTGGCGTGAGGGGGTGCGGGGACTGGCCGACGTCCTGGCGATAGAGACGCTGGTCGGCAAAGTTCGAGAAGTAGACGGTGCCGTCCTGCACGGCGAACGAGCCGCCGCCATATTCGTGCACGCGCGTGCGGACGTTATAGGCGTTGGCGTCGTCGGGGGTCACGGCCTCGGGCTCGCCACCCGGGACGGCCCGGTAGACGAAGCTTCGTCCCTGCTTCTGCGGCTGGGACTCGGTCCAGTAGATCGTGGCGCCATCGAGGGCGACCTGCTCGAGCCGGATCGCCTCGGCCACGACGAGATCGGAGGTGATCGGGGACGTCCAGGAACCGTAGGGGCGCGCGACCATGGGCTGCATCCTCATTTGGATTTTAGCAGGGAAGAGCACAAATGCCGCGCAATCAGTTATCAAGACCGGAATGCGGCGACTTGAAATCCTGATCAGACGAGTCCGGTTTATCGACCTAGCAACATCGCCACGCGCGATGCGAGAAGCTTGAGGACGAACCCTGGGGGATAGCCCCGGTAGCTCGGCACGTCGTCCGGAAGGACAACGCCGTCCGGCTTGAACTTGGTGCAAACCCGTAGCTGCAGGGGCGGGAGTTCTCCGTGAAATCGCACTCTGTAGGCGCAGACCCAGTGCGGACCTCTATCGAAGTTCATGAACACCGCCGAATTGCAGCAAGCGGCGACAACCCTGTTCGTGACCGAAGTTTCCTTGAGCTTGTAACGCCTCAGCAATTCGGCGCCCTTGGAGCACTCGATGCGGTCCTTTCGATAGAGGATGTAGGCCGTGCCGCCATCGGGATCGCGTACGGTGCCTGCACTGGGCAACGCTTCGATCTGATCAGCTCCCTTCCGGCAGTCCTCGCAGTAGCAGACAGTGCTCACGATCGGCCTGCCGAACGCTTTGAGCTCGACGCCCCCGCAAGAGCATGTTGTGGTCATGACGGGTGAGCGTGTCATCTGCTGCCTTCGACCAGCCGATGCCACGCCTCGGGAAAACGCGCGATACGGTTCGCAGCGGACAGCACCTCGATCAAAAACGCCTCGCCCAAGCCGGGCGCCTGTGCTCCGTACCACTGGACGGCCTGGTCGAGTTCGATCTCGGCAATCTCAAGAAGCCGGACCGTCACGGCCGGTATTTGGCAACGACGTCGCTCAGGTCTTTGGCGGCAAGCTCGCCGCGCCGATAGGCAGCCACACGGTCGGTCGCCTCGCGTGCCCACAGTTGATCGATGTCGGGATCGACACGGTCGAGGCTGTCGAGCACGTCCTCAACCAGGGCGATGCGGTCTTCCGGCGGCAGCGCTCGTGCCCGCTCGATCAGTGTCTTGGCCTTGTCGCTCATCTCGGCTCCTTGCCGTTCAGGATCTCAAGATAGCGGTGCGCCCGCTACGGCTCAAGGAACGAGTGCTCCGCACCGCGCGGTTCCATCTGATCGGGTTCGTGCGCACTGGCGATGCTTGTTTCACAGGCCACAAGCCCTCCACCTGATTCCAACTGGACTATGCTCCAGCTGCTGCGGCAACTCCTTGCCGGCCTGCTCGCGGGCGCCGCCTCCTCAGCCCCAGAGCCGCTTGCTGGCGATGGCCGCGCCGTCGCGCATCGCCTCGAGCTTGGCCCACACCACGTCCTCGGACACCTGGGTGTCGCCGACGATGGTGCCGAAGCCGCAATCGGTTCCGGCCATGACGCGCTCGCGGTCGCCGACGGCGCGCACGGCGCGCTCCAGCCGCTCGGCGATCACCTGCGGGTGCTCGACGTAGTTGTGCGTCGTCTCGACCACGCCGCAGACCAGGGTCATCCGATCGGGCAGCTTCTGTGTGCGAAACGCATCGACCTCGTGGCTGTGACGCGGATTGGCGAAGGGCAGGCAGAGCGCACCGGCCTTCACCTGGTAGCAGACCGGCAGCACGTCGGTTGCCGGCACGTCGTTCACGTGCGGGCTGTCGCGGTTGCCCCAGCAGGCGTGGAAGCGCACCCGCTCGGACGGGATGTCGGCCAGGGCCTCGTTCAGCGCCGCGACGTGCATCTCCATCGCTGCGATGAACTTCGGCAGCGGCTCGTCCTGGAAATAGCCGGCGCGTTCGATGCCGAGGTCGGGCGAGTCGATCTGCAGCACGTGGCCCTCAGCCACGATGAACTCGTATTCCTGCCTGAGCTCGCGGGCGAGCGCGAAGACGTAGGCCTCGTGGCTGTCGTAATGCTGGTTCTCCATCGAGCAGGCGGCGAAGCCGGGCGAGACGGCGGTGACGAAGGTCTCGGTGAAGCGCTGCTTCTGGCGCGCCAGCGCGCGGGCGAAGGCGTCGAGCTCGGCCTTCGCGCCGTCCAGACTCTCGTAGCACACCGGGCCAATCGCGGCCGGGAAGCCGTAGACGTTGAGCCGGCGCGTGCCGCGCGCCTGGAAGTTCTGCCACCACTTGGGAAACTGCTGCATGTCGAGGATCGGCCGGCGGTTCGATTGGCCGCCGAAGCCCGACATGCGCCCGATGATGTAGCCGAAGAAGGTGGAGCGCGGCATCTCGCCGTCGTTGCCGACATCGATGCCGGCTTCGAGCTGGCGGTGCACGATATGGTCCATCGCCTGGTCGGTCAGCGCCGGGATCCGCGCGGCATCGACCGGCCTGCCTTCGGCCTGGGCGACCAGCAGGTCGGCCAGCACGTCCGGCCGCGGCAGGCTGCCCATGTGGGTGGTCAGGATGCGGTCCGTGCTGCGTTTCATGCGCTCGATCCCTGTCTCTTGCCAGCTGTCCGGCCGACGGTAAGCGTGTTGTCCGCTGTACGCCAAGCGCCGAATGCGGTGCGCGGATCATGCTCATGCTCCTCTCCCCCTTGGGGGAGAGGGCGGGTGAGGGGGTGATGCGGGTGACAGTCTCGGGTAACCCCCTCACCTAACCTCTCCCCCAATCACGCCTGTGAAGGCGCTTAGGGGAGAGGAACATGATTCCTTCCACGTTGATAATCGCGTGTAAGTGATTGATAATCTAATATATAATACAACCAAGGATAGAATTGATGACAACACCGCCGGACGATGATTGGCAGACCAAAGCGTTGGCCAATTTTTGCTTTGAGATCGTGGAAGCGCGTGGCGAGGACGCCCTCGCCACGTGGCAGGAGCTGAAGACTGCAGGGCGGGGTGTGCCGGTGGTCGTTGGAAATCTCGAAGGCGTTCTCAACCCTTTTTGTCCCGGCTACTATGAGACGCTGAAGCCGGTTCAGGAAACGCTCGCTGCAGCGAACGCGATCCGTTTTCCCCAGGACCTGGCCCAGATGCGCCGCGACCAGAATGCCGCCGCATCGGAAACGCTGCGGAAGCTCGGCGTTTCCCTCGATTTCGAAGACGAGGAAGACGAAGAACGCGAACCGCCGCTGGGACAGTGGCCGGCGTCACCTTCGGGGTCGCCGGGCCTGTCTGTCGCCTACGAGATTCTGACACATCGGCCTTTGCCGAAGGTCCATATCGTCCTCGTTCCGACCGACGATCCCACCACCGTTCCGGCCCATCTGCATTGGGGCAACTGGAACGAGTGTCCGGCGCCGGAGTACCACGTCGCCGCCCTGCGTCATTGGCGAGAGCACTACGGTGCCGAGCTCGTCGGACTGAACATGGATTTGATGAATCTTCGGGTGGCCCGAAAGCCCGCCACGCGCGAGGAAGCCCTTGAAGCGGCACGCGTGCAGTACGTCTATTGCAATGACATGGTCGATGGGTCCTTGAGCGCGTTGGCCGCCGACCTGATGGCGCACAATTGGTGGTACTTCTGGTGGGACTGACGGGTCGCAATCGGAAGCCAATGACGAAATCGACGAGGCCTTCGAGCGATGGGACGACCTCCGTCAGCCGGTCGGTGGCTTGCCGGTGTTAACCGCCAATTGAGCGGCGAAAGCCCGCTTGTAGGCGGGCCGCGCTTCGCCGCGGGCGAGGTAGGCCGCCAGGTTCGGATATCCGTCCAGGATGCCCGATGATTTCAACCGGAGCAGCACCGACACCATCATCAGGTCGCCAGCGCTGAACCCGCCATCGAGCCAGTCGGCATGGCCAAGGCGAGCGGCAAGCTGCTTCAACCGGTCGCGGACGCGATCCTCGACCAGAGGCAGGCGCTCCTTGCTCCAGGGCTTGTCGCTCTCCACAAGCCTGGCGGTTGCGAGCTCAAGGATCGCCGGCTCCACCGTGTTGAGCGCGGCAAACATCCAGGTGATCGCGCGCGCCCGCGCACCGGCATCGTCCGGCAGCAGGCCGGCATGGCGCCCGGCGATATGGAACACGATCGACCCTGTCTCGAACAAGGCGAGATCGCCTTCCTCGTAGGTCGGAATCTGGCCGAAAGGATGGAGCGCCAGGTGCGCCGGTTCCTTCATCGCCCGAAACGAAACAAGGTGAACCGCGTAGGGTTGGCCCACTTCTTCGAGCGCCCAGCGCACGCGCGTATCGCGCGCCAGTCCCCTGCCGCCGTCGGGTGAGCGCTCGAAGGCGGTAATGGTGATGGTCATGGCGGCACCTGCTATCATGCCGGCCGGACGGTGTCACAAGGCGAAGTCGAGAGTCTGTGCTTCGCGATGGGAGCATGCGATCCATGAAAGACAACAGCATATGGCGGGCGGTGCGCGAGGGACGGGCAGCCCTTGGGACCGGGCTAAAAGAGTTCGCGTCGCGCGGGGTGCCGTGGATCATCGAGGCCTCCGGCTTCGACTACTGCATGATCGACCACGAACACGGCGCCTTCGATCTCGAGACGATCGCGGATCTCGCCGGGTGGTTCCAGGCCACCAACGTCTCGGCGATCGTGCGGATCCACAAGTCCTTCACCTATCTGATCCCGGCGATCCTCGATCAGGGGATCATGGGCATCCAGGTCTCGGACGTCGATAACGTCGAGGAGGCGCGCGCGATCGTGCGCGAGGCAAAATATCCGCCGATCGGCCATCGCGGCATCTCGGGGCAGGGGATGCACACGGGATACAGGAGCTACGGCGGCCGTCATGCGTCCGAGTATGCGCCGTGGGCCAATGCCAACATCATCGTCTGCGTGTCGATCGAATCGCTCGAGGGCCTGGAGAATGTCGAGGCGATCGCCGCCGTCGAGGGCATCGACATGATCGCCTACGGTCACTCCGACCTCAGCGCGCGCCTGGGCGTTCATCTCCAGCTCGAGCACCCGACGTTCAAGGCCGCCGTGCATCGGATCGCGAAGGCCTGTAACGCGCACGGGAAGCTGGCCCGAGGTTCGGCGGAAACCGAGGAGCAGATCGAGGAGTACTGGCGGCTCGGCTGCAAGGTGCTGAACCTGCCCGGCACCGACGTCAGCACCTATCTCGATGGCCTGAAGGCGCGTGCCGGTCGCGCCCACGCGCGGCTGAAAGCCATCGGTGTTCCGTCGTGACTTCCGTCATGCGACTGCGGGGCAAGGTGGCGCTGCTGACCGGCGCGGCGGCGGCGATCAAGGGCGAGCTGATGGGCTTCGGCGGCGCGGCGGCGCATCTGTTCGTGCGCGAGGGCGCGAA
>Ga0308309_10000762_pt1 | contig 19661 bp, 13 predicted proteins | sample HubBroMetageWFT5_FD_192491 | JGI IMG/M metagenome (GOLD analysis project Ga0308309, IMG submission 192491) | Warmed and freeze-thawed soil microbial communities from the Hubbard Brook experimental Forest, New Hampshire - Hubbard Brook CCASE Soil... | ecosystem: Environmental > Terrestrial >...
CACGGAACGTCAGCATTCGCAGATCGGACTACGGCTTCATCGCAAGGTGGTTTCATTTGGGGCTACAGCTGGGTTGCCTGTGGATCATCTTCCGGCAGGTCGCCGGTTGATAAGGTAGCACGCTGTCGCATAACGACTCTCAAAAACCCAGCATGGCCGTCGAAAACGTCTTGCAGTTGGTGACGAATGGTGACGAGTTACACCAATCGAGCGGTGAGGCGCTGGCTCATGCTGAGTAGAATCAGTCAGATGGGTGCCTCGCACATTGCCAGCCAGTTTATAGTTTTATCTCAGCCGCAGCAGCAGAAGGCGATTCACACGCCACGATTCTGGACCCAGGATATCTCACGGAGTTCCTAATCGAGTTGCCCCGTCAGAAAGGCAGCGCTCGGGCGGGATCACGAACGTCGTTAGCTTCTACCACGCGGATTCTCGCTCGCTGGTCCGGCTGACTCAAACGCAGGAAGTCCCGATCCACGATGATGAAGGTTAGAGAAGGATCGACGAGAGGCAAGCTGTTCTGCGTCAAACAGGGCGTTGAGATGGTCCCGGCTGAAGAAATTGAACTCAGCGTGCTCACTGCGCGCATAGTGAGGTCGGTGTGCGCTCCTCGCCCTCTGAAACAAACGAGATACCTGTCAAGCGTCAGAGAGTCAATGGTTGCGCCGGTTCTCAACGCTTATCCGGAAAAGCAAACGCGGCGGGTGCGACGGGGACAACCCAGAAACTCAGGCGCGGTCGAGGCTGCTACGTTTTGGTGTTCACTTACTCATCTGCACGCCGATCACTTCGCCGCTGACGATGATCTCCACGCGCCGGTTTTGCTTCCGTCCGGCAATGGTATTGTTATCGGCAATCGGGTCAGCTTGGCCGAGCCCTTTGGACGTGATGGTGTCTGCCGATAATCCCTGGGAGATCAGGAACTGCCGCACCGTATCTGCTCGCTGCTGAGAAAGCGTCATGTTGAACTCGGGCGTGCCAGTGTTGTCGGTGTATCCCTCAATCGTGAGGTTCAGCCCTGGATGCGCTTGAATGATGCCGGAAAGCTTGGCGAGCTTCAGCTTTGCGTCCGTGTTCAACTCGTACTTGGCAAGCTCGAATAGTACGTCGGCCATGTTCACCACCAAGCCGCGGGGCGTATCTGTTGTTTGCAAGACGTCGTTAAGTTGCTGTAGGAGCTGTGCACGCAGCGCCGCCGTAGCCGCTTGGGCGCGAGCTGCCTGTTCTTTGGCCGCTTCTTCCCTGGCCCGCAAAGCCGCTTGCTTCGCCCTCGCTTCGGACGCCGCGGCAGCAGCTTCGGCGCTCATTTGCGCTTCCTTTGCCGCAGTCAGCTCGGCTTGGCGCTTCGCTTCCGCAGATGCTTCCGCGTCAGCTTGCGCTTTCGCTTGGGCGGCCGCTGCCGCCGCGGCCGCTTCTTTTTCCTTCTGGATGCGCTCCGCCGTTTCACGTCGCACGGCGAGGGCTCGAGCATCCTCAGCAAATTGGATCGTCTGGCGAGCTGCGGAAATCACTTTGTTTTTGCCAGAGTCCTGGGCAAGCACATTTTCCGCCGATTGCAAGCTGGACTGCGCTTTCGAGAAAACTTCCGGTGCATACTGCTCGGCTCCCCGCGACTTCGCGATCTCCACAGCGTTTCGCGCTTCGTACATCTCCAACGGCACCTTCTTCAAATCCGGCTTCAGCGCCAACGGGTTTCCCTGCTTGGTGTACTCGTCACGTCTCATAAGCTTGAAGCTATTGTCGGGGTAGATTTTGCCCTTGGTATTCTTGCGTGTCTCGTTGGTTAGAATGATGAGTTCACTAGGAATGCGTACCGCGTAATACGGTTCAGCAGTGACGATCAAGGCAAAGGTTTGTGACTGGGCTTTGACCGTCAGCTTTCCCTCGCCGTTCTGCTCGATGGGGATTTCTCCAAGGTTGGTGGTGGTTCCGTCGGGCGTCACCGTCCACAACACAAAGGTGAGAAACTCGGCGCCCAAAGCGGTTGGTTGTGGCATCCCCACTACCTTCAACTCGACACCCGTCCCGGCCGCTTTGGCTTCGACCTTCGCTTCACCGCTTGCCTGGGGTGCCGCAGCCGATCCCACCATGCTGACCTTGGTCCCGCCGCCGCCGACGGGATAACCGATGGCAGCTACGGTTCCGCTGATTACGTTTGCGGTCGGTTCCGGTTGCTGAGTCTGCGCTGCGCAGATCGCTGCCGTCAAAAGTACGCATGCCAACGGTAGAATCATCTGCCTTCGGCGTTTCATTTTTTTTTCTCCGATTCTACAAACTCCACAAGATTTCGATCCCACTTCACCGGAGCACCGCTTACAAGGGCTCCTACGCCTCGATTGAAAAAGGATAGAGGCGTCGATCGGGTTCTAAGGATTTGAGCCGCTCTGGGGTGAGTCGCCCCACCAAATGCGGAGCTTACCGTGAGTCACGAGCCCATTGGAACTGTCAAAAGTGACAAGGTGACTGAACCTGTTGGTGGAACAGGTTTTAGCCCAGATGGGAGCATACAGTTCGGTACGCCGGGTGATAAAACTTTGCGCAACATTTATCTGGAAAAACGCCGGTTTCCAATTATCGCGTTCGTCAGGAATTGGCTTATTCACGCCGGGTAACTGAAACTTAGCTTTCGTGGCAAATTCATTGTGCGCAGGGGAGAGGAAGCGTACGACGCGCGAGCCGGAGGTCCCAATCGGAAACTCGTATTAAAGACGAACTTCGATCCTCATGGAAACTTCTCTCTCCGCCGCCAGTCAAACCCGTTTTCTGCCGCATCCGAAGTCGATGCTCGATCGTTTTGTCCACAGCGAGACCTCGGGTTCAGTCCTTTGGAGCAACCATTGTCGCCCTCGCTTGGGCGAATTCGCCCTGGAGCGCGTCCTATCTCGCGCTTTGGAAGCTTCCATTGCAAATAGGTCGCCGCCCTTTTCTCTCGATGGACTTGCACCGCTGGATTGATGACGGCTTGATGGTGCTTTTTCTTTCTGGTTGTGGGGCTTGAGATCAAGCGCGAGATCGTAAAAGGTGAGCTGTCTTCCTTTCGCCAAGCGGCTCTTCCCATCATGGCAGCGCAAGAAGCGCTATGATCCGTGTGCTTCGTCTAAACGTTCACGAAAGTTCTTCGCCCAAGTGCGAAACGCCGCTTCAATATCTGCCCATTTCTTGAATCCGCTGAGGCCACTGAACCACCGTCGGCCGCCTTTACCTGTCACGAAGGCTGCTTGTCTTTCGCCGGATGTGGAATCGAGCATCTCCCCTTCGATATTGACCCTGCCAACGCTGAGTCTGGGAACGGCCAGGCCGATGCCCGGTACGGTCGCGGCAGAAACGGCGACCGCGCCACCCTTCACGGCGGCATTCTTCTTGCCGCCATTGGGCTCCACGTTCGTGATCGCCACGTTCAACTCAAGAACGTCCGGTCCGGGAGTGGTCACGATTTGGTATCGTCCGGATTTTGTGAGTTCATCGGTAACGGCATCGTGGAAGTACTTGGCCAGGCGTTCCAAATCGTCGGCGTCAATCCCACGGTCCCGAGCTTCCGGAAGCAAATAGATTGTGATCGGGTCGAAAATAAACTTGTTGTATTTCTTCAGGACGTTCGGATCCTTCTCGTACACAAGCAAGTCGCCATTCTTCGGATCGGGAGCGAGCCCGGAGTAGTCGCCCAAGAACCCGGATACTTTCTTCGAATCCGCCGCTTGCTGCTTCGCCGAGTCCTGCGCTCGCGCTGTGAAGCCGAATAGGATCACCCAGATAGTCAGCAAGCCCAGTAAGGCTAATTGTGAGAGTGGCCTTGCTCGACTCATCTGGGAGCTCTGTGATCGAGGAGCGACAGGCTCATTGCTTTGCAAAATCATCCCTGCAGATCGTTCATTGTGCATTTTCGCCTCCACATGTAGATTTTGGCCCAGGATGAAATTCCGTTACTTTACGTGCATCTTACGCTCGATTGAAGATAAGTGTCGATTGCTTTAATAGGGGTATCCCTTGGCTAGAGCTTGCGCCAGCTTTGCATCGTGCCCATAGATGTCATCGTAGAAATCCACAAGGTTCCTCAGTCCACTCCAGCTTAGACTGCAGCACCCACGCGGCCAGCGCAGGGATTTCTCGACAGTCTTAGGGAAAGGGAGACTATCAGTGAGCCGTAAAGTCGACGGCTAGAAGTGAAATATCGTCTTTGTGCCCCTCACCCGGAGGCTGCTCTAGCCAATGAGCCAATTCGAGGAGTAGCTCGTCCGCGAATGGCCCGGCTTTCAGTTTGTTATTTGTTTCCATGAATTTCATCAACCGATCTGTTCCGAATTCTTCCTGCGCCGGACTATTCGTTTCAGGAATCCCGTCCGTGTAAAGAACGAACCTGTCGCCAGCCTCGATCGGCACTTGGAGTGAATCGTATGTGGCTTCCTCGAACTGCCCCATGACCAATCCGTTCTCCAGCAATTGGCTCGCCGCGCCAGTTGATTTGCGCCAGAGTAAGAGCGGCGGATGGCCTGCTCCTCCGTAGCTGATTGTATTTGTTTTAAGATCCACATAAACGTAAGCTGCGGTGACGAAATTATTCTGAAATTTTCCGCAAAGCGCCTGATTCAGACCTGCCAGGACTTTAGACGGTTCAGAAGCGTGGCGCGCCTGTGCCGTGAGGGCAACCTGTAGCATCGAGGCGATGAGGGCGGCAGGTAGGCCATGCCCTGAAACGTCGGCTATTAAAATGCCAACGCGGCTTTCATCCACGACGATGAAGTCGTAAAAATCACCTGCCACCGATGTCATGGGGATGTAGCGTGCCACAATTTCCATGCCGGCGATTTTTGGGGTACTGCTCGGCAGAATGGATAACTGAATCTGACGGGCCATTTCCAACTCGGTATTTATTTCCACGAGTTGCTTGGCAATCTGGGCATGCGCTTCGCGCAGCATAAGATGCGTCCGTACGCGCGCTTTTACAACCGGGGCGGAAAATGGTTTATGGATGTAGTCAACCGCTCCGACCTCAAATCCTTTGGTTTCGTCCTCCGCCTCCGTCTGGCTAGTAAGGAAAATCACCGGAATATCGCGCGTGTCGGGATCCGCTTTCAAGCGACGGCAGACCTCATAGCCGTCCATTTCCGGCATCATTACGTCCAATAAAATGAGGTCCGGTTTTTCCTTGCCGGAGGCGATGGCCAGAGCTTTTGCACCGCTGGTTGCCACCTTCGTCGAGAAAGAATCTTTCAGAGCGCCGGAAATAACACCAATGTTGATGGGCGTGTCATCAACGATCAAAATCGATTTTGGGGCCAAAGTCGCGGACATGGTCTCACTCCAGTGGAAGGGTTAAACGTGCGGCAATATCCGAAACACATTTAAGCGCGCCGTTAAAATCAAAATTTGATACTAGAGTGCTCAGGGCAGTGATTTCCGATCCCGTCAGCACCTTCGCTAACTCCGGCTGGGCGTCCAGAATGAAATCGGCGGCCTCGCCATCGTCGCTGGCCAGCAGTTTTTTCAGGCGTCGCAAGGGTGCTGCCACGGACGATGGGTCGACAGGTGCCGAGGGGACGCCTGCGGTTGCCTCTTCGTTTGGAAACGCCGACTGGATTGCCTGGACAGTAGTGCGAAGGGAAGCTGCCATGACGTCCAAAGCGGGCGGGCCGGTCGCTCCCGTTTGAATTTCTTTTTCGACCTTGGCAGCGGCTTCCGCCACCGCCGTCGCGCCGAGATTCGCTGCCGCGCCCTTCAATGAATGCGCTGCACGCGCCGCTGTTGCCGTGTCGCCCATCACAAGCGCATCGCGAATTTCGTCGACGGCGGTCGACTCCGCGAACTTGCGTAACAACATTTCGTAGCGTTTGGGATTTCCGCCCGTACGCCGCAGCGCAGATTTGGTGTCAATGCAGGGAATTTCAAATGCGGCGGCTTCGGAAGGCTGAACCGATTGAGGTTCGATTTTTGCGGGTGTAAGAGTATTACCCATATCCGCAGCTGCGGCGATGGCCGGGCGAGGTTTGATCCAGCGCAGCAGGCAAGCGAAAAGAGCCTCGGGATCGATCGGCTTAGCAAGATGATCATTCATGCCGGCTTCGGTGCATTTTTCGCGATCGCTCTCCATCACGTTCGCCGTCATGGCGATGATTGGAAGTGCTCGGAATTGCGGCTTCAACCGTATCGCTCGCGTGGCGGCGAGGCCATCCATCACGGGCATTTGCATATCCATCAGCACGAGGTCGTAATTGTGCTCGGCGACTTTTTCCACGGCATCCCGTCCGTTTTCCGCTATGTCGATCGACAAGTGCGCGTCTTCCAAAAGACCTAGCGCGACCTCACGATTCAGTTCATTGTCTTCGACAAGCAAAACGCGCGAGCCTCGTATTTCTTCCAGTTCGACAGCAGGGCTGGAAGGGGCTTCGTAATTCTTGGAACTGCTCCCACCAAGGGCTTCAACCGCTGAATCGAACAGCATGGAAGCCGTCACGGGCTTAATCAGAATATTTGCAAATGAGTTCTCTTCAGCTTGTTTCAAGACCTCTTCGCGACCGTAGGCGGTGACCATCACCAGTTGCGGAGCGACAGCGAGATTAGGGAGCGCGCGAATTCGTTTCCCCGTTTCAAATCCGTCGAGACCCGGCATCTGCCAATCCACGAAAACGATTTCGTACGGCTTATTGCTTTCCGCAGCACAGCGCACCATTTCGATTCCTTCCAACCCGGAAGGTGCTTCATCTGCCTCGAATGTCATGCTGATCAACATGCTGGAAAGCACCGCTCGGGCTTGGGGATTGTCGTCGATAATCAAAACCCGGCGGCCTCGGAGGTCAGGTGCGACGTCGTAACGCCGCCTGGCTGCCCCATGGCCGAGCCGGGCGGTGAACCAGAACGTGCTGCCCTCGCCGACTTCACTATCGACGCCAACGTCTCCTCCCATCAGGTTCGCGAGGCGCTTTGAAATCGCCAATCCCAATCCGGTCCCACCGTGCTGGCGGGTTGTGGAAGTGTCCGCCTGCTCGAACGCCTGGAAAAGCCGTCCCATTTGTTCTTTTGTAAGTCCGATACCGCTATCGCTCACCGAAAAATAGACCAGCTGTCCTTCTTGATCTTTTTCCTGAACACGAGCGCGAACAATGATTTCTCCCCTTTCGGTGAACTTTACAGCGTTGTTGCAGAAGTTGATCAGGATTTGGCCGAGCCGCAGCGGATCACCCTTGAGTTGCATGGGAACCGCAGAGTCGATGTCAAAGATCAGTTCCAGGCCCTTTGCTGACGCTTTCTCAGATATCAGATTGCTTACATTCTCGAGCACTTTCTCCAGGTCGAAGTCGATGCTTTCCACCGACAGTTTGCCCGCTTCGATTTTCGAAAAATCCAGAATGTCGTTGATGATGCCAAGCAGGTGTTGGCCGGACAATTGAATTTTTCTTACGTAATCTTGCTGCCTCGGATTAAGATCCGTTTTCAACGTCAGATGCGACATGCCGATAATCGCATTCATGGGAGTGCGGATTTCGTGGCTCATGTTGGCCAGGAAATCAGACTTAATCTTGGTGGCTTCTTCCGCCACTTCTTTGGCTCGACGCAATTCTTCCCCGGAAGCCTCGAGCGCCTGATTGATGCTCTCCAGTTCCTGTTTGCGCGCGCTGAGCTGGCGTTCGGACGATGCCAAAGATGCAGCTTGGGCCTGGGTCTGGTCGAGAAGCTTCTTGGTGGCGAGATTTCCCGACAATATCTCGGCGCTCAGAGCGACTGAGGGCAAGAGCGAATCGAGCAACGCTCGCTGGCGCTCCGACAAAGCCGCATTCGTCGCCAGTTCGGTTACGCCGATCGTCTGGTCTTTATTTACAACCGGAATGAAAAGAATTTTTCCGACCGTCAGGGTCCCCATACCTGCAGAGATTCGAACTTGATCCCCGGCTTTGACTTCAAGCATTCGCCGCTCCGCTGCAGCTTGTCCCGGTAAGCCTTCGCCCAGGGCAAATTCCTTCAGGCCGGCGGAATCGGTATTCGCAAACGCGTACGCGCGCTCAAAGTGCTTGCCGTTCTCGTCCGCAACGTAAAAAGCTCCGTAAATTATTGGAATCGATTGCGAGAGCCGCGACAACAACGCTTTTCCGAATTCAGAATAGTCTTGAGCTGATTGCAGGGCTTCCAGTGTAGCTCCGACTTCCGCCTTCACCCACCCTTGTGTTTCGCGCTCGCGCGCGGCGAGTTGCAAAGTGCCTAGGGCGCGGCCGATTTCACCGATCTCATTCTTGCGATCAAGGTAAGGGATGTTTTGATCCAACCGCCCAGCCGCCAGGTTTTCAATGCTCCCTTGCAGAGACAGAAGTTCGTTCACCACTTTTGTCTCCACGATGTAAAAGGCGGCAGCCCAGGATGCCAATAGCCCGAAGCCAATCACAAGCCAGGTGATCAAAATCGCGTGTTGCGTATCCACACTCAAATCATCGGAACGCTGGTCGATATATTTTTGGAGATCCCCCATTAGCTCGATCGTCGCTTCGCGCCCCTGTTGTAGCTTCTGGCCTACGCCTCCATGCATAAGATTTGCAGCCTTTACATTATTGCCGGCTAAAGCTGCTGCGCGGACAGGTCTAGCGTCAGCTTCTGCCTGATCGAAGGCGGCGGATGCGGCATTGATCTTGTCTGTGCGCTCGGGGCTTGCTTTGAGTGCCGCCGCCATCGCCGTGTGATAGTCGATGCGAAGTTTGTCCAATTCTCCGTCAATCACCTGTCTTCGATCGGGGTCAGTTTCGTCAATCATTTCATAGAGAAAGAGACCGAATCGATTCGTATGTGCGCGTGCTTCCCCGACGTTTCGGAGAGCCTCGACTTGGTTGTCGATCAATGCACTATACCGTGTATCGATCGTCTTGCTTTCAATCGACGAATAAACGCCCGCTGCTACTACCATCAATGCGAGCGGAGCCATGGCGATTAGCAACTTTCGCCGCAGTCTCAGATTTGTAAGAAGACTCATCACGTCCGCTCCGTCAGGATAGTCCGCTGGATAAGGTGGCCAGGTTGCATCGCAGTACACCAGTTAACATTCTGGTTTTGCTTGGCCGTAAAACCGTGAATAGAGTTTTTGTTCACTGGGGACTGTGCGACAAGGATTATGAGCGACTATCTTACTCTGTGATTGTTGGTGAGAAGAGGGTTTCTCAACAACTATGCGACTGCCAGAAGCCGATGGGAAGCGCTAATCCTTGCTCCTATCCATAATGTTTTGAAGTTTCCACGGATTTTGATAGTTTTCGATTTCGAGTTCGTTTGTTTTCTTATTGATCTTGAACTGGCATGCTGGAAGCAACACGCCGGTGCTCTTGTCTTTTTCACTGCTCATGTCCAGTTCGAGGGCCGAGAGGTTGTAATCCATCGAGCGACCATTCACCCAGGCCTCGCCGAATCGGATCGGGCGATTGGTCAAGATGCGAATTTTGTAGCCGGTGTCGGTGGGAATCCTTCGCACGAAGCTAATGTCGTAGCCCAGGGTACCAGTAATAGCAATTCTTCCCTTGGAGCGCATTTTTTCAAGGGCGTTGAATAGGCCTTTCGAGCCGGCTTGCTGGAACGCTTCAACCAGTACCTGCCTTTCTTCCTGCGTTGAGTAACGTTCGATGTTGATGGTCACATTGAAAGTCTGCCCGAACTGCGTGTTCTGACCCATGGCTTGCGCCTGATAGACTTCGTTTACGCGCTGTTCTTCCTGTGCGGCGCTATCGAAGCTTAAGAATGCAACTAAGCAGGCGATTGCCGCGAAACCTGCTAGACCGATCGTAGGCAGCTTTGGCATGTCTTTTCCTCCGCTCTCAAGGGTGCGACGAATCGTCAAATATCGTTGTGCAGCTAGGCAGCGCGGTTAGCGCCTCCGCCCGCCTTGTCGCGCACCGCCGGCGCGTGCAGCTCCACTGGCGCTGCTCCGGCTTTGGCGCTCATAGCTTTGAGTTCGCTGAGATCCGCTTTGTCTGGCTTGCGCTTCGCGATTCAGATCCTGAACCTGGCTGGATTGCCCCCCGTTTTGGCCTGCGCCTGCGGGTCTCTGGCTCGCACTCGGTTGACTGCTTCGCGGCGCGCGATCGGAAGTACCTGCGGATGCACCAGCAGAAGCTTGTCCGTTTTGTCCTCGCTGACTCGCCGTTGGAGTGCTCCCATTGGTTGCCGGTTGCGTGCTCGGCTGCCGGCCTGCGGCAGCAGACTGCGCGTTCTGGGCTCGTTGATTCTGGGTGCTATTTGCCTGGGCTTGCGCGCTGGACTTTGCCCCCGAATCTACAGAGTTCCAGCCGCCATTTTGATACTGCTGCCAACCGTTGTCGGTTTTCTTGTAGACGTTGCCGTCCTTGCCGGCATATACGTCGCCACTGCCACTCTGTCCGACAAAACCGCTGCCGTTCTGTCCGCTGCCGCCGACCACGCGGCCACCTTCCGACGTGCGTCCACCCGCCACGGTGCCACGTGAATCGCTATAGTGTCCGGTCTGCGCCCACTTGTCGCCTTTTGTTACCACTGAGCTTCCCCATTGGCTGTACGCATTCGACCCTTGCCGCGTAGCACCGTAAGCTCCGGTGTAGGGATTGTAGGCTCGGGCTCCGCCAGCGCAGCCGTATGCATTGCAACCGCCTGCAGCACGGCCGTAAGTTCCCGTCGACGGGTTGTACCAGGCGCCTCCCGCTACTCCTCCATAAGGGCCATATGCACCACGCGCGTAACCGTATGCCCCGTTGTATGGATTGTAGAAAGCGCCCACTCCGTAGGTAACCGGGTAGGGACGATAGATTGGATAAGGATAGCGGCCGTAATAGTAATATGGCGGATAGTAGTAGCCGCTGCCGTAAGCCAGCGTGGCTCCCACCGCCACACCGATGATAAACATGCCGAGATACCCCGCCGTGCTGCTCGCTTCCGTCTCACCGCTAGAAGTGGTGGTCTGCGTCACGTAGGTAATGTTGTAGACCGGAGAACTCGCAGGGATCGTATAAATTTCCTTGGGAACCGAATCGGCAGTCTTCCACGGGCCGTCTGGCTTGGTGGACATAAACCACACGCCCTGAAAACACAAATAGTAAAGGTCGCCGACCTTGACGATCTTGTCCGCAGTATTCGTCGCATACGACATCGAGGTTGACTCAATCGGCTTGAACTCAGGCGGCCCGTCGTACTCTACTTTCACCTCAGCTTCCGCTTTTGCGCGGTCCACAATCACAGTGGTCGGCACCTGCGCCAGGAGCACGGCGTCTTCGGCTTCGTCTGTTCCTGGCACTGACACGAGCACACGCGCGGCCGGGCTGTTCGCAGGAATTTTCGCGAAGTCAGCCGGCAAGTCAGCCGTGGCGAAGGTCCACGGGCCGTCGAGGCTCTTCGCGCGGAACCACCGGCCCGCCACCAGGAAGTAGTATTGGTCCTCTCCGCTCTGAAGAAAGAGATTGCTCTCCGTATTCGTGGCGTAGGATAGCTGAGTGTCGGGTATCTTTGCGTATTTCGGCTGGCCCTTGAACGAAATGATCTCCGCCGGTGTGGTGCTGTAAAACACTTTAGGAGTGCCACCCGTGGTGGCCGCCGGAGGGATCGCTTTTTTAACGTCTGCCCAGTTCGGCTGATCCGGAAGATTGGACATTTCCTTGGGCAACTTTGTGGTGGCCGTCCACGGTCCCTCCAGAGCCGCCGATGTGAGCCATTGTTTTTCATTGAGCAGGTAAAACTTGGAAGCCGACTTGTCGAAAAACAATCCCCAGTTGGTGTTCACAACGAATTCGAGGTTGCTTTTTTCGATCGGAACGCGCACTGGCTCGCCTTCTACAAGCAGCAGAATCGAATTCTGGTAGCTCACGAATATTTTTGGCGGATCATTTTTGACTACTGCAACGGACGGAGGCGGATTCTTGATCGCTTCCATATCCGCGAGTAGACGATCGAGCGAGATGTTGATGGACGCACCCGGCGTCAAAAAAGTTCGCACGAGCTTATCCATCGCGGCGGAACCAGCCGCATCCAGCGACGGGAATTTCGTTTCGGTGATCTGGACGTTGGTCAGCAGCACGTTGCGAGTGTCCGTGTTGGCGTCCGTGGTGGCCTGAATGTAAATCACGCCCACAGTGGGCTGGCCTCCCTTCGGGCGGATCGAGACAGCCATGCGCGCTTCGAGCTGTCTGAAGTTCCTCCATTCGTCGAGCTGCGGCTGGTAGTAGACGATCGAGCCATCCGCGTTGCTCTTTTCACGCGGCCATCCAGGATCCTGCGCGAAAGTCGGGCAAATCAGGCTGCAGATCAACAAGACTGCAATCGCATATCTCATGCCAATTCGCCTCGATGAGAGGAATCCTTCTCTCCTGTCTCTTCCAATAGCCCTTATTCTTCGAAAATAGAAACTAATCCTAGCAGTAGAAAATTTGGGAGACATTGTCAAAACTGACAGTTACGAAATCCTGGCGAAGTCCGGATACTCGTTCACCCGAGTCAAGGGTAAGCGAAACGGCTCGCGAGAATGGGTGCCAATGCGGAAATTCTTGAAGCTAGCTTCTCTATGCGTGTTCAGATCTTCGGTCACCATTGCGGGCACGCGCAGACAGCTGATCAGGGCTTTAAGTTCTTTCGCTCTCGACGACCGAACTTCGCAAGTCGTTTGCACGAGGTCATTTCTTAGTGACGGGCGAAGGAGAGAAATAATGATTCTATCCCTAAGGATATGCCGTCCGATCGCCTTGGCCGGTTTAGTGGCGTTCGTACTTGTTTTTTTCAGCGCTCAGTTTGCAAGTGCCCAAGAGACGGACACGATCGACAAAGACTCTGCTGCCAAGCTTTTCCCCAAAGCGCCTTACTCGCCCGCTGCTGGTCGCGATTTCCCTACCCACGTCTACTGGGGCGACACACATGTGCACACCTCATTCTCGATGGATGCCGGGGCTTTCGGTGCACGGCTCGGACCGAAGGACGCCTACATTTTTGCGAAAGGCAATGAGGTCACCACGTCCACTGGGCAGCGAGCTAAACTTACTTGTCCTCTTGATTTCATCGCGGTTACAGATCACTCAGACAATATGGGATTTTTCCCGGAGCTTTTTGCCGGAAAGCCTGAAATGTTGGCCGACCCTACCGGCCGGCGCTGGTACGACATGGTCCAGTCCGGGAAAGGCGCCGACGCCGCAATCGAGATCATTGTGGCATTCTCCCAAGGTAAATTTCCTAAAGCGCTCGAGTCCCGTCCTGGGACTGAAGCCTATCGCCGGGCGTGGGACGAAACGATCAAAGCTGCTGAAGAGGCGAACGAGCCGGGTAAGTTCACTGCCTTCATTGGCTATGAATGGACTTCAAATACCGGTGGCAACAACCTGCACCGCAATATCCTCTTTCGCGATAACGGTGACAAAGCGAGCATGGTCGAACCGTACACGACACAAAAGCCGGAGGGCAGCGACAATCCTCGCGACCTCTGGAAGTGGATGACTGAGTACGAGCAAAAAACTGGCGGCCAGGTGCTGACTCTCGCTCACAACGGCAACCTTAGCAACGGACGAATGTTCCCTCTCATTGAGTCCTTCACTGGCAAGCCAATCGATCGCGAGTACGCGCAGACGCGCGCGTTCCGGGAACGAATTTATGAGGTGACTCAAATCAAGGGTGACGGCGAAGCTCATCCGTTTCTTTCGCCGAATGACGAGTTCGCTGGTTACGAAAAGTGGGACAAGGGCAATCTCGATCTCAGCGTGCTTAAGACGAATGACATGCTCGAGTTCGAATATGCCCGTGCGGCTCTTCGAAATGGTCTGAAGCTTGAAAAAGAGCTCGGCGTCAACCCATACAAGTTTGGCATGGTCGGGTCCACCGATGCGCATACCGGTCTCGCAACCGCCGACGAAGACAATTTCTGGGGAAAGACTTCCTCCTCAGAGCCCAGCCCGGATCGTGCGACTCATCCGTTCGTTAAGACCGACAAGGCTGTCATCATGGGCTGGGAACAGGCCGCGTCCGGCTATGCTGGCGTGTGGGCTACCGACAACACCCGCCAAGCTCTCTTCGATGCCATGCAGCGAAAAGAAGTGTACGCGACCACTGGCCCGCGCATGATCGTCAGGTTTTTTGGCGGATGGGAGTTCGACGCAAAGGACGCGTTGAGCCGCAATCCCGCTAATCCAGGCTACCTCAAAGGCGTCCCGATGGGCGGCGACATCCGCAATGCGCCCGCCGGCAAGTCTCCGACCTTCCTCGTCGCCGCACTCAAAGATCCTATCGGCGGGAATCTCGATCGCGTGCAGGTGATCAAGGGCTGGCTCGACGCGAGCGGCCAGACTCATGAAAGGATTTACGACGTGGCGGTTTCCGACAATCGAAAAATTAGCGCGGATGGCCGCTGCAAAACTCCGGTGGGCGATACTGTCGACGTTCCCAACGCAACTTACACAAACACGATCGGCGCGTCCGAACTGATCACGGTCTGGAAAGACCCGGAGTTCGACGCCGCGCAGCGAGCGTTTTACTACGTTCGAGTGCTTGAGATTCCGACTCCCCGCTGGACAGCATATGACGCGAAATACTTCGGCATCACTATGCCCAAAGAAGTTCCGATGAAGGGGCAGGAGCGAGCCTATACATCGCCGATCTGGTACACGCCGGCAAATTAACGGTATTCGGCCCATGTTCCAGAAGATATTACGAGAGCCGCTCGTTCACTTCCTGATCCTCGGGGCTTTGCTACTTTTTGCCTCGAATCTGATTAACAAGCGGACGAGTGGTGACACGCGAAAAATTGTCATCACTCCGGGACAAGTGGAACATCTGGAAGATACTTTCGCTCGCGCGCATCAGCGGCCACCGGATCCGGATGAGTTGAAGGGGCTCATCCGCGACTACGTTCGCGAGGAAGTGTATTACCGGGAAGCATTGGCGCTCGGACTGGATCGCGATGACGCTCCCATCCGCCAGCGTTTGCGGCAGAAGATGGAGTTCATCTCTGAGGATGTTGCCGCGCAGGCCCAGCCGACTGGAGAACAACTTCGGTCTTATCTGAGCGATCACCCCGAGAAATTTCGCATCGACAAGCACTTTACCTTCACCCAGGTTTATCTCGATCCGGCTCGACATGGCCGGCGCCTAAATTCCGACGCGCAACAAATGCTCGTTCAGTTGAACAAGAGCGGCCCGCGCGCCGATGTCTCGAACATGGGCGATCCATTTCTTCTCGAGGGAAATACCAAAGACGTCTCATCCCGGGGTGTGGCGCGAGACTATGGCGAGAAATTCGCTGCTTCCCTGGGACAATTACCTCCCGGCAAATGGGTCGGGCCCATCGAATCTGGCCTCGGCATGCTCCTTGTTTGCGTGACGAATCGGACGGATGGACGCCTCCCACAGCTTGACGAAGTTCGCGAAGCGGTTCGGCGCGAATGGGCCAACGACTATCGCCTGGAATCGAATCGCCAGTTTTACCAAGCGCTCTTGAATCGTTACACCGTCACGGTCGAGCTACCGCCGCCTCCCGCTGACACAAAAACTCCAGCCGCTGCGGTTCGCCGCCCATGAAATGCCCTTTCCTTCTCTTCTTGACGGCCTTGTTTTTGGGGCCCGGCGCATTCGCTCACGAAGTTCGTCCCGCATACCTCGAACTGCGCCAGACCAGCTCCGATTCGTACGACGTGCTTTGGAAAGTCCCGGGACGAGGAGACGATCTCCGCTTCGGGGTTTATGTGCGCCTACCTGGCACCTGCCAAAATACCAGCGAGATTCAAACCACAGCGGTCAACAACGCGTTCAGCGATCGCTGGACCGTGCAGTGCAAGGGTGGCATTACGGGTGGAACTGTTTTTATTGAAGGCCTTTCATCGAGTGTTATTGACGTGCTGGTGCGGCTCCAGCGGCTCGACGGGACCATTCAGATGACTCGCCTTACCCCGTCCGCCCCTTCGTTCATCGTCGAGGCTACTCCCAGCAAAGCCCAATTGGCCGGCGCCTACGTGAGCCTTGGGGTCGAACATATTTTGTACGGGATCGATCACCTCTTGTTTGTTCTCGGACTCATGATTCTCGTCCGCGATTTTCGCTCGCTAGTTAAGACAATCACGGCGTTCACGGTGGCGCATAGTATTACTCTGGCGGCCGCTACGCTCGGCTATGTTCGCGTGGAAGTCGCCCCGGTGGAAGCGACCATAGCGTTAAGCATTCTTTTTCTCGCTGCAGAACTTGTCCGGTCGCAGCGCGGCGAGAGCGGAATCGCACAGCGGGCGCCTTGGATCGTCGCGTTTGGTTTTGGTCTGCTTCACGGACTGGGATTCGCCAGCACGCTCGGGAAGATGGGCCTGCCACCCTCGGAGATTCCCGTTGCGCTCCTGCTTTTCAACGTGGGCGTCGAGCTTGGTCAGCTTGGATTCGTGATCGTTTTCGTCGGCTTCGTGCGGTCGCTCGCGACACTCGACATTCGTTGGCCCGCATGGACCCGAGTGGTTCCGGCGTACTCGATTGGAGCTTTCGCGGCGTTGACACTTTTACAGCGCTTCGATGCCATCTTTTGGTAGTAGGAAATGAGACCGTTTAAAATGAAGCAAGCTCGACGAGATTTTTCGTTGCCGGCAACGGGCTTCCTAATTCTAGCTACCGCACTGCTCGCGCCGACAAGCGTGTTGGCGCACAACCCCGCGGGCATCGCTGGTGGTTTTGCCAGCGGTTTCTTGCACCCTTTGACGGGCATCGATCACATCCTGGCGATGGTAGCCGTCGGCATCTGGGGCGCGCAACTAGGAGCCCCGGCCATTTGGGCGCTTCCGGTTGCGTTTCCGCTCGTCATGTCGGTAGGCGGATCGCTGGGAGTGCGTGGCGTGTTCTTACCAGGTGTCGAAATCGGGATTGCTGCATCGGCCCTTCTACTCGGATTCATGATTTTCCGGGCGGCCCGGCCGCCTCTCTACGCTGCCGCACTCCTTGTCGGCTTCTTCGCGATTTTTCACGGCTACGCACATGGAACGGAATTGCCCAACGCCGCCAATCCACTTGCGTACGGTGTCGGCTTCGTACTCGCGACAGGCCTCCTGCACGGAAGTGGCATCGGGATCGGCCTTCTTCACCGCTGGCCTTCGGGTGCGCGAACATTGCAGATCGTCGGCGGGGGCATATCGCTCACCGGTTTGTTTTTGCTTGTGCATCACTTTGCGTGATCGAGAATGAAACTTCTTTGCATCAAAAAGATCGCTTCGCCTGCCGGCCTCGCCCTACTCATCTTGTTGTGTCTCCCGGTAGCCGTCGCTGCGCATCCGATCAAGGGAGTCGGCGATTTCTACTCTGGCATGCTTCATCCACTCACGGCGCTTGAGTTTCTGCTCTCCTGGATCGCGCTCGCGTTGTTCGCGGGCCAGCAAGGTAGGAAGACGGCGCTGCTTGCTCTCGCGATTTTCCCTTCCGCGCTTGTGTTAGGCGCAATCTTGGGTACAGTCGTGGCGTCGCCCGCTTGGCTGCCCGCGATGAATCTGGTGCTCATCCCAATCCTGGGTCTCGCGGTAGTGCTCGCGATTTCCTTTCCAACTCCGGCAACAGTGATCTTGGTAGCCCTCGTCGGACTCCTGCATGGTCTGGCAAACGGCGCTGAAATCACAGCTCCGGTCTCGCCTTGGCGGTTCATTCCCGGTCTGGCAACAATCGCAGTCTTAGTTTTGGCTTATGGAATTGGCTTGGTACGCTCCATCAAAAAACCATGGACCCGGATCGCAGTTCGCGTGGCGGGAAGCTGGATCACAGCGGCCGGCATCATGGTCTGCGCCTTCAAATTATAGAGGACCGTCTCTCCTTCCATTCGGGGCCAATCAGACGATTAGGGCACTGTTACTTTTGACAATGCAAGCAGGATTGCGCCGCCGGTATCCTTTATGGTTCGAACGAGTAGGAGACAACATGCAAAAGATAATTAGGACCAGCCTGACCGCCGTTGTGGCGATCGCCTGTTTCGTTGCGCTCTTAAGCTTCCATAGCGCAGCCCAGGAAGAACAGCGCGTAAACGAAGTGTATCAGGCACAAGCCATGGGGCAGAACACGCAGTTCGGGCAGACTTTCAATGTGACCATCAACATCGAACGCTACTCGACGCCGGAAGAAAGGCAGGTACTGGTTGAAGCATTCCAGCAAGCCGGCTCGAAGGGTCTATTCAATGCCCTCGAAAAAATGCGCTCCAAGGGAAGAATTGCTATTACTGGTACCTTGGGCTACGACATCAGCTTCGTCCGAAAGATCCCCACCGACACCGGTTACAAAATTCGTATCCTGACCAATCGCCCCATCCGATTCGGCGAGGCCTGGGTGAATGGTCGCTCGATGGACTACAACCTCTCCGCCCTCGAACTGGACATGAGCAGTGCAAAAGACAAGAGCACCGGCGTGCTGCTTCCCGCATGCCAGTTCAAGATCAATAAGAAAACAAACGAACTCGAAATCGAAAACTATCAAAACCCCTGGAAACTTCAAAACATCATGGACAGGAGCAAGGAGTGACGCTCTCCAACAGCTCGATTCGCTTAATGGTTCGTCGCGTAACTACTGACACTTTTGCTCATCGGACTGAGACACACCACCGCTACGAGCAGGACGCCAAGCGCTAGACCGAACCTCAAAGGGGAACGTATGAGATACGCGATTGTGGTCCTACTAATCTGCAGCCTCACGTGCCCGACTTTCGCGCAGGACCCTGGATGGCCACGCGAAAAGAGCAATGCGGAGGGCTCGATCATCTATTACCAGCCGCAGCTCGACGAATGGAGGGACTTCAGACATCTCGAGGCGCGCATGGCTGTCTCGATCCGGCCGAAGGGAAGCCAGCCCACTGTGGGCGTGATTTACATTCAGGCCACCACGGACGCCGATACCGACACTCGCAACGTGCTGCTAACCAACGTCCAGATCACCGAAACGAAATTCCCGTCACTCGATGACGCCGGTTCCGCGGCGATGGATAAGCTCGTGCGAACTTTTTTGACGCCGGGTGCATCCATCAACATCTCGCTCGATCGTCTACTCGCGGATATGGAAGCGATTAAAAATCCGCCGCCGTCGGTTGCAGCCGTCAAAAATGATCCGCCAAAAATATTCGTGAGCTACCAGAATTCGATTCTGCTGCTGGTAGAGGGCGAGCCGGTCCGCGTTCCGATCGAAAAAAGCAACCTCGAATTCGTTGTGAACACCAACTGGGGATTATTTTTCGACAAATCAGCTTCCAAGTTTTACCTGCTCAATGAAAAACAATGGCTCACATCCGCGGCTCTGGAGGGGCCTTGGACGGCGACCACAAAGTTGCCCAAGGAAGTGTCCAATTTGCCGGATCAGCCGAACTGGGCTGACGTGAAAAAAGCGATTCCTCCGGCGGCCACCACGGGTGGCACTCCTAAAGTGGTTTACAGCACCACACCGGCGGAGATCATTTCGTTCAAGGGCCAGCCGAAATACGCAAAAATTCCCGGCACTCAGCTTTCCTACGCCACGAATACGGAGAGCAATCTTTTCGTGCAAAGTGGAGAGGACCAATATTATTTCCTGGTGGCGGGCCGGTGGTTCCGCGCGAAGAGTCTCGACGGCCCTTGGACTTTCGCGACGGCCGACTTGCCGGCGGACTTCACGAAAATTCCTGCGAGCAGCCCGGCCGCGCGTGTGCTCGTGTCAGTGCCAGGAACAGACGAAGCCGAAGACGCCGTGCTCCTGGCGCAGGTGCCGACCACTGTGATTGTGGACCG
>Ga0308309_10000763_pt1 | contig 19627 bp, 16 predicted proteins | sample HubBroMetageWFT5_FD_192491 | JGI IMG/M metagenome (GOLD analysis project Ga0308309, IMG submission 192491) | Warmed and freeze-thawed soil microbial communities from the Hubbard Brook experimental Forest, New Hampshire - Hubbard Brook CCASE Soil... | ecosystem: Environmental > Terrestrial >...
TAGTGCGGGTCGCCGGGTCGGTAATTGCCGGCGCCATGTTTGAATGCCGGGGCCGTGGAAACCGCGGAGAGAAGAATCGGGACGTCGCGGAGCTGCCGGAGGAGAGAGGCGCGGACGAGGTCGCGGTCCACGCAGGCTTTCTGGAATGATTCGAGGGTGACCTTCGGTTCGGCTTGTGCTGCTTCGAGATACTCCAGGAACATCGGACTGAGCTGCGATTCCTTACCACTCGTGGATTGGCGGAATAGATCGGCGATTACCGGGCCGAAAAAAAACCACCAGAGATCGAGAGCCTGATCCAGTTTCTCCAATTTAACGGGTTCGAGGCGGTAATTGAGTTCGCACAAGAGTTGTGCGGCGCGGCGCAAGGTGGTGAGAGTCTCCGGCGTGGGGCGGCCGAGTTCCGGATTTTCGAGAATGCCGATGCGTAGGCCGCGGAGATCCACTGCTGCAATTTCGCGCAGGGGAACTGGCGCGGACAGGGCGTCGCCTGGATCGGGGCCGGAAATTATCGCGAAGAGTGCGTGCAAGTCGGCGACGGTGCGCGCAATTGGTCCGACAACACCGAGCCAACCGAAGGCGCCAGCATTAGCGGGGAAGTGGCCCGTAGCGGGAATGCGGCCGGGCGTGGGCTTAAGTCCGCAGATGCCGCAGAAGTGCGCAGGCGTTCGGATGGAGCCGCCACCGTCGCTGCCAACTCCGCCCATGGAGCAGCCGGAGGCGATTGCGGCAGCTTCACCCCCGCTGGAGCCGCCTGCAGAATAAGCAGGATTCCACGGGTTGGAGGTTTTGCCAGTCAGGCGGTTGTCGGTTTCGTAGGCCATCAGGAATTCAGGGGTGTTGGTGTTGCCGAGGAGGATGGCGCCGGCGTCTTCGAGGCGGGAGACGAGGGTGGCGTTGGTTGCGGGAATGTAATCCTTGCGGAGAAGAGAGCCTGCTGGGCAGGGCCAGCCGGCGACGTCTAAGCAGGATTTTACGGTGAGGGGAATTCCTTCGAGCGGGCCAGGAGTTTCTCCGCGCGTGATTCGAGATTCGCAGTCTCGGGCGCGGGCACGGGCGGATTCGGCGTCGATATGCACGAAGGGATTGAGCAGGGCTTGAATTTGCTGGATGCGATCCAGGTGGGCGGCGACGATTTCGACAGGAGAAATTTCCTTACGGCGAAATTTCTCGAGAGTTTCGGCGATGGTGGAATAAAAGGGTTGGGCCATGGTTGACGCAGAAAAGGTAATGGGCCCAATGTGATTGGTCAAGGCGAGCCGCAGAAGCGCGCGGAAAGCCGCTATAAAATCGGTTGACGATAGGGGTGGCAGCCAAGACAATCGAACGGAACTTAAAGCGGATGAAGGTTCTTCGCGGGTGGCGCATCTGGAAGGATTCTCCCTAAATGAAAGTTAGGAACTTGGGTTCTCGGCGACGGTATTTGATTTTGGGGGTAGCGCTGTTGCTGTTGCCTGGATTGGTTGTATTTGCGTCACGCCGAACGAATGAGGCTGCGAGCTTGAATACCCGCACGACGGCTGGGGCCCAGAAGCAGGGTCTGGCAGGAGATGCGCTGCGGCTAAATACATTGGGTGTGGCGTACCTGAATCAAGGGAAGGCGGCGGATGGGCAGAAATATTTTGAGCAGGCGCTGGCGGCGGACCCAGGGTTTGCGGTTGCGAGGATGAATCTGGGGATTGCTCTGCTCGCGCAGCAGAAGATGGAGCAGGCGCGCGCGGCGCTGGAAGAAGCGGCGGCGAAACTGCTCGACAATCCGCATGCTTGGTACAACCTGGGGCTGGTGTACAAGGACGCGGGGGAGCCGGCGAAAGCGATTGCAGCGTTCCAGCATGTGGAGAAGATTGCGCCGGAAGAACCGGACGCATTTTATTTTGAAGGCTACGCGAATTCGCAGCTCCAGCAATATGACCGGGCGATTCCGGCATTTCAGCAGGCGCTGAGGCTTGCGCCGTATCATGCTTCGGCACAGTTCGGGCTCGCGCGGGCTTATCAGCGGAAGGGCGACACGGATGCGGCGCGCGAGGGAATGAAGAGATTTCAGAAAATTACGGCGGAGCATCTGGGGATTCCGTTTGGGGCGGGTTACGGAGATCAGGGGAAATTTTCGCTGGCGGAGTTTGTGGCGGGTGGGGAGACCAACGTTCCGGCGGAGATTGCGGTGCGTTACGAAGTTGCACCGCTGCAAAAGCTGATCAACGTTGCGGGGAAAAGTTCGGGAGGTGCCGCAGGCAAGAACGGGGCGTGTTTTCTGGATTTTGACGGAGACGGAAAAGCGGATCTATTTCTGGTTGGGGCGGGAGGCGGAAAGAGTCAACTTTTGCGCAATCTGGGTGGCAGCCAATTTGAGGATGTTACGGCGAAGGCGGGGCTTGGCGGAGTTGGTGCGGGCTTCGGCTGCGCGGCGGGAGATTTTGACAACGACGGGAAGACGGACCTGGCTGTTTGCGAAGTTGGCGGTGTGCGCTTGTTCCACAACGAGGGCGACGGAAAATTTGTTGATGTGACGGAGAAAGTTGGAATTCGCCGCCAAGCCGGATGTGTTTCACCGACGTTTGTGGATTATGACCATGATGGCGATCTGGATCTGTATTTGACATTTGCTACTCAAGGCGCGGAAGGAAAGAAAGCGCGCAATGTTTTGTGGCGGAACAACGGGAATTCGACGTTCACGGATGTTTCGGAGGAGACAGGGCTGGGAGTGCAGGCGACAGGAGGAGGCGCGGTCAGCACGGATTTTAACAATGACCGGGCGATTGACCTGGTGCTGGCAGGTGGGGAGCGCGGCGCGGCTGTATATCTGAATCCGCGCGAAGGAAAGTTCACGGAATTGCCGGCGATTGATTTTGCGAAAGAAAAATTGCCTCCGGCGGTCGGAGTGGTGGCGTTTGATTTCAACAAAGATGGATGGGTGGATTTGGTGTTTACGCACGCGGGCGCGCCGGGGATTTCGTTGTGGAGAAATGTGGAAGGAAAGCGGCTGGAGCGCGTACCGCTGCCAGATTTTGAATGGCAGAAGGGGTGGGGAATTGCGTGGGTCGACTACGACAATGACGGGTGGCTCGATCTGGCGGCTGTGGGAGAGGGCGCGAGCGGTGGAGAAATTCGCGTGTTGCGGAATCTTGGCGACGCGGGCTGGTCGGATGTAACGAAGAAAGTGCATCTCGATGGAGTGAAGCTGAAGGAGCCACGCACGCTGGCGGTGGCCGATTTGAAGAATGATGGCAGCCCGGATTTTGTGGTGACGCAGGCTGGCGGTGAGACGCTGGTGCTCCAAAATGTGGGCGCGAACCAGAACCACTGGATGCGGATTGACCTGAAGGCGCTGAACGACAACAAGAGCAGCATTGGGACGAAGCTGGAGATTTTTGCCGGCGGGCTTTATCAGAAATGGGAGATCGCGGGAGCTTCAGGCTACCTGGGGCAGAACGGGCCGGGACTGTTGGTGGGACTGGGCAAGGAAAAGGCCGCGGACGTGGTGCGGCTACTTTGGCCGACGGGCGTGCCGCAGGATGAAATAAATTTGGCGGCGGGGAAAACGCAGGCGATCGGTGAACTCGACCGAAGAGGAAGTTCGTGCCCGGTTCTGTTTTCGTGGAACGGGCGGGAGTACGAATTTATTGCGGACATGATCGGACCGGCAGTGGTGGGACACTGGGTGGCGCCGGGCGAGCGGGACGTGCCGGACCCGGACGAGTATTTGAAAGTTGCGGCGAAGAGCGTGCGAGAGAAGAATGGGCGATTGAGTTTCCGGTTTATGGAGCCGATGGAAGAGACGGTTTACCTGGATCAGGTGCGGTTGCTGGCGGTGGATCATCCGTCGAATGTGGAAGTGAACCCGAACGAACGATTTGCAAGTGCACCGCCGTTTCCGGAGTTTCGTGTGATTGCCACGCAAAACGCGCTGGTGCCGGCGGGGGCGTGGGACGATAAAGGAAAGAATGTTTTGCCGTTGCTGGCGAAACGCGATCGGAAGTATGTGACGGAATTTGAAGGATTGCCGTTTGCGGGATTCGCGAAATTGCATTGGATTGAGCTGGATTTGGGCGCTTGGGACGCGCAGAAACCGCTTCGGTTGCTGCTCGATGGATACACGGATTATTTCACGGCGACCTCAATGTATGCGGCGGACCAGGCAGGAATCAAGGTGATTGCGCCGTATGTGGAGGCGCAAGACGCGCAGGGGAATTGGAAACGGGTAGTGGAGGACATGGGATTTCCGGCGGGACTGGCGCGGACGATGGTGACGGATCTTACCGGGAAAATTCCAGCAGGGACGCGGCGGATCCGCATCGTTTCGAATTTGAAAATTTACTGGGATGCGGTGCGGATTGACCAGACCCCGCCGGTCGAGGGCATCAAGGTGGAAGAGGTGCCGTTGGCCACGGCTTCACTCGCATTCCTGGGTTACCCGAAAGAGATACGGCTGAGTCCCGCGAGCGACACGGTGTACTCGTATTCGCACCGCAGCCCGACGGGCCCATACGCGCGCGCCGCGGGAAACTACACCCGCTATGGCGATGTGAAGAACCTGCTTGGCGCGGCGGACGATCAATTTGCGGTGTTTGGATCGGGCGAAGGCGTGGAACTGGAATTCGATCCAGCAGGTTTGCCAAATCTTCCCGCCGGCTGGACGCGCGATTACTTTTTCTATGCGAATGGATTCGAAAAGGATTTCGATTTTTATGCTGCATACGCCTTCACGGTGGAGCCTTTGCCGAAGCACGGGCTGGTCTCTTATCCCTACGAAGCTGGGAAAGAGTATCCGCTGGACGATGAACACCTGAAGTATCAATTCGAATACAACACGCGCTCGCGATCGGATCGCCTGCCTGGCAATTTGCGTTACACGTATCCAGCGCCGCAGTGAGGAGTAGCCGATGGGGAGAACGGGGGTCGTCACGATTCGAGACGTGGCGCGGGAGTGCGGCTATTCGGCTTCCACCGTTTCGATCGTGCTGAATGGCGCGCCGTTGTCGCGGTACATTCCGGCGGACACCAAAGGAAGAATCGAGACCGCGGCGAAGCGGATGGGGTACCGGCCGAATCCGCTGGCGAGGTCGCTGCGGAGCCAACGGTCGAACATCGTTGGGGTGATGGTGATCGACATTACGGATCCTTTTTGCACGCCGATCTTGCGCGGGCTGGAAAATGCGCTTTACCAGGCGAGCTATTTGTCGCTCTTGGCCGATGCGCACAACGAGCCGCACCGGTTCGAACGCTATCTGGAAATGCTGCTGGACCGGCGCGTGGAAGGGCTTGTGGTGATTGCGAACTGGCTGGTGACGGACATCAAGCTGCTGGCGGACCTAACGGAGTGCCGGGTGCCAACGGTCATTGCGGGGAGGAGTTTCGAGGACCACTCGGTTAGCACGGTTTCGGTGGACAACGAAAATGGCGCGGGCATGGCGCTCGAGCATCTCTATCGGCTGGGGCACCGGGAAATTGCTTTTTTGCGCGGGCCGAAGGCGCTTTCCAGCAGCGGTCAGAGATGGAAGGGAATTCGAGCGTTTGCGCAGTCCACGGGATTGCGCCTCGATTCCAAGAAGATTCTGGAGCTGCCGGAGTCACTGGATCCGAATTCGAGCTTCGAGGCCGGGGCGCTGTTGACGGGAGAATTGCTGCGGCAGGGGAAACCGTTCACGGCGTTGATGGCTTACGACGATATGGCGGCTTTGGGAGCGTTGCGCGCGCTGAAGAAAAAGGGATTGCGCGTGCCGGAGGATTGTTCGGTAGTTGGATTTGATGATGTGGCGCAGGCGAGCTTGTCAGTGCCGTCGTTGACTACGGTGCGGCAGCCCATGGAAGCAATGGGCAGCCTGAGCGCGGGCATGGTGCTGGAAGCGATTAAGGCGATGGATGAAAAGCAGGACGCGCCGGTGGTGCGAAGAAAAATTCCCGCAGAATTGGTAGTGAGGGAATCGACGCGGGCGTTGAAGTAGAGAAGAGAAATAGAAAAGCTAAAAGCTTTAACACAGAGGGCGCGGAGGAAGAGCACAGAGATCACAGAGTGGCGCGGCGATTACTTTTTGGGAGCGGGCGTGAAGGCGTCGGGGGGATCCAGATAGCCTTGTTGCCAGAAGGTTTCGCCTTTCAGGTCGCCTGACGCGAGTTTCTGGATGTTTGCGGAAGTGGCCGCTGCGATGCCGCCGTCGGCGGCGTCAAAAATTACGACCACACCTTCGGGCGCCGGATTTGCAGCGGAACCTTCGCGGAAACCCTTTTCGAATAGCGCGAGGCAATAGTTGAGGCGGGCGGTTGGTCCAGTCTCTTTCGGATTTTGAGAGAGCAGTTGCACGGTGAAGATTTTCACCTTTCTGCCTTTCAGCGGCGCCCAATCGCCGGGAAAATCGCCGGTTTCTTCGCGCTCGATGCGGAACCCAGTAAATTTTTCTTCCGGGCCGGCTGCGGACTGCGATCTGCCAGCGAGGCCCTCGGGAAGCTCGACGGAATTCTTGCGGACAAAGCCGCGCGAATCGCCGGAGATGGTGATGTGAATCCACTCTCCTTCCTCATCGAGGAATTCAAATTCATCGTTAGCGGCGGCTTCGAAGAGGACACGTGAGCTGTCCGCATTTTTCGCGTAGATGGGACTGCGGGATTTCTTGACGACGACCAGGTTTCTTGGATGGGCCTGGGTGCGCTGGAGTTCCTGGAGATTCTGGAGTTCGGCGGTGAGTTGCTGAACACGTTTTTCGCTGGCGATGCGCTGATTGCGAAGCAGGGCCATTTCGTCGGGCTCCTGCGCGGCCTGGGGAAGTGGCGCGGCCATGGTTGCGGCGGTACGGGCGCCGGAGAGATCGAGCTTGGGTTGTGGCGCTTGAGGAGAATTTGCCGTAGGAGATGCGGAAGCGACTGGCTTGCCGGTAAGTTTTTCTTCCAGGCGATCGAGGAAATCGAGTTCGAGGCGGCCGTTGGAGGGGAGGACTTGATAACCGGATTTGGTGACGTCGCGATCGGCGTACCAGGCGGTGATTTTTGCGGAGAGACGAACGATGGTGCCGCCGGCGTCGCCGGGGAGCAGTTCAATCGAAAATTGATAGAAGCCGCGCTCGTAGCGGTCGAGAGGTTTGTCGGCTGACGCGACAAATCCATCGAGGACGGGAAGTTTCTGGCCGGAATAGGCTTGCAGGTCTTTCAAGGCTTGCTCGATTTGTGGGCGCGGCATGGGGAAATTTCTGGCATAGGGAATTGCTTGAGCGGGAGTTTCGTGGGCAAGGGAAGCCATGAAGACAAAGCAGAGTAGAAATTTTGTAAGGTGAAACGAGGGAGCGTTCAAGGCAACTGCTCCAATAGTTCCTCAGGGAGCCATCCGCGCTGGCCATCCGGAGTTTCGACGCCCAACCAATGCGGCGTAACGATAAGGATCACGACATCGGTGAAGGCGGAGAGCGTCTTGAAAGTGGCGGCGGATTGGAACGGCGCGGCTTTCAAGTCGGCGCCCGGAGCTTTGACGCGGCGCTCGAGTTCGTGATGCAGCGCGTTGACCTGCTGCTCGAGATCTTTTTGGGAGGACTGCGCGTTGCTGATACGGGTGGATTCGTCTTCGCGCTGGCGAATCACGGATTGGCGAACGAGTTCGGCGCTGGTCTGGCGGCGCCGGGCGTCGGCAGCCTGGGCGGCTGCTTCCTGGAGAGTTTCCAACTGATCCTTGATCTCCTTCATTTCGCTTTTTTCGACCGTGCCATCGGAAGGATGAAAGACGCGATGGGCTGTCTCTTGATAGACGGCATCGATTTTCACGCGGGTACGGTTCGCGTCCACGAGAATCAGGACAAAGCGAACCGCAATGGTTCCCTGGTCGCCCGACTCCAGGAAATGTCGCGGTGCAATAGCGTTTTTGCGAATTTTGAAATAGACGTCGCCGGGCCCTTGCCAGGGATCGAAAAGAGAAGTCGAGTCGACCGCCTCGGCGCCGTTCAGAATTGGTTCCTTATCGAAAACCAGAGTGCCATGGATGACCTGATCGTGAACGACGAATTGCACCGCCTGGCGAACTTCTTCCAGCGAGCCGAAGAATTCGCGGACGAGGCCGGGAGTGGTGAGAGTCTCTTTTCCTATGCCGCGCACAGGGAGGAGAAGCACCATCAGGGCCGAAAATGTGGCAATTCGAAAGGAGTCAGAGGGCCGAGAAGCCGGGTTGCGCGGAACTTTATTTCCAATCCACATTTTTGATCAGCCTATTGTGTTACCCCCAAGGCCGGGGTTGTGTCAAATCCAGGTTCGCGCGCACGGAAGAAGGCGGAGGTGGAATAGTGCAGTACCAGAACCGATTTGGGAAATATTTTTCAAATGTATGTAAGAAATCTCTTGCATTCTTGGAACGAGAGGGAGTAGCATCCGCAACGGTTCAGGGACTGAAGGTCGCGCGTAGCTCTCTTGACGGAGAGGCAATGCGCGGTTTTCGGAAGATTGGTTTGGAGCGAATCGGCCGAATGTGGGAGTTGGCGCTGTGGGAGCGCCGGCGATCTGTTTTGCCTGAAGCACTCATTCCAAATACCCTTCACCCAAACTGAACGCGGTCCAATCGCGTTGTCTACTCAGCGTTTCGCGCAACGTAATTGAGGAGGCAGTATGGATGTCAGGGGTGGTAGTGGGGTGAATCGGATTGCGAGCGGTCCGGTAAAAACTCTTTTGTATGTTGCAGCGGTCCTCGGAATTTTCCTCACGACAGTCAGTCCAGCCAGCGCCCTTCCCGCATTCGCAAGAAAATACGGCATGCCATGTTCCTCCTGCCATGAGGCGTGGCCGAAGTTGAGCCCGTTTGGGCAACAGTTCAAAGACAACGGATACCAGATGGGAAATGATCGTGACGCCCCCATATTCCAGCAGCCTGCGTACTGGCCCGTTACGTTCCGTATCACGCCGATCTGGCACCGCGAAAGCACCGACAAGGCGCAGGTGGATGGATCGAACGGACTCGGCGGAAACGAAGCGACCGTCACGACCCACGGATTTGACTGGAGTGGTTTGGACTTCCACACCGCAGGAACCCTCGCGAATAATTATTCTTTCTATGTTCTTCCGTCCTCTGATAACACGGCGGCGTTCCATTTCGAATCCGTCTGGGCCCGCATCGACAACATTGCGGGCAGTCCCTGGTTGAACATCAAGTTGGGCAAGTTTGAGCTCGACAACTTGCTCTCTGAGAAGCGCATCCTGACGTTGACCAACGTCTCCGGCGTCTACACGAACTATCACTTCCAGCCTGTCGGTGAAGCCTACAAATTTGGTATTGGCGATAACCAAGTCGGCGTCGAATGGATGGGACATTCGAAGAATGACCGGACGCGTATTTCTGCCTCGTTGCTCTCAGCCAGCGACGGGCAGCCTGGCCTTCCGACGAGCCGTGCATACAATGGATATTTCGCTGCCAGCCGGGCGTTTGAAGTTGGGAGCCTGGGATTGCAGCGTGTCGGAGGGTTTGCCTATATCGGGCAGGCACCCACTTACTTCCAATTCACTAACGGCGGGACCGGACTCAGCGGCACAGGAATCGGGAACAAAGGATTCCAGCGATACGGGTTGATTGGCATGTGGTACATCAAGAAGTTTGATATCACCACGATCTACTTCCACAGCCACGACAGCGCCTATTTGGGGACGAACACACCTTCAGGCGGATCACTAAACCCGACTGGGGGCTTGCCGGCAGGAGCGCATGCACCCACCTGGAATGGCGGACTTTTTGAGAGTCATTACAATTTCAACCCGCAACTTATCTTGATCAACCGCTACGAGTTGGTGCGTATGTCCCAACAGGCGTTTGGCGGCGCGGCAACACCAACCTACACACCTAATCCAGGGGATCTGGGCAACGCCAATGTGCTGACGTTTGGCGCACGCTATTACCCGTTCATCTCGAGTCGCGCAGGTTTTGCCTATCACGGAGAGTACGCAATTATCTGGCAAAAAGGCGTCTCACCAGTCACGTTCACGAACCAAACGACCAGCAGCTTGCTGTTCGGGTTCGACTTCGCATTCTAAGGGGAAAAAATCATGCGGAGACTACAAATGATGAAAATTATCTTGATTGTCGCAGTCGCGGTTGCGCTTCCGCTCGCCGCCCAAGCGCAACAGATGGAATCGCATGAAGGGAAATGGACGGGGCACTCGGAAGCGGGCCGGCAACTCTACTATCGTTACTGCTGGGGCTGCCACGGAGCACGCGGAAACGGCGACGGTGAAAATGCCCCTTACTTGAATATATTGCCCCGCAACTTCGTGGTCGCGTCGTTCAAGTGCCGGTCCACGCCCACGGGCACGCTGCCGTTGGACCAGGACATATTCAACACCCTGGGTCGAGGGATCAATTTCACAAACATGCCAAACTGGTCGGCGCTGACGGATCAGCAGCGTGCGGACCTGGTGGCCTTCATCAAGACATTTTCACCGAGATGGAAAACAGAAAAGCCGGGCGACCCCATTCAGGTTCCAGCGGAACCTGCATTGTCCGTGGCCAGCATCAAGCACGGCAGCGAATTGTTCCAGAAGCTGGAATGCTGGAAATGCCACGGCCAGGAAGGGCGCGGCGATGGGCCTTCGGCGTCCACACTGACAGACAGCAACGACCAGCCCATTCGGCCTTACAACTTTACATCCGACAACCGTTCGAAGTGCGGGAAGACGAACCAGGACCTCTACAAAATCTTCATGACCGGTTTGGACGGCACGCCGATGCCTTCGTTCGCGGACGTGATCAAGCCGGAAGACGCGTGGGATCTGGTGCACTTCCTGCGCACATTGCAATACAACAACAAGAGCCCCGAGCTGACCTTGTGGCTGAGCACCAAGGAAGGCGCGGAAATTGTAAACGCCAAGAGGGTGCAAAACACCTATACAGGCTCGGGAGTGAAACCCTAATTCAGTGTTCCAAGTTTCAGGAGGAGGATTCGCATGAGTATGAAGCACGTGATTATGGCGGGACTGGTGACGCTGGCAGCTTCGGCTGTGGCGTTGGCAGGACCTGCGGGCGGCACCGTCAGCGGGAAAGTGACCTACGAGGGTACGCCAGCCAAAATGAAGCCGATTGATATGTCGAAAGAGCCGTCTTGCCAAAAAATGTACACTACACCGCCAACCGTGGAAACAGTCGTGACTGGATCGGGTAACAGCCTTCAGGATGTAGTTGTGTACATCTCCGCCGGGGCCCCAGACGAAGCCGCGCCATCAACCGCGGCGGTTTTCACCCAGAAGGGTTGCCGGTACATTCCGCACATCCTTGCATTTCAAGTCAATCAGGAAATCAAGATCGTGAATGAGGATCAAACCTCGCACAACATCCACCCGCTGCCGAAGCTGAACCGCGAGTGGAACAAGTCGCAGCCGCCGGGAACGCCGCCGATCAGCGAGAAGTATGACAAGGCGGAGTTTATTCCCGTGAAGTGCAACGTGCATCCGTGGATGCATGGAAATTTCGCGGTGTTGAAGAATTCGCACTACGCCATAACGGGTGACGGCGGTGCATTCAGCCTGGCGAATCTGCCTCCTGGCAAGTACACGGTGACAGCATGGCAGGAATCCTACGGTGATCAATCGCAGGATGTGACCATCAGCGGCAGCGAAACCAAGACGGTGAACTTTGTTTTCAAGGCCAAGCCCTATTGATGTAGGGCTTGGTAGTTCTTTTCCAATGGTCAGCGGTACCGAGCAAGTGCACCCAATGCGGTAGATTGCCCTTTGAGCGGGCAAAGGCGGAGAGCTATGGGCAAATTTCTTGCAGTAACTATCATTGTGATCGCGATTGCCTCGGCAATTCCGGTTGTGATGCACACCTGGGAGCCGCCTGCAGATATTTCGACCCATGGGCACCTGATCGACAGTCAGAGGGATGACACCATGATCGAGGCGGGTGTATCGTTCCTTGCCGCGCAGATACTGCTGGCGATATTCATCTGGCAGTTTGCTGGATCGAAAAGAGAGGGAAAGAGGAAAACCTTCCCGGGCGGTGCCAAAGGGTTGGTGGGTGCTGCGCTTGTGCTCGTCGGTGCGGAAGTGCTGGCGCTGGGGGCGTTCGGCACGAAGGCTTGGGCGACGGTATATTTCACGCCGCCCAAGGCAGATGCCATGCCGATTCAGGTACAAGCCGGACAATTTGCTTTCTACTTCCGCTATCCCGGACCGGATGGCAAGTTTGGTCCGATCCATCCCGAAATGATTAATGAAGGGACCCAGAACCTGTTCGGCCTGGATCCCGAGCACGACGTCGAGTCGCGGGACGATATCGTGACTGCGGAAATGGCGATTCCCGTGAACAAGGAAATCCATCTGCTGATGCACGCGAAGGACGTGAGCCACTCTTTCTATGTGCCGGCGCTGCGCGTCCACCAGGATTTCGTGCCGGGGCTGGATTTATCGCTACATTTCACAGCCACGCAGATCGGAAAGTACGAGATTGTCTGCTCGCAATTGTGCGGGCTCGGCCATTACAACATGAGGGCCTACTTGGAAGTGATGTCACAAGCGGACTTTGATGATTGGCAGAAGAAGCAGGCAGCCGCGCAGTAGAAAGGCACGTCAGGTCAGGTCAGATGGAAGCAAGCTCCGGCGGTGACTTCTATTTTTCGGTGAGGTGAGCAAATGCACGAGGTATCAACAGCCCCAGCAGCGCATCACGGTCCTCCGACGACGTTCATTCGGAAGCACGTTTTCAGCACGGATCACAAAGTCATCGGCATCCAGTATTACCACCTGGCGTTGGTGGCGGTGGTGGTTGGCATGGTGCTGTCCTGGCTGATGCGCATCCATCTTGGGTGGACCAACGCGGCGATTCCGGGACTGCAGACCCTCTCTCCAAACGGCGCTCCCGGCGGGGTGATGACGCCGGAGTATTACCTGCAATTAATGACCATGCACGCGACGATCATGGTCTTCTTTGTGCTGACCACAGCGCCGTTCGCGGCGTTCGGAAATTATTTTCTGCCGATTCAGACGGGCGCGGAAGATATGCCGTTTCCGCATTTCAACATGATGTCGTTCTGGGTTACGTTGACGGGCTTCCTGGTCCTAGTAAGCGCCTTCTTTGTGAGTGACGGTCCGCCGCTGGCCGGCTGGACCTCCTACGCTCCGCTGAGCGCGATCGGAAAAGCGGCTGGGCCGGGGCAAGGCGCGGGGCAGGTAATTTGGGCGACGGCACTGGCCATTTTCTGCGTCGGACAATTGTTGGGCGCGTTGAATTTCATCTCCACGGTGCTGGATATGCGGTGCAAGGGAATGACCTTGAGCCGCTTGCCGGTCAGCGCGTGGGCGTGGTTCATCACGTCCTGCATGGGGCTGACTGCGTTCGCCGTGCTGATGCCGGCGTGCATCCTGCTGATTCTGGATCATGTGGCGGGGACGAGCTTCTTTATTCCGTCTGGCCTGGTAATCAACGATCAGCTGATACCGCATTCCGGGGGTTCCACGCTGTTGTGGCAGCACCTGTTTTGGTTCTTCGGGCACCCGGAGGTGTACATCGCCATCGTGCCGGGGATGGGGATTGTTACCCACGTCCTGGTTACCAATATGCGGCGTCCGATGCTGAGCATGAAAGCGATTCTGTATTCGATGTGGGCGCTGGCGTTTTTGAGCTACATGGTTTACGGGCACCACATGTTTGTCAGCGGCATGAATCCTTTCTCGTCGCTAGTATTCTCGTTCCCCACACTGATGATCACCATTCCTTCGACCATCGTGGTGTTGATCTGGATCGGAAGTCTCTATGGTTCGCAACTGCGGATCAATACGGCGTCGCTTTTTGCGCTGGGGTTCATTTCGATGTTCGTCAGCGGCGGGGTCAGCGGGTTTTTCCTGGCACAACCCTCGATCGATATCATGCTGCATGCCACTTACTTCGTGGTGGGTCACTTTCACATGGTGATGGGCGTCGCGGCTATGTTCGGGATCTTCTCGGGAACCTACTTCTGGTTCCCGAAGATGTACGGACGAATGATGGATGAGACGTTGGGGAAGATTCACTTCTGGCTGACGTTTGTGGGGACATATTGCATCTTCATGCCGTTCCATTATCTCGGGTGGGCGGGCAACGTGCGGCGCTATGCGGCGTTCACGGACGATTACCTGAAGCCGCTGATCCCGCTGCATCAATTCATTTCCGTCGCAGCTCTGTTCACGGGCGCGGTGCAGCTGATTTTCCTCTACAACTTCATCAACAGCAGGTTCCGGGGAAAGCCGGCGCCACCGAACCCCTGGGAAGGCACATCGCTCGAGTGGATTATGCCTTCGCCGCCGCCTTGGAACAATTTTGGCGGCAAAGACCCCGTGGTCTATCACGATGCGGAGCAGTACGGTGTGAAGACGGCGTCAGGCGCGGATTACATCATGCAGAATTCACCGGAGCAGGCTTTGCCCGGCGGGGACGGCGATTGATCGCGGACACAGCGGACGCACGAGAGGAACGGTGTAGAAAAGATGGCGACCACTTTACCACCTCCGAAAGCTGAAGAGCTGGAGCAGCCGGAAAGGCCAGGAAACGGAAGCACCGGCAATGGCGGCTGGCAGAATCTGGTGCCGGCGGATGGGAATCTCCGGACGATGGAAGAATACTCTCCGCCGCCCGCGAGCAGCGCCATCTGGGTGGGCATTGCGGCGATCTGCATGTCGTTTGCCGCATTTACCAGCGCCCTGATTGTTCGCCAAGGGTCGTCGAACGATTGGCGGCACATCACATTGCCGTCGATCCTCTTCCTGAGCACGATGCTGCTGGTGGCGAGCAGCGTCACCCTGGAGGTAGCGCGGCGTCGTGTCGCGGCCTATATGGGAGGTCTGAGTAATCAAGCGGCGAGTTCGAAGCTGTGGCTGTACATGACCCTGGGGCTCGGATTGCTCTTTGTGGCCGGACAGTACATGGCGTGGCTGCAATTAAGGTCTCAGGGGCTGTACCTGGCGACCAACCCGAACAGTTCGTTTTTTTACGTTTTCACCGCCTTGCATGCCCTGCACGTGATGGGTGGCTTGGCCGGACTGGGCCGCGTAATCCGTAAACTCGACCTGGGGACGCTGCGGCGGAGCACGCTGAATGCAACTTCGACCTACTGGCATTTCATGGGCGTGCTGTGGATCTACCTGTTCCTGCTGTTGTGGATGAGAATTTAACGAGTTCAACCATAGGAGGCGCCGTGAGTCATTCTGATGTAGCTTTGGGCGGACACCATGCACCCGCGATGGAGCCCTCGCCGTTTGCGATTCCCGCGATCAAACTGGCGATGTGGCTATTCATCATCTCCGACATCATGACGTTTGCAGCATGCTTGGTGGCTTATGGGTTCTTGCGGAATGCGACGCCAAACTGGCCGAGGCCGTACCACTCATCCACAATCATCAGCGTCCTGGTGATGACGGTCATCCTGGTTACCAGCAGCCTGATCATGGTGATGGCAGTGCGGGCCGCGCGTGCGGGCGACCGGGCGGGCGCCTTCCGATGGACGATGGTGACCCTGGCGTTGGGGCTGCTTTTCGCGATCCTTCACCTTCGTGAATGGTTCGGAATGATTGGCCAGGGTGTGACGTTTTCAGCGAACCCCTGGGGTACGGGCTTGTTTGGGGGTGCGTATTTCAGCGTGACCGGCATGGAACTCTTGCACGTGATCGCGGCGCTGATCGCTCTCCTGATTATCGGCCTGGGCTACAAGAGCGGACGCTATGGGGCAGCGCATATTGAAAACTGCAACCTGTTCTGGCAATTCATCAATATCGTGTGGATGTTCGTCGTGCCCCTGGTCTATCTGATGGATATCGCAAGTTGAAGATGCGCAAGCCAGGAAAATTGAGTCGCGGAAAGGAAATCTGATTATGAGCACAGCAGGCGAACAGGGCGGACTTGGCAAATACATCGTGGTTTACCTCTGCATGCTGGCTATCACCGGAATCGAAGTGGTTATTGCCAGCAGCAACCCCGGTGGAGCTCACCTTCTTCCGATGATGCTGATACTCGCATTCACCGGCGCGTTACTGGGAGTTCTCTTTTTTATGGGGTTGGCGGCGGAAAAGCGGAGCCTGATTTTGTTCGTTGCGGTCTTTACCCTCTTCGTTCTGGCGACAATTAATTATGGCTGGACCGACAGCTTTCGTGTTTTGATGGGTGCGCCGTACGCAAAGTAAACTGTGGCATGGATGGAAGGGAACACAGATGAAGTTCGAGAAGACGTTCCGCATGGTGACTATCGCTATGGTGGGGCTGGTTCTGGTGGTCCTCGCTCCGCTGGCTTTTTCACAAAGTTGCGCTCTTTGTTACACGCAGGCTGCTTCTTCCGGCTCCCGAATGATCGAGGCGCTGCGCAGCGGGATCCTGGTGCTGATTGTTCCTCCGACGCTGATGTGGCTGGCGATTGCGGCAATTATGTATTCCAAACGGAACCAGTTTAAACGCGCCGGCAACGCAGCTGGATCGAACTCCAACTGGTAGCGAGCCGCGGACATAGCTGCACGCCCCACCCCGGTGTCATGTACATTCGAAGATGGATGAGAACTTTCCCGTTTCGCTGCGTTTCTAGCTTGGATTTCAGCCGGAGTGGAATCTTCTTGACAGCCCTCTGGACAACCGTCTTGCTCACGGGCGTTGCCGTGTCGGCTCAGGATCAAGCGGCGCCCCCACCGCCGAAGAGCCATCATGCGCCGCGCACGCTTCCACTTGGCAGGTTCTATGAAACCCCAGAGCCGCTGCCTGCAGGAAAACCGGGCGAACTGATCCGGGTAGAGCAGGCGTATGAATATCACCTGTCCTACGAAGCTTCCACCTTTCGCATTCTGTATCATTCTCTTTCTGCGCAGGGGAAAGATGTAGCCGTATCGGGCGTGGTGCTTGTGCCGGATGGCGCGCCACCAGAGGGGGGCTGGCCGGTCATTGCCTGGGCGCATGATTTTGTCGGGTCGGCCCGGCAATGTGCGCCGTCGTTACTGAAAAACCTGAATGAAGGGCCGCTGCTCTCGATGTATGCGAGCCTGGGGTACGCTGTCGTTGCCTCCGACTACGCTGGGCTGGGAACAAACTTTCCATACGCCGTCTTTGATACGCGGTCGAACGCGTTGGATTTGCTCTATTCGATTCCGGCGGCGCGAGCAGCGCTGCCGCAACTCGGGAAAAAGTGGGTGGTGGCAGGATATTCTCAGGGAGCGATTGTGGCCGTGGGAGTCGCGGAAGCTGTGGGTGAAATTGGCGATCCCAACTACTTGGGGGCTGTCAGCGTTGCGGGGGTCGCTGAGCCCAAGGAGATGTTTAGACGGATCGCCCGTGGGCCCGGGCAGCCGATGCTGGTGTTTCTGGCACAGGGGGTAAAGACGGTCTTTCCTGAGTTTCGGGTTGAGGAGATATTGACCGAGAAGGCGATGCCGCTTTACCAGTCCCTAACACATGCGTGTGAAGTGTGGCCAAGTCCAGGTGCGGTTCAAAATGAACTGCTTCATCCCGATTGGGAGAACAACCCTTACGTTAAAAAGTTTTGGGAAAGGAACAGGCTTGGGCGAAAGCCGGCATACGGTCCGCTGCTAGTGATCAGCGGGGAGACTGATACGGTGGTTCCGGCAGAGCTGACCGCAGGGGCCGTAAGTCAATTGTGCGCGCAGAAGGATCGCGTGCTCTTTGTCAAATATCCGGGGCTCAACGCAAGCGGGGTATTAGGCAACTCCGTCAGCGAGCAGATCAGTTGGATCAAGGCGCGGTTTTCGGGGCTTCCGGCTCCCGGCAATTGCCCTTAAGTTGTGTCGCATTCGATGGTGAAGAACCCGTGTGATACATAGAGAAACCGATACCTCCAGGGCTTCAAGACTCGCTTCCGTCGTTGACTTGTTCTGCGGCGCCTCATAGCATACCGCCCGATGAAAGAACATTCGAAGAAGCACAAATTGCCGCATCCGGCGCCGCTGGATGCCTTGGAACATGCGCGCCCGGGCGGCATCTCCACGTTTATGCGTCTGCCGCACATCAGCGAACCCGAGGAGTTGGATGTTGCGCTGGTGGGGATTCCTTTTGACGGCGGCACGACTTACCGGCCGGGAGCGAGATTTGGGCCGAGGCAGGTGCGCGACCAGTCGGTGTTGATCCGTCCATGGAATCCTGAGCTGCAGATCAATCCATTTGCAAAATATCGCATCGCGGACTTCGGGGATTTTCCCGTGAATCCGTTGTCTATCGAAGACACGTTCCGACGCGTCGAGGAGTACATGGAGCCGCTGATGAACGCAAGCACGCGGTGCGCGGCCGTCGGCGGGGATCATTCGTTGAGCTTGCCGCTGTTGCGGGCCACGGCCAAAAAGTTCGGGCCGGTGGCAGTAATTCAGTTCGACGCGCACAACGATCTTTGGGACGAATATTTCGGCTGCAAGCTTTCGCATGGCACGCCTTTTCGCCGGGCAATCGAGGAGGGATTGATCCGCGAGAACGGTTTTCTGCAGGTGGGTTTGCGCGGGCAAGTATATGGCGAGGAGGATTTTGATTTTGCGCGGAAGCACAAGGTGAGCATGATTACCGCGGAGGAGTTTCACGTGGGTGGGATCAAGGTGTTCCGCGAGCAGCTGCATGCCTTTCGCGGCAAGCCGGTGTACATCACGCTGGACATTGATTGTGTGGACCCGGCGTATGCCCCGGGTACGGGAACACCACAAATTGGCGGATTCACGAGCGCGCAGATGCTGGAACTGGTACGAGCGTTGCGTGGATTGAAGATTGTCGGTTGCGATTTGGTGGAAGTTTCGCCGCCGTATGATAACGGCGGAATCACTTCGCTGCTAGCTGCGAATCTGCTTTACGAACTGTTGTGTGTATTTTAGATGGCCGGCCTCGCGCGCAAGCTCAGCTTGTGGAATTATTTTGCGCTGGGCTTTGGGACGATGATCGGCACCGGCTGGGTCATCCTGATGGACGACTGGCTTGGGCGCGGTGGGCCGTTGGGCGCGATGATCGGTTTTCTAATGGGCGGGGTTTTGCTTTTGCCCATCGGGTATGTTTACGGCCAGTGGGTGCGGCGTTTGCCGGACGCAGCGGGCGAGGCAGCGTACACCGCGCAGGTGTTTCCGCCGTTTGTGAGCTACCTGACGGGCTGGATGATGTTGCTGGCGTATTTCATCGTGTGCCCGTGGGAAGCGGTGGCGCTGGGGAAGCTCGCGGCTTACATTTTTCCGCAGCTCGATACGATGGAGCTTTATCGCGTGGCGGGGCAGCCGGTGTTTTTGCCGCGATTGCTTGTGGGGATCGGACTCACCGCGTTTCTCTCCTACCTTAATTACCGCGGGATTCGGGCCAGCGCGCTGTTTCAGAATTGGGCTACTTCCGCCGTGCTGGCGGTATTTCTGCTGCTAGTGCTGATTAGCGCGCAAGGCGGCGCTCCCGCCAATTTCCAACCGGTGTTCAGCCACACGCCGCTGATATCGATTTTATTGACGCTGCAGATCGTGCCGTATTTTGTGACTGGATTTGAATCCGTGCCCAAGATCGCGGAGGAGGCGCATCCGGGTTTTCCACCGGGGAATTTTTTCAAGGCCATCGCGATGGCGCTGCTGGTGGGCGCGGGATTCTACGTGCTGGCCGTTGGCGCGGTTTCGTATATCGCGCCGTGGCAGGGATTGCTGGGCAAAAGATTCGCTACCGCGATTGCGTTTGAGCAGGGAACACATTCGAGGTGGCTTGTGCGGTTGA